>Ga0308164_10003078_pt1 | contig 15567 bp, 7 predicted proteins | sample PhyTR2_FD_201031 | JGI IMG/M metagenome (GOLD analysis project Ga0308164, IMG submission 201031) | Phyllosphere microbial communities from UC Gill Tract Community Farm, Albany, California, United States - DLSLT.R2 | ecosystem: Host-associated > Plants > Phyllosphere > Unclassified | place: USA... | reverse complement strand
GCGCGGTATCAGGTACTTGTATGTTTCCCGCGGGATCGAAAGCGAAGGTTTCGTAGCCCATTGCACTGTTTGCCGCCAGAAGCCGTCCGACCGGGTCATAGCGGTATTCAATGTGGCCGCGCCGGTTATCTTCGACGCTGGCCAGTTGGCCTGACGGGTCATAACGGTAGCGGCGGACGATCGCGGCGCGCATGCCCACCTGAACGTCGGGACGGTACGTATCGGGGTAGAACAGCCGATCCTTCTGGCCGACCTGGGCGACGGGGCCGAGCTGCTGTTCGATCAGGCGGCCCGCCGGGTCGTATTTCATCGTTTGCCGCAGGCCGTTAGCCTGGGTGCGGCTGGTTTCCTGGTACAGCGCGTCGCGTTCGAAGGCCACCAACTCTTGCCCGTCGAGCAGCAGGCCATGCACGTGGCCAGCGCCGTAGGTCAGCCATTCGGTACGGTGGCCGTCGGGACGGACCGTGCCGATGCGGCCGTTCAATTCGTCATGCTGGTGGTGCCAGACTGCGGTGCCCTTATCTGGATGGAACGGCCCCTGGTAGTGCTGGTGCTCGCGCACCAGGTTGCCAGCGGGGTCGTAGAACCACTGCAGCCTGGCGTGTTCGTTCTGTGCTTCGGCCAGTTGGCCATTGGCGTTGTAGGAAAAGGTTTCGGTTTGCTCCGGCTGGCCGGGTGCGGCGGCCCGGCGTTGCACAAGCCGCCCCATGGCGTCGAAGTCGAGGCGCGTGGTCAGGCCGGCGTCAACGGTCTCCATCAGTACGCCGCTATCGTCGTCGTAACGGTACTCGGTGACCTTGCCGTCAAAACCTTGTTCCTGCAACATGCGGCCGACCGGGTCATACCGGAAGCGGTAGACGCTGCCATTTTCGTTTTCCAGCGCGGCCAGGCGGCCGAGCGCATCCCAGCGATAGTGCAGGCCATGTCCAAGGGCGTCGATGCGCCTGGCGATCAATCCGGCTGCGGTGTAGCGGTAGGCGGTGGTGCGTGCGAGAGCGTCGGTGTGCGCGAGCAACCGGCCTTCGGCGTCATGGAGCAGCTGCTCTTGCTTGCCATCCGGATAGATGACGGCTTCGAGCTGTCCGGGATGGTTGCCACGGTCGCTGCCTTCGTTGCGGGCTTTCGCCAGCGTGTCGGCGCTGAGGGGTGTGTAGCGGTAGCGGGTAACGTTACCGGCGGCGTCGATGCGCTTGATCAAGCGCTTGCGGTCGTCGTATTCCCAATGGCTGCTGTGTCCGGAACAGTCGGTATGACTGGCGAGTCCGCCGTCCGGGGTGTATGTGAGTTTCGAGATCCCACCCTTGGCGTCAAGGATCTCGATGGGCTGGCCGCGCTTGTCGTACGTATATTGCGTCTTGTTGCCACGCGGGTCTGTCTCTTCAACCAGATGGCCCTGAACATTGTAGTCACGCTTCCAAGTGCCACCTTCGCCATCGCGGATGCCGGTAACGTGGTGCTGGTTGTCATACTCGAAGTAGACCTGGCTGCCGTCAGCGCGCGTATGCGTGAGCAGGTTGCCATGGGCATCGAAACGGTAATGCTCGCTGCTGCCGTCGGTGTCGATGTGGCGTACGACGTTCTTGGCGGCGTCGCGATAGAACCATTCCTCGCCACCGTCCGGGTACACGATGCGGTAGGTGTAGCCTGCGATGTCATAGTAGTAGCGGCTCTCTTGATCAAGCGCATCGATGACGTAGGCCAGCCGAATGTTCTTGTCCCACTTGAGCCGGGTGTCGAAGCTGCCGTCATCAGCCCACTCGCGGATCGCCTTCGCATTGGCGCCGCTGTCAGTGCTGGTGTCGTAGGCGAGGTTCATACCGCGCCCGGTGCGGTCGGTGTAGCGGGTAATGAGATGACGATCGTACCCGTACTGCCAGGTGGCGCCGTTGTCGTCCTGGGCGCGGACCAAGTCGCCGTGCTCGTCGTCATAGTCGTAGGCGGCGAGCTGGCGCACCAGCTTGCCGTCCCGGATTTCCCACAGAGCGCGGATGCGGCCGCTATTGGCGTCGACCTGGGTGCCAGCATGGGCGATGATGGTCTCGCCTTGCTTGCTGATGATGTCGCTGAGCACCGCTTCGCCGGCATGGGGACCATGGGCAACGACGTGGTCGTAGCGCAGGCCGAGGGCGGCGCCGTCGCGGGCATGCAGCGCGATCAGTCTGAAGTGCTGTTTGCCCATCTCGGCGGCCTTGGCGCGTACGGTGTCGATCAGCTCGTAGGTTTCGCGCCAGGCGCTGGCTTCGCCTTCTGGCAGGGACTTGCCGAAGTCGAGCGCGAGCAGGGAGACGCTGATGCGCGTGAGCGTGATCAGCTCGACCGGATCGTGGTGCCGCTGGCCGATGTCAAGGCACGGGTAGCGGTGACTGCGGCCATCGGCGGCGTGATAGAGCAGGGCGGCGCTCTTGCCCTGGCCAACCACGTCGACACGCGTGCTGTACGGGGTAAGCCAGCGCGCGCCGAGATGGCCGTGGTCATAGGTGGTCAGCTGGCTGCGGTAGGTGCGGCTCCATTCGATGGGAAGCGGCGCATCAAGGACGAAGTCGGTATGCGTGAAGGTTTCTGCGCCGGTGGCGAAGCTGATCGAGTGCGCGGTACCGCCCTTTGCCGGACACAGCTTGCAGGCATTGGCGTCGCCCTTGGCCGGAACTTGGCGGCCGATGGCGCCCAGTTCGTGGCCGGGATTGTCCTTCTGGTGCTGCGCGCCCTTGCTTGACGGGACCAGTGCCGGATAGCGCTTCTTGTGTTTTTTAACCGCATCGCGCAGCCGCATCAGTATCCAGCGGATGCTCATCTTCGCCTGTTCGTCGGCCAGTGCCGCGAGCTTGCCGCGAAACATCGGCTTGAAGTCGGTCAGGTGGTTGACCATGCCGCTCACGCCCTCTACGGCGATTTGCGGCAGGTGGCGGGCTGCCACGGCAACGATGTAGTTCGCGCTCTTTTTGTATTCTTGGCCAAGTGCGCCAAGCATGCGCAGCAAGCTGCTCTTTGCCTTGGGATCGTACACCCTGGTCTCCACGTCAGCCGGGGTGGCCACGTCGAACAGTGGTTCCTTGCCGATGCAGCTATTGAGAACCTTGATCAGGTCATCGGCAACGCCGTCAGCAGTAGTGGCGCATTCACTCAGAATGGTGGGCAGCTTGTCCATCGCTTTGTCGACAAAGGTGTCGATCTCGCCGGCCAGCTTGGCGTTAAGGTGCATGATCAGCACTTCGATGAGCGCGCTGCCGAGATCCTTAACACCCGATGCCAGCTTTTGTCGGACCAGATGCAGTGTTGGCCGCAGGGTCATGCGCGCTGCGCCACCCGCTCCTGGGACCACGCCGATCAGGTTGATACCCAGGCTGACCCACTGCAGTAATTCGATTTCCTTCTTGTTGATGAGCTTCTGGATCACGCCCACGATGTCCATGACGGCATCGATCAACGCCATGATGTTGCCAATCACCGGCAAGCTGCCGGCTAGGGTGATCAAGCGGTCCAGCGTGATGAAATCATGGCTGAACTTACGTAGCCATTTGTCGAAAGCGGCAGTGCCAGCGTTGATGTCTTGCTGGTCTATGGTGTCGAGCGGCGCCACCGCAACTTCTGGCGCGCGTTGGGCGGGCTTGGATGGGGCTTGCGCGGGTTCGGTCATGGTGGCTTCTTATTGAAAGGACTTTTTCAGGGCCGAGGTCACGACGTCGGCACCAATGCGCGGCAACGATCCGGGCAACCCGATGGCCGCTGCGCCGCCCGGGAGCTTGCCCGCAACATGGGACATGGCCGCCTGGCCGGCCTGCGCCAGCAAAGCTTGCGCGCCGCCCTGTTTCAACGACTGCACCGCGCTCACCCCTTGCTCTGCTAGCTGCGCGACTGCGCCTAACTTGTCGGCTGTGTCCTCTGGACTGCCTGTCACCGTGTCGGCGCCCGCCTTGGACTGCGCCACGACCGGCCATTCGGTTCCATCACCGAAATAGCTGCCTTCGTCCCACGGGTCGCGCGGGTCCCTGCCATAGCTGACGGTGGCCATTCCCATCGGCAGACCGGCCACGCTGGCAATGCCCTCGCTATCGAGCGTCCCCTGGTGGACGCCACCTTCGGCGTCGACGACGGTGTAGTCGCCTTGCCCGACGCCTTGCTTCTTGCTGCCTTCCTGGTTCACATACCGGTGAAGCAGGTCGAGCTGTCCCAGCGGCAGCTTCACGGTCTGCGGCAAGGCTGGCGTGCCTTCGCTCTTGCCAGGGTCAAGGTTGTGCTGCGCCGCGTGCTGGCGCCAGACGCCGCTTGTGCCATGGACGATGCCGGACGCGTTCCAGCGGCTGAAGCTGGTTCCGCCGTTGATCACCACTTCTTCTTTCGCCGTGATCGTGATCCGGTTGGCGGTATGGGTGATGTTGAGCTTGGCCAGGATGTTGACGCTGTCCTTCAGGGCGGTGATGTCGATGTCGGCGCCCGCCGCCACCAGTTTCATGCCGGCCTTGTAGGCGAACATGCGCACCGCTTCCTTGACACTGACGAGCAGGCTCTTGCCTGCGCTCAGGCTGGCATGGCCGCCACTGGTCAGCGCGGTGTGCTCCATGCTCATCAGATGCGTGGAACCCGGCGTGCTGGTTTCGATTCCAGCGGGGCTTGCCAGAACCAGGTGGGGCGCCTGGAATTCCGGGAATTCACCTTGTGCAGGCTGGCCGCCCTGGCCCTTGACGGCGTCGACCTGCGATTTCAGCGCGGCAGCGACCTGATCCTGATCGCCCGGCTGATGCGCCTGCGCCTGCTGCGCGGCCTGCGACAGGCTGTCGTGCAATGCCTGGCCCTGCGCCATATGCGCCAGCGTCTCGGCCATATCGGTGATATGGGCGCGGGCGTTGGGCCGGGCTTCAGTACTGATCAAGAGGCCTTGCTGCGCGCGCAGCACGCCATGGCCATCGGTGCGCAGCTCGAAGCCCTGGCCACGTGGGCCCTTGCGGCCGGCGTTGTCGTCGATGCGGTTGATATGGCCCAGGCTGAGCTGGCTGGCCAGATGATCGCTCTTGAGCTGCGCCTGGATCTGTCCTTCCGTGTCATCCAGCACCACATGGTTGCTGCGCCCGCCAGGCGAGTTGCCACCGCTGGTGGTCAGCTCGCGGCTTCTGAGCCCTGTCAATGCCCGCTGGCCGGGCAGCTTCCACGGCGGCATAGTGTTCTGGTTGTAGACGGAGCCAGTGACGATCGGGTGATCAGGATTGCCATCGAGCCATTGCACGATGACTTCCGAGCCGACACGCGGATGGCTGGCCAGGCCCTTTTCGCCGCCGGCCCAGTTGCTGCCTACACGTACCCAGCAACTGCTGGTTTCGTCCCGATCCCAGTGAAACCTGACCTGGATACGGCCGTACTCGTCGACATTCAAGCCGCTCTGGCCTTCCGGGCCGACTACGATGGCGGTCTGCAGGGCCAGCAGCCTGGTCGTCGTACTGTTGAAGCCGCGGCCGGGAAACCAAGGCACGGTCTTGCTCTGGCAAAGCACGCGATTCTTGTACTCGGCAAGTACATTCTTGCCTTGCAAATAATTGTTGCTGGCTTCGTGATGCACTTCCAGAATCAGGAATTCGCTGTCTTCGCTTTCACTGAAATGGTCAAGCAGCTTGAACCACCTGCCGGCAGCGACGCGCCGATTATTGCCGTGTGCTTCGTACAGTTCGCCGCGGGCTTCGATTTCTTCCATGCGCAGCCGTGAAAGCCGGGAGGCGCCCGGGTGGTGCAGGAAGCCGTAATGCCCCTCGTAGCTGTGCACCTCGAGTTTCGGTACATCGCCCTGCTGGGCGATGGTGACGGTACCGGCGTGGATGGGGTAGGGGTGCTTGAAGTCGAAGCCGCTCACCGTCGCTTGCCCGGACGCCCACTGGCGCAACGCACTCCAGTCGCTGAACGCGTCCTCTTCGATTGCGCCACCGGCGCCATGGAAGCGGATGCCGTGCGACGGCCCGTCGATCGGGTCTGCGGTGCGCGTGTCGTCGCAGACCTTCAGCACGTGACCTTCGCCCGTATGCTCGTACCAATAGCTGTAGCCGGCGGCTTCCCAGCGCCGGCACAGGTAGTTGTGATCGGTCTCGTCCCACTGCGTGGCCATCGTGAACTGCGGCTGCTCACCGGCGACCTTCCAGTCATAGTCCGGCAGGCTGCCGTAGCCGGCAAAGATCTTCTCCGTTTGCTGGCGCACGCTTTGCCTATGGAACAAGCGGTTGTTGCGGCGCAGGCGCGTGTACGCCAGCCATGGCCGCAGGACGGCTTCGTAGAACGCCACGCCGCCATCGGTCTTGACCAGTTTGAACGAGCTCACATAACCGGTGAATGGACGCAGGCTACCGTCAGCCTGTACGAGCGAGATGCATAGCAGCTTGCCGTGGATCGCTTCGCGCTCGATCCTGGCGTCGTCGCTCAGGAGTTCCACCGTGTAGTCGAAGTCGCGCGACACGTATTCGGTGCCGACGAACCGGTTCACCATCAGCGTGGCTTGCGGGCCATCGTTCTCCGGGAACGCCATGCGCAACAGGCGGGTGTTCTGGTGGGCGTCCAGCAGTGCGTGCAAGTCAGTCATCGTCTCGCTCATCGGTTGAGCTGCGGATTGTTGACGTCGGGATGCGCTACTGAAGACATAAGCGCGCTTGAACGTGCGACGAACTTCTGACTGTAGTTATTGAGTTGCGGGAACTTACTGACGAGACGCAAGGCTGTGCGACGTTGCGTCGCGGGGTAGCCAAGGTGGGTATGCCCAGCCCTTAAGCGCTGGCGCGCTGTGGCGGAAGCGTTGTAAAAATCGGACGAGCCAAAACAAAAAAGGCGTCACGATTTCTCGTAATGCCTTCATTGCAACAGCAAATTCTTGGTAGGCCGTGCGGGATTCGAACCCGCGACCAACGGATTAAAGCGAGCTCCGAGTGATTTGGATGTGGTGAAAAGATCTTGGATAAGGCTCCTCGACACTAACAACATCTGAGCGCGCCTCGATCTTCAACCTCATATCTCGAATTTTTCTGTGTGAAAAGTAAAACACTACTGGGTTGTCAATACTTTCATCTTTACGCTTTTCATGCACTGTTTTTATAAGTTCAAATTCGAGAAAAGTACTAGCCGGAAGGCTCATGTCGTATACGCCATGAGGAAAGTTCCTCGGTATAACGGTTAAGCTGGCTTTTTTCCAGTTGCTCCCTACATTCTTTCGTTCAATCCATAGCGATATTCCCCGCATTCGGAAGTTCTCATGTGTGTAATACCTTTCTGTTTTTATCGGTTTTTCAGGATCTTTGGGCCAGTAAAACTTACCCTCCCCGAAAATTGTATTTTCCTCGGATTGAAGGTCCGATGTTCCTTCAAGTAAACGGAAAATAGCAGACAGCAATTCGAGAATATATATGCGCTGCTCTTCATTAAGTTGAGCGACAGCAGGCATGTCTCTGATCTCAGAATCATCATAGTTGCTTGCTATAGTTCCTTGCACTCTCATAATATTTCCTAATTTTTTTTTATCATCCGATGCAATCTGATGTCTTTTCTCTAATTTATCATTGCACCCAGTAAAGAGGATTATTGATGCAAAAAAAGAGACTCGAAGAAGCAACGGCTTCATAAAGAAGCTCCAGACATCATATCCGTATGGCAAAGAGCAAGTACGCTAAATATCGGATCATCGTCGCCAGTAGCCAGTGTGAAGCCGCCAGAATGATTCGGATACGAGGTTTCCTTATATTTCTCTCTGAAATCCTTGTGCCACTTATAGGGATTCACAGCATAAGCGATGGGAAAATCAAGAATTTTACTGTGTTTTACTAAACCGCTTCCGCTCGGCGTTATTATCCCTGCCGAATCTAGCACCTCTTTGGCCGTTTCTCCGCATGTATCGTTCAGCATGGCAGTGTATAGAATGTCTCCATTCAAAATTTCCAGTCTTGCCTTTTCGGTCATTATTTCCAGTTTCTTTGCTTGTTCGCTTGAGAGAGAAATTCGAAATGCCTTGACCAGTTCTCTGATAGGGAAGTCAGGCGTACCCGGCCGGGAGTTTCTATAACCATCTTTTTTTATCGCGCCTGTATTATATGCGTTTCGACCGAAGCCAGCCTGCTCCCCCTTGCCTAACCATCCAGTTTTACCTTCACCAGCAGGCCCGAAACTGAACGATTTAATTATTTTTGTATTTTTCACAAAGTAAAAAAACGCATGCCCGTAATCGACGGACAAATCATGAACTTCATTAACAAACGCTTTTGGGTAATTTACTTCGAATCCGACGACCAGATAAAATATATCTAACATTACTTCAGCGCGATTGGTATTATTGACAGGTGTCGTTCGGGATTGTCCGATTTTTGTCCAGCTTGAAGAGCAGTCGTGGCCGGCAGTCACGTTTTCACCTCAATGATTAAGATTTCGCTCTCAACTGTCGGTACAATATGAGTATGCCCATTCTTGTCGGTAAGTCCGTACTCGAAAGTGCCATCCTCAAACTTGATCCTGTATTCAACATCAGCGAGCGGGGCGCCGTTTCGTTTGTCTTTCAAGATAAAAGCTTCATCAAATAGCGTTGGCTTCCCATCAGCAAGTCGCGTAAAGGTTGGGGCCGTGATGGCAGTCTGGACATTCATGTTCCTTGGGCCTGTGAAACTATGGCTTGCCGCATGTCCAGTAAAGGTGCCGGACGTCCCGATCTCAATCGAGCCTGTGGCGAACCTAGCATAGCTGCCTCCCCCGTTTATTATGAGCTCCTCCTTAGCGCTAATTGTGATTCTGTTTGCGGTCTGTGAAATCTCTAGCTTGGCGAGCAATTTGATACTGTCCGAAAGTGCCTGCATATCGATGTCACCACCTGCTGCCACCATTTTCATGCCGGCTTTTTGTACGAACAGGCGAATCGCTTTGCCGACACTCACGAACAGGTTCGCCCCAGCTGCTAAGGAAAGATTCTCCCCGGTTGTGATTGCTGTGGTTTTTTTACTAGATATGTGAGAATTACCGCCTGTCTCAGTGACGATGCCTGCAGGGCTTGCGAGTACCAAGAGCGGCTTGGACAATTCGGGATAGCCGCTTGAGGCTCCAGAACCTCGTATCACCTCATTTTGAGACAGTAAATGGTGAGCCACATCGACCTGGCTGGCAGCGGGTTCCTGGGCTCCATTCTGTTTTGCCATCTCCGCCAGAATTTTATGTTGCTCGCCCGCCGCAGCGAGGCGTTGGAAAGTCTCGCCCATCTGCTTGATTGGGCCGCATGCATCCGGCCTCGCTTCGGTCGTGATCAGGATGCCCTTGGCAGCGCGCGCCACGCCGTGCCCGTCAGTCCGTAGCTCCCAGCCTTCGCCGCGTTGGTCTTTGCGGCCAGCGTTGTCCTCGATCCGCGAGATATGGCCAAGCGAAAGCTGACTACATAAGTGGTCACTCTTTAATTGAACCTGAATTTTCCCCTGTGTGTCGTCGAACACAAGATGATTGCCCTGTGCACCGCCACCCAATTCGCGGCTGCGCAGGCCGGCAAGCGAGGCCTGCCCCGGTAGCGCCCACGGCGGCATGTGTTGGGTGTTATAGAGTGCTCCAAGAATGAGTGGGTGGTCAATGTTCCCATCGGGGTACACTACGGCTACTTCGTCCCCCACACGTGGCAAGCTAATTTGACCGAACGTATTGCCGGCCGTTGGGGTCATCACCCTGATCCAGGGTGAGCTGTTTTCATCATATTTGCCCAGTCGGTCCCAGTGGTGCTGCACCTTCACCCGCCCGAATCCGTCGGTATAGATTTCGGTGCCAGCGGGGCCGGTAACGATCGCGCTCTGGATGCCGGGGTTGGCGCACGGTTCGCTGTTGTAGTGGAGCCCGGGGCGCCATCGAATGTCCAGGCGACTGCAAGTGAACCGGTTTTCATAGTGAGACGATCCCCCTGGGCCAGCCTGGTAATTGTTGCTGGCCTCATGGTCAACTGTCAGAATCAAGTAGTCACGTTCGCCGATGCTGCGGCGCGGTTCTGGGTCGTACTCCATCGAGCGTGGCTCAGCGCTGAAGTGTCCGCCCAACTTGAAGGTCCTCCCCGGCTGCACCGTCCGGTCATTCCCGGCGGCCTCGAAGTACTGAGTGTCCTTGTCCCGCTCCACCATGCGCCGCTGAGCCAGTTTTTCCCCATCCGTCCGTGTGCGAAAGCTGTAGGATCCGGTGTTTTCGTGGACCTCGTACTGGAAAAAGTCGCCTTGTTTGTTGGCCGACCTGAACTCGGCCCGTTGCACGACCGGATTCTTGTAGTCGAAGCTTGCCAGCGTGGTCTTGCCTGAACCTAGTCGCCGTACTGCTGTCCACTCGCGAATGCCATCGTCTTCCTGCGATCCACTCTTGGCGCGGAACGGAATCACGTCGGCATCGTCGTGCCTGGTGACATCGATCGGCTCGCAAAGCACGCTGTGGTCTGACAAGATCAGCATGTGCCCGCCAAACCGGTGCTCATACCAGTAGTGGAGTCCGCGCGCCTCCCAGCGGCGGTGCAAGTGGTTGAAGTCGGTCTCATTGTGCTGGTTAGCCACTGTCAGTCTCGGATCGTCCTCGAAGCTATGCATATGCCAGTCGGCCTGGCGGTAGTGCTTCAGAATCGCCTCGGTGATTTCGCGAACACTCTTGCCATGGAAAGAGACGTTGTCCTTGCGGAGTCGTGCGTATGACAGCCATGGCTCTAGCAGCATTTGGTAGAAGGCGAAGCCGCCGTCGGTGCGCAAGAAGCGGAACTCGGTCACGTAGCCGTTGAAGTACCGTAGCGATCCGTCGGCGCGCACCAGTGAAATGGTCACCATCCGCGCCATCATCATCTTGAGCGGGATGCGCGCGTCGTCCGATAGCACCTCGACCTCGAACCGAAACCCTCGCGACACTTCTTCGTGCGCATGCAGTGAGTTGACGAGCAAGGTGGCAGTTGGCGGCCCGTCCTTGTACGGAAAATCCAGCCGCATGAGCCGGTTATGCTGCGCATCCCTACCAAACGCAGATAACGCGGCACCCGCCGCAATTGGTTTCCTCCCCCCCATGGCAACCTCCATTGGCCTGAGGCCAGGTTGTAGTGCAACGAAAAATTGTGTACTGGCTACATTACCCGCCTAGTAGCGAGCAGAGCTTGCTGAAGATCAGACTGATTCCTTGAACGACGGCAAATTGGGGAGCACGAATCGCGCGTTCAACAGCTACTTGATCAACGGCCAGTAGGGGATGATTGGTTTGACGGCGCCGGTTATGGGGGAAGACCGACGATTCGGACATCAGATTCAAGGCCGTTGCTACGGCCCGTTCCCGTCTGCTCGATGAGAATAACGTCTACCACTTGGAGATCGCGAGCGTGCCGTAACATCCAAATCGACAAGTTTTTGGGGTAAATTTCGGTGATGACTACCTCGACAACTGCTTGGCCCCGCGCAGCAGGCTGCATGGCAGTGACCCTTGCGCTGTCGTTGGCGTGCGCGTCGATGGCGATGGAAGGGAAGATACGTGGCGCGTCCTGCGCTGTTGCAGAAGGCGGCCCGGCAACCGCCATTGAGGCGGCGGCGCAGGCAGTGCGAAGAGACGACAAATTCTTTCGCTTTTTAGAGCAGCAATATGATTCGGCATCTTCTTGCAGCTGGAGCGTGGCAGTCGGCCGACGGTGACGGCTGGGTTGAATTCACCTGGCCTGATCACGCCGTATTCAAAACCGAGTTCATTAAGCCCGAAATTTTTATTGCGAGTTATTCGCGGACGCAGGGTCTGCGCGAGCCGGATGCGGTGTTGGTTGCCTTGAGGTCCTATGCTGCTGCGCGCGGCTTGCGTATCAACTGGGATGCCGGTCAGGTCGAATCCAGCGATCACGGTCGCATTGAGGAATTTCAGGACCCCGATCCCGGTCGCAATGGAATCGTCAGACTGATGCACTCTCCCACCGGTCTGCTGGTCGGCCTGACGCTAAGTAGTGCCCCGTAAATCGCTCCGTCATTGTTGATACTGACCGGCACCGAATCAGGCGAGCAGTTGAACGGCCGAGCTGCGTAATCGGCAGCAGGTTGCAGGCACTGTGACCCGCAGATGAATAGACCGGCTCTAGTAGCAGGAGCGCCTGACAAACGTGTGATGTGTTATTTGTCGCTGAAACAAAAAAGCCCACGAACGTAAATTCGTGGGCTTTTCTGCGATATCTTGGTAGGCCGTGCGGGATTCGAACCTGCGACCAACGGATTAAAAGTCCGCTGCTCTACCAGCTGAGCTAACGACCCAAGGAGGCAGCATTATAGCGGGCGATCCGGCATCGCGCTAGGCCTCTCGCATAAATTTCTGCGAAGAACTACTCAAGACAACGCCGACGTCACCTTCAGCACCTCGTCCGCCGTGGTCACGCCTTCGACCACCTTCATTGCGCCGGCAATGCGCAGTGGCTTCATGCCATCGTGAACACTCTGCTGGCGCAGCGCGACCAGATCCCCAGCACCCCGCATCAGCTTGCCAAACCCCTCGCTCACGCTCAATAGCTCATAAATCCCGGTCCGCCCCCGATACCCTGTCTGCCGGCATTCCGGACACCCAATCGGCCGGTACACGACCGCCGGCTTCGGAATCTTCCACGCACCGCCAACGCTGTCCCACACATCGTCGCTCAACTCGCCACCGGGTGTCTTGCAGGCAGGGCAGAGCGTGCGCACGAGGCGCTGGGCCATCACGCCGATCAACGTCGCCTCGAGCAGGTAATCCGGCACGCCCAGTTCGATCAGGCGCATCACCGCCGATGGCGCGTCGTTCGTGTGCAGCGTCGAGAACACCAGGTGTCCGGTGAGCGCCGCCTGGATCGCCATCTCGGCCGTCGGCAGGTCGCGAATCTCGCCGACCATGATAATGTCCGGGTCCTGGCGCATCAACGAGCGCACGCCATCGGCGAACGACAGATCGATTCCCGGCTGCACCTGCATCTGGTTGAAGGCCGGCTCGACCATCTCGATCGGGTCTTCCACCGTGCAGACATTGACTTCACTTGTCGCCAGCGCCTTGAGGGTCGTGTACAGCGTCGTCGTCTTGCCCGAGCCGGTCGGGCCGGTCACGAGGATGATGCCGTGCGGGCGCTTCGTCAGGCGATCCCAGCGCAGGGCGTCGTCAGCCGGGAAGCCCAGCTCGGGCAATGTCTTGACGACGACTTCAGGGTCGAAAATACGCATCACGAGCTTTTCCCCGAACGCGGTGGGCATCGTCGACAGGCGCAATTCGACTTCCTGGCCGCCGGCGGTGCGGGTTTTGATGCGGCCATCTTGCGGGCGGCGCTTTTCAATCACGTCCATCCGCCCCAGCAATTTGATCCGCGCCGTCATCGCAATCATGACCACGGCCGGCACCTGGTAGACCTGGTGCAGCACGCCGTCGATGCGAAACCGTACGACAGCAAATTCACGTTTGGGTTCCAGGTGAATGTCCGAGGCGCGCTGCTCGAAGGCGTAACCCCATAGCCAGTCGACGATATTGACGATGTGCTGGTCGTTGGCGTCGAACTGCTTGTTCGCTTTGCCCATTTCGACCAGCTGCTCGAAGTTGTTGCGCATCGCGACGTCTTGCCCGCTGCTGCGGTTGGCGTCGCGGATCGACTTGGCCAGCGCAAAGAATTGCGAAATATACTGGGCGATGTCGAGCGGATTGGCCAGCACCAGTTCGATGCGGCGCCGGGCGACTTTCGCGATCTCGGCTTCCCATTCGGTCAGCGCCGGATCGGCCGTGGCCACCACCAGCGTTGTCGCGGTCATTTCCACCGGCAGAATATTGAAGCGCGCCGCGTAGCCGGCCGACATTACATCGGCCACTTTCGTGAAATCGATCTTGAGCGGATCGATGCGGATGAAGGGCAGGCCGACCTTGGCGGCGCACCATTCGGTCAGCACGTCCAGCGTGAGCAGGCGATTAGGGGGCAGTTCCGAAACCAGCTTGCATTGCGCCACCGCCGTGAGCGGGTGCATCGAGCCGGGCGCATTCTTGAGAATCCCCTGGGCCTGGGAGAATTGGGCCTTGACGTTGTCCTTCGTGACGATCCCGTCGGCCAGCAGCCACGAAAAAATCGATTGCAGGTCGAGCTTGCGCAGACTGGCGGGTTTTTGCGGGATGGCGTTCACGGTGGCCCTTGGCAAATCAATCGGTGGTGAACAATCCCTTGACCCAGGACGCGGCGGGCAGCTTGGTCTGGAGGGTGATCTGCGCCGCGCGCGCGGTCAGTGCGGCCTGGTCGAGCTTGGGGCGGGTCTTGAAGCACAGCGCGACCACATTACCATCGTGCACCTCGGGCAGGCACAGCACGTGGTCGAAGGCGAACTTCATGGCCTTGAGATTCTTGGCAAAGCTCGGGTGGTCGCCAAACAGGTTGACGGTCATGATGCCGTCGTCGGTCAGGCAATTGGCGCAGGCGACGTAGAACTCGGGGGTGTCGAGCACCGGGCCGCGCGCGGTGGCGTCGTAGAGGTCGCATTGGAACACGTCGAACGCGTTGTGGTGTTCCGGGTCTTCGACGAAATCCAGCGCGTCCATCTCGAGCACGGTCAGGCGCTCGTCCAGGCCCGGCAGCTTGAACATCGAGTTGCAGATGGCGATCACCGACGGGTTCAGTTCGATGGCGGTGACGGTTGCCTCGGGAAACTGGCGGTAGCAGAACTTGGTCATCGTCGCTGCGCCCAGGCCGAGCTGGACGATGGCGCGTGGCGACTCGATGAACAGCATCCAGGCCATCATCTGCTGCGCGTACTCGAGTTCCGGCCAGTCAGGCTTGCGGATGCGCATGGCGCCCTGGACCCATTCGGTGCCGAAATGCAGATAGCGCACGCCCTCCTGTTCGGACAGCGTGACGGGCGCGTACTTGGGTTTGCGGGAAGGGCGGCGCGACGATTCGGCCTGTTCGATGGATTTGCGTTTGATGAGCATAAGACTGCCTGATGGAATCGCCCTATTATCGGCGGTTGCGTTCCCACAGCGCAAGCTCGGTCCACGATCCGCACCCTGCATACGACAACGCGGCCACCGGGGCCGCGTTGTCGTTCCTGAATGACGAATCTTAGCGCTGATACTGGCTGTAAGTCTGGCCGTCGTCGTAGCTGTCCAGTGGCTGGACCGACACGCGCAGGCGCACGCGGTTGCCCGGGTCGTTGCGCATCAGCGACGTGTAATTCTGGCCACGGTATTCGTAGGTCACGTTGTAGCCGGCAGTGCGCGATTCGATGGCTTCCACAGTGCGGCATTGCTGCACGGCTTGTTCTTGCACGCTGCTGCCCTGACGGCCATTGTTCTGGACGCGGTCGCCCACCATGGCGCCGGCGATGGCGCCAGCGGCCGACGCGGCCACTTTACCGTTGCCGCCGCCGATCTGGCTGCCGAGCAGGGCGCCGGCGATACCGCCGACGATCGTGCCGCCCGCGTTGCGCTCTTGCTGCACCGGCACTTGGACATATTCGGTACGGCACTCCTGACGCGGGGTGCGGACCTGTTCGACGCGCGGCTCGACGCGCACCACCCGGCCGAAATCTTCAAAGTCGGCAGCCTGTGCCAGCGGCAGGGTGGCCACACCCAGGGCTGCGATGATCAGTTTGGCTTGGAATTTCATGATGGTCC
>Ga0308164_10003076_pt1 | contig 15586 bp, 17 predicted proteins | sample PhyTR2_FD_201031 | JGI IMG/M metagenome (GOLD analysis project Ga0308164, IMG submission 201031) | Phyllosphere microbial communities from UC Gill Tract Community Farm, Albany, California, United States - DLSLT.R2 | ecosystem: Host-associated > Plants > Phyllosphere > Unclassified | place: USA... | reverse complement strand
GCGCTTCTTCAGTGGTTTACGGGTCGTTTGACAAGAGGTAGCTGAACCATGGAGTTTTTCTTTGAAGTAATGATTGGCGGGCTGCTGGCCGGGGTGATGTATTCGCTGGTGGCGATCGGTTTCGTGCTGATCTACAAGGCGTCCGGCGTGTTCAATTTTGCTCAGGGAGCGATGGTGCTGTTCGCGGCCCTGACATTCGTCAGTCTGCTGGAGCGTGGCCTGCCGTTCGGCTGGGCATTTCTGGCGACGCTGGCGAGCATGGTCGTGCTGGCGCTGCTGATCGAGCGTGTGGTCCTGCGGCCGCTGGTCAATCGACCGCCGATCATCCTGTTCATGGCCACGCTGGGCCTGTCGTACATGATCGAAGGCCTGGCGCAGGCGTTGTGGGGCGCCCAGGTTCACGGGCTGGATCTGGGCATTCCTGACGAACCGCTGGAGATTCGCGGAATGCTGCTCTCGCAGTTCGACTTGTTCGCTGCAGGCACTGCGGCGGTGTTGGTCATCGCGTTGTCCGTTCTGTTCAACCGCACCCGCATCGGTCTTTCCCTGCGCGCCGTGGCCGACGATCCGCTGGCCGCGCAGGCGGTGGGTATCCGTCTGCCGCGCATCTGGGCGGTGGTCTGGGCCGTGGCGGGGTTTGTCGGTCTGGTGGCGGGACTGCTGTGGGGCGCGCGGCTGGGCGTGCAGTTCTCCCTGTCGCTGGTGGTGCTCAAAGCGTTGCCAGTGCTGATCATCGGTGGCTTCTCGTCCATCGGTGGCGCCATCGTCGGCGGCCTCATTATCGGCGCGGCCGAGAAACTCGCTGAAATCTACATCGGCCCGATCATCGGCAGCGGCATCGAGAACTGGGTGCCATACGTGCTGGCCCTGTTGTTTCTGCTGGTACGTCCCGCCGGCCTGTTCGGCGAGCGGACCATCGAGCGCGTCTGACTTTCCATAAGGATCATCGCCATGCTTTATCGAGAAGCCGGACAACTGGCGGGCTCCTATGCCGCCGAGCGTCGCCTGTTTCGTTTGCGTCAGGACCGGATCGGGCTGCTGGCCTTGCTGGGATTTGCTTTTGTCATCGTGCCGCTGGCTGGCAACGACTATTGGTTCAGCGCGATTCTGGTGCCGTTTCTGGTGCTTTCGCTGGCAGGTCTCGGCCTGAACCTGCTGACCGGTTACGCCGGGCAACTGTCGCTGGGTTCTGCTGCATTCATGGCCGTCGGCGCGTTCGCCACCTACAACCTGCAACTGCGCGTACCGGGCACGCCGTTGCTGCTGGGTATTGTCTTGGGTGGGCTGGTCGCGGCGGCTGTGGCGCTGCTGTTCGGGCTGCCCAGCCTGCGCATCAAGGGCTTTTACCTGCTGGTATCGACGCTGGCGGCGCAGTTCGTGGTCGAGTGGGTGCTGACCCGGTTCAGCTGGTTCACCAACGACAACGCATCGGGCGTGATCACTTCGCCACCGCTGAGCGTGGCCGGACTGGACTTCAGCTCGCCGCAAGGTCGCTATCTGCTGACCCTGACGCTGGTGGCGGCGTTGTTCTGGCTGGCCAACAACCTGATTCGCAGTGAGCTGGGACGCACCTGGATGGCAGTGCGCGACATGGACACCGCCGCAGCGGTCATTGGCATCCGATTGTTCAAGGCCAAGCTGCTGGCGTTCGCCATCAGCGGTTTCTATCTGGGGGTTGCCGGTTCGCTGTGGGCGTTTGCCTATCTGGGCACGGTCGAGCCCCATGGTTTCGACCTGAATCGCTCATTTCAGGTGCTGTTCATCATCATTATCGGTGGGCTGGGCAGCGTTTCCGGCAACTTCCTCGGCGCTGCCTTCATCGTGTTGCTGCCCATTCTGCTGGGCCATATCAGCACCTTGCTACCCGTCGGCCTGATCGATTCCGGACAGCTGGAAAACATCCAGAAAATACTTTTTGGCGCCCTGATCATCACCTTTCTGATCAAGGAGCCCGAAGGACTGGCGCGCCTGTGGCAGCGCTTTCGTCAGCGTGCGCGGATCTGGCCGCTGCGCTACTGATCGATCGTTTCCGAATAAGCATTTCCCTCACATCAACAATACCCTCAAACCTTCAAGGATTTGCCCATGAAACCCCGAACATCCGTAGTGCGCCTGATGCTGGGGCTGGCCTTGTTGGCCGGCGGACTGTCAACGAGCGTTCAAGCCGCCAATGAACAGTATTTTCCATTGCAAAGTTACCGGGTCGGGCCTTATGCGGCTGGCGGCACCGGTTTTTTCGGTGGATTCATCGATTACCTGCAATACGTCAACGCCAATGGCGGGGTCAACGGAGTCAAACTGACCTGGTCGGAATGTGAAACCGAGTACGTGGTAGAGAAGGGCGTCGAGTGCTACGAACGCCTGAAGGGTGGTCTCAATGGCGCTCCGGCGGCGGCGACCAATCCATTGTCGGTCGGCATTGCCTACGCCACGCTCGAGCGCTCCACGGCCGACAAGCTGCCGCTGATCACCATCAACCACGGACGCACCGATTCCACCGACGGCAGCGTGTTCCCGTATGTGTTCCCGCTGCAGTTGAACCCTTATTCCGAAGTGTCGGCCATCGTCAATTACATTGGTCAGCGTGAAGGCGGGCCTGAGTCGCTGAAGGGCAAGAAGATCGCGGTGCTTTATCACGGCTCTCCTTATGGCAAGGAAACCAACGGCGTACTGGAAACCCTCGCCAGGCACTACGGTTTCGAGCTGACCACGCTGGAAGTGCCGCATCCCGGTAACGAGCAGCAATCACAGTGGCTGAATATCCGACGCCTCAAGCCTGACTGGGTGATCCTGCGCGGCTGGGGCGTGATGAACCCAGTGGCGCTGAAGTCGGCGCAGAAGGTCGGATTCCCGGTGGATCACATCATCGGCAACATCTGGAGCAATTCCGAAGAAGACGTTATTCCCGCAGGCGCGGCCGCCAAGGGTTTCATCTCCATCACCACGCACCCGTCCGGCACTGACTTCCCGGTGCTGCAAGGCATCAAGAGCGCGGTGCTCGACAAGGGGCAGGGCAATCTGGCCGACCCCAAGCGTTTCGGTACGGTGTACTACAACCTGGGCGTGGTGAACGGCATTCTCAATGTCGAGGCGCTGCGCATCGCTCAGGCCCGCTTTGGCAATCAGCCGCTGACGGGTGAACAGGTGCGCTGGGGTTTCGAACACCTGAATCTCGATGACGCCCGTTTGCAGGCGCTGGGTGCCAAGGGACTGGTGCAGCCGTTGAAGCTGTCGTGTGCAGACCATGAAGGTGGTGGCGCGGTGCGTTTTCAACAGTGGGACGGGCAGCGCTGGAATCTGATCAGTGACTGGGTGCAGGCCGACCGCGCCTTGCTGCGGCCGATCATCGAAGCGTCTGCCGCACAGTACGCCAAGGAGAAAGGCATCACCCCACGCGACTGCAGCCAGGAGCAATAAGGCCATGAGTTCGATTCCGTATGCCAGTCGGTCTGCCGAGGTTCTGTTGTCGGTGGAGCAGGTCGAAGTGTTTTACGAGCAATCCATCCTCGCCCTGCGCGGGATCAGTCTGCAGGTCCGGCAGGGTCAGATGGTTGCGCTGCTGGGTGCCAACGGGGCGGGCAAAAGCACGACCCTCAAGGCGATTTCCAGTCTGGTACGCGCCGAGCGTGGTGAAGTGGTCAATGGCCGGATTCAGTATCAGGGCAAGTTGATCACCGCCAGCGATCCTTCCGTGCTGGTGCGTAATGGGCTGGCGCAGGTGCTGGAGGGCAGGCACTGCTTCACGCACCTGAGCGTTGAGCAGAACCTGCTGATCGGCGCATTTGTCGCCAGACCGTCGCGGACCGAACTCAAGGCGCGACTGGAAAAGGTCTATGGCTACTTCCCCCGGCTGAAGCTGTTGCGCAAGCGCCTCACAGGCTACACCTCGGGCGGTGAGCAACAGATGGTGGCCATCGGGCGGGCGCTGATGTCCGGGCCTCGCCTGTTGCTGCTGGATGAACCGTCCATGGGACTGGCGCCGCAGGTGGTGGAAGAGATCTTCGATATTTTGGGACGGCTGAATCGCGACGAGGGGCTGAGTCTGCTGGTCGCCGAGCAGAACATCAGTCTTGCGCTGGAGTACGCGCACTACGCGTATGTGCTGGAGAACGGCCGGGTGGTCGAATCCGGGGTTGCCGCAGAGCTGGCCGCGCGCGACGACGTTCATCATCACTATCTGGGTACAGCGGCGCATTGAGTGCGCTGCTGTTCTTCCAGCAACAGTGTTCGAACACTATGTTCATGTAAATACTTTTTCCACTTTAAGAATATCTCGCAACCCACTGTTTTTAAGTGGATTACCTTTTAGGCATGACCTGTGCACTACCTGAAACATGTGGGTTGAATCGTTTTCAACCTGTTATCGATGATCAGGAGCCTGCCCATGACCCAACCGGTTAAAAGCCCGCCAAGGGCCCATGTCATTGCATCGGATGCCGAGGCGATCGAGGTCGCCAGAGCGCTGGCCATACGTTTTGCCGAAGAGGCGTCGGTTCGTGACCGCGAGCGTCGTCTGCCCGTTGCCGAACTGGATGAGTTTTCAGCCAGCGGCCTGTGGGCAATCACTGTGCCCAAGGCCTACGGTGGCGCGGGAGTGTCTTATGTGACGGTTGCCGAGGTGATCAAGATCATCTCCGCAGCCGACCCTTCGTTGGGACAGATCCCTCAGAACCATCTGGGCATTCTCGACATCCTGCTGCAGACCGGAACCGAAGAGCAGAAGCGCCATTACTTTGCCAAGGCTCTGGCAGGCTACCGCTTCGGCAACGCGTTTTCGGAATCCAAAAGCAAAAATGCTGGCACCTTTCAGACGCGTATTCGCTTCGACGGCGAACACGCAGTGGTGGACGGTGAGAAGTTCTACTGCACCGGAGCGCTGTTCGCCCACATCGTGCCTGTCGTGGGTGTCGATGAGCAGGACAACGCGTTTATCGCCTTTGTGGAGCGCGACAATCCGGGGCTGACGATCATCGACAGCTGGGACGGCTTCGGTCAACGCACCACGGCCAGCGGCGGTGCGGTCCTGAAGGCGGTGAGAGTCCCCAGGACGTCCGTGATACCGGCGCATCGGGCGTTCGATGAACCCACGGCTCATGGCCCGATTTCGCAGATCATTCAGGCCGCGGTCGACACCGGAATCGCCCACGGCGCGTTCGAGGAAACCCTCAGGCATGCGCGTCTTGCGCGGCCATGGATCGACAGCAAACTGGACTTCGGCTGGCAGGACCCGTTCAGCATCGCAACCATTGGCGATCTGCAATGGCGTCTGCACGGCACCGACGCGATTCTGGCCAAGGCCGGGCAAGCCATCGATCAGGCACTGGCCGCACCCAGTGAAGCCAGCGTTGCGCACGCCTCAGTGGTGGTCGCTCAGGCCAAAGTGCTGTCGGCGCAGATTGCCTTGCTGATCAGCAGCAAACTGTTCGAACTCGCTGGCACCCGTTCAGTGCTGGGCTCGCTGAACCTGGATCGCCACTGGCGCAACGCCAGAACCCATACGCTGCACGATCCTGCCCGCTGGAAATATCACCTGATCGGCAATCGCGTACTCAACGGTGTCGCGCCGCCGCGCCATGCCTGGAACTGATCGAGGAGCAGTCATTTGTCTCATCCAACTATCGACACCCAACTGGCGGTCGCTGCCGAAGACCTGAGCGACGCACGGCGAGGCTTGCAGCAGACCCTCGATTTTTTGCGTGAACAGGGCGAGCCCTGGGCGTTCAGTGAGGTGCAGCGCGTCGTCGAAGACCCTTACGTGATCGGCAAGATTGGCGATCTACAGATTCGCATCGACCTGGCGGCAGCACTGCTGGAGCGGGCACGGGCGCTTGAGGGTTCGCCCGAACAGCGCCTGATCGCAAGCACCGAAGCGGTCATTGCCAGCGCCGATGCCTTGCTGGCGGTAGACAACGTCCAGCACGAACTGACCGGTCAGCGTCAGTCCCTGCCGTCGCAGGCCGGTCGTGAGCCGTTGCGCTGGCATTATCAGGTGCTGGGCAACCATCGCCTCAACGGCGTCGCGCCACCCCAGCTTCAGGAGTGATTGCATGTCCCGTCAAATTCGCCTCAATGCCTTCGACATGAACTGCGTAGGCCATCAATCGCCGGGCCTGTGGGCGCATCCACGTGATCGTTCCTGGCAATACAAGGACCTGGAATACTGGACCGATCTGGCAAAAATTCTGGAGCGCGGTAAGTTCGACGGCCTGTTCATCGCCGATGTGCTGGGTATTTACGACGTCTATCGCGGTAATGGCGAGGCGGCGATACGCCAGGCTACGCAGGTGCCGGTCAATGATCCCTTGCAACTGATTCCGCCGATGGCGCTGGTCACCGAGCATCTGGGCTTCGGACTGACTGCTTCGCTGTCGTTCGAACATCCGTACCCGTTCGCCCGACGCCTCTCGACTCTGGATCACCTGACCAAAGGCCGGGCAGGGTGGAACATCGTGACGTCCTATCTGGAAAGTGGGGCGAAGAATCTGGGCCAGAAAACCCTGACCGAACACGATGCCCGCTATGACTACGCCGAGGAGTATCTGGAGGTCTGCTACAAGCTCTGGGAAGGCAGTTGGGAAGAGGGCGCTATTCTGCGCGACCGGGAGCGACGCGTGTTCAGCGACCCGAGCAAAATTCATGAGATTCATCATGTCGGCAAACACTTCCAGGTACCCGGCATCCACCTGTGTGAACCCTCGTCGCAGCGTACGCCGGTGTTGTATCAGGCCGGTGCGTCCAGCCGGGGCAAGCAATTCGCCGCCGAGCATGCCGAATGCGTGTTTGTCGCCTCGCCGTCCAAAGTGCTGCTGAAGAAAACGGTTGCCGACATTCGTCGGCGCACGGCCGAAGCGGGTCGGGATCCGGCCAGCGTGCTGATTTTCAACCTGCAGACCGTGATCCTGGGCGAGACCGATGCCAAGGCGAAAGCCAAATTCGAGGAGTACAAAAGCTGGGTCAGCTATGAGGGCGCGATGGCGCTGATTTCCGGCTGGACCGGCATCGACTTCAGCCAGTTCAGACCCGACGAACCGCTCAGGCATGTGCACACCAATGCCATCCAGTCAGCCGTGGAAACCTTCTCCACCGCCGACCCGGACACCATCTGGACCCCGCAAGCACTGGCCGACTGGGTCGGCATCGGTGGTTTCGGCCCGTTGTTCGTTGGCAGTCCGGAAACCGTCGCCGACCTGTTGCAGGAATGGGTCGAAGATACCGACGTCGATGGCTTCAATCTGGCGTACGCGCTGACCCACGAAACCTTTATCGACGCGGTTGACCTGCTGGTGCCGGAGTTACAGAAGCGTGGTGTCTACAAGACCGAATACGCCCAGGGCACGCTGCGCGAGAAGCTGTTCGACAGCGGGCCGCGTCTGCAAGCGCCTCATCCGGGCGCGGGGTTTCGTGATCTGGCGGCGCTGGCTCGCCAGCGAGAGCCGCAGAGCGCCTGAGCGTCCTCGTGTAATACGATGATGATCGTCTCCACGCTCTGCGCTCATCGTTCTACACAAATCCGCCTCACCACTGATCGTTACCACGCTCCAGCGTGGTAACGCCTCTCAGGACGCTCCGCGTCCGTTCTGGAATGTGGCGCCGAGCGTCGTGGGCTGCATGCCCAAGCTCCAGCACTCATTATTAAACACGTCATGCGCTCGGCTCACTGAATCCGCAATCTGTGCCATCCGTGACGCGGAGCGTCACGGGAGGCATGCCCACGCGATGGGCACGATCAGTGTTGGGGCGGACTTGTGTATAACGCCGAGCGCTGAACGATGGGCATGATCAACATCCTCTCCAATGATGTGACCCGCTTGCATGCCCGCCTGCATGCCGCAGCGCAGAGCCTTCATGTCACCGTTTACAACGTCATGGATGAATGCCGGAATCTGTAATCATCTCCCTGGCTAACCTTTGAATCGAGAGACGCCCCAAACGTTTTACTGACACCTGCTGCGCGGTCGGGCATTGCCCGCTCGCGCTTCAGTCTTGATCCATCATGAACAGGAGTTCTCATGAAACCGACGATGCCGAGTCGTTCCAGTGTGTTTGCGCTATTGGTCATCTCCCTATTTCCGCTGACCCCGGCGCTGGCCCGAACGCCGTCCTCGAATGTGGCCGATAACCTGGCCCAACTGCCCGTCGTCACGCCAGTCACTGCCTGCGCTGCGCTGACTCAGACCGATCTCAGTGAAATTGGCGGCTACGGTAGTCGCGTGGTGTCAGCCAGCGAGTCCAGCCGTGATGGCGTCGCGGTGTGTGCCGTGGAGGGCCTGCTGGCGCCGCAGATCGGTTTCAAGCTGGAACTGCCGACGACCACTTGGGCACAACGTTATCTGCAGGTCGGCTGCGGCGGCTTTTGTGGTCACAGTGATTCAAGACCGGGCGTTGCCGACAGTTGCAAGCCGCTCAAGACGGGCGCGTTTGCCGTGGCGTCCACCGACATGGGGCATAAGACGGTAGACACCACCTTTGGCGACGACCCGCAGAAACGTGCAGACTTTGCCCATCGCGGCGTACACCTCACGGCACTGGCGTCGAAGAAGCTGATCCAGACGTTCTATGGCCGCAAGGCTGAATACGCATATTTCACCGGCTGTTCGGACGGCGGCCGTGAAGCGCTGGTCGAAGCGCAACGCTACCCGGAAGACTTCAATGGCATCATCGCGGGCGCCGCTGCGCTGAATTTTCAGGTGCAGAAAGTGTTGTTTCACGGATGGGTAGCGCGCGCCAACACCGGCCCTGATGGCAAGCCGATCATCCTGGCGTCCCGCCTGCCGATCCTGCACAAGGCGGTGCTGGCGCAGTGCGACGTGCTGGATGGACAGATCGATGGTCTGATCTCCGACCCCAGGCTCTGCCGCTTCGACCCCTCGGTGGTGCAGTGCAAAGTGTCTGCCGACACCGCCAAATGCCTCACCGCGCCGGAAGTGGAGGCTGCGCGGCGCATCTACGACGGCCCCAAAGATCCGGCAAGCGGAGAGCGGCTGATCGCGGGCGGCCCGCAACCCGGTTCAGAGCTGGCCTGGGCGGGGCTGTTCGTACCTGTTTCTGCCGATCAGCCTAACGTCAGTCAACAGATCGCCGAACAGTCCATTCGCAGTCTGGTGTTCGAAAATAACCCTCCGGCGGACTTCAAGCTGGCCGATCTGCGCTTTGATAAAAGCACCTTTGAGCGTCTGCGCCCGCTGCATGCGCTGTACGACGCGACCAACCCCGATCTCGCACCGTTCGCCAGCCGTGGCGGCAAGCTGATCCTCTGGCACGGCTGGGCCGATCCGCAGGTCTCGCCCCTCAATACCCTGGCCTATCACGAGGCGGTCGAGGCGTACATCGGCAAGGCGCGCACCGAATCCTTTACGCGCCTGTATATGCTGCCCGGCGTCTACCATTGCGGTCGTGGAGAAGGGCCGAGCGAGGTAGACCTGCTGACGCCGATCATGGCCTGGGTGGAAAAAGGTCAGGCTCCTGGCGCCATCGTTGCCCGTCAGTACCAGCCGAAGCCGGTCGATAAGGTTGTTGCAGCGAGCCTGCCAGCGTTCATGACCAGAGAAGACATTTCCAATCGCGGTCGCACGCGCAAAGTGTTCCCGTATCCGTACATGGCCGAGTACGACCACAAGGGCTATTCGAAACGCGCCAATAGCTACCAGCGCTCAGAACCGCTGACGGCCGAGAAGACACCGAAATGGGTGGGTAGTGGCTTCTTCCAGCCTTACGAGTCGTTACAGCGCTGATCGCTCTGGCAAGTCTTCGATGCAGAACGAACGGGCATGATCAGGTAACTACTGATCGTGCCCATGCTGTGACGCCAGCGCATTTCTGTGAAGCAATAAAAAACCCCGTCAATCGAAACTGACGGGGTTTTCAAGAGTGGAGGCCGAGGTCGGAATCGAACCGGCGTAGGCGGATTTGCAATCCGCTGCATAACCATTTTGCTACTCGGCCTCAAACATCCGATGCGTTACCGCTGCACCAAACGTAGTAAACTTTTCGGAAGAGAAATATTTTTGTCTTCCAACCCATTGAATCTTAAGGGTTTTTTTCAATTCCCCAGTCGGGAATGGACGCAATTCTGTACTGGTTCGAATGGCATGTCAAGAACGGGGCGAAAATAATTCATCGGGTGCCGCAGGCGGCGGTGATCTTGAGTCGACCTGCTCGCGGCGCATCAGAGGATAGAAGCGGATCGTGTTCTGATCCAGCAGCCAGGGCAAAAAGCAAACGTAATGGCTGAACGGAATTATCCATTCGGAACAAAGCTCCAAGCTTTTGGCACGCCTCTACGTGGTGTGAAAACCGGGCCGGCGCGTTTGGCTTCTGAATCAGAGTGAAGGAGCAGCGAATGATTGCGCGGTGGCGATGGGTGCTGAGAGCGGTACTGAAGCAACTCTGGTTTCGGGCGACCGTGTTTTCGGTACTCGGTGTGTTGAGCGCATTGCTGGCAGTGGTATTCAAGGACTATGTGCCGCAGTCGTTGTCGACGATTGTCGGCTCTGATGCGGTCGACAAGATCCTCGGCATTCTGGCGTCGAGCATGCTCGCCGTGACCACCTTCTCCTTGAGTGCGATGGTGTCCGCCTATGGCTCCATCAGCAGCGGCGTGACGCCGCGTGCCACGACGTTGATGATGGAAGATGCAACGACGCAGAACGCACTCGCCACGTTCATAGGGTCTTTTCTGTTCAGCCTGGTGGGTATCATCGCTCTGAGCACCGGCGTTTACGGAAGTGAAGGGCGTGTGCTTATGTTCGGCGTGACCATCGCCGTCATCGTGATCATCGTCTATACGTTGCTGCGCTGGATCGATCATCTGTCTCGTCTGGGGCGCATAGGAGAAACGATTGATCTGGTTGAAAACGCAACCATCTCGGCCCTCAATGACCGCAACGAATGGCCCAACATGGGCGCGTGCGCTCATCCCGGTGTCGTTCCGGAAAACGGGTTTGCAGTCGTTGCGGCAGAGACCGGTTATGTCCAACACATCGACATGAGCGCGTTGATCCATATTGCCGAACCTTCAAGCGCCGAGTTCTATGTGGAGGTCGTTCCAGGCAGTTTCGTGACCGAAGGCGAGACGCTCGTCTGGGTGGCAAAGAACGCGTCAGACGAGCCTGAGCAGGCCCTGCAGGTGCGCATTCGTGCGGCGTTTACGCTGGGCATCCGCAGAACGTTCGAGCATGACCCCAGATTCGGCCTGTCGGTGCTTGCTGAAGTCGCTTCCAGAGCCCTGTCTCCGGCTGTCAATGATCCGGGAACAGCAATCGACGTACTGGGCAGGGGCGTCAGGACCCTGGCGTGCTGGCAGCGCACCAACGGCAATATCGAGCAAAACCAGCCGCTCTGTCGAAACGTATTCATGCGCTCGCTTGACACACGCGATCTGTTCGAAGACTTCTTCTCGCCCATTGCCCGTGATGGCGCGGCACTGATCGAAGTGAACGTTCGCCTTATCAAGGCGCTGGGCAGTCTGGTGAGGTTGAATCCGGCGTTCCTCGACATTGCCAGTCGTCAGACGGACCACTTGCTTCAATACGCCGGGCATGCGCTGGTGCTGGATGAAGATAAAGAGCGGTTGAGACTGCTGGCTGATGGGCTCGGGCTGAAAAGGATTTGATAGCTGGAGAGCAGCACACCTCATTTGGATCGTAGCTGACATCCTTAACGCTCGTTATAAGACGTTTGATGTCAGCTTTTTCGAACCTCCCCGACGCCTGACTCAGCCCGTCATCCGCATTCGACGCTCTTCGCGCAGTTGCTCAAGCTCCGAGGGCGTGCGAGCCAGAAGCCTTAAGGCGAAATCATGAGGGGTCGTATCGCGTTCCTGCGCGGCCCGCAGGAACGCAGACCGTGCGTGTTCCGCACGACGCTCGCTGATGAACAAGCCGCCGGGATGACGATTGAAATTGGCCAACTCTTGCTGCAGCTGTTCATCGCGACGGATGAAGATTTCGAGTGCCTGGCTGATCTGGGTGTCCGTAAAAAGCATGTGTTTCTCTCCTTGAAAATATCGACCGATACCTCTATCGGCGGATTTGAAAAAATGTTGCGTGCAGTTCGTCGGCGACTGTTCACCGAAGGCAGCAGTCAGCGCCGGACATTTGGCGCTGAAATGGGGTTTTCCGGCTCAGAGTGAGTAACTGGTTGTCTGGGCCTGAATGCCTTCGCTGATAGCCGCTATGGCGTGCGGCGGCATTTGCTCGATGGCAAGAAATGGCGGCGCTTCAAATACCTGTAAAACAGGCGTGCAGGGCGCGTTCAATCGAGCCGACTCAGTTTCCAGTGCTGATAAGTGCTTCGCGTGGTTCGCTGCGATTTCACTGAGAGTTGACACGGTGCATCTCCTGATGACTGAACGGCATTCCAAAGGGTGGCTGACACGCCAGAAATACATCGTTTCTGACGCCGTCAGAACGTTATATAGCAAGCCGCGAGCCATACAGTGCACCGGTCGGCGCAAAACCCTGACAGACGGCTCCGAGTCATGAAACATGCGACGTTTTCGTTCCGCTTGTCTGCTTTCAGGCACTTCCAGTTGCCCGCCATTTTCTCATCTTTAAGCGCAGATACCCTGCGCAGCAGGTTTGAGGAGCTGATAATGAGCATTGAAGACAATGGACCCGAAAACGCTTATCCCGGACCGGCAGAGCCCGGTAGCGAGGAAGAGGTTTATCCGGATAAAGAGAGCGACCAGGCTGATGACCAGGATACCTCTCGCAACGACCTGAGTGACGATCCGGACATGCCGGTCAATCCTCCGGTTGATGAAACAGAGGTTCCGTCGCTGGGCAGCAGCGCCTGAGGTGCGTCACGAGCGCCAGACCCCGCCCAAGCGGGGTCTTTTGCAAAGCGCTGTTTACGACTGTTTGCGGGCTTCAGCCAGCTTGCGTGTCATGACCTGACTGAACAGATCTTCAAGTGCTTCGATATCCTGCGTCGACACTGCATTGGCACAGGCCAACCCTATTAAAAAGCCTTCGCCCACGCCACCTGCAGTCGCCATTTCCAGCAAACCGTCAGCAATTTCGATCCGTTGCACAATACCTGCTGCCTCGGCCTTTATCGCTGGCGCGAGGGCCATGTCTTCAAGTTTCATCGTTTCGCACCTCGTTAACTGAGGGTATATCGGCCGCTCTTCATGTCGTCATGGCACGATTCGAAGCGACCATTTGTTCGCGAGTCAGTTGGCCACCAGAAGTCGTGAACCGGGTAAACAACGCATCCCGGTTTTGAGGCACGCGTGCTTTATCCGCTGCATCCAAAGCCAATTCGAGTTCTGGCAGCGTCAATTCGGTGCAGTAGGCGGGTGTGCCAGGCTGCTGACGCCATGAGTTTGCGAGATTGCCCGTGGCCAGCGCATCGAAGCCCGTATCCTCTACAAGTCGCTGCGCAATTGCCACTGCGTTTACGTCATCGCCCGCTACAGGCAAGGCGATGCGTGAGGAGGAGCCGGCGGGCTGGCCTTGTTCAATCAGCGTCGCCGAGAGCACCGCATTCCACGCCTTGACGACAGGACGGCCAATTTGCTCGCTGATCCAGACACTCTCTGCCTTGCCATCATCGACTTCCTTGATCGCCCCGTCACGTACCGGGTAGTAGTTGGACGTATCAATGACGACGGTTGACTCGGAGGCTCTGCTCAACGTGTCCCGAAGATCCGGGTATTTTGCGAAGGGTATCGAGAGAATGATGACGTCCACATCCGCTACCGCCTCTTCCTTGGTGACTGCGCGTGCGCCGAGTTCATTGGCAAGCGCCTGGATGCTCTGAGGGTCTTTCGAATTCGCCAGTTTGACGTCATGGCCGCAGGCAGCGAACTTGCGGGCGAGGGTAGAGCCGATATTGCCTGCGCCGATAATTCCGATTTTCATTTGGATAAACTCCGTACTGTCATTTGGCTGGGTGTGCAAACGCATTGAGCGTGTCACGAAGGTCTAGCAACCCTTCGGCTGTCAGATGACACGCTGATTCGATCTTCTCGGTAATGCCCCAAAGCTCATGCCGCAGCGCTTCGCCTGCGGCAGAAAGCGCCACGAGTACCCGGCGCTCATCGGCCCGATCACGGGTGCGCGTCACGACGCCCAAAAGCTCAAGCCTCTTCAAAAGCGGCGTAATCGTGCCGGTGTCCATGCCAAGCTTCGTGCCCAGGTCGCCCACCGCACGAGGCTCGGCGCTGAACAGCTCCAGCATCACGAGGTACTGGGGGAACGTCAGGCCGTATGGCTCCAGAAGAGGCTTGTGCAGCCGCGCCATCCGGTTCGCTGCGCTGTAGAGCGCGAATGACAGCTGCTGGCCGACTTCTCTACGGGTGGGGGTATCGTTTTGATTTGGCATTTATCTAGTTGGCTATTATATAGTGTGCTAGATAAATTAGCGGGTTTGCTGGAGATGATCAAGCCTCGGGTTTGGCTGGACGTAGGAGTGGTCGGCTTTCAGTGGACGGTACTGGAACCCATGACTGCGCTCGGGCAGCAGGCCGCCAGCGAATTGCCCCACAGGATCGTGCCGGGGCAAATCAGGAACGGTAGAGGTGATCAGTTTGTTGGGGCACGCTCTTATACCGAAAATCTGGAAACCATTAGTGAACAGCTTTGTTTTTTACATCGAAGCTCCCTGCTGCTTGCGCATAGGGTGGTAAGTCGATTGTGGATGAGGTATTACGGATGACCGGCATGACGCCGGGATCAACGGAGCTCAAGATGGCAGTCAGGCTGGTGAACAGGTTGTGGAGCAAGATCCTCGATCGCGACGCATTTGCAAAGCAGGCGCTCAAGGAAAAGATCATTGAAGTTCAACAGCTCGAAGAGACTATCAGGCTCAATGAAGGCCCCGAAGTCGCTAAAGTCGCGCTGAAAGACGGTCTGATTGTTCATGCCCTGCAACGTTGTCTTGAAAATCTGCAAGGGTCCAGGACGGTCACGGAACAGGATTACTGGGTCAACTACGAATTCGCTACGGCCGCTGCCAAAAACGCGGAAGAGATCCTCAATGAGGAGGACGAGATCAGCAACGTGCAGTTCGGGATAATCAGTGAGGAGTACGTGCTTATCGATGAGGATGAAATCATCGATGAGGCCGATGAGATCCCTGATGAAGAGAACGAGATCAGCGAGGAGGAAGAGTCCAGGGATGAAGAGGAAGAATGATGATCGCCTTGGTGGAAGATCAGATTTGAACCCTTAGTGGTTGGGTCTATCGATCCGCTTTTTCACTTCATTCTTGACCGTTTTTGCAAGGCCTTCATCCGCGCGGAAAAGCCAATCTGCGATGTGCTACGCGATATCGGTTTCAGTGCCTCCCTTGAGTCCAATGCCGCCTCATGGAAGCGGCATCAGTGCATCTACGGGTGCTTCCCGGCCCGTAGCATCCTTCGGGGCTATTTCAGCCGCCTGGCGTTTTCACGGAACACGGCCACATCCTGGGGCTCGACTGATAAACCCCTGGGTGGCAAACCAATGGATGTTTTCCGTATTGAAGCTGAAGGTGACGCTTGGGTTTTATATAAGGCCCATGGCTATAAGCCCATCATGCGCGCTGACAATCAGGCTGATCTCATTGGTCAGGTTCAATTGTTGACGCACGGAAAGGGAGC
>Ga0308164_10003075_pt1 | contig 15588 bp, 13 predicted proteins | sample PhyTR2_FD_201031 | JGI IMG/M metagenome (GOLD analysis project Ga0308164, IMG submission 201031) | Phyllosphere microbial communities from UC Gill Tract Community Farm, Albany, California, United States - DLSLT.R2 | ecosystem: Host-associated > Plants > Phyllosphere > Unclassified | place: USA... | reverse complement strand
GCTCGCACTACAACATCACCCAGTACCAGTCCACCCACACCTGCGGCGGCGCCATCATGGGCAGCGATCCGAAGACCTCGGCCCTGAACCGCTACCTGCAATCGTGGGACGTGTCGAACGTGTTTGCACCGGGCGCCAACGCCTTCCCGCAGAACAATGGCTACAACCCCACCGGCATGGTCGGCGCGTTGACGTACTGGGCCGCCACGGCCATCCGCGAGCTGTATCTGAAAAACCCCGGCCCGCTGGTCCAGGCTTAAGGAGTGCGCATGAACACTGTGAAAAAATTATTGTTGACCGCCGTGGGCCTGGGCGTGATCGGCGTGGGCGGCGCGTACCTGTACGCGTCGCAAGCCACCACGACCAAGAGCATCGGTCCTGGCGCCTTCAACCTGACCGCGCCCGACGCGCAACTGATCGAGAAAGGCCGCTACATCGCCACGGCTGGCGACTGTATCGCCTGCCACACGGCGCCGAACGGAAAGCAGTTTGCCGGCGGCCTGTCAATGGCCACGCCGATCGGCGCGCTGTACAGCACCAATATCACGCCCGACAAGGCCACCGGTATCGGCAACTACAGCCTCGACGATTTCGACCGCGCGGTCCGCCACGGCATCACGCCGCAAGGCAAGACCTTGTACCCGGCCATGCCGTATCCGTCGTACGCCAAGATCAGCGACGACGACCTGCGTGCACTGTACGCGTACTTCATGCACGGCGTGGCGCCGGTGGCCAACGCCAACCGGGCTAGCGAGATCAGCTGGCCGCTGTCGCTGAACTTCCCGCTGGCGATCTGGCGCAAGATGTATGCGCCGCCGGTGGCGCCGCTCACGCTCAACAAGTACGAGAGCGCGATGCTGGCGCGTGGCGCCTACCTGGTGCAGGGCCTGGGTCACTGCGGCGCTTGCCACACGCCGCGCGCGTCTACCATGCAGGAGCTGGCGCAGGATGAGTCGAGCCCGGCGTACCTGTCCGGTGGTCCCGTGATTGACGGCTGGCTGGCGGTGAACCTGCGCAGCAATCCGGCGGGCGGCCTCGGTCGCTGGAGCGAGCAGGACATCGTCGACACGCTGTCCAAGGCCCGTAACGAGCACTCGGCCGTGGTGGGCAGCCCGATGGCGGAAGTGGTGGCGCACAGCACCCAGCACATGACGAAGGAAGATTTGACGGCCATGGCCGCCTATCTGAAATCGCTGTCGCCGGGCCTGGCGGAAAAAGCGACCTACAAGGAAAACAGTGCTACCGCGCTGGCCTTGAAGTCGGGTCGTGAAGACGGCCGCGGTGCGCAACTGTACCTCGACAACTGCGCGGCCTGCCACCGCACCGACGCCAAGTCGAACGGCAAGGTATTCCCGGCACTGGCTGGCAACCCGAGCGTGTTGTCCGACGATGCGACATCGTTGATCAAGCTGATCCTGGAAGGCAGCAAGCTGCCGTCGACCAAGGCCGCGCCATCGGACCTGGGCATGCCCGGCTTCGCCTGGCGGCTGTCGGACGAAGAGACCGCGCAGCTGGTCACCTTCGTGCGCCAGAGCTGGGGTAACGAGGCATCGGCCGTGAGTGCCGGCGACGTCGCCAAGCTGCGCAAGCAGGTCAAGGCTGAAACCGCAGGCGCTAACGCAGCGCACTAACTGCACTCTGGCAAAACCAGGCCTGCTGCCGTAGCGATCACGGCGGCAGGCCTTTGCCATTCTTAAGAGCACATGTGCGAGCAGCACAAGCAGGTAACTGCCTTTCTACCCACCTGAAGAACAACTGGCCGCCACCCGCCTGTTTGGCACGCTGGAGGGCACCGCAACGGCGTGGTGCACCCGCTGGTGCTGCGCCATCCGCACACCGGTGTGCCGGGCCTGTACCTGAACGTGGGCCTGACTGCCGGCGTGCTCGGTTACAACAGCGCGCAGTGGCGCGACGTGATGGCAGCCATCGACCGCCATTATTCGCGGCCCGGCGCCAGCTACCGCCATCACTGGCTGCCCGGCGACGTGGCGGTAGCCGACAATTTACGGGTCGCCCACAAGGCCGCGCCGCTGACGGCGGAGAGCCGGCGCATCCTCAACCGCACCACGGTGCGGGCCGGAGATCGATTTACCACTAAACATTATCATAAATGCATCAAGACCTGCGCACATCACGACGTGACTATTTCTTGCGCGCACGATTGCACAAGCAGGCAAACAACCTTGTAAATGCGATAAACTTCCGTCTTCACAAGATATCTTGGTCCGTATCATGCCCAACAAATCGTCGATGGACGACCAGTCGTTCCGCCGCATCCTTGCCCGTAACATCACCATGCCCCTCGCCTCAGGCATTGTCAGCGCGGGTGTGTTCATCATCTTGCTGATTTACCTGATCACGACCATGAACTGGGTCGAGCACAGCGAGCGCGTGATCGGCAGCGCCAACGAAATCAGCAAGCAGATGGTGGACATGGAGACCGGCATGCGCGGCTACCTGCTGTCCGGCGACGAAGCATTTTTGCAGCCGTACGTGCTGTCCAAGCCCAAGGTCACGGCCAGCATCAACAGCCTGCTCGAACTGGTCAAGGACAACACGTCCCAGGTCGACCGCCTGCGTAACATCCAGGCCCAGCACCTGGGCTGGGACAAGTATGCGCAAGAGATGATCGCGCTGCGCGCCGCCAACGGCGACGTTACCGGACCCATCAAGACCGGGCGTGGCAAGGTCCAGTTCGATGAAATCCGCCGCTTGCTCGACGCTTTCATCGGCACGGAAACCCGCATGCGCCAGGAGCGCAACGATACCGCGCGCACCGTCACCATCGCGGTGGCCGTCATCTACCTGCTGCTGACCCTGGGCGTGGGCGGCGCGCTGGCCTGGTTCGGCCGCCGCGAGCTGCTGGGCCTGTCCAAGGTGTACAACGGCGTACTGCAGCAGCACACAGAGCATGCCGACCTGCTGCAACAGCAGGCGTGGCTGCGCACCGGCCAGAGCGAGCTGGCGCAGCAGGGCATCGGCCAGCTGGCGCTGCCGCAGCTGTCGTCGGCGCTGCTGCAATTTTTGGCGCGCTACATGGACGTGGTGGTGGGCGCGCTGTACCTGCGCGCACCCGATGGCAGTTTCCACCGCGTGGCCTCGTACGGCTTTTCCGCCGAGTGGGACGCGCGGGAACAGAAAATGCATCCCTCCGAGACCCTGGTGGCGCAAGCGGCGCTGGAACGGCGCCTGATCCGCCTCGACAAGGTACCGGCCGACTACATCCAGGTCAGCTCGGGCCTCGGCGCCGGTTCGGCCGCCAGCGTGCTGCTGGCGCCGGTGGACACCGACGGCGTGATCAACGGCGTGCTGGAAATCGGCCTGCTGCGCCCGATCACCACGCGCGACATGGAATTCCTGGAGCTGGTCAAAGGCAATATCGGCAATGCCATCGAAGCCAGCCATTCGCGCCAGCGCCTGCAGGAAGTGCTGGCCGAAACCCAGCAACTGAACGAAGAACTGCAGGTGCAGCAGGAAGAACTGCGCACCGCCAACGAGGAACTGGAAGAACAGTCGCGCGTGCTGGAAGAATCGCAGGCCAGCCTGGAAAACCAGAAAGCCGAGCTGGAACAGACCAACGAGCAGCTGGCCGAACAGGGCCAGATACTCGACCACAAGAATGCCGCGCTGACGCAAGCGCAGCAAGACCTGGAAGACCGTGCCGCCGAGCTCGAACGCGCCAGCCAGTACAAGTCGCAGTTCCTGGCGAATATGTCGCACGAGCTGCGCACGCCACTGAACAGCTCGCTGATCCTGGCCAAGCTGCTGTCGGAAAACACGCTGGGCAATCTGAACGACGAGCAGGTGCGCTTTGCCAACACGATTTATTCGGCCGGCAACGACCTGCTGAACCTGATCAACGACATCCTCGACATCTCGAAGGTGGAGGCGGGCAAGCTGGAACTGGTGCCCGAGCAGATGTCGCTGCGCCACGTGGTGGAAGGCATGGCGATGGTGTTCGAACCGCTGGCCCAGCAAAAGAAACTGGCGTTCCAGGTACAGGTGGCCGACGACGTGCCGCTGCACATGGTCACCGACCGCCAGCGCCTCGAGCAAATCCTGAAAAACCTGCTGTCCAATGCACTGAAGTTCACCAGCGCCGGCCAGATCACGCTGAGCCTGGAACGGGTGGGCGACGACCGCGTCGGCTTCTCGGTACACGACACCGGCATCGGCATCCGTCCTGAAGACCAGCAAGGTATTTTCAACGCCTTCCAGCAAGCCGATGGAACCACCAGCCGCAAGTATGGCGGCACGGGCCTGGGCCTGTCGATTTCGCGCGACCTGGCGCACCTGCTGGGCGGCGCCATCAGTCTCGCTTCCGAACCGGGCCAGGGCAGCTGCTTCACGCTCACCATGCCGCTGGCATTTACGGCCCCCGAGGCCGGTCCGCGCATGGGCAGCGCCAGCGCGCCAGCAGAGCTCGATGAAGAAGGCCGCACCAGTGCGCCGGTCACGCTGGCGCCGGTCCATGTACCTGCTGCCGCGCCGTGGAAGGCTATGGCGCCCAAGCCGGCGGCCGCCCCTACCGAGCCGCCGCCGCCGCGCGTGCGCGCGTTCGACGACGACCGCGCGCTGTTGGACGAGTTGGCCGACAATGCGGGCAATCAGCGTACCGTGCTGGTGATCGAGGACGATCCGAATTTCGCCCGCATCCTGTACGACCTGGCGCACGAAAAACAGTACCGCTGCCTGGTGGCGTTCCACGCCGACGAGGGCCTGGAACTGGCGCGCCAGTACCGTCCCGACGCGGTGCTGCTCGACATCCGCCTGCCCGACCGCTCCGGCCTGTCGGTGCTGCAGCTGCTGAAGGACGACGCCACCACCCGCCACATTCCCGTGCACGTGGTATCGGGCAGCGAAAATGGCGAAGCTGCGCTGCACCTGGGGGCGATCGGCTACGCGCTCAAGCCCGCCACGCGCGAGCAATTGATGGACGTGTTCCGCCTGATCGAAACCAAGCTCACGCAAAAAATCAAGCGCGTGCTGCTGGTGGAAGACGACGACCGCCAGCGCGACAGCGTGGTGCAGCTGATCTCCGACGACGACGTGGAAATCGTTGCCGTGGGCAGCGGCGAGGAAGCGCTGGCGCTGCTGCGCACCACGATCTACGACTGCATGATCATCGACCTGAAATTGCCCGACATGCAGGGCAACGAGCTGCTGCAAAAAATGGCGGCCGAACAGCTGGCCGCCTTCCCGCCGGTGATCGTGTACACGGGGCGCAACCTGTCGCGCGCCGAGGAAGCGGACCTGCATAAATATTCGCGTTCGATCATCATCAAGGGCGCCCGCTCGCCCGAGCGCCTGCTGGACGAAGTCACGCTGTTCCTGCACAAGGTGGAAGCGGACCTGTCGTCCGAGCGCCAGACCATGCTGCGCACCGTGCGCTCGCGCGACCGCGTGTTCGAAGGCCGCCGCATCCTGCTGGTGGACGACGACGTGCGCAACATCTTCGCCTTGACGAGTGCGCTGGAACAGAAGGGCGTGCTGGTGGAAGTGGGCCGCAACGGCTTCGAGGCGATTGAAAAACTCGATCAGAATCCCGATATCGACCTGGTGCTGATGGACGTGATGATGCCCGGCATGGACGGCCTGGAAGCGACGCGCCGCATCCGCGCCGACTCCCGCTTCGAGCGCCTGCCCATTATCGCCATCACGGCCAAGGCCATGAAGGACGACCAGGAACAATGCCTCGCCGCCGGCGCCAGCGATTACCTGGCCAAGCCGATCGATTTGTCGCGCCTGTACTCGCTGCTGCGCGTGTGGATGCCCAACGGTGAACGAGGCTGATTGCCATGCATAGCGATATCGATATCGAAATCAAAGTGTTGATGGAAGCCATCTACATGAAGTACAGCTATGATTTCCGCGACTACACCGGCGCCTCGCAAAAGCGCCGCGTGCTGCATGCCATGCGCGACATGGATTGCGCCACCATCTCGGCGCTGCAGGCGCGCATCATGCACGAGCCGGCCGGCTTCAGCCAGCTGCTGCAATACCTGACCATCCCGGTGACGTCGATGTTCCGCGACCCCAGCTACTGGCTAGCGCTGCGCGAGCAGGTGATGCCGGTATTGCGCACCTACCCGTCGCTGAAGATCTGGATTGCCGGCAGCAGCACCGGCGAGGAAGTGTATTCGATGGCGATCCTGCTCAAGGAAGAAGGCTTGCTGGACCGCAGCATGATCTACGCCACCGACATCAACCCGCAGTCGCTGGAAAAGGCGCGCAAGGGCGTGTTCCCGCTCGACGCCATGCGCGAGTACACGGCCAACTACCAGGCCGCCGGCGGCACCAGCAGTTTTTCCGACTACTACACGGCCGCCTACAATGCCGCCCTGTTCGACGGTGCGTTGTGCGAAAACGTCACCTTTGCCGACCACAGCCTGGCTACCGACGCGGTGTTTGCCGAGACCCACTTGATCAGCTGCCGCAACGTGATGATCTACTTTAAAAAGAAGCTGCAGGAGCGCGCGTTCGGCCTGTTCCACGAGTCGCTGTGCCATCGCGGCTTTCTCGGGCTGGGCAGCAAGGAAAGCATCGATTTTTCCGCCTACGCGCCTGCGTTCGAACCGATCGTCAAGCGCGAACGCCTGTTCCGCAAACGCTAGCCATGGTCACCCACGCCGCCGCGCTCCTGGCCATCGACGCCGCCCTGGCTGCCCGCACAGCGCCGCTCGAAGCGGTGGTGATCGGCGCCTCGGCCGGTGGCGTGGGGGCGTTGCTCAAGCTGCTGCCGGGCTTGCCCAGGCAGTATGGGGCGGCCGTGGTCGCCGTGCTGCACCTGCCGGAGAACCGCCAAAGCCAGCTGGCCGACGTGTTCGCCCAGCGCATGACCCTGACCGTACGCGAGGCGGCCGACAAGGAACCGCTGACCTCCGGAACGCTCTACTTTGCCGGATCCGGCTACCATTTGTCGATCGAAGAAGATCGCTGCTTTTCACTGAGCTGCGAAGCGCCACGCAATTTCGCCCGGCCGTCGATCGACATCCTGATGGAGTCGGCGGCGGACGCCTATGGCCCGGCCTTGCTGGGCATACTATTAACAGGGGCCAACCATGATGGTGCTGTCGGCATGGCGGCCATCGGCCGCGCCGGCGGCCTGACCGTGGTGCAAGACCCCGACGAAGCCGAAGTGGCCACCATGCCGAAGGAAGCGCTGCGCATGCGGCGCCCCGACCTGGTGTTGCCGCTGGACGCGATCCACACATTGCTGTTGAAGCTGGAGAAGAACTGATGCAAGCCGAGCAACCGACCAAACTGCTGATCGTCGATGATCTGCCGGAAAACCTGCAAGCGCTGAACGCCGTGATCCGCGGGCCGGGCCGCGAGATTTTCCAGGCCGGGTCGGGCGAAGACGCGCTGGCACTGCTGCTGCAGCACGACTTCGCCATGGCCTTCCTCGATGTGCAAATGCCGGGCATGGACGGTTTCGAACTGGCCGAACTGATGCGCGGTACCGAAAAAACCCGGCAAATCCCGATCGTGTTCGTGACCGCCGCCGGCAAGGAACTCAATTACTCGTTCAAGGGCTACGAGGCGGGCGCGGTCGACGTGCTGTACAAGCCGCTCGACTCGCGCGCCGTGCGCGGCAAGGTGGAGGTCTTCGTGGCGCTGTGGGAACAGCGCGAAGCGATGCGGCGCCAGGTGCAGGCGCTGGAAGAAGCCCGCCAGGCGCAGGAAGCCATGCTGGCCGAACTGAACGCGGCGCAAACCCAGTTGCAGCGGGCGCTGGCCATGCGCGATGAATTCATGTCGATGGTGTCGCACGAAATGCGCACGCCGCTCAACACGCTGTACCTGGAAACGCAGTTGCGCAAGATGCAGCTCGAGCGCGGCAACATGGCGGCGTTCGGCGCCGAGCAGTTGCAGCGCATGGTGGCGCGCGACGACCGCCAGATTCAAAGCATTATCCGCCTGATCGACGACATGCTCGACGTCTCGCGCATCCGCAGCGGCAAGCTGTCGTTGCGGCCGGGCTGGGTGGAACTGTCGGGGTTGTTGCGGCGCGTGGTGCACGACCTCACGCCGCAGGCCGCCACGGCCGGTTGCAGCATCGGCCTCGATGCCGGCACGCCGGTGTCCGGCTGGTGGGACGAATTCCGCATCGAGCAAATTGTCGTCAATCTGCTCACCAACGCCATGCGCTACGGCGCCCAGCAGCCGGTGCAGGTGGTGCTGACGGTGAACGAAGAGCAGGTGCTGATCGAGGTGCGCGACCACGGTCCGGGCATCGCGCCCGAGCAGCAGCAGAAAATTTTCGAACCGTACGAACGCGGCGTGGGCAACGAGGTGCCGTCGGGCTTGGGCCTGGGGCTGTACATCTCGCGCGAACTGGCCGAGGTGCACCAGGGCAGCCTGACGGTGCGCAGCGTGCCGGGCGAGGGCGCCACCTTTACGCTCACGCTGCCGCGTTGCGACGCCCCGCCCGCCTGACCGATCAACGCGCGTTGGCTTCTTCGCGGCGCTGGATCAGGTAGGCGTTGACGTCGTCGATGGTGACGTGGCCGCGTTGGGCCGTGTCGATGTTGTCGAAGTTCTTGTCCACCACCGACAGGCCCGCCTGGCGCGCCTCGTCGCGGTTGAGCGTACCGCTATTGTCCTGGTCGGCTTCGGCAAAACGCCGTTTCAGGTTTTGCATGGACTGGAAGCGCAGCAAGGTGGGCGCGGGGCCGGGCGCGATATCGCGCTTGGGCTGGCGCATCGAGCGCGGCACGTAAGCATCGGAATACGGCGTAGAAACGGTGGCCCGGCTCACGTCGGCCGGTGGCGTCTGGGCCTGGGCCGCTGTCGTGGTCATGACCGTGGTCAGCAGGCTGGTGGCGGCGATGGTTGCCGCGAAAGTGGTTAATTGTAAGATCGTCATAGTTATCTCCCCGCGCATCTCGTGATGCCTGGTTCAGGGTGATACTGTGATCCGATTGCACCAATTAAGCAATCGAAAGCCCGCTGCACGCACCGTTTACGGACCGCTGCGGAGCCCTGTTGTGGCCCCGATGCATCATCCGGGCGCAGCAATTTTGTCGATTCACCACGCTGGTGCGTTTTACCTCAATTGTTATTTTTTCCAGAAACCGGTGTGGGCCGCGCGTGCCTCATCTTCGCGCAGCGGGCCGATGACTTCGGTCGGTCGCTGGCCGGCCGCAAACACGGTACGGCATGGCAACGCCAGGGTGGGGTTCTCCGGATCGCTGCCGGTCAGGGCCAGCAGGCTCGCTTCCGACATCGCGTACACCACCCGCCCCACGCCGCTCCAGTAGGTGCCGCCGCTGCACATGGCGCACGGTTCGGCATTCGCGTACAGCGTGGCCGTGGCCAGTTCGGCCGGGCCGTACTGCTGAGACGCCAGGCGCAGCGCATTCATTTCGGCGTGCGCCGTGCGGTCGCTCGATGACGCGTTCATCGCCGACGAGATGATGGTGCCGTCAGCGGCGACCACCATGGCGGCAAACGGGTGGTGGCCTTCATCGCGCGAGCGCTGGGCCAGCGCCAGTACCTGGGTGAGGAATTCGTGGTCTTGCGGGGTTGCGGTCATCGTAAAACTCCGTAATGCAGGTTCAGTTGTTTCAGGTAGCGGCGGTAGGCCAGCGACATGCGGTCGCACGCCACCGACACTTCGGCGCCGGGGATGAGCGGCAGGCGCGCCGGCGACTGGCTTTCCAGGATCGGCAAGTCCTGCAGGAAAATCGTGTCCTGGAAGCGGCGCAGCGCCTCGTCGCTGGCGGTAAAGTCGTCGAGCGCCAGGATGATCCACACGCGGGTGGTGGTTTCGGTCAGCGGTTGCGCCAGCAGCGCGATGGCTTCGCGGATGGCGCCCGGCGCCTGCTTGGTCAGCACAGCCGTCAGCGGGCGCACCACGCGGTAGCTGTATTCGATGTCGGCGCCGGCCGTGGCTGCGCGACTGGCCTGCGGCTGGAACGCGTAGCAGCTGCGGGCCCACACGCCGCTGCCGTAATCGGCGTCGTCAAACGTCTCCACCGTGTAGTCGGGGATGATGGTGTGCTGCGGGTCCCCCAGGATGCCCTCGTGGACGAACGCAAAGTGCGCCATGTCGAGGAAGTTTTCCACGATGCGCGGGCCGCTGCTGGCCACGTCGTACGGGCCGCACCATACCTTGCGCAGGCCTGGATCGGCAAACTCGGGAAACGCCGGCGGCCCGGCCGTGGTGGCCGCGGGCGTACCGAGGCATACCCACGCCAGCCCGTACTGCTCGCGCACCTGGTACACGGCCACCTGCGCCTTGGGCAGCGGGCTGCCGGGCGCGGCGACCAGCGCCGGGATGTGGGTGCAGCGTCCCTCGCGGCCGAAGGTCCAGCCGTGGTACGGGCAGCGCAGCGTATCGTGCTGCACTGCGCCGAGCGACAGCCGGGTGCCGCGATGCGGGCAGCGGTCTTCCCATGCCTGCAGCACGCCATCGCTGGCGCGCCACAGCACCACGCGCGTATCGAGCAGGTCGACGGCCAGCATGGCGCCGGCGTCGATCTGGCTCGTCAACGCGACCGGATGCCAGTCGTCGTGTAGTACCGATTCCATTCGCTTCTGCTTATTTAGGAATCTTGCCGTCCACGCCCTGCACGTAGAAGTTCATCGACAGCAGGTCTTTTTCAGGGGCCTGGACGCCGGCCGCGTACTTGATGGCGCCCGATTGATCCTTGATCGGTCCGGTGAACGGGGCGAAGGTGCCGGCCGTGAGCGCTGCCTTTTTCTCTTCGAAGATCTTGGCAGCATCGGCCGGTACCACGGCGTTCAGTTTCGACATCTTGACCATGCCTTCCTTCAGACCGCCGTGGTAGCTGGCGGTTTTCCAGGTGCCGGCGATAACGGCTTTGGCGGTGTCGATGTAGTAGCCCGACCAGTCGTTGGTGGCCGCCGTCAGGTGCGCTTTCGGTGCGAAACGCGACATGTCGCTATCCCAGCCGAACGCGTACACGCCTTTTTCCTGTGCCACCTGCAGCGTGGCCGGCGAGTCGGTGTTTTGGGCCATGACGTCGGCGCCTTGCGCCACCAGGGTTTCCGCTGCCTGGCGTTCCTTGGCCGGGTCGTACCATGAGTTCACCCAGATCACCTTGGTCTTGATTTTCGGGTTCACGCTTTGCGCGCCGAGGGTAAACGCGTTGATGTTGCGGATCACTTCCGGCACCGGGAACGATGCGATGAACCCGAGCGTGTTCGACTTGGTCATCTTGCCGGCCAAAATGCCGTTCAGGTAAGCGCCTTCGTACAGGCGCGATTCGTACGTGCCCAGGTTCTTGGCGCTTTTGAAGCCGGTGGCATGGACGAAGGTGACGCCGGGTGCGGACTTGGCGACTTTTTCGGTCGGGTTCATGTAGCCGAACGACGTGGTGAAAATCAGCTTGTTCCCTTCGGCCACCAGCTTGCGGATCACGCGCTCGGCGTCCGCGCCTTCCGGCACGTTTTCCACGTAGGTGGTCTTGACCTTGCCGGCCATTTCCTTTTCCAGCGCCAGGCGGCCCTGGTCGTGGGCGTAGGTCCAGCCGGCGTCGCCGACGGGGCCCACGTACACGAAGCCCACTTTCAACGGCTCGGCGGCGAACGACGGGGCGGCGGCCAGCAGGCAGGCGGCGGCCATGGTGGTCATGGTGGTCAGTATGGTGCGGCGATTCAGCATGCTTTTTCCTCGGGTGAAATGAACAGTGAAAAATTAAAAGTGATATTCCGCGCGGACCATCGGCGTGCGGGCCGTGGCGCCGTTGTTGTTGTGGTCCGAGTTACCGAACTTGTTCTTCCAGTACTGGTACTCGACGCCCACCTTGAAGGTATTTTTCGGCGTGCCCACGGCGCCGCTCATGTCGTACATGATCTGCATGTCGATATTGGTTTCCGGCGCGGTGCCGCCGCCGAATTCATTTTTGCCCTTGGCGGTGATGAAGTTGGCGTAGCCTTCAAAGCTCAAGGGAATACCGAAGTTGAACGGGATGCCCCAGGCGCCGGTCAGCATGGCGTGGGTTTTGTACGAGTAGCGCGGCGTGGCCTGGTTGGTAAAGGTGTTGTATGGCGCGTTCGACTCCCACAGGGCCAGCAGGCTGACGTCGAAGAAGCCCGGTACGTCGAGCATCAGGGTGGGGCCGGCGACGACCATGCGTTTTTTCGAGTTGTAGCCGGCGTCGGTCTTGCTGTTGTAGTCGAAGCCGAGGGTGGCGCCCACGCCGCGCACCGGGCCGAAGGCCATGCTCTTGCCGCTGATCTTGCCGAAGTCCAGCGTGTGGCGGTACACGGCATACGCTTCGTGGGCGCCGCTGTTGGCGCCTGCGGCGGACGGATCGAGGTCGGACGACATCAGCAGGTCGACGCTGAAGAAGTTCTTGCCGTACTTGTAGCCGGAAACGTGGCTGAAGTTGACGATGTTCTTGGTGATGTCGTTGTCGTTGAAAGGCTCGGCGAACTTGGTGCCATAGCGGTAGCTGAGCGACGTGTCACTCCAGTCGGCGGCTTGTGCGGTGCAAGTGGCAAGGAGGGCTAGTGCAGCGGTGCAGCGGATCAGACGTGACGTAGAGGACATGCGCAAACTCCGGTGGATGAAGGTGATGGACAAGGGTGTAACGACTATTTTTGTATCCAATCGCCATAAACGATTGGATTCAATCTTATTCTCATCTCTAGCAAATAGCGGGCCATGTTGTGGTCATTGTTTTAAAAACCCGACAATGCTTCGGCCAGGTTCACCTTGCGGTCCTGGTCGGCCAGGTGCAGGCGCGCCTCGATTTCCAGCAGGTGGTGTTCGATCAGGTGGATGGCCTGCTGCACCTTGCCCTGTTCGATCAGCGTCGCCAGGTCCTGGTGTTCGTCGTTTTCGCACATGGCGCTGCCCGGCGTTTCGTACAGTGCGATGATCAGCGAGCAGCGCGACACCAGTTCGCCCATGAAGCGCAGCAGCACGTGGTTGCCGGCCAGGCGCGCCAGCAACAGGTGGAATTCGCCGCCCAGGCGGATCCAGCCGGCGCGGTCGCCGCTGCGCCGGGCCGCGTCTTCGGCGGCCAGCGCGGCGCGGATTTGCCGGATCGAGTCCGGCGTGGCGTGGTGGATTACCAGCGGCACGATCTCGCGTTCCAGCGCGCGGCGGGCGGCGAAAATCTCGCGTGCCTGCTGCGGCGTGGGCGACGCGATCACCGCGCCGCGATTGGGCCGCAACTCGATGATGTGGTCGTGCGCCAGGCGTTGCAGCGCCTTGCGCACGGTGGTGCGGCTGACTTGATACAGCTCGCAGAAATCGGCCTCGCCCAGGTGGGTGCCGGGCGGCAGGCGGTGGCTCATGACGGCGTTGACAACCGCCTTGTATATGCGCAGGTCGACGGCGGTGGTACCGCGTTTGACAGCAGCTGGATCGGCTTTGCGCTGGTGGGGCATGCATAACTCCATGTGGTGGCACTACCCGCTGTAAAGCAGGAAGCGTGCTCACCGCAACCGGAAATCCCTTGCACGGATTGTGTACGAAATCACTTTGTTTCGCATGCGATCGCACGCTTTTGGTGAGCCTGGCATCCCTCTTTAGTGCAGGCTGCACGCGAAAGCAGCACGCTGCGCAGGGCGCGCCCGTGGCATGTTACTTGCGTGTTCTGGCTCACTTGATTTGTATACGATGGAGTAACGGCGATGAAGGGAACGCGCAATGACTGAACCGCGCTTGCAGATGCTGGGCATCTCCAAGATCTACCCCTCGGTGGTGGCCAACGCCGATGTCAACCTGACCGTGATGCCTGGCGAGATACACGCCGTGCTGGGCGAGAACGGCGCCGGCAAGAGCACGCTGATGAAGATCATCTACGGCGTGGTCAAGCCCGACGAAGGCCAGATCATGTGGGAAGGCCGGCAAGTGCATATCAACTCGCCGCACGATGCGCGCAAGCTCGGCATCGGCATGGTGTTCCAGCACTTCGCCTTGTTCGAGACCCTGACCGTGGCCGAGAACATTGCGCTGGCGCTCGACGAAAAGATCACGCCGGCGGCGCTGGCGCCGCGCATCCGCGCCGTGTCGGAACAATATGGCCTGCCGCTCGATCCGCAGCGGCTGGTGCACAGCATGTCGGTGGGCGAGCGGCAGCGCGTGGAAATCGTGCGCTGCCTGCTGCAGTCACCCAAACTGCTGATCATGGACGAGCCGACGTCGGTGCTGACGCCCGACGCGGTGTTGAAACTGTTCGAATCGCTGCGCCGCCTGGCCTCGGAAGGTGTGAGCATCCTGTATATCAGCCACAAGCTCGATGAAATTCAAACCCTGTGCGACCAGGCCACGGTGCTGCGCGGCGGCCGCGTGTCGGGCACCGCGCAGCCGAAGCAGGAAAGTGCGCGGTCGCTGGCGGAACTGATGATCGGCCGCGAACTGCCCGTGTGCGTGAGCACGCCGCGCGAAGCGGGCGCCGTGGTGTTCGACCTGGCAGCGCTGAACATCGCCAGCGACGACCCGTTCGGCACGCGGTTGAAGGATATCAGCCTGGCGCTGCGCAGCGGCGAGATCGTGGGCATCGCCGGCATTTCCGGCAACGGCCAGCAGGAGCTGCTCAAGGCCATTTCCGGCGAGCGGCCGCTCACCCAGCGCCAGGGCGCCATTACCCTGTTCGGCGAGGACGTGGGGGCGCTGGACGCGGCCCAGCGCCGCCAGCGCGGCCTGGGCTTCGTGCCCGAGGAGCGGCTGGGGCGCGGCGCCGTGCCCGATTTGTCGCTGGCCGACAATGCGCTCTTGACCGGCTACGTGCCGCCCGCCACCGGCATGGTGCAGCGGGGACTGGTGGAACGTGGTGCGGTGACGGCATTCGCCCGCCAGGTGATCGAGCGCTTCAAGGTCAAGTGCGGCGGCGAACGGTCGGCAGCGGCCAGCCTTTCCGGCGGCAACCTGCAGAAGTTCATCGTCGGCCGCGAGATCATGCTCGCGCCCAAGGTCATGATCTTTGCCCAGCCCACGTGGGGCGTGGACATTGGTGCGGCCATGCTGATCCGCCAGGCCATCATCGACATGCGCGACGCCGGCGTGGCGGTGCTGGTGCTGTCCGAGGAACTGGAAGAGCTGTTCATGCTCAGCGACCGCATTGCCGTGCTGGCCGACGGCCGGCTGTCGCGCGCGGTGCCGGCAGCCACCACCAGCATCAACGAAGTCGGCGTGTGGATGAGCGGCGATTTCGATTACCACGCCATTGAATCGGTAGAAGGAGCAGCACATGTCCCGGCTTGAAAAACGTCCCGAACCTTCCCGGCGCATGATGCTGGCGTCACCGCTGATTGCGGCGCTGGCCATGCTGGCTACCGGCTCGCTGCTGTTCCTGTTCATCGGCCAGGAACCGCTGCACGCGTTTTACGTGTACTTCATCAAGCCGTGGACCACGCTGTACGGCGTGGGCGAGCTGCTGTTGAAAGCCACGCCTTTGATCCTGTGCGGCGTGGGCCTGGCGATCGGCTTTCGCGCCAACGTCAACAACATCGGCGCCGACGGCCAGTTGACAGTGGGCGCGATTGCGGCCGGCGCCGTGGCGCTGCACTTCCAGGACGTGGAAGCGTGGTGGGTGCTGCCGCTGATGCTGCTGGCCGGCGCCGTGGGCGGCATGCTGTGGGCGGCGATTCCCGCGCTGCTGCGCA
>Ga0308164_10003074_pt1 | contig 15590 bp, 13 predicted proteins | sample PhyTR2_FD_201031 | JGI IMG/M metagenome (GOLD analysis project Ga0308164, IMG submission 201031) | Phyllosphere microbial communities from UC Gill Tract Community Farm, Albany, California, United States - DLSLT.R2 | ecosystem: Host-associated > Plants > Phyllosphere > Unclassified | place: USA... | reverse complement strand
TAGCTATGAGCAAAATTGCAGTCACCGGCAGTCTTCACTACGACATTATGCTGGATGCACACCATCGCCCGGAAAAAGGCGAAACGGTGATGGGCAGCGCCTGTCACTATAAGTTTGGTGGCAAGGGCGGTAATCAGGCCGTCGCAGCGGCACAAGCGGGCGCTGCCGTGCGCTTTGCCGGTTCAGTGGGGCGCGACCAGCAGGGGCAATTCCTGCTGGATCATCTGCAGCAGGCCGGGGTCGATTGCACCGCCGTCAGCATCATTGATGCACTTCCCTCCGGGATGAGCGTGGCGATTACCGATGCCGAAGGAGATTACGGTGCGGTGGTGGTCTCCAATGCTAATCAGCAGATCCCGCTGGAGACCTTTGAGCAGCCTGGCTTCTGGCAGGAGGTGTCGCTGCTGGTGCTACAAAATGAAGTTCCGGAAGCGGTGAACCTCTGTGCGGCCCAGGCGGCACAGCAGCGGGGGATTACGGTCTGCGTCAATGCCGCGCCCGCCCGGCCGCTGTCAGCCGCGTTTGAAAACTGTATCGATCTGCTGGTGGTGAACGCCATTGAAGCGCGCGATATGTGCGGGATTAGCGTGCAGGATCTGACATCGGCGCGCTCAGCGGCGGAATCGCTGGCCAGCCGGTTTGCCAGAGTGGTGGTTACCGCTGGTGAACATGGTGTGGCTTACAGCGAGGCGGGAGAGACTCATACCCTGGCGGCGCAGAAGGTGACACTGGTGAGCACCCACGGTGCCGGGGATTGTTTTGTCGGCGTGTTATGTCAGCGGCTGAGTAGCGGGGCAACGCTGGCAGAGGCAGTGAACGAGGCAAATCGTGCAGCTGCCGAACACGTTTCCCGGCAGCCGCACTGATTAATGGCGTGCCACGTCAGTGACGCGGCACGCTAACGTCGTCAGGCGCCGACGTTCACCACGGTTTTACCGAAGTTTTTGCCATTCAGCATATCGATAAACGCCTGTGGCGCGTTATCTAATCCTTCAATCATGTGCTCGCGATAGTGGATTTTTTTGTTCTCCACCAGCGGACGCATCGCCTCCAGGAACTCAGGGTAACGGTCACCATAATCCTGGAAGATGATAAAGCCCTGCATACGGATACGGCGTTTCAGAATGCCCGCCATGATCAGAGAGGTTCTGTCCGGGCCTTGCGGCAGCTCACGCTGGCTGTAAGCCGAGACCAGACCACAGACCGGCACGCGCGCAGCGGTGTTCAGCAGCGGGAATACGGCATCAAACACTTTGCCGCCGACGTTTTCGAAGTAGATATCGATACCATCCGGGCAGGCATTTTTCAGCTGCTCTTCAAAGTCGGCGCTGTGGTGATCGAGGCAGGCATCAAAGCCAAGCGTATCGACGGCGTAACGGCATTTCTCTTCACCGCCCGCCACACCAACGACACGGCAGCCTTTCTGTTTACCCAACTGACCGACCGTTGCGCCCACCGGACCGGTTGCGGCGGCAACGACCAGGGTTTCACCCGCTTTCGGCTGACCAATATCCATCAGACCCATATAGGCGGTAAAGCCTGGCATACCGAGAATACCCAGCGCCCATGAGGGATGAGGCAGATCGTTGCCCAGCTTCGCAATCTCTTTGCCATCGGAGACGGCATATTCCTGCCAGCCGCTCTGCGCCAGCACCCAGTCACCGGTCTTAAAGTCGCTGTTTTTCGATTCGGCGACCTGACAGACGGTGCCGCCCACCATCGGCTGATCCAGCTCTGCCGGCGCGGCGTAGGATTTACCCTCGTCCATCCGCCCACGCATGTAGGGGTCAAGCGAGAGATAGATGGTTTTCAGCAGTACTTCACCCTCTTTGATTTCCGGGACGGGCTGCGCCACATGGCGGAAATTCTCTTTGGTCGGCTCACCGTGTGGGCGTGAAGCCAGTAACCAGGCGTGGTTCTGGGTTGCTTGTTCAGTCATATTGTCATCCTTTTATAGCCGGGCAATGCTCAGGGCATCACCCTATGAATATCGGAAAAGTGTAGATGACTACGGCGGGAATGCGTTTAGCGCTGTGAGCGGTAAGCTGATTTGCGGATAACAGGTTATAGGGGGCTAACCGTGGGGACACAGCGGATGCAGGACCATTTGCGTCACGGGTTCAGTCTGATGGCTGTTCACATCCGCTTGCAAAAAACGGGCAGGCGAGTCATCAGCAGTGCGGCATGACACGAATTACGCGAAGCAAAGGCTGGTTGACTGTCAGCTTCCTACCAAACCCGCTAAGGCGGGTTTTTTTATGCCTTTAATCTGTATCAGGGTTCAACAAAAGCAACCCCGAAAGAGTTAATGGCTCCATGAATGACAGAGGATTCCTTCATTAAATCCTTACTGGGACCAACGGGGCGTGACATTTAGCGACAGGGATGGTTATCGTGTTGTTATCCAGCATGCAGCCTGGCAATCCGCAATCTGACCTGTACCGGAGTTCACCCTGAACATTCTTTGCTTTCACACCGCGGCCAGTAATATCGCAATATTTGATGATGCCGCCAGCGCACTGGCACATGACAATTCGCCGCTGAATCATCTGGTGATGCCTGCGCTGCTGGCAGAAGCGGAACGCAGCGGCGGGATGACGACTGCGTTACGCCGCCGTATTGCCCAGATGATTGAAACGCTGCTGCCGCAGTTCGATGCAGTGCTGATCACCTGCTCGACGCTGGGGCCGGTTGCCGGTGATTTCCGTGCGCAGGATCGGGTTATGCGCACCGACGGAATGCTAGCGGAGGCGCTGCAGCGGCAGGCAGGGCGCGCAGTCGCGCTCTGTGCGGCAGAATCAACGCTGGCGGCGACGCGGACACTTTTCTGTCAGCCCGGCAGCCAGGTAGAGGTCGTGCTGGTGGAGGGAGCATGGGCGGCGTTTAAAGCGGGGGAGACAACACGCTATTTTGCACTGATTGCGGCAGCAGCAGAGCAGGCTTATCAGCAGGGAGCCGTTGCGGTGGCCCTGGCGCAAAGCTCAATGACGCCAGTAGCACAGCAGTTTCCTGACACACAGCGACCCTTGAGCGGTCCACATCTTGCGCTGCAGGCCTGCTACGAACTCAGATGATCGTCACACCCTGCTGGCTTAGCGCCTGTCGCAGCGCCTCATCCGGCTGCGTTTCCACGACCAGCGTGCTGGCCAGCGACAGGTCGCCAATGGCAAATGCCGAGGCGGAGTTCAGCTTTTCCGCTGACGCCAGCACTACGGTTTCCGCTGCGCGTCCTGCCAGCGCACGCTTGACCGTCGCCTCTTCAAAATTACCGGTGGTCAGGCCCGCCGCCGGATGCACGCCGGTGACGCCCATAAAAAAGAGATCGGCATTGATGCGGTTGATCGACTCCAGCATCGCTGCGCCCACCGTCACCACTGAATGTTTATAGAGCTGCCCGCCAATCAGTATGATCTCCACGAGTGGATGATCGGCTAACGCCAGTGCCACGCTGGGACTGTGCGTCACCGCGGTAAAGCTCAGCGTGGCGGGTAACCGTCGCACCAGTTCCGCGCTGGTGGTCCCGCCATCAATCAGTACGATCTGTCCCGGCTGGATCAGTGAAACCGCTTTTTGCGCAATAACCTGTTTGGACGCAGCCTGCACGCTTTTGCGTGTTTCAAACGTTGCCAGCGCAGCGGAAACCGGCAGCGCGCCGCCATGTACCCGCTGCAATAATCCTTCTGCCGCTAGTTCACGCAGGTCGCGGCGGATAGAATCTTCGGAGAGGCCAAAACGCTGGCTGAGTTCGCGCGACTGCACTTGTTTTTCCTGGACGAGAAGGGCAAGAATCGTCTGTTTTCGCTGGCTGGATAGCATAACTGACCTTTGCATGTTTTTTCTTGAAGTTGCACGATTGTGCATGATAGCGTGATGGCTGTCTACCTATCCTGGAGAGCATCATGCAGCAGAACCATCCCCGCGTGCGCATCATCAATGAGCAGTTGCTGTCAGACAACTGGTATACCCTGAAGAAATATACGTTCTCACTGCTGCGCCGTGACGGCCGCTGGCAGGAGCAGAGCCGTGAAGCCTATGACCGCGGTAATGGCGCAGTGATCCTGCTCTACAACCGTGACAAACGAACGGTGGTACTGACCCGTCAGTTTCGCTTTCCGATTTTCCTGAACGGGCATGATGGCTTTCTGATTGAAGCGGCCGCCGGTCTGCTGGATAACGCCTCGCCCGAAGCGCGTATTGTTGCCGAAGCTGAAGAGGAAACCGGTTTTCGCGTCAGCCATGTGCAGAAGGTGTTTGAAGCCTTTATGAGCCCCGGTTCGGTTACTGAAAAACTCTATTTTTTTATTGCCGAGTATGGCGATCAGCAGCGTAGCGGTGAAGGTGGCGGAATAGCGGAAGAGGGTGAAGATATTGAGGTGCTTGAGATCGGTTTCGACCAGGCGTTACAGGCGATTGACCAGGGTGAGATTGTGGATGCCAAGACCATTATGCTGCTGCAGCATCTGCGGCTGAAAGGCATTTTATAAGAGAACGGGCAGAACGCCGTTAATGCGGTCTGCCCGTTAAAGCTTACTGATCCTGCGTCAGGATGCCTTTTACATCGTGCGGTTCGGAACGCAGATACTGTGGCGGAACCTGGACTTTACCATCCAGCGCAGCAGCTGCGTGCCACGGCCAGCGCGGATCATAGAGAATACCGCGCGCCAGCGCCACCAGGTCAGCTTCACCCTGTTGCAGCAGATCTTCTGCCTGTTGCGGCTCAGTGATTAAGCCGACCGCAATCACCGGAATCGACACCTGCTCACGAATATCGCGGGCGAACGGCACCTGATAATTGGGTCCGACACTGATTTTCTGATCTTCCGACAAACCACCACTTGAGACATGAATATAGGCACTGTTCAGCGCTTCCAGCTCACGCGAGAAGGCGATTGACTGATTGATCTCCCAGCCGCCTTCAACCCAGTCAGTGGCGGAAATGCGCACGCCTACCGGCACGGAAGCGGGCACGGCATCGCGAACGGCTTTGAAGACTTCCAGTGGGAAGCGCATACGGTTTTCCAGCGAGCCGCCATATTCATCATTGCGCTGATTCGACAGCGGCGACAGAAACTGATGCAGCAGGTAGCCGTGTGCGGCATGCACTTCGATAAGCTGAATTCCCAGACGCACCGCACGCAGGGCGCTGTCGACAAAGGCCTGTTTTACCCGCGCCAGATCGTCAGTGTTCATGGCAACCGGTTTCACTTCATCCGCGCTGTAGCTCAGTGCGGACGGAGCCACGGTTTGCCAGCCGCCGGCTTCAGGCGCAATCTGCTTACCGCCTTCCCAGGGTACGGCACACGACGCTTTGCGTCCCGCATGGCCCAGCTGAATACCAATCGGAATAGAGGAGTAGCGGCGGACATCTTCCAGAACCGTTTTCAGCGCAGCTTCATTATCATCATTCCACAAACCGAGATCGCCGGGGGAGATGCGACCAATATCCTCTACGGCAGTGGCTTCAATAATCATCAGACCTGCGCCGGAAAAGGCCAGCTGGCCAAGATGGATCCGGTGCCAGGCGGTCGCATTGCCCGCTTCAGCGGAGTACTGGCACATCGGCGCAATCACAATGCGGTTATCCAGCGTAAGTTCGCCCAGCGAGACAGTGGAAAAAAGTTGGCTCATGTTATCTCCATGGTTTTATGACTGATGTGACAGGCAATAACTATAGCCGGGGATTTGCCAGGCGGGTGTTTCTTCAACGTGACATTTTATGACGGCGTGCCGGATTCAGGTTACAGATCAACGCAGCCTGCTGTCTCAGGCAGGGATTGATACGTTAACGGTTCAGCCAGGCGCGCTTTGCTGCTCACGCCCGGCGAACCGTGATTCTGCGTAACGGATAATGACAATCACCCGGGTCTGATATTCAGCTACAGGGTGACTCTCAGACCTGTGCCATTCCACCATCGACAAACAGTTCTGCGGCATTGAGTTTGGTGTGCCCGCCTATCCTGATGAACTGCGCAACGGACACCGGCTGGGGAGTTATCTCTCGCCGCAAACCGGCAAGCCATTTCCGCTTCGGTTCGAACGTCAGGGAGAGAAAATTGAGATCACCAGTGCGCATCGCATTGGCGTTAATGAAAGCAACGCGCATCTGGCCGCTTGACTGGCAGGGCTTGGCATCATTCAGACATTTGATTATTCGCTGTCGTCGATTCTGCGGCAGGGCGAAATGACAGAGATCCTGCACGACTGGCGTCCGGCGGGTTATCCGTTTCATCTGGTTTATCCGCAAAACAGGCACGTGACGCAACGGCTACGGGTATTTATCGACTGGCTGGTGAAGTGCTTTCCGGCGCGGGTAGCGGAAGAGGGGAAATCCGGCACCTGAGTGCCGGATCGGGATCAGTTGCCGCGATAGGTAGAGTAACCAAACGGGCTCAGCAGTAACGGGATGTGGTAGTGCTCACCGCTGGCTTCCATGTTGAACTCAACCGGAATCTCCGGGAAGAAGGTTTTCTGGTTGTTCTTTTTATAGAAGTCACCGGTTTTAAACACCACGCGGTAGCTGCCCGCGCTGGCCATTTTGTCCTGCGGGAACAGGGCGCTGATGCGACCATTGTTATCGGTGACGCCTGACGCCAGTTTTACCCAGTTATCCTGCTGCTTCTGATCCAGTTCAACTTCGATGCCTGCCGTTGGCTGGCCGGTTTGCAGGTTAAGAACGTGCACGCTCAGTGGGTTTTTAGCTGTAGCAGGCTGAGCTGCGATAGCGGATGCGCCAGAGGTCATCAGTAATGTTGCGATCAAGGCATATGAAGTTTTCATCAATGTTTCCTTTATTGATTGTCTGAAGTCGGGTGACAGTGCAGAGAGAGTAATGCGACTGAGGGCAAAGAGATAATGAGTTGAGGGAAATGTGAAATTTCTGAGGAAGTATGCTTTTTAGTTACAGCATACAAGTATTCTATAAATCCTTCCTTTAGCATTTGTGCCGTATTGGTTCTACAGGTCAACGTGGCATCAGTTTAAATTCAGCTGAGAAAGCAGGGCAGCAACGGAGTTTAATCGGTTTTACATGAAGAGAGTCAATGAGTTACAGACTTTACTGATGAGAATAGCCAGCGCGGCACTGCCGAAATCGCCATCACGCATGAGCGATCCCACACTCAGGACGACAAACAATGAGAATGAATAAACTGGCGCTGGCCATGATTTTACTGGCTGGCGCTTCCTCCGCTTCATCTGCCATGGCGACAGAGTCATCGGCTGCTGATACTGCCGTAAATACCGTTACTCAGCCTGCGCCAGCTGTATCCGCTGTTTCACAGGCAGAGGCAAGCTCGCAGTCAGCCAGTTCTGAAACGCCAGCCGCGTCAGCAGCCCATGAGCCATCGCAGCAACCGGTTAATTCCGTGGCGACAACGTCATCCAGCCCGGCATCGACAGAACAGCAATCCGTCGTGACTGCGCCAGTCGCATACGCAGCCAGTGCAACTCCGGCATCGCAGGAAGCTGTGACTTCTGCGCCGGTCCAGCCACAGCCTGCGGTAACAACAGATCAGCAGACAGCAAATGATGCTGCCACGCAAAAGCCCGCGCAGGCGCCAGTCGCTGAATCGCTGTTTACGCCTGAACAGGAAGCCCATATTGGCGAGTTGGTTAAAGCTTATCTGCTGAAGCATCCGGAATTACTGATTGAAGTAGATCAAAAACTGCAGAAAATTCAGTATGACGAGCAGATGAAAGCGATGACCACTGCGGTAATTCAACATCAGGATGAATTGCTGAATGATAAAACTGTGCCCGCCATTGGGCCTGAGGACGCTAAAGTCGCGGTTATAGAATTCTTCGATTATCAATGCAGCGTCTGTGCCCGTCAGGCACCCGTCATTCAGTCATTGATGAAAAATAATCCTCAGGTGCGCTTTATTTTTAAAGAGTGGCCGATTTTTGGCTATCGCTGGAAACCCTCTTTTGAAGCAGCCGAAACAGGTTTAAGAATCTGGCAGCAAAAGGGCGGCGATGCCTATATGAATTACCACAATGCACTGTTTGCCAGTGGTCATATTGAAGGGGCGCTGACACACAACGATGTCACTAAGGCGGCTTCTGCAGCGGGTGCCGGTAAGTTAAAAAACAACGATATGCTCGGCACATTGTCACGCACGGATATCCTGGCGAAAAATTCAGGATTTCAGGGCACGCCGGCAATTATTGTCATGCCTGTAGTGGGTGCGACCGCAGAGATCGTAACGGTATTCCCTGGTGGCGCAATGGAATCGATGCTGCAGGATGCGATCGATAAAGCGCAGAGTCAGGCCGGTCACTAACAACGGCATATACAAAATCATCACTTATCAACTGCCGGACAGGTAAACCAGAAAAACATCATACTCTTAACTTTTTTCAGGCACTCAGGCGTCGTGCTTAATTGCTGAAAATCGAAACAGATAGCGGCAAAGTGGCCCATTTTTGACGAAAATGGCAAGAATGGATAAATGCAGCAAATATATAGTGCGCTATTTAGTAGTTTACAGCCAAGAGTCGCCGTGTCATTGTTCTGCCAACCAGATAGCACACTACTTAATAGCAAGTTAATTGGAACCCTGTGATGAAAATGAAACTGATCGGCAGTGCATTATTGTTAGCCAGCCAGATGAGTACCGCGTTTGCTGCATCCACTGAAAACAGTCCGCAACCGACCGCAGGCGTTGCCGCTTTCCTGAAGGCGCTCAACAGCGGGAGTGGTAAATCGATTGAGCAACTCTCTGTGAAAGATGCCCGAGCGGTGTTGACGGGTGCGCAGAAGGGCGCAGAACTGCCGCCGGCACAGATTTCACAAAAGATCATCACCGTACAGGGCAAGCCTCTTGACGCTGACCATCGTTAAGCCTGAGCACGCCAGCAGCACCTTGCCGGTGTTTATGTTCTTCCACGGCGGCGGCTGGGTGCTGGGCGATTTTCCAACCCATGAGCGACTGGTACGTGACATGGTGAATGCATCCGGCGCTGCTGCGGTATTTGTCAATTATCAACCATCACCAGAAGCCCATTTCCCGGTGGCAATTACTCAGGCCTATGAAGCCACTAAATGGGTCGCCGAACATGGCGCTGAAATTGGTGTTGACGGAAAACGTCTGGCGCTGGTCGGTAATAGCGTTGGCGGTAACATGGTGGCGGCGGTTGCCTTGCAGGCGAAACAGTTTAAAACGCCGGCCATCCGTTATGATGTGATGCTGTGGCCGGTTACCGATGCGCGTTTCGACACCGCGTCGTATGATCAATTTGCTGACGGACATTTCCTGACGAAGAACATGATGAAGTGGTTCTGGGATAACTATACCGTTTCGGAAAAAGATCGTAATAACATCCTGGCATCACCGTTACGTGCCACCACTGAACAGCTGAAGGGGCTGCCGCCAACACTGATTCAGACTGCAGAGCTGGATGTGTTACGTGATGAAGGTGAAGCGTTCGGTCGTAAGCTGGATGCAGCAGGCGTGCCGGTTACCGTGACGCGTTACAATGGCATGATTCATGATTACGGTTTGCTGAACGCGTTAAGTCAGGAACCCACGGTCAGAACGGCCATTAATCAGGCGGGCGAAGAGTTGCGTTCGCATCTCAAATAACTGACCGGTCATGAAATCAACCCCGGACCGAATCGTCGTTCGGGGTTAGTTTCAGGCAGTAAGTTTGAAGGAATCAGTTCGAAAGCGCAGGGCAGTGCCATTGGTAGAATCCAGGGCGATAAGTGCGCTGTTAATATCTTATTTAACATAATATACATTATGCGCTCTTTGGTTCGTGCTTCATTTTGATGCCCGGGCATCGCTGAATTCCCGGATTCTGGCTTTTAACGTCTCTTGTCGTTCAGCTTATCACATCTGTTAAACTGCTCGATTTTCACCACCGGCATCATTGCCATCCGCCGTCCTTTCAAAGCAAATCCCGCTCCCTCATTTTTGGGTGTTCATCGTTGTCATTAACCTTTCACGCTGAGCGCGTTATTCTCATGACTTTGCACCATTGCACTGCTGCGCCATTCTGCTTTGAAAGAGATCTCCGTTGTTCGGCTTCCTTGTTTACCATCACCGTTTCTGCGCTTCGTCCATTGGATCAGCCTCTGTGTTTTGACATTCACGCACAGTTCTATGCTGATGCCTGATTCATTCACGCCAGCGGTTCTGTTGCTGATGCCGGATGTTTGTTATTCCAATGCTCACCGTCCCGCCATCAGGTCTGATAACAAAATGCCGCTCTGGCCATCTCATCCAGAATGTCATACTTCACTGAGCCAGACTCGCCTGACCTGAATGGCAACGCTACGTGAATTCTGAGACTGCAGCGTGGCTCTTTGGTCGCAGAATTTGCCACAGTGCGTCATTTCAACCTGCGCTTCCTGCCCATATCTTTCGCTATTCGTGAAAATCCCCGTAGCCACATGACATCAGATTCCAGGCACGCTAGAGTTGCTGGCTTCCACTGTTTCAACGACGAGAAAAAATGAAACGCTTATTTGTCTATGGCACGCTCTGTCCGGGCCGCGAGAATGCCCATATCCTGGAAAATATTGGCGGAGAATGGCTGGCCGGTTCGGTGAACGGCACCTTCTATCAGCGTGGCTGGGGCGCAGCGGCTGATTTTCCGGGCATCGTTCTGGATGAGCATGGCCCCGACGTGCCGGGTTATCTGTTTCTCTCCGACCAGCTGGATGCCCACTGGCCGATGCTGGATGCGTTTGAAGATGGTTACGATCGCGTCGAGGTTTGCGTTTCTGCCGAGGATAATCGGCAATACAGTGCTTGGATTTATCAGCTCCAGCCGCAGGATAACAGCTGAGTTATTACCGTTGAACGTTTCCTGCATGCACCCTGCTTTCGTGCATTGAGATGCGCGCGCCCTGCTCTTTTTGCAGACTTCTGGCGCATCGGGACGCGTTTATGACCAGTATCGACCTAAGAGTGCCTGGCAAGAGAATTGAATGCAACAGTCTGAATTAAAAGCGGTATAATGCCTTCGCTTCACGCTCAGGCCATTTTAACCAACCAACCTTTCCGCTCAGCTGGCCTTATTTCTCTGTTAGAAAATATAAACAGGCACGTTGCCTGACTTTCCATCTAAATAAGACTTAATGTATGATGTAACTAAAATAGTACCATCTGCTTTGTCCCCGACCGGTGCTATCTTAGCCCCACCAGCCAGCCCTGTTATACCGGGTTAATCTGGCCAGCGCTGATGTGGAAACAGTGATACCCGAATATTAAACAGATGGATTAAGGGCGCAACAGCCACACTCTCCTGCCGGGCGATCGGCTCCAGTCTTAGCAGCAACAGATCCAGCTCTTCCAGCAGATCCTGATGTGGCGCTAACTGCAGCGACTTCATCTTGCGCTTCAGGTATAGCGCCAGCTCGTGAAACATCTGACCACTATCAATCTGATGACTCTCCAGCACCTCACGATAACGTGCGTAGAAGTCATAACAGTTGGCGCCCAGCCAGGTTTCAGTAATCAGATACCCCCCCACCACGATATCCGGCACCGGATCGAGCCTTTTACGCGGCAGAATGATATTCACCCGGTCGAGCATCCGCGCAATAAATTGCTGCCGTGACAGTAGCGTGGCGGAATTGCGCTCCACTATTTTAATAAACCCTAACAGGTCGCGCAGCCCCCGTTGAACCGCTCTTCTGGCGATCCATGACGGACGTTTGTTGCGAATCAACGCCGTCAGCACCACCGCAAACATAATTCCCACCATTGAGGAGATGGCCGCATTCAGCGTGACGATCAGATTCGGGACATAGTGATGGCTTAAGCCGATAAAACCGGGGATCTGAATGGCGACACTCAGCCCTACCAGATTGGTCGCCGGGTTGGCAATGACCAGGCTCAGCAGCATCAGACCGGGCAGCAGTATGATCATCAGCGCCTGTAAGGTATTGGCCTGCGGGATCAGAAAAGCGATGTAGAACAGGCTGACCACCAGCGCAATCATCACCCCTTTCACGAACAGCTTCATCGGCGTTACCGGGGAATCGATACCGGCAAAAAATGAACTGATGATCGCCGCCATTAGAGGTGCATTCGCCCCATCGGCCCAGCCGCTGCCGATCCAGAACAGGCTGGAGAGGAAGGTCGCCAGAAATGCCGTCAGCGCGGACAGGCGTAACAGTCCCTTGTCGATATGCCGGTGTTCCCGGATATTGAGGATCGCCGCCCCATCCCCGTGGCTGTAGAGATCCCCTGCGCGCGCACTGACATTTTCATAAGCATCGGCAATGCGCACAAAGTTAGCCAGCCGCTCCAGCAGCCCAATCAGCAGCAGGCTCTCTTCAGTTGCCAGCAGCCCTGCCCGCCATTCGTGTTCCAGGGTTGCCTGACTGACAGCAATCGCTTCACGCAGTCCGGCAATATCGTTAATCCGGTCGTGATGCAGCCACAACAGAAACTGCTGAAACACGTCGGTGACGCACGACGGAAAACGAATATTCAGTTCTGCCAGCACTCCCAGCCGTGACTCAATCGCGGTCAGTGTCGGCAGCAGATAAGTCAGATGCTGATACTGCACGCTGACCAGACGGATGACATTACGCGCCGCTTCGCCCTCATAGACGCAGTGGGTCAGCAGCGTTTCAACATTCAACGGATAACCCGCCATCTGAATCAGGATATCTTCCCGCTCCAGCGATTTGTTCTTTGCCATTCCGCTGATCAGTTCATCACAGAGTTTGCGCGCGTTCTGAAACCAGAGATTAACGCTTTGCCCCAGCAGATGATGCATCGAAACCGGAAACACCAGCCGGTGAACCAGCGTACTGCAGAGGATGCCCAGCGTAATTTCCTCAATACGTGATACTACGGTGTTGATGATTGCCAACGGTGACTCCACGTCAGGAAACCCCATAATCGCTGCGCTGTAGCCGGCCAGCATAAAGATATAACTCTTCGGCGTGCGGTCATGCAGAGAGAGCCAGAGGCAAACCGTCACCCACAGCGATACGCACAGGCTAAACAACACTGGCGACTGCACCGTTTCGGGGTAGATCAGCAGAATAAAGATGCCACCCAGCAGCGTGCCCAGCAGGCGAAACAGCGATTTCGAGACGGTCGATGCTGCATAGAGTTGCGAGGTGACAAACACCGTGGTGAGCGCCCAGGCGGGTTTTTCGAAGTTAAGAATGAGCGCTACAGAGAGTGCGATAAACGCGGCAAGGGAGGTTTTGCAGGCAAACAAAACCGCGTTTTTGGTAAACCATTTCATCGAATGAGAGCAACCAGGAACTTTCTGAGGCGCGTATCCTGACAGAAGCGCCTGCGTTTTACTCTCAGTTAAATTTTACAAATTATTACCGGCCGCATCAGGCCGGTTAATCCCCTACTGGCGCACCAGCGCACGGCGCTTATCCAGTAAAAAAGGACGCAGATAGCCCACCGTGTTCGAGAGCAAAATCACCTCTTCAGCAAGCTCAATCCTCAGCACGTCTGTCAGGTACGCTTTGCGCTGAGACATTCGCTGCCAGAGATCGGGAAAACGACGCGCCAGCTCATCACGTAATGCCGCGTCCGCCAGTCCGACCGTATCCTCGATACTGCAGCCGCCATAACCCGGCACCGACGGGATAATATCGATCTGCAGCAGCATACCGCTTTTCAGTGTCACGGCTGAATCGGGATAGATGGGCGAGCTTAGCCACTCCTCGTCAGCCACCAGATGCCCCGGATTAAGATGCCAGCCATACTGCGCTTTCGGCAGCACCGTTTCGATAAGCGAATAGAGTTCGCCGCCCGTGATCCCGATCCGCAACTGCTCCAGCCAGCTGACCACCGCGTGATAATAGGGGATCGCCAGCCGGGTCAGCCAGTCGGATACGTTACACTGTAACTCAGAAGCGTCACTGACCACGTAAGCCGAGCGGCTGGTCAGCCCGCCTTTGTAGCCGGTGGTAAGTGAAAGCTTGTCGCCTGTCGCAATCCGTTTATCAGACGGATAGAGCCGGGCCTGGGCGAAACGATCGCCGGTCGCGGCAATCGTCACCACCGTGTTTGGCTGCCCTTCTGCGTTCAGACGTGCGCCTAACGTCTTCTCTGTGACACCCGGCGCTACGCTATCCAGCGCAGCCAGCATCGCGGTTGAAGCAAGATTGGCCCCGGCCTCATAAAACGCCACTTCATCGGCGCAGTTAACGCAGCGTGCACCGTTGCCAGGCGAGATAAACAATCCGGTGGCGTTGACCAGTTGCGCATCGCCGCCCGCTGCCTGCGCCGCCGCGGCATAGATGAACTGCGGCAGATCAAACATCCCTTGCTGCCTGCCGGTAAATAACTTCCAGCCCACCAGCCCGGTGCGTTCTCCCGCCACAATCCCCGCCTCTGTTAACAGCTGAGCCAGGGGCTGCTCCCCGCGCATAGGCTGGTTGGGCAGAGAAAAGACCGCCGCATGCAGACAGCGGCCCGGATTGCGGGCAAACGGTACCAGCTTGAGGTTCTCATTACCCATGATATAGGTGAGTTCGCCCTGCTGAGTCACCACCAGCAGCGCCTCCTCGAAGCGCGGAATGAATCCCGCCAGATATTCAAAATTGCTGCCGTGCTCTTTGTCGGCATAGATAATCAGTTGCGCAATCTGCTGCTGCTGCATCTGCTCAATAATGGCGGCCAGACGGCGATGCAGTGTTTCATCAGACATCACAGGGCTGGCAGCACCGGGAAATGCTGGCGGTGACGGGATTGTTTCAAGGGCATAGCGATTGGCATCCATAACGCACTCCAGTGGCCAGATTGACGGGGTTTGTGATTTCCGTTCCCAGGGTAAAACCAGGGTTTAGCCTGTAGGGTGCCACAATCACACAACTTACTCGTTGCGTGTTATCAAAAGATGGACATTCCCCTGCAACGATTTTGCCTGCCTTGTGCAGGCTTTTTTCTTTGCACTTCGTCGCGCGGCGTACAGTGATAGCAGGAACCCGCGACGGAAAATGGCCGTGACACAGGCACCTATACCTTGCTGGCAGGTGGATAATCAGACCCGGTTTGCAGTCAAGCGGTGAACAGAGACAAGGAAGCCCGCGCTAAGCGGGCTCTCTATGTTATTTGATGGGCACGCCTGCATTCCCGAGCGCTTCAGCCTTTTCGGGATACAACTCCGAGGTTCCGGCATTCATAATCACCGCGCCACAGCGGATGCAGTGATCGCCCTTCACATCTGGCACAACGTCCTCCGGATTACCCGTATTAAGACTAACGTCGCGCGTGGCGTACACAAACGCCTCTCCTTCACATCCCGGACACTTCATACCATGACTCTCCTGTTAAGCCTGTCAGATAAGCATAGCCGACAGGTTTTTAGCCATACACAGAAGGAGAGCTTTTTCAGGATATTGCCAGCTCATTAGCGCCATCACTCTTTGTGCCGCAACCGCTCCAGCATAATCAGTGAATGACTGAAAATGGCGTCGGCGATGTGCTGCGGAAAATCTGGCGGCAAAGCATCGCGCACCGAGACCACCGCCTGGGGAAAGGCCTTAATAAAGAAGTCGAAGATCTGCTGCAAACTGTCACGATCAAAACTGACGCTTTTTGCCGTGGCGATAAAATGGCGCGGGAAGATTTTGTCGATCTCTGTCTTCTTCCCCT
>Ga0308164_10003073_pt1 | contig 15593 bp, 8 predicted proteins | sample PhyTR2_FD_201031 | JGI IMG/M metagenome (GOLD analysis project Ga0308164, IMG submission 201031) | Phyllosphere microbial communities from UC Gill Tract Community Farm, Albany, California, United States - DLSLT.R2 | ecosystem: Host-associated > Plants > Phyllosphere > Unclassified | place: USA... | reverse complement strand
CGCGCACTGCGCCGGCGGTGCCTTCAGGACGCAGGGTCAGCTGGTCGCCGTTCATCGAATCGGTGAACGAGTACATTTCTTTTTCAACGATGTCGGTGACCGCGCCGATGGCGCGCTTGAACAGCGCGGTGTCTTCCACGATCGGGGTGCGGATCTGCTGGAAGCCATAGCTTTGCACGACCGATTGCGCGGTGTTCTCGAACAGCTGCCACAGGTGGGAGTCCTGCGGCAGGATGTCGTTCATGCCTTTGACGGCGGTGATTTTTTCAGCTTTTTTATTTTCGGACATATCAATCTTCTTCTAAATCGGTACCGACCACCGCCCTCAAAACCGTCATTCCCGCGCAGGCGGGAATCTAATTTTTCCAGCGGCACGCAACATTGGATTCCCGCCTGCGCGGGAATGACGACGCAACGGCCAGCGGTACTTACACAGTCACCGGCTTGCCGTAGTTGGCCTTCACATAATTCAACACAATCTCATGGAACTCTTCCACGATGCGCTCACCGCGCAACGTCGCCACCTTGGCGCCATCGACAAATACCGGCGCGGCCGGCGATTCGCCGGTGCCGGGCAAACTGATGCCGATGTTGGCGTGCTTTGATTCGCCGGGACCGTTGACGATGCAGCCCATCACGGCCACGTTCATCGCCTCCACGCCAGGATAGGTTTTTTTCCATTCCGGCATCTGGTCGCGCAGGAAGGTCTGGATATTGTCCGCCAGCTCCTGGAACGTGGTGGACGTGGTGCGGCCGCAACCGGGGCACGCAATCACCATCGGCGTGAACTTGCGCAGGCCCATGGTTTGCAGGATCTCCTGCCCCACCACCACTTCCTTGGTGCGGTCGCCGCCCGGCTCGGGCGTGAGCGAAATGCGGATGGTGTCGCCGATGCCTTCTTGCAGCAGCACCGACAACGCGGCCGTGGAAGCGACGATGCCCTTGCTGCCCATGCCCGCTTCGGTCAGGCCCAGGTGCAGCGGGTAGTCGCAGCGCTTGCCCAGTTCGCGGTACACGGCGATCAGGTCCTGCACGCCCGACACCTTGCACGACAGGATGATCTTATCGCGGGCCAGGCCCAGCTCTTCGGCGCGCACCGCGTTCTCGATGGCCGACGTGATCAGCGCTTCGTACATCACCTGCTGCGCGGTCCAGGGATTTTCGCGGCCGGCGTTTTCGTCCATGATGCGCGCCAGCAGCGCCTGGTCCAGGCTGCCCCAGTTGACGCCGATGCGCACCGGCTTGTTGTAGCGCGCCGCCACTTCGATCATTTGCGCGAACTGCGTATCGCGCTTGGCGCCCTTGCCCACGTTGCCCGGGTTGATGCGGTATTTCGACAGCGCCTTGGCGCACTCGGGATAATCGTTGAGCAGCGTGTGGCCGTTGTAATGAAAATCGCCCACCAGCGGCACGTCGACGTCCATCTTGTCGAGCTGCTCGCGGATGTAAGGCACAGCTTCGGCCGCCTCGGGACGGTCCACGGTCAGGCGCACCAGCTCGGAGCCGGCGCGGGCCAGATCGCGGATCTGGATCGCCGTTTCGATGGCGTTGGCGGTGTCGGTATTGGTCATCGACTGCACCACCACGGGAGCGTCGCCGCCCACCCAGATCTGGCGCTGGCCGTGCGCGACCAGCACGCTGCGGCTGACGCGGCGCGGGGACTGGCCCGAAGGAATAGCAGTTTGCGTAGAAGACATGTTGGTTTTACCTGGTACTTGGTTTTTGCTGGCGGATGACTCGATGGCTCGCTTACTTGACGTTCACGCGGGCGATGGTGCCGCCGGCAATTTGCGGCAGCGCCAGCGGCGCGCCACCGAGCGTGGCCTGCACGCCCGACGGTTTACCGACGATCAACATCGACGGGTTCTTGATGTCGAAGGTCTCGGTGCTGCCGGCCTTGATCACGCGCGCAACCAGCGGCGCGGCGCCGGGACGGCGAATCTCGACCCACGAATCCTCGTTCACTTTCAAGACCAGCGCGGTGCCGGTCACTGCGGCGGCGGCAGCCGGTGCGGTGGCAACCGGCGCAGCAGCCGGCGTGGCGACCGTAGCCGGCTGGCCAGCGACCGTGGGCGCTGGCGCATTTACCGGCGCCACCGGTGCGGCAGCAGGCGCTGGCGGGGGCGCCACGCCGGCCACCGGGTTGGCGGCGCTGCCGCCATCGACCGGCGGCACCGACACCAGCGGCACGTTCGGCGATTGCAATGCCGGCGCTTCCTGGCCCGGCTTGACCAGCGTGGTTTCCAGCGGCGCCACCGTGGCGTCGGTTTTGGCCGGCTCGGTCGCCACCGCTGCGCTCTCGGCGCCGCGCTCGAACAAGGCCAGCGTGTGCGCAAACAGGCCGCTCTGGTAGGCAAAGATACCGCCTGCCACGATCACGACCGCCACGCCACCGAGCACCCAGGCGCCGGTGTGGGAATTGCGCGACTTCATCAGCGGCAGGCGCGAATCGGAAAACGTGGCCGCGATTTCCTTGCGCGGCGGCGACACTTCCGGACTGGTGGGCGAACGCACTTCGATCATTGCCACCAGCGGCGTGGCATCGATGCGCACGACCTTGGCGTAGGCGCGCACGAAGCCGCGCGTGACCGCCATATTGGGCAGCGCCGCGTAATCGCCGGCTTCGAGCGCCACGACCTGGCGCGGTGCCAGTTTGAGCTGGTCGGCGATGTGTTCCACCGACAGGCCCAGCGCTTCACGCTGCGCCTTCAGTTGTGCTCCGGGCGTAGCCAGGCCGGTTTTGCCCTGGTCTTTTGGCGGTTCTACCCACTCAGAATTCATTGCTGTCTCACTCATCAAACGCCCCACGTTGATAAGCAGCATACTCGGTCGAGCCGGGGTAGCGGCTGCGCAACTGCGTCACCCAGCCAGCTTGTTTTCCCGTATCACCCACTTGATGCTGCACTTTAATCCCGAGCCACAGCACATCGGCCGTCAGGCTCTCCATCTTTGCCACGTCGGCCAGGCGGGTCACGAAGAAATGGGCGCGCTGGACATCGCGTTTTTCCACGTACAGCCGCGCCAGGTTGGCGTTGGTGGCCGGCAGATCGGGCGTCAACTGCAACGCTTGCAGCAGATAACGCTCCGCGCTGGCGTAATCCTTGATTTTCAGTGCACACGCGCCGGCATTGTTGGCAGCACTGGCCGGCGCCCGGTAGGCACGATTGGCCAGCGCGACGTCGAACAGCGGCAGCGCTTCGGCCACGCGGTCGTTCTGGCACAAAAAAGAGCCGTAATTGTTGGCCAGGTCGGGATTTCCCGGCGCCAGCTTGCGGGCGCGGCGGAAACTCTCGTCGGCGGCCACGGTGTGACCGAGCGCCTGCTCGATCAGGCCACGCAACCCCTGCGCTTCGGCGTTGTCGGGTTCGGCAGCGAGCGCCAGCTTGATTTCACCGAGCGCCACCTCGTACTGGCCCTGCTCGAAGTAGCCGACCGCCAGTTGCGTGCGGATCGCTGCCTTGCGTTCGGCATTGCCGGCAGCCGCTGCGCTATCAGCGCTCCGGCCCGATTGTGGACCATCCGCGGTCGTGACGCAACCACCGAGCGCTCCGGCCAGCATCGGCAACATCCCGAGCATGACCAGATGGTGCCGGCAACGCTGCGCCCGTCGCGCCATCAGGAATGGATCTCCACGATCTTGCCGAAGTTGGCGCCGAATTTTTGCTGGTACTCGGCCATCTTGCCCATGCGCTCCTGGACCCGGGTGCGGTCCTGGACTTCGCCGGCCAGCTGGCCGCAGGCGGCGTCGATGTCGTCGCCACGGGTCTTGCGGATGGTGGTGACCAAGCCGGCATCGACGAGGATCTGGGCAAATGCCTTGATGCGCGGGTTTTTCGAGCGCAGCAAGCCCGACTCCGGGAACGGATTGAACGGGATCAGGTTGAACTTGCAGTTGATGCCGTCGACCGGATGCTGGACCAGCGCGATCAGCTCGCGCGCGTGCTCGTCGCTGTCGTTGACGCCGTCGAGCATGCAGTACTCGAAAGTGATGAAGTCGCGCGGCGCATATTGCAGGTAGCGCTTGCAGGCGGCGATCAGCTCCTTGAGCGGATATTTTTTGTTCAGCGGAATCAGGCCGTTGCGCAGTTCGTCGTTCGACGCGTGCAGCGACACGGCCAGCGCCACCGGCACTTCCTGCGCCAGGCGGTCGATCATCGGCACCACGCCCGAGGTGGACAAGGTTACGCGGCGGCGCGACAGGCCGTAGGCGTTATCGTCGAGCATCAGCTTGAGCGCCGTGGCGGTGGGCTCGAAGTTGAGCAGCGGCTCGCCCATGCCCATCATGACCACGTTGGTGATCTGGCGTTCGCCTTTCGGGCCCGGTTCGATGCCCTTGGTGCGGCGCAGTTCGAACTCGGCCATCCACAGCTGGCCGATGATTTCACCGACCGACAGGTTGCGCGAAAAGCCCTGCTTGCCCGTCGAGCAGAAGCGGCAGTTCACGGCGCAACCGGCCTGGGTGGAAATGCACAGCGTGCCACGGTTTTCTTCCGGGATGAACACGGTTTCCACGGCATTGCCGTTGCCGACGTCGATCAGCCATTTGCGGGTACCGTCGGTGGACGTGTTATCGCTGATGATGGCGGGTGCGGCAACGAAAGCGCGGGTTTTCAGTTTGTCGCGCAGCGACTTGGCCAGATCGGTCATGCTGTCGAAATCGGACGCACCGAATTGGTGGATCCAGCGTTGCAGCTGCTTTGCGCGGAACGGCTTCTCCCCCAACTCGGCGCAATAGGCGATGAGCTGCGCGGGATCGAAGTCCAGCAAGTTGGTCAGAGGTGCGTTCACGGTGTTTTCCAATACGATTCCAAAACAATACAAAAGATTTCCGTTTCCACCAAGGTAGAAACGGAAACATTACAAATAATTACTTACCGAAGAAGTAGGCGATTTCTACTTGAGCGGCTTCAACAGCGTCCGAACCGTGAACGGCGTTGGCGTCGATCGAATCGGCGAAGTCAGCACGGATGGTGCCTTTGTCGGCCTTTTTCGGATCGGTAGCGCCCATCAGTTCGCGGTTTTTCAGAACGGCGTTTTCGCCTTCCAGGGCCTGGATCATGACTGGACCCGAAACCATGAAATCGACCAGGTCTTTGAAGAAGCCACGCTCTTTGTGCGCAGCGTAGAAGCCTTCAGCTTCTTCACGCGACAGCTGCTTCATTTGCGCAGCAACGATCTTCAGGCCAGCGTTTTCGAAACGGCTGTAGATTTGGCCGATCACGTTTTTTGCAACTGCGTCTGGTTTGATGATCGACAGGGTGCGTTCGATTGCCATTTGAAAAACTCCAATAAAAAGAAAGGTTTAAAACAAGAATTGATGTCTCAATCAACCTTCGATTTTACCATAGAACCCCACGGCAATTCGACAACCGGCGCCAGATTAGCCTGAAGTACCCCGGTCACGCGACTGGTTTTTGGTGCCCAGAGCCAAATAACGGCAGTTTAGCGCTGCTTTAAGCCGTCTTTAAGTGCTTTTGGACCAGGTTTTTGGGTATTTACGCGCAGGCGTGCTATCCTTTTAAGTAAGCGGATTGCTCCGCACCAACTATTGGAGGCATCATGAACAACATGCAACAAAATACCTACGACCTCAGTAGCGGTCGGCGGGCGGTCCAGCACAATGTGCTGCGTAACACCTACTGGCTGCTGGCGCTGTCGATGGTTCCTACGGTACTGGGCGCCATGCTCGGCATGGCATTGCACCTGCCGCTGACCGGCGGCCTGATGATGATCGTGTTCCTGGCGGGCGCCTTCGGCTTCATCTGGGCCATCGAGAAAAACAAGAACTCGGGCTTGGGCGTCGCCCTGCTGCTGGGCTTTACGTTCTTCATGGGTATCATGCTCACCCCGCTGCTCACGCGCATCCTCGGTTTCTCGAACGGCGGCACGCTGATCATGATGGCGTTCGGCGGCACCGCTGCCGTGTTCGCGGTGCTGGCGTCGGTCGCCACCGTCTCGAAGCGCGACTTCTCGGGCATGGGCACCTGGCTGTTTGCCGGCGTGATCGTGCTGATCCTGGCATCGGTGGCCAACATCTTCTTTGCCATCCCGGCCCTGAGCATCGTGATCTCGGTCGTGGCTGTCGCAATCTTCTCCGCGTACATCCTGTATGACGTGCAGCAGATCGTCAACGGCGGCGAAACCAACTACATCAGCGCCACCCTGCGCCTGTATTTGGATGTCTACAACATCTTCACCAGCCTGCTGTCGCTGCTGGGCTTTGCCGGCGGTAGCCGCGATTAAGCTGTAGCGCGCAGGTGACGCCGGGCTGCACTACACCCGGCGCCGTCCGCAAGCCGCCAACCGTAACGGGTTGGCGGCTTTTTTTTGGTTACTGCCCGCACTGCCGGACGCCACGAGGCAGGCATGTGCAGCGCATGGCTGTCGGCGTAACTGCCCGTGCAGGCGAGCGCAATTCCCCTCCCGTCATCGGGCGTTGCCGCGTACCTGGAAGCGGCTGCTGGCCACCACCTTGTCGCTGGCGTCCACCAGGGCCAGCTCGTGCACGCCAGGCTGCGGTGGCCACGCATAATCGGCTTCGGCACCCGCCAGCACGGCGCCGTTCAGGCGCCAGGTGAGGCCTGTGGCGGCCTGAGCATGGAACACCACCCGTTCGCGCGCGGCCGGGATGTCCGGGTCGATCGCAATGACGCTGCCGGCAGCGGGATACACGATGGCCGGCGGCTGGCCGCTGTCGCGGTCCTGCACCAGCGCGATCACCGATGTTTCGGTGCCGGCCATGAACCATTCGGCGCGGGCCGGTTCGACCGTCGGCTCGAACGCCACCTGGCGCCGCACCACGCCGGCCGGCGCCGGCGGCGCCCGGCTCGGCCGGTCGCGATGCAGATAGTCCATCACGTCGCGCCACACTGGCGCCGCGCCCGTCACGCCCGATACATCCCACATCGATGCGCCGTTGAAATTGCCTACCCAGACGCCCACCGTGTAGCGGTCCGAATAGCCGAGGCACCAGTTGTCGCGCATGTCCTTGCTGGTGCCGGTTTTGACCGCCGCCCAGAACGTGGTGGCCAGTTCGTTTTTCAGGCCGAAGGTGGTGCTGCGCGCGCCGCGGTCGGCCAGGATATCGCCGACGATGTAACTGGTGCCGGCATCGAACACGCGCGTGGCGTTGCCCGGCGCCGCACCGGCAGTAAGCCGCACCGGGCCATGCATGCCGCCGTTGGCCAGCGCGCGGTAGGCATTGGTCAGCTCCAGCAGCGACACCTCGGCCGAGCCGAGCGCCAGCGAATAGCCGTAAAAATCGGCCGGCTGGTTCAAGCTGCTCAGGCCCACGGCGTGCAGCCGCGCGTAAAAACGGTCCAGCCCCGTCATCAACAGCGTACGCACGGCCGGCACGTTGAGCGAACTGGCCAGGCTGGTGCGCACGCTGACGTAGCCTTTAAAACCCTTGTCGTAGTTCTGCGGCGCGTAGGTGCCCGCCCCGGTGGCTATCCCCAGGCTGCTGTCATCCATCAGCGAGGCGGCGGTCAGCAGCCGGCGCTCCAGCGCCAGCTGGTACAGGAACGGTTTCAGGGTGGAGCCGGCCTGGCGCAGCGCCGCCACGCCATCGATCTCGCCGCCCGCATTGCCCACGTACGCCAGGATGTCGCCGCTGGCGTTGTCGAGCACCAGTACCGCGCCGTCGTTGACGTTGCGCGCAGTGAGCGCCAGCAGGTGCCGGTGCAGCGCGCCCTGGGCAAAACGCTGCAGGTCGCCGTCGAGCGTGCTGCGCACCGCGCTGCCCGCCCCCACCAGCAGCCGCTGAGCCACCTGGGGCGCCGGCGCCAGCGTGGCCGCCAGTTGCGGACGGCCGAGTGCGATCGCGGTGCGCAGCTCGATGTCGCTGCACGTGGCCGGCATGCGCAGTTCGCGCGCCAGCGCGCAGGCGCGCTGCGACACCACGCGCGGCGCGGCCGACGGTCCCCGCAGCAGGCTGGCCAGGATCGCCGCCTCGGTCAGGTTCAGGCCTGACGGCGCCTTGCCGAACATGCTGCGCGCGGCTGCGCCCACGCCCTGCAGCTCGCCCCGGTACGACACCAGGTTCAGGTACGCCTCGATGATCTGCTGCTTGGTCCAGCCGGCATCGAGCTGGCGCGCAGCCTGGATCTGGTCCCACTTCTGGCCCCAGCTGCGGCCTTTCGAGTTCGGCTGCAAAGCCGGGTCGAGCAGCGCCGCCAGCTGCATGGTGATGGTGGAGGCGCCGCGCGGCCGGCTGCGGAACAGGTTGTCCCATGCCGCCTTGGCCGCCGCACTCCAGTCCACGCCGTCGTGCTGGTAAAAGCGCTGGTCCTCGGCTTGCAGCAGCGCTGCCGGCAGGGCCGGGGAAATATCGCCGAGCGCGACCCAGTCGAGCCGGCGCACGGTCATGTCGATGCGCAGCGACTGTACCGGTACACCGTGGCGATCAAGCAATTGCGCTTCCGAACTACGGTACGCGGCGCGCACCTGTTCCGGCGTCGGTACCGACTGCGCCGCCAGCGCCGGCGCTGGCGCTGCTGCCGCCACCAGCGCCAGCACCAGGCCCGGAACCAGGCGCTTCATTTGACCACCACCGGCGCATTGGGCGCCGCGCCAAACATCTCGGGACTGTACATCGCCTCCACCCGCGTGGGCGGCAGGTGGAAGGTGCCCGGGTTATTCAGGCGCACCGTGTACTCGACGCTCCACTTGCCTTTCGGAACGAACTGGTAAAACGCCCGGTAGCCTTCGAAGCTGCGCTCGGTGAACGCCAGCCACGCCCAGCCGGCCTGGCGGTTGCCCTGGTCCAGCAATGCCGAGTCGCGCCCGAGGCCGGAGCCCAGCACGGTGGCGCTGGCAGGCACCGGATCGTCCACCACCACCCAGGTCATGTCCGACTGCGCTTCCAGCTCCAGTTTGACCCGATAGACGTCGCCGCGCGACCACGCGCCACGGGTCTTCTGCTCGACCGCCGTGATGGTCTTGGCGATGGTGTAGCCGCTCGACACCGGCGCCTTGAGCGGCAATGCCGCCAGCGTACGCACCGCGACCCACGGCTTGCCCGCGCCCGCGTGGGCCAGCTCCAGGTTGGCGCTGTCCCTGGTCCACGGCAGTGCGATGGTCTCCGCCTTGCCGTTCGCGCCCAGGCCGACGGTCTTGCTGGCCGCCCCCAGCGTAGCAGTGCCAGTCCCAGTCACCGCCACGCTTTCGTGGATTTGCGCGTAGCGGTCCATGGCCAGCACGCCCCAGGCGTTGGCGACGGTGGTGTCCCAGCGGCCCGCGCGCTGGCGGCCCAGGGCGCCGCGCGCCAGGCGGCCGATGTCGGCGCGCCAGGCCGGCTTGTCGGCCATGGTGAGCAACAGCCGGTTGGCATTGCTGTCGGCCGACGCCATCAGCCACCACCAGTTGTCGGTGCGTTCGGTGGAAAAGCCCATGGTGGTTCCCTGCAGGTTCAGGCGCGAGCGCAGGATCTGCTCGGCCTGCACCAGCCGCGTCGCCTGCTGCGGCAGCTTGGGCGAGCGTTGCAATACCAGGTACCAGTCCAGCACGGCCGACGTGGGCCACAGGTCGGGCGCTACCGTGAACGATTCCAGGTCATCGGGAGGGATGCCGTTGCTGCGCGAGAGCGCTTCCAGCGCGGCGATCTTGCGCACCGCCAGGTCGGCCGTGTGCAGCGGCGAGCCGAGCACCACTTTTCCCCGGACGAACGCTTGCAAGCCCGACTCCATGCGCGCCTTGAGTTCCGCCGGCAGTTCGTACCCCGCTTCCTGGCTGGCCGACAGCACGTACGCGGTCAGGCTGTCGCTGCCCTGCTGCATCGGCGCAAAGTACTTGACCAGGCCATTGCCATCGAGGTGGGCGGGCAAGGTGGCCACGGCCGCGCGCCACAGCGCTGCGTCATGCAGCGCGATGGCGCGCGACGTCAGCTGCTCGAAGCAGCGGTATGGATAGTCGCGCATGAAATCGCGCACGCCGGGCAGGTCGCCGCCCAGGCGCGCGCTGAACTGCGCCTGCACGGCGCCGCGTCCCGGCAGCGCATCGTCGGGCAGGCGCACCGCCATCGACTGCTTGCCGTCCAGCTGCAGCAAGGTGGCCTGGGTGGTGCGCACCGGTACCGCCGGCGCGATTTTCTGGCTGACCTTGATGCTGTCGCGTACGGCATTGTTGCCGACCACGCTGGCGCCCACGTCCCATGCCAGCGCCGTGGCCCCCACCGGCACCTGGTAGTCCCAGCCGATCTCCCGGGCCTGGCCGGCACCGAGCGTGACGTTTTGCGCCGGCAGCGACTGGGCGCCGGCCCTGGCCGTGAGCGCCACGTCGAGCGCGCCGGCGGTGGTATTACGCACCGTGTAAATGGCGCGCAGGCGGTCGCCCTCGCGCACCAGCGTTGGCAGACCGGACAGCAGCATCAGGTCCTGCGCACTGCGCACCTCGGCCTGGCCGGTGCCGAACAGGCCGGCCTGGGCGCTGGCCACGGCAACGATCCGGAATGCCGTGAGCGAGTCGTTGAGGGGCACCTCGACCGCGGCGTTGCCCGCCGCGTCCAGCACCACCTGCGCCTTCCAGAACAGCAGCGTGTCGAACAGCTCGCGCCCGCCCCCTTTGCCACCACCACCGCCGGCCGGCACCGCCTTGCGGCCGAAGTGGCGCTTGCCCACCACCTGCATTTGCGCCGTGGCGGTCTGTACCTGCAGGCTGCGCTGGCGCATCATCGCTTCCAGCAGGTTCCAGCTGGTGTTGGGCATCAGCTCCAGCAGGCCCACGTCCACCGCTGCCAGCGCCACCTCGGCGCCGGCGGGCGGTGCCGAGCCGTCCGCGCGCGTAACGCGCACCTTGACCCTGGCCTTGTCGCGCACCTGGTACACCTGGCGGTCGGTTTCCACCTGCACCTTGAGTTCATTGGCGGCCCAGCCCACGCGCACCGGCGCGATCCCGAGCTTGTAGGCCGGCTTGCCCAGGTCCACCAGCGCGGTGGGCTGCACACCGGCCACCCGGCCGCGCACGACCAGCGCCGATACGTACACATTGGGCGCGTAACCGGGCTTGATCGGCACCGTCAGTACCGGCGCCGCGCCCGATAGCTGGCGCACGTAGCTGTCGATCACGCCTTCGCGCTCCACCGTCACCAGCGCGGTCGCTGCGCGGAACGGCATCCGCACCTGGAAGCTGGCGTCTTCGCCCGGCTCGTAGCGTTTTTTTTCGGGCAGCAGGTCGATGCGGTCGTTGTCGGTAACGTTGAACCACCAGTCTTCGCCATCGGCTACCCAGGTTTCGCGGTGGGCGGTGGCCATGCGCTGCTCACTGTCGCGGGTTTGCGCGCGCAAAATCAGGTTGCCCGCCGCCGGCGCCTTCACCTGGCACACCAGCAGTCCCTTGGTATCGGTGCGGCCCGCACACGCGCTGCCCAGCGCCTTGACCTCGCTGCTGTTTTCATACGCGTAAAATCCGCCAACCAGGCGGCGCCGGTGCGCGGTGGACTCGCGCTGGAAAAAGTCCACGGCCACTGGCGCATCCGCCACCGGCTTGCCTTGCAGGTCGAGCACTGCCACCTGGAATTTAAGTGCGTCGCGGCTCAACACCCAGCCGTCGGGCGCGATGCCCACCACCACGGCAGCCGGCCACAGAGGAATGCGGGTGGCGGCGGACAGCGTTTCGCCGTTGGCGTCCTGGTACGACAGTTCGGCCGTCAGTTCACGCGGCACGGTAACCGCCGGCAGCTGATCGAGCACGATGCGGGCGCCGCCCGCCTTGTCGAGCGTCAGGTTCCGGGTGCGCACGGCGCCGCCGTTCCCGGCGCCCTCTTCCCCCTCGTCAAACACGCCTTCATCCTCGTCGAACGCGGCGCCGCTGCGCTCCACCCCTACCTTCACATCGCCATTGCCGAACGTGAAGTCGCCGTAGCCCTCGAAGCTCACGCCCTTGTCCTGCACCACGGTACGCAGTTGCACCGGGGCGTCGCCCGCGCCGCCACCGGACAGGTAGCTTACCTGCACGTCGAGATCCACCGCCGCTGCCTGCACCGCCGGCGCCTTCGGCCCCGCCAGCTGTGCTTTCATGGTGGGCACGCGGAACTGCTCCACGCGGAAGCGGCCCGCCTCGCGTCCGCCCACCAGCACCTGGTACCAGCCCTGGCGCGCGTCCGCCGGGATGGTCCAGTCGTTGGCGGCGCTGCCGTTGGCATGCCAGCGCAGCGGCAGTTCGTAGCGCTGGTCGGTGCCTTCGTGGAGCACGAACATCGTGGCCGGCAGCGACTTGAGCGGATCGAGCGCAAAGCCCTGCATCACCTTGCGCTGCTGGAAGTGCTTCATGTGCACCGTTTCACCGGCGCGCAGCAGGGTACGATCGAATACGGTGCTGGCGATCACCTGATCGACGACGCCGTATTCGGTGGCCAGGTTGAAGCGCCAGTTCTCGATCCCGCGATCCCATTTTGACAGGGTGAAGGTCATGTCGGGGCCACTGCGGGCGCTGACAAACAAGCCCTCGCGCGCTTCGCACGAGCGCTCGTCGAGTTCCTGCGTGATGGTGGCCACGCCGTCACCGTTGGTAGTGCCTTGCCACAGCAGCTTGCCCGCGCAATTGCGCACTGCCACCCGGGCGCCCGGCACGGGTTGCCCGTGGTCGAGCGACGTCACCCACACCAGCGACGAGGCGGTACCACGCTTGAAGTGCGCCACCAGGTTGGTGACCAGCGCGGCCGCACTGACATACGCGGTTTCGCGCTTGCCCGACAGCGCCGCGCCCAGGCGCGGACTGGCCAGCTCCACCACGTAAAAACCAGGCTTGCGCAACGGGATGCCCACGACCTCGAACGCCTGGCGTCCTCCCGGCTTGGGCATGGTGAAGCGCTGCACGCGGCTGGCGCTGCCGTCTTTGACCTCGAGCCCTTTCAATAGTGGCTGAAACAACTGGCTGCCATGCAGTTCCTGCGGCTCCCAGCCGCCGTTGTAGCTCATGCGCCCGAGCCAGCGCACGATTTGCCGGTCCTGTTCCTCTTCGCTGGCGCCTTCGTTTACGCGCAGCGACGCTCCCTCGACATCGACCGCTGCCACCTTGGCGGCCAGCGCCGCTTCCACGTTGCGCACCGTGACCGGCAGCAGCTTGTCACCCTGCACCTCGATGATGCCGAAGCGCGCCGGGAATTTCACCAGCGGCGGCTGGGCGTCGGTGTTGATCGTCATCGGAAAGCGAGTGGCGTTGAGCAGCGGCCGGCCGGCATCGTCTTTCAGGCCCGCCGGCAATGCCAGGCGCAGCGCAGCGCTGGCGGGCAGCGGGCCGCTGAAACTGACACTGTCCACGTAGTCCGCCCTGGCCTGGTATTTTTCCAGCGCGGGAAGATAGCGCTTGCCATCGGGGCCGGTGAGGCTTGCGGCCAGCGCATCGGCGCGCCGCACCGGCGCCGAAAAATCCACCCGGGTGGGCAGGAACGGCAGGCAGCCGGCCTTGGGCGACAGGCGCTCGCAGCTGAATTTGGCCGTGAAGTCTGGCCGTGTGCGATACGCCAGCACCTGATCCTGGCGGGTGGCGATGCCGTTGTCGGCGGCCATGCCCGCGCCCCACACCAGCGCCACGTCGGCCTTGGCCGGCAACGGCCGCTGGCATTGCAGCACCGCGACGGGCAAGCGGTCACGGTGTCCCTTGACCGCCATCCCGGCGCGCCACACCACGCCGCGCGCCTTGAAGTACAGCGCCAGGTAACGCTCGGTGAACGCCTTGCGCTGCGCCAGCACCTGGTCGCGCTCGGCGCCAGCCAGTACCCGCACGCCGATTTTTTCGTGCACGCCCTCGGCGCGGCACCACGCGTGCTGCGCCACCGTGGCGTCGCTGGCCGGAGCGTCGAGACCCAGTACGAAAATCTGCTGCTCGTCGATTTGTGCTCCCTGGTACGGCGCCATTTGCACGACTGCCGGTCCGCCCGTATCGAAGCTGTAGGTGCGCTGCCCCGTTACCGGCTGGCCGGCCAGGTCGCGCGCGTCCTCCTTGAGCGTGAAGCGGCACGCCACGCCGGCGGGCAGGTCGCGCACGAAATCGTAGCTCCAGTTACTGCCGTCAATCCAGCGGCCCTGCCCTTCGACCGGCTGCGGGCAGTCCACGGTGAACGGATCGACGCTGCGCATGTCGCCCAGCGGCACCATCTGGCCGCTGAAACGCGCAGTGACCTGGCGGATGCCCTTGACGGTGCCGGTGGGCGAAAAAGCGGTGACGGTGGTGGGCGCAGTGCCCGCTGAAGCCTGGGCTAGCGCTGCCAGTGGCCAGCCGCAGAACGCGGCCACGGCCAAGAGGCGGAACAGGGAACGCATGCAAACTCCGTTGCTGAAATAGTATCAGCCAGTGTTGCAAACGCTCCTGGCAAAGTCAATCAGATTTGCGCCGCAGGTACGGTGGCCAAGTTAAACACCGCCATCGATTCCACGTGCGACGTGTGCGGGAACATGTTGACCACGCCCGCCATGTCCAGCACGTAGCCGGCGCCCACCAGGATGCCGGCGTCGCGCGCCAGCGTGGACGGGCTGCACGACACGTACACCAGGCGCTGTGGCAACAGGTCGGGACGGGTCTGGCTCAGTTCCACCAGCGCTTCGGACAGGGCCATGGCGCCGTCGCGCGGCGGGTCGATCAGCATGCGGTCGAACTTGCCCAGTTCGACCAGGTGGGCCGCCGTGACCTCGAACAGGTTGCGCGTGTAAAACGTGGTTTTGCTTGATAAACCATTGGCCTTGGCGTTGTCCAGCGCCCGCTCCGACAGCGTGGTGCTGCCTTCGATACCGACCACTTCGCGTGCCTGCGTGGCCAGCGGCAAGGTGAAGTTGCCGAGGCCGCAAAACAGGTCGGCCACGCGGTCTTGCGGCTGCACGTCGAGCAGGCGCAGCGCCTTACCCACCAGCACCCGGTTGATGTAGTGATTCACCTGCGTGAAATCGACCGGCTTGAACGGCATCTTGATGCCGAACTCGGGCAGCAGGTAATGCAGGTCCGAACCGGCCGGGTAATACGGCGCAGCCGTTTCCGGGCCCTTGGTCTGCAGCCAGAACTGGATATTGTGCAGGTCGGCAAACGCCTTGAGCTTGACTTCATCGTCGGCCGTCAGCGGCGCCATGATGCGCAGCACCAGCGCGGTGACACCCTCGCCGATCGCCACTTCGATTTGCGGGATCTGGTTGAACAGCGTGAGCGAACCGATCAGGCCGCGCAGCGGCAGCAGCAGGTCCGACACGTGGCGCGGCAAAATCTCGCAGCTTGAAATGTCGGCCACGAAGGCCGAATGCTTTTCGTGGAAGCCCACCAGCACCGTGTCCTTCTTGACCACGTGGCGCACCGACAGCCGCGCGCGGTAGCGGTAGCCCCAGGTGGGACCGTACATCGGCCGCATCACGGTCAGCGGTTTGACTTTGCCGATGTGCCACAGGTTATCTTCCAGCACGCGCTGCTTGATCGCCACCTGCGCCGTCGGTTCCAGGTGCTGCATCGAGCAGCCGCCGCAGATGGCGAAGTGCTTGCACTGCGGTTGCACGCGCAGCGACGATTCGCGGTGCAGCACGTTCATGCGCGCCATTTCCCAGTTCTTCTTTTTCTTGAACGTGGTGAAGCTCACGCGTTCACCGGGCAGCGCGCCCTCGACAAACACTACCTTGCCT
>Ga0308164_10003072_pt1 | contig 15599 bp, 12 predicted proteins | sample PhyTR2_FD_201031 | JGI IMG/M metagenome (GOLD analysis project Ga0308164, IMG submission 201031) | Phyllosphere microbial communities from UC Gill Tract Community Farm, Albany, California, United States - DLSLT.R2 | ecosystem: Host-associated > Plants > Phyllosphere > Unclassified | place: USA... | reverse complement strand
CCAGCAACGCCAAGCAGCCTCGTTAATGCTTCGACCACGGCCGGGGCACCGACATGCTGGTCAGCGATACGGGACACGGCCGACCGAAGTTTCGTACACTTGTTGTTCAACTCCCACGGCGATCTTGGGCCACCCAGCTTCAATTCCAGCCGCCCATCGCCGCGTCGCCCGAGCCAAGTCCAAACCCTATCGGTAAGGCTTTCCAAGGCCGGGCGAGCATGGCGAAGCGCGTCACGTTTCTCATCGTTGGCAAGTGCCTGCTGGGCAAGTAGCACGTAATTCTTTGTGGGGGGATCGCCATCGACACGCAGATGACGCTCGCCCAGATGTGGCAGAAATTTATACCGCTTGATGGCGGTCGCGCGCTGCGCCCCGAGTTCCTGCTGAATACGATGAAGGAACTCCTCTGCGTGGGATGTCAAAATAATTTGCTTACCGTCGAGGCGACCATCCTCAAAGAAAGTTCTCCAAATGCCATCTCGGTGTTCATCGTCGATAGCATTTACTACGTCATCGAAAATAACAACAGGACAGCCTTGGGTAATATTTTTTGCGAGCAGGATGGCCAGCCCTAAGCACTTGATGTGCCCTTCGCTGAGCACAACCAGCGCGTCATAACGTGCATCAGGATCGCCAGCAAACGCGACCTCAATTTTGCCATTTTCCGCGATCGGTAACCAAAGTGCGTGTAGCCGATCGTTCGGTGGGTCGCCTCGATTAAATGCGTTGTAAAGATCCTTAGCCTGTTCACCTAACCCTTGGAGCAAGCGTGCAGGTAGCCCTGCTAGGTATGCTTGGAGCACTCCCAGAAAAGCGTCGTAAGCCGCTTTAATGCGTTTGTGATGAGCGATTGTCGCTACTTCCGAGGCCACTTCCGCTATAAGGTCCTGGTTTGCTGCGTCGAATTGAGCGACCGTCTGTTGGGCCAGTGTCAGTTCTTGTTGTGATGTAAGCCTTATCGTATTTAACCGCTCGATCTCTAACCGGTAGCCATCCAATCTGGCACGTTCTTGCGCCCAGGCTCCTCGTTCTGCTTGGACTGCACGCGCGACAGTATCTGATTGTTCAAAGAGTTCGGCTAACCTTAGTAAGTTTATCCATGGGCGGTGGTCTCCGCCGACCCAAGCGTCTAGCCACTCACCTGTGTGTAGTGGCGGCAGCAAGGGAAGATCGGCAGCATGCAGCTCTACAGGGTGGCGAGTAGATGCCGCACCAATAACTCGTCTCATCTCGTCCCAAAGGACGCGTACCGACTCGGTTAATAGATTTCGGTGGTTACTTTCGCGTGCCTGAATCGCTGCTAATTCGGCCAACTGTTGAAGACCTGCTCGAGCGCGGTCAAAGGGGTTCTGAGAAACGTTATCTAAAGCAGTTCCGCATGCAGGACAAGCGTTTGCGCCATTCGCCAGATCCAGTACAGCGCGATATAGCTGAGCATACGAGACTTCGCCGGCGCGGGCCGCCAGTTCTGCGGACGCTGTCTGCCACAATCCTTGAATGCGGTAGGCTTCAGATAAAAGATGTTGCAACTTCGCTTGTGTGATCTCGTAGACCAAGGGCGGCAACGCCTCTAATTGGCTTTGCACATAGGGCAGACGTCCCAGCTGGTCAGGTGTTCCCAGCATCCAGTCACAGCAGGCCTGGAAGGTCTTTCCCGGGTATATACGCTGCGCCAATTCGTGTTCTAGAAGCTGAAGCTCGGTCATTTTGACTGGGAAAGTCCGAATCACCTGTTCCGAGTTCGCAAGCTGCGTTCGTCTATGTTCCAACTGCAGCGCCTTCAGCGCGGTCAGTGCTAAGTTTTCATCGAGTGAAGGATTAAACCCGCGAACGAAATCATTAAACTCGTCTACACCAAACAAGGTGGCAATAAGTTGACGTTGGTCCCCAGGTGTTCTTGCCGCGATCCTAGCGAAGTCATCAAGGCGATTCTTCTCGATGAAACAGAATCTGTAGTCGTTTTCGCTAGGATGAACGGAAGTAATGCCATGCGTTTGGTGAACGGTAGTCAACGCCGGTATTACATGATGGCGTAGGCGCGCATTGTTGCAATAGGTTCGATGGTCTACACGTTTCACCCGCGCTTCACTGATCGAGCCAAGCATTGCCGCCTCCATTGCCTCACAGAAGCTGCTCTTCCCGGTTCCGTTAGCCCCGTAAACAAGGGTGATGTCGTGACTAAGATCGAAAACTTCTTGCTGCATAAAGCCACGGAACGGCCCAACTGCAAGCTGATGTAAGCGGCCAAGCTTCACACCATCCTGCGCGACTTCCGGTTCGGGTATCCGCTGGACAGGTACCTGAGCCAGTTGTGCGACGGCGATTGGAGCAAGCCGTGCCGACCGAGCTCGGCGAGTGGCTCCCACTTCCGCCAAGTGGGGAAGATGCGTGAAGACTAAATTGGCAAATCTACGCACATCGTCATGTACGTTTTGCTGCTCAAGATGATTCAGAAATCTATGGTATTCCGACTGCAATCTCACCTTTTTCTCCCCAGTTCACGGCATGCTCTAACTAAAGCCGTTTTAACGATAGCATTCTATCGCTGAGCAAGCGTTCCGTGTCTTATTGGCAAGATTTTTTTACTAATCGAGCAGGTAGGTCATAGCTCAGTTGAGATGACAACACCCGAACGTAATGGCCATCAAAATGGCGCTGATCGAGCGCTGAGGTACGTGTCGGGGGGATGGGCTTCGCGAACGGCAGAGACCGGCCCGAGGCTGCGAGGGGAGCGCGAGCCAAAAAACATGGCCCGCACTAGGCGGACCATGAATTAGAAGCGTGTTCCCAACCTTGTTAAATCAAAGTCGGCGACGCTCGTATGTTTGTTCCGATCTTTATTAAGTTGTTCCAAACTTAATTATGACGAAACAGGCGTGGATCGCTTACGCCAGGTTCTGGTTCACGAAGTCCCAGTTGACGGTATTCCACCACGCTTCGACGAACTTCGGACGCGCGTTGCGGTAGTCGATGTAGTAGGCGTGTTCCCAGACGTCGCAGGTCAGCAGCGGCTTGTTCTCGGTGGTCAGCGGGGTGCCGGCGTTCGAGGTGTTGACGATGTCGACGGTGCCGTCGGTCTTTTTCACCAGCCAGGTCCAGCCCGAACCGAAGTTGCCGACGCAGGACTTCTGGAATTCTTCCTTGAACTTGTCGAACGAACCCCATTTGGCGTTGATCGCATCGGCCACCGGACCGGTCGGCGCGCCGCCGCCGTTCGGGGTCATGCAGTTCCAGAAGAAGGTGTGGTTCCACACCTGGGCCGAATTGTTGAAGATGCCGCCTTGCGATTTCTGGATGATTTCTTCCAGCGACATGTTTTCGTACTCGGTACCCTTGATCAGGTTGTTCAGGTTGGTGACGTAGGCCTGGTGATGCTTGCCGTAGTGGTATTCCAGGGTTTCAGCCGAGATGTGTGGCTGGAGTGCGTCCTTGGCATACGGCAGCGGCGGCAGAGTATGTTCCATGTCTTGTTCCTTGTTTGATGAGCAGGGGTAAAAAGCGGATGATTGTTCCGAACGGCGCTTATTCTAAACCGGATACCACAAGGTTGCATGGTTAGCCTGGAAATCATTCCAGCACGTCCTGCACCCCGGCCACGCCGATCTCGACACTGCCTTCGGCCAGCCGCACGCGCAGCACGTCGCGCGGCTTGATCTGGCCAGGGGCATGCAGCACCTTGCCCTTGGCATTGCTGACGATGGCGTAGCCGCGTTCCAGCGTGCGCTGCGGATTCAGCAGTTCGAGCTGGGCCGCCAGTGCCGCCATCGCCTCGCGCCGCGCGCGCAACTGGCCCGCCATGCTGGCCACCAGGTGGCGCTGTTCGGACGCGAGCTGGGTGCGCATCGCGCGCGAATCGGGGCGATGGCGCGCCCAGCGCTGCTGCAGCTGGGCCAGCACCACGCTGTGCCGGTTCAGCGGTCCACGCACTGCATGGGTCAGACTACTGGCCATGCCCAGAAGTTTCAGGCGCTGGTGCGCGATCTGGTTTGCCGGGCTCAGCAGGCGGCGGCTGAGATTGTCCAGGCCCTGGCCGGCGTCGCCCAGGATACGCTGCATGGCGCGGCGCAGGTCGGCGGCGTCCGCGCCCAGCGAGGCCAACCAGTCGGCGCGCGCGGTCACGGCCAGCTCGGCGGCGGCGGTCGGGGTGGCGGCGCGCAGGTCGGCGGCGAAGTCGGCGATGGTGACGTCGGTCTCGTGGCCGACGCCGGCAATCACCGGCATGCTGGCCGCGGCGATGGCGCGCGCCACCACTTCTTCGTTGAAACTCCACAAGTCCTCGATGGAACCGCCGCCGCGGCAGACGATCAGCACGTCGACCTCCGCGCGGCGCGATGCCGTGTGGATGGCCTCGGCGATCTTGTCGGCCGAGCCCTGGCCCTGCACCGGCGCCGGGTACAGCACCACGCGCACGTGCGGCGCGCGGCGTTTCAGCGCGGTGAGCACGTCGCGCAGCGCCGCCGCCTGCGGGCTGGTGACGATGCCGACGCTGCGCGCGAACAGCGGCAGCGCGCGCTTGCGGTCCTCGTCGAACAGGCCCTGGGCCGCCAGCTTTTCCTTCAGGCGCAGGAAGGCTTCATACAGCGCGCCGACACCGGCGCGGCGGATCACCTCGACATTGATCTGGTAGTCGCCGCGCGCGCCGTACAGCGTGACCAGGGCGCGCACCTCGACCTTGTCGCCCTCGCGCGGGGTGAAGCCGGCGTACTGGGCGCGGCCGCGGAACATCACGGCGCGCACCTGCGCCGCGTCGTCCTTCAGCGTGAAGTACCAGTGGCCGGACGCGGCCCGAATGAAGTTCGAGATTTCGCCGCCGATCCAGGTCAGCGGAAAGCTGCGTTCGAGCAGGCGCGCGACCTGCTGGTTGAGCGCGGTGACGCTCAGGACGGGTGGGGCGGCGTAGGCCGGATCGGCGTCGTCGTTACTGAACATAGGCTGAGCGATAGGAACTGTCCACAAAATCCTGCATGGGTATTGTCGATTTCATATGTGCAGTACTTGTGCAGATAGTTTTTGTAAACGTTTGATTTTTAATGAAAAAGCTTGGTGCCTGATTTCGATGCAGAAACAAAATTGCCTTACAGATCAATGACTTCAGCCCGCTTGACCTCACTTGGCCACAATCTTATCCACAGAAACTGTGAGGAAGTGGGATAAGTCGGCTGCCCAAAAAAGATGCGTGGACAATTTCTCTTTTAGATTCAAGGACTTTGATCCAGATCAAGACGCTTGCGCACAATCTTTTCCACAAAATTTGTGCAGAAGGCGGCATGGCGCCATCGGCAGGACCGAAGGATGGGGACTATACCAGCAAGTACCGGCGGCAGGCCGGCCTGCATAGTGGGTGGCCGGGCAGGGGGGCGAATGCAGGCTTTGCTTAAATTTTGGGCGTGAAGTGGTTTTGTGATTGAAATCAAGCACTTGCAGAGAAGGCTTATGCTTTGCTCACATTGTTTTCCACAGATTGTGTGCAAAGCGGTCGTGTGGATGGGTATGATCATGCTGCTTAAAAAATGAGCTCGGTAAATTTTCTCTTTAAAATCAGCTCACTAAGTGCTGCCACGGGTGCTTGCGCACAATTTTGTCCACACATTGTGTGTAGAAACACAGGTGGAAAAGCATGCCTTTGATCAAGCGCAAACCTGCTTCATTTTTTAGCTATTTATTTTTCTGATTGAAATCATGGGCTTAGGGGTGGAATTGCGTGTTCCGCACAAATTTATCCACAGAAATTGTGAGCAACTATGGTCGGAACCAAGATTCATAAGATTTCATTGAAGAAACAAAAAATGGTGGTGATGCCTTTTTGCGCACCGTTAAATATCCCTTAAGAATCAACGGCGTCGATGCGATCGATCGTCATTGCGCACACTTTTATCCACAGAATGTGTGCAGAACTCTACTTGCCGCAAAGCGGGCAACACGTTACATTGCGCAATTCCTTTCGCGTTGCGTTTTTACCTTCTTCAGGAGTTCGTTTTGCTCGCCATTCTTCAAGCCGCAGGCTGGCCCATCTGGTTGTTGCTGATCGCCTCGATCATTGCCCTGGCCCTGATCATCGAACGCCTGATTTACCTCCGCCGCGAAAAAATCCTGCCGCGCCAGCTGCTCGATGAAGTCATCCAGGTCTACCGCGGCGGCAAGGTGACGCCGGACATCATCGACAAGCTGCAAACCAATTCGCCGCTCGGCGCCGTGCTCGCGTCGGCCTTGCGCAATGTCGATGCCCCGCGCGACATCATGAAGGAATCGATCGAGGAAGCGGGCAGGGGCGTCGCCCACGTGCTGGAGCGCTTCCTGACCACGCTCGGCACGATCGCCTCGCTGGCGCCGCTGATGGGCCTGTTCGGCACGGTGGTCGGCATGATCGAGATCTTCGGCGCCCAGAACGCCAGCGGCACCAACCCGGCCCAGCTTGCCCACGGCATTTCGGTGGCGCTGTACAACACCGGCTTCGGCCTGGCGATCGCCATGCCGGCCCTGGTGTTCTACCGCCACTTCCGCGCGCTGGTCGACAGCTTCATCATCGACATGGAACTGCAGGCCGTGAAATTCGTCGACGTCGTCCACGGTGCGCGCAAATGATGGACTTCCGCCGCGGCCGCAAGCGCGAGGATCCGGAGATCAACCTGATCCCGTTCATCGACGTGCTGCTGGTGGTGCTGATCTTCCTGATGGTCACGACCACCTACAGCAAGTTCACCGAACTGCAGATCACGCTGCCCACTGCCGATGCCGAAAAGGCGATCGACAAGCCGTTCGAGATCAATGTCACCGTCGATGCCAAGGGCAATTACACGGTGAATAACGTGCCGGTGTCCTTCCACGGCGTGGCCGGCCTGGCCGAGGACCTGAAGCGCGCCGCCGGCACCGGTCCCGACGGGCAGGCATTGGCGTCGCCGGCGCGGGATCCGGTGATCATCGTGAATGCGGACCAGTTTGCGATGCACCAGATGGTGATCAATGTGCTGGAAGCGGCGCGGATGGCGGGATACGACAAGCTGACGTTTGCGGCGCAGACGGGTGGGCAGAAGTAGGAATTCATAGCGGGCGTTTTGACCGGCGTCGCCGCGCTCTGTTTCAATCGGCGTCGCCGGGCTCTGTTCCAATCGGCGTCGCCGCGCACTACTTCGATCGGCGTCGCCGCGCACTAACCAACGTCATCCCCGCGAAGGCGGGGATCCAAGTTGCACGCGTTTCGATAGCGCACGCAGAACTTGGATCCCCGCCTTCGCGGGGATGACGTTTTCAAGCCAACGTAACGAAGCACTCCATGGCCTCATCCCTCGAATCGACCCTCACCCGCGCCTGGCTGACCCGCGGCCCATTGGCCCTCGCCCTGTGGCCGCTCTCACTGCTGTTCCGCCTGCTCGCCACCCTGCGCATCGTCCTGTTCCGCACCGGCATTTTGAAATCCGAACGATTGCCGGTGCCGGTCATCGTGGTCGGTAATATCTTTATTGGCGGCACCGGTAAAACCCCGCTCACCATCTGGCTGGCCGAGCAATTGCGCGCCGCCGGCATGCGGCCCGGCGTGATTTCGCGCGGCCATGGCAGCGCGGAAAGCGAGGCGCGCGAAGTGACGGCGGCCTCGCGCGCGCGCGAGGTGGGCGACGAACCGCTCCTGATCGCCGCGCGCGCCGGCTGTCCGGTCGTGGTGGGACGGCGCCGCGCCGCCGCCGGGCGCCGGTTGCTGGCGCTGCATCCGGAGGTGGATGTACTGATCGCCGACGACGGCCTCCAGCATTACGCGCTGCAGCGCGACGTCGAGATCGTGCTGTTCGACGGTCGCGGCGTCGGCAACGGCTGGACCCTGCCGGCCGGACCGCTGCGCGAGCCGCCGTCGCGTCGCCGCGATGTCACGGTGGTCAACACGCTTGATCTGACGCCGGCGCTGGCGGCAGCGGTGGGAGGCCGGCCCTGGCAGATGCGCCTGGACGGCGGCGTCGCCGTGCGCCTGGGCGATCCGGCCCAGCGCCGGCCGCTGGCCAGTTTCCAGGGGCAAGACATCCTGGCCGCGGCCGGCATCGGCAATCCGGGACGGTTTTTCGGCATGCTGCGCGGCGCCGGCTTGCAGCTCGGGGAACTGGCGCTGCCCGACCACCACGACTTCCTCGACGACCCCTTCCGCGACGTGCGCGCCGATGTCATCCTGATCACCGAGAAGGATGCAGTAAAATGTCGGCAACTTGAAAACATCAACAACGATCCGCGCTTGTGGGTCGTCCCGGTGACGGCGCAGATCGATGCTGCGCTCGCCGTTCAAATTGTGGAGAAATGTCGTGGACGCCCGACTGCTTGATATCCTGGTTTGCCCGCTGTGCAAGGGGCCGCTCGACTACGACAAAAAGGCGCAGGAATTGACCTGCCGCCCCGACCGCCTGGCCTACCCGGTCCGCGACGGTATTCCGATCATGTGGGCCGACCAGGCGCGCAAGGTCGAACCGACCATCTGACGATGGGTTTCGTCGTCATCATTCCGGCGCGCCTGGCCTCGACCCGGCTGCCGAACAAGCCGCTGGCCGACCTCGGCGGCAAGCCGATGGTGGTGCGCGTCGCCGAGCGCGCGCGTGAATCGGGGGCGGAGCGCATCATCGTCGCCACCGACCATCCGGACATCGCGGCGGCCTGCGCGGCGCACGGCGTGGAAGTCTGCATGACGCGCGCCGACCATCCGTCCGGCACCGACCGCATCGCCGAAGTGGCGCGCACGCTCGCCCTGGCGCCGGATGCGGTGGTGGTCAATCTGCAGGGCGACGAGCCGCTGATCGACCCGGCATTGCTGGCGGCCTGCGCCGCGCGTATCGGCCTTGACGTGCCGATGGCCACCTGTGCCCATCCTTTGTCGGATGCGCAGGACGCCTTCAACCCGAACGTGGTGAAGGTCGTGCTCGACAAGCGCGGCAGGGCGCTGTATTTTTCGCGCGCCACCATCCCCTGGCACCGCGACGGCTTCGCGCAAGAGCGCGCCAGTTTGCCGCCGGGCTATGTGCCGCTGCGCCATATCGGCTTGTACGCCTACACCAATGCCTTCCTGCAGCAATACCCGCAGCTGGAAGCGGCGCCGCTGGAATCCATCGAAGCGCTGGAACAATTGCGCGTGCTGTGGCACGGCTACCCGATCGCCGTCCACGTGACGGACGCGGCGCCGCACGCCGGCGTCGACACGCCGGAAGACCTGGCGCGGGTGCAGGCGTATTACCAGTCTTAATACTTGCAGTCTTGATCCTGTGCGCAACATCACCTCAGACGGCCTGCGCTGGCGCAACCGGCCGGCGGATCGGGCCCTGCCAGTGGCTTTCAGGGGTGCTTTTGTGGTAAGTTTCGTGTCAAGCTAGGCAAGTATGCATCAGAATTAGCATCACACGCGATATCTGTGCACCATCTGAGTGCTGCATGGGCCATCGTTTCAAACACTATTAGGAAATCCTTCATGCGTCTCATTCTGTTAGGAGCCCCCGGTGCCGGCAAAGGTACCCAGGCGAACTTCATCAAAGAAAAATATAACATTCCCCAGATCTCCACCGGCGACATGCTGCGGGCGGCGATCAAGGCCGGTAGCGAGCTCGGCCTGGCGGCAAAAAAGGTGATGGACGCGGGCCAGCTGGTGTCGGACGACATCATCATCGGCCTGGTAAAGGAGCGCCTGAAAGACGAGGATTGCAAGAACGGTTATCTGTTCGACGGCTTTCCGCGCACGGTGGCCCAGGCCGACGCCATGAAAGACAGCGGCGTCAACATCGACTACGTGCTGGAAATCGATGTCCCGGATGAAATGATCCTCGAACGCATGACCGGCCGCCGCAGCCACCCGGCCTCGGGCCGCGTGTACCACATCAAGTTCAATCCGCCGAAGGCCGAGGGCATCGACGACATCAGCGGCGAGCCGTTGGTGCAGCGCGAGGACGACAAGGAAGAAACCGTCGCCAAGCGTTTGTCGGTCTACCACAACCAGACCGAAGTCCTGCTCGGCTATTACAACAAGTGGGCGCAGTCGGGCCTGCCGGGTGCGCCCAAGTACCGCAAGATCACCGGCGTCGGTCCGGTCGAGCAGGTACGCGAAGCCGCGTTCGCCGCGCTGGCCGAGTAAGCATTCTTCAAAAGGAGCGGCGCTCGCCGCTCCTTGGCTCCGGATGACGCTGTGCCATCCGTCCAGGTTTTTGGATCAAAGTTTTGCAGTACGCAGGCAGGCTGGCCGAGGAGCAATCCGGAGCCTTTCGAACTTGTGGTGTTGCTTGATCGAAGACAGGGGGGACGACATGGCATCCACGCAGCTCATATTCGCCGTCGCGTGCGGCGTCATCGCGGTGTTGTACGGATTGTGGTCACGCAGCTGGGTGCTGCAGCAGGATCCGGGCAACGGCCGTATGCAGGAAATCTCGCTGGCGATCCAGCAGGGGGCCTCGGCCTACCTGGCGCGCCAGTACCGCACCATCGGCATCGTCGGCCTCGTGCTGCTGGTCGCCATCTTCATACTCCTCGGCACGCCCACCGCCTTCGGCTTCCTGGCCGGGGCCGTGCTGTCGGCCGCCTGCGGCTTCATCGGCATGAATGTCTCGGTGCGCGCCAATGTCCGCACCGCGCAGGCCGCGGTCAGCGGTCTCGACCAGGCATTGAACGTCGCCTTCCGCGGCGGCGCGATCACCGGCATGCTGGTGGTCGGGCTGGGGCTGCTCGGGGTGTCGCTGTTCTATTGGGTGCTGGTGGCGCGCGCCGACGCGTCCTTGTCCACGCATGACGTGATCCAGCCGCTGGTCGGGTTGGCCTTCGGCGCCTCGCTGATCTCGATCTTCGCGCGCCTGGGCGGCGGCATCTTCACCAAGGGCGCGGACGTCGGTGCCGACCTGGTCGGCAAGGTCGAGGCCGGCATTCCCGAGGACGATCCGCGCAACCCGGCCGTCATCGCCGACAACGTGGGCGACAACGTCGGCGATTGCGCCGGCATGGCGGCCGATCTGTTCGAGACCTATGTCGTGACCCTGGTCGCCACCATGCTGCTGGGCGCGCTGATGGTGCCCTCGGTGGACAACCGCGTCGCCGGCGCCGCGATGCTGTATCCGCTGCTGCTGGGCGGGGTCTCGATCCTGGCCTCCATCGTCGGCTGCTCGATGGTGAAAAACCGGCCCGGGCGCAAGATCATGGCGGCCCTGTACACCGGGCTGTGGTGGGCGGCCGGGCTGTCGCTGCTGGGCTTTGCCGCGGTGACCTGGCTGGTGTGGCCGAACGACGCGATGCGCTGGCCGATGCTGGGCTGTGCGCTGGTCGGCATCGTGCTCACCGGGCTGATGGTGTACATCACCGAGTACTATACCGGCACCGATTTCAAGCCGGTGCGCCACATCGCGGAAGCCTCGACCACCGGGCCGGGCACCAACATCATCGCCGGCCTCGGCGTGTCGATGAAATCGACCGCCTATCCGGTGCTGGTGGTATGCGCGGCGATCCTGCTGTCCTATCACCTGGGCGGGCTGTACGGCATCGCGATCGCCGCCACGGCGATGCTGTCGATGGCCGGCATCATCGTCGCGCTCGACGCCTACGGCCCGATCACCGACAACGCCGGCGGCATCGCCGAAATGAGCGGCCTGCCGGACGCGGTGCGCGCCGTCACCGATCCGCTCGACGCGGTCGGCAACACCACCAAGGCCGTCACCAAGGGCTATGCCATCGGCTCGGCCGGGCTGGCGGCGCTGGTGCTGTTCGCCGACTACACGCATGCGCTCGAAGCCGGCGGCACCCGCGTCAGCTTCGAGCTGTCGAATCCGATGGTGATCGTCGGCCTGTTCATCGGCGGCCTGGTGCCCTATCTGTTCGGCGCGCTGGCGATGGAAGCGGTGGGGCGCGCCGCCGGCGCCGTCGTCGTGGAGGTGCGGCGCCAGTTCCGCGAGATCGTCGGCATCATGGCCGGCACCGGCAAGCCCGAATACGACAAGGCGGTCGACATGCTGACCGCCTCGGCGATCCGCGAAATGGTGCTGCCCTCGCTGCTGCCGGTGGTGGTGCCGGTGGCGGTGGGCATGCTGCTGGGACCCGCCGCCCTGGGCGGCATGCTGATGGGGACCATCGTCACCGGCCTGTTCGTGGCGATCTCGATGACCACCGGCGGCGGCGCCTGGGACAACGCCAAGAAATACATCGAGGACGGCAAATACGGCGGCAAGGGCTCGGACGCGCACAAGGCGGCCGTGACCGGCGACACCGTGGGCGACCCCTACAAGGACACGGCCGGACCGGCCGTCAATCCCTTGATCAAGATCATCAACATCGTCGCGCTGCTGCTGGTGCCGCTGCTGCCGGCGGGCGGCTGGCTGGCCGTGACCGAACCGGCGATCGCGCAGATCCGCGCCGTGCCCGCGCATGGCGCGGCGCCGCCGGCATTGCCTGCGGTGGCGGCTCGCAAACCCTGAGTCGCCGCCCACGCGGCGATACGCGCCCTCCGCGCAATCGAATCCCCAAACGGAGGGCACGCGTTTACTTGCCCAAGGCCTCCCGCAAGGCGGCCTCCAGCGAATCCCGGTCCGAATCCCCGTTGTACCGCACGCCGTTGATGAAGAAACTCGGCGTCTGCGCCGCCCCATCCTGTTGCGCGCGCGCCAGGTCGCCCTGTACGCGCGGGCGGTGGCGTCGCTTCTGCAGCTCGTCGCGCAAACGGTCGTCATCCAGCCCCAGCTGCTCGCCCAGCATCGCGAGGTCCTGCGGTTCCGCCACCGCGCGCTGCTGCTCGAACAGCGCATCGTGCATTTCCCAGAACTTGTCCTGGCCGGCCGCCGCCTCGGCCGCTTCCGCCGCCAGTTCGGCCAGCGGGTGCAGGTCGGACAAGGGCAGGTGGCGGTACACCAGGCGGATACCGCCCAGTTCCTCGCTGAGTTCCTGCAAGGCAAAATGCGCCCGCGCGCAATAGGGACACTGGAAATCCCCGTATTCGATCAGGGTGATGGCCGCGTCTTGCGGACCGCGTACGTGCTCGTCCTTGCCGATGTCGTCGACGTGTTGCATGGTTGCTCCAATCCGATGGTGTGAGGCGACGCCCTGCAGGGCGCCGCCGGATGAGCACATGATGGCACGGCAGCCCGGTTCGCTCACGCAGCTTTCGGCTAGGAAATTGCTGTCCGAACTGTATCCGCCGGGTGCGGCGGGGATCCTCTAGAAGACGCACATGCCGTCGGCCTGCTCGCGCAGCCAGGGACGGAAGTCCGGATGCGCAATGCCGATCAGCGCCTGCGCGCGCTGCCTGGCCGACTTGCCGCGCAATTGGGCCACGCCCCATTCGGTGACCACGTAGTTGACGTCGTTCTTGCTGGTGGTGGCGTGGGTGCCGGGCGACAGCGTCGGCACGATGCGCGAGATCGTGCCGTCCTTGGCCGTCGACGGCAGCACGATGAAGGATTTGCCGCCGCGCGAACGGTTGGCGGCGCGCACGAAATCGACCTGGCCGCCGGTGCCGGAATAGGGCAGGTGGCCGATGCTCTCGCTGCCGCACTGGCCGAGCAGGTCGATCTGCAGGGTGGCGTTGATCGTCACCAGCTTGTCGTTCTGCCCTGCGATGTACGGGTCGTTGGTGAAATTCGACGGGTGCATTTCCAGCATCGGATTCTGGTGCATGAACTCGTACAGCTTGCGCGAGCCGAGCGCGAAGGTCGCCACCATCTTCCCCGGCAGCAGGGTCTTGCGGCTGTTGTTCACGGCGCCGGATTCCACCAGCGTCAGGATGCCGTCGCCGATCATCTCGGTGTGGATGCCGAGGTCGCGCTTGCTCGTCAATTGCATCACCACCGCATCCGGGATGCCGCCGTAGCCGATCTGCAGCGTGGAACCGTCCTCGATCTGCGCGGCGACCAGGCGCCCGATCGCTTCCTGCACCGGACCGATCGCCGGCAGGCCGACTTCCAGGATCGGCGCCTCGCTCTCGACCAGGGCCGTCACTTGCGAAATATGTACGTGGCACTGGCCGTGGGTAAAGGGCACGTGCGGGTTCACTTCCAGCACCACGGCGCGCGCCCTGGCCACCGCGGCCATCGTGTAGTCGGTGCCCAGGCTGAGGGCGAAAAAGCCGTGCGGGTTCATCGGCGAGGCCATGGCGAACACGACGTCGGCCGGCATCAGGCCGCGCTCGATCAGCGTCGGGATTTCCGAGAAATAGTTCGGGATGAAGTCGCACCAGCCGCCCTGGCCGCCCGCGCGCGAGGCGCCGCCGAAGAACAGCGCGGCATGGCGCACGTGCGGCCGGCAGGCGCGCTCGAAATAGCCGTACTTGCGCATCGCCAGGATCTGCGCGACCTGCACGTCCTGGAAGCGCGTGCAGTGGTCGGACAATGCGTGCAGCAGGGACGGCGGTTCGCCGACGCCGGTCGGGACGATGATCATGTCGCCATCGCGCACGTGATTCAAGGCATCTTCGGCACTGCCGCGTTTCGCGTGCACCATTTCCTGCACAGTTAGCATGGATGTCTCCCGTGGGCTAGTTGTCGATCTTGCCCGTCGTTCCAGCATAGCAGGGGCGGGGCGCACGCCGATAGCAAATCGACACGCGCGCCGGGTTCGGGAACGGCGGCCGATAATGCAGACCTGGAACCAGGAACGAGCGGAGGATGTATGACACAGCGAACATCGCAGGCGGCGGCCGTGAAGGCGTCGGTGTGCACGCTGGCGCTGTGCTGCGCCTGGCTGGCGCAGCCGGCCTGGGCCTGGCAGGCCGCGGCGCGCGAGCAGGGCGCCGCCACTCAGCGCCAGACCCAGAAGACCGAGGGCGCCAACCGCGCCGCCGCCGTCGAGGACGAGACCAGCGCCGCCGCCCAGGCCGCGCGCACCGCCCAAGCCGAAACGGCCCGGTTCGAAGCCGAGCAAGGCCGCCGGCGCAGCCAGGACCGCAGCCAGGACCGCAGCCAGGAACCCAGCAGCGGCGCCCCGTCGTACGGCCCGGTGCTGGTGCCGCGCGGCCGCCAGACCGCCGACCCGGCGCGCAAGGACCCGGCCGACGTCCACGACGAAACCGACAGTCTGACGCGCCCGGCGCCCGCGCCCCGGGCCGATCCCGCCAGCTCGCAGCGCCAGACCACCAATCCGAACCTGCGCCGCCCGGCCTGGCAACCGGCGGCGGCGCCGATGGCCCCGCGCCCGCTGCGCGCAGCCGGGACGTCGCCTGATGCGATCGCGCCGGCGCCCGTGCCGGTGCCGGCGCCGGTCGCCCCGCCGCGCGACATTGTCCCCGCCCCGGCCGTCATCGGCAGTTGCCAGGGCAATTCCTGCATCGACACCAACGGCAAGCGCTACAACGGCATCGGCACCGGCGCCGGCGCGGGCGTCGACGGCAGCGGCCGCCTGTGCGTCCGCACCGGCATCAGCGTCCAGTGCCACTAGCCCATCGATGGCCTTCCGGCCGAAAGCTCGCTACAATCCCTATTTGACGTTTACGTAAACGTTAAACACGCTGCGCTTTAGCCGGCATCAAACCGGGGTCAGAGCCCGATTTTTGGAAGTATCCCGAAGTACATCGTCATGGCAGCGGCCAGATCGAATACCGGCGAGCAGTTGCCAAAAATCGGGCTCTGACCCGGTTTGCGAGAAATTGCCAAAAATCGGGCTCTGACCCCGGTTTGCGGTGG
>Ga0308164_10003070_pt1 | contig 15607 bp, 12 predicted proteins | sample PhyTR2_FD_201031 | JGI IMG/M metagenome (GOLD analysis project Ga0308164, IMG submission 201031) | Phyllosphere microbial communities from UC Gill Tract Community Farm, Albany, California, United States - DLSLT.R2 | ecosystem: Host-associated > Plants > Phyllosphere > Unclassified | place: USA... | reverse complement strand
AGCCTCGCGGCGGCCGGCGCCCCAGATTCATATTTGCATTGCCTCAGGGGGGGGGTGGGGGGGGGCGTCCGGGCCGCCCTCCCATGCTTCACGCCGCCTGGGTGGAGGCGTCTGCGTGAACGTGATGCGGGGACCAGCTTGGTTGATCACGGTGCCAACGCCACGCACTCTCGATGATCGGCGCCAGCTCGGTCCAGCGTGGCGCCCAGCCGAGGAGCTCGCGCGCCTTAGTGCTGGAAGCTACCAGTCGCGCAGGATCGCCATCGCGGCGTGGCGCGACGTCGTACGGGATCGCAACACCCGATATGGAGGCAGCCGTCGCAATCACGTCGTGGACGGAGAAGCCTTGGCCGTTGCCCAGATTGAAGGTGTGCGCACCTTCGTGGCGCTCCATGAACCCCAGTGCCAGTGCATGTGCCTGAGCAAGGTCCTGGACGTGGACATAGTCACGTACGCAGGTGCCGTCGGAGGTGTCGTAGTCATTACCGAAGATCTTCAGTGACGGCCCCTGTCCTAGCGCTGCCCGCAGGACGTTCGGGATCAGATGTGTCTCGCAGGCGTGGGCTTCGCCTATGCCATGGTCGGGCAGGGCGCCTGCGGCATTGAAGTAACGTAGGGCCACCGAGCGCAGGCCGTAGGCGTGCGCCGCATCTGCTAGGAAGCGCTCTGCCATGAGTTTGCTGGCGCCGTAAGGATTGATCGGCGCCTTTGGGTGCTCTTCGTCGATCACGTCTGAAACCGGGTTGCCGAAGACAGCTGCGGTCGACGAAAACACCAGCTTGTTTACCTCGTGACGGCGCATGGCTTCGAGGAGGTTGAGCGTACCGGTGACGTTGTTGGCGTAGTAGGCGTAGGGCTCGGCGACCGACTCGCCCACCAGCGACTTGGCACAGAAGTGCATTACCGCGTCGAAGCTGCGCCCGTGGAAGGCGCTTTCCAACGCGGCTGGATCCAACAGATCCGCCTCGATCAGGTCGCCCCAGCGGATGGCGCCTCTGTGGCCGGTGGAAAGGTTGTCGAGCACGGTGACCGAGTGCCCATGCTCAGCCAGCCATTGAGCCATATGGCTGCCGATGTAGCCGGCACCGCCGCAGATTAGGACTTCACTCATCACTTTTCCCAAGGCAAGATTACAAGACGATCAATGCTCACCGTCCGGCTCCGGTCCAGTTTTGAACGCGCACCAGCGACGTTCCACATAATCACCAAAGCTTGCTCGAAATCGCTCAGTGGAGAAATTTTCTGCGTGAGCCCTGCAAGCCCTAGGAGAGATCCCTTGCGGCAAGGCCTCGAAGCGAGTGACCGCGTCAACAATTGATTCTGTCGTTTGTTCGGCGAACCAAATTCCTGTGGCTTTGGATGAGTCGGAGCTAGCCCTGACCGTTTCTAGCGATCCGCCTTTACCATATGCAATGACCGGAGTTCCACAAGCTTGAGCCTCGACCGGAGTAATTCCAAAGTCCTCCTCCGCAGCAAAAACGAATGCGCGCGCCCTTTGCATGTAGTGTTTTAGCTCTGCAAACGGCCTGTATCCGAGCAGGCTGATGTTTGGGCCTGCGAGTGACATCAGCTTTGCCAGCTCCGGTCCGTCACCAATCACCACGAGCTTTTTCTCAGTCATCTGAGAAAATGCCCGAATAATAAGATCCATGCGTTTGTATGGGACTAGGCGGGATGCTGCTAGATAGAAATTTTCCTTCTTTTCGCAGTAACTAAATGCCTCTACATCCACGGGTGGATAAATCACATCGGATTCGCGACCATATACCTTGCGAATGCGCCGCTCAATGAAGCGTGAGTTCGCTACGAAGTGGTCCACGCCCGCGGAGGTGCGATAGTCCCAGATGCGTATTTTGTGCAACAACCATTTCGCTACCCAGCCTTTCAGGCCGTGCTGGAGCTTCGATTCGCGTAAGTACTGGTGCTGCAAATCCCACCCGTACCGAATCGGTGAGTGTACATAGCTGATATGTAGCTGGTCGGGACCGGTCAAAACGCCCTTAGCCACAGCATGTGAACTGGATATGATCAGATCATAGGCGGAAAGATCAAGCTGCTCTACGGCGAGGGGCATCAGCGGCAAGTAAGAGCGGTAGTGTTTACTTGCCCCCGGCAGCCTCTGAATGAATGTCCTGGTCGAGATTTTCCCGCCCAGAAGTGCGCGATCTTCGTCCGACAGAAAGTCTACTACGCAGTAGATATCAGCGCTAGGGAACAGATGAATCATCTCAGCAAGCACGCGTTCCGCCCCGGCGTATGACACTAGCCAGTCATGTACTAAAGCGATTTTCATTATTTCACCGGTTGAGAGTGGGGCGGCATCGCGCAAAAATGGGTGGTCAAACTATTCGACTGGCGAGCCCAGCAACCAGTTGAGCAGAACGGTGCCATGAGTAGCGCAAGACATTACTGGTACCTCTTGCAATCAATTCACTGCGTAGCAGCGGGTTGGACGCCACGCGAGTCATGCAATCGGCGATGTCGTCAACATCGTACGGATCGAAATAGCAGGCGGACTCGCCAAGCGTTTCATCGAATGGCTGTATTCGTGCCGCAAGAACTGGACAGCCGCACGCTTGGGCTTCCAATGGAGGAATTCCAAAACCCTCGTAAAGCGATGGAAATATGAATCCAACCGCATTTGAGTACAGTGACACGAGTTCGGTATCGGTGACGCGGCCCATAAAGATCACGCCTTCCGGTACCTTCTGGGGTCTGGTCGAGGCGAAAACCCCGCTGGCCGAGCCCACGATACGGAGTTCAATGCCGGATTGTTTTGTCAATTTTGAGTAGGCGGCGACTACCCGATCAAAATTCTTGTGAAAAACCGGCGAAGAAACGGCGAGGAAGTACGGGGAATGGGCTTGATCGGACGGCGTAGGTTTGAACTGAGCATCGGTTGCGTTGGGAACAACTATAACTTTAGATTCTGGTATTTTGAAGTGTGAGCAGATCTCGCGCTTGGAAAACGCGCTGACAGTCACTGCGGAGCGAGATCTTCGCAGAAAAAGCGGCGTGATTAGGCGATAGAAAGCTCTAAATTGCGCAGAAAAGCTCGCCGGATATCTAATGTAAGTTATATCATGGTGCGTAACAACCTGATTTCTATAAAGTATTGGTGCGGTATTGCAGAGGTTGATGAGAGTCGGGCTTCCCGCCTCACGTAGATAGCGCGGAAGTGATATCTGCTCCCAAGCGTGCCCAGAGAGGCTGCCAATCCTCTTCAGCGGAAGTCCGTGAGGGGAGGTGGATGTACCTTCATGCGCTCTTGGGGCGACAAACTCCACGGAGGGGAGAATATCTTTCAGATGAAGGCAGATTTGAAGTGCGAAGCGCTGCACCCCTGTTATCGGTTGGTCGATAAAGCGCGCATTCACCACGACGCGACTGTGAGTCGGTCTGTCTAGCATGGGCGAACTTCCTCTTTCGGGCCGAAGCGGCTTTTGATAGAAATCTGGAGCCGGCGACTACTGATTAAAGATAAAGTCATGAGAGGATTTTATGCCTCATCAATTAACTCTTGAGTTGAGCAGTCCCGCCTTTCGTGCAGTAAACTCGTAAATGGTCAACGCTGTCGCCGTAAATAAGAACGTAACTAGTCGGGGGTACGGGAAAAAGTTTGAGCCGAACCAGAATAGGACGCAGAACGCAGTCCAAGGAAACAAGACTACGCCGAACGCAGATCCCTTCCGAAATGATCTCCATGCGAGGCCTGTAAACGCGCCCAGCACAAAGACGTACGGAAACACCCAAAAGCCAATATCTGAGAAAATGTAACCAAATGTTCCGAGCCAAATGTAATCGCGGGACAGGTTGGCCGCTTCCACAGCGGGGAACTCGCTCATCAGTACATCAGTAGCCTCAGGCATGCCTAGCGCCTCGCGCAAATCCAGAACGCCGTGCAGCAGTGGAATGTGAGACAGAAATCTGAATGTATAAGTCCCGGTTCCCCCGTACGGAAGTACTATATCGCCACTAAGTACGGCGCTTAGTCGATTGTATGAGGCAATGGAGTAGCCCATTGCGACTTCCGCAAACTTTAGCTTGTCTGTTGCTCCGCGGAAGTAAGCTAGCACTGAAAACACCAGCACCGTTATCAGGACAAGAAGCAGTCCACTCTTGGCCAGCTTTAGGGCATTGAATCTCTTGCCGCCTTGTGCAAATAGGCTAAATACAACTAGCAGGCCGACGACCCCTGGCATGAGATCATAACGCGCTGCTTTCATGAGTGCTGTCAGCATCGCAAAGCAGGAGGCAAGAATGACTGCTAAAGTCAGCAGTGTCTGTGACTTTCCTGTGGTCCGCTTTCGTTCAAGTGTTCGAAAGAGGGCCCACCAGCAGACAGCAAACAGCAAGGGGAGCGCTTCGGAAAGCCCTCCTGTTGCGTCATAGTCCTTCTTGACCTGGGCGGCATCAGTAAACCACCCCGTGAACATCCAAGGGTTGTTCTTTAGGAGGATGGACAGGGAGAATGCATTTAACGTGACTGCGGCTGCTAGCGGAATCAGAATTGCCGATCGCTTGATGAACCGCGAAGGAGTGGGCGCCCCATCTCTGTGCGGAACTACTGCTAGCCCAAGCCAGAATGCAATAAGGCATCCAACGTAGAAAGTAAGAGCTTGGACATCAATGAATATCAAATTTCTCTCGCGCATGATCGCCTCGTAAGCCTGAGGCGGAAAAACCCAGCATGTCAGGAAAAAGGCGAGTGAAACTACTGACAATGTCCAGGGAGAGAAAAGAAAAACTTCTTTGATGCGCAGTTTCATTTAAGTATCTAATTGATCGGGAGGGTCGTCTATTAGGTTTGCAGAGTGCTTGAGAGTCGTTCGAAGGATCTCAAATATGCGCAAGAGATGAGGTCGGTGGAAAACTCGCGCGACTTCAATAGGGAATTTTTGGACAAGGTCGCATAGTCAAGTTGTGAAATGGCGTACATGGCAGCGGCAATTGAATTCGTCGGTTCTGTGGAAAGTGTGCTAAAGAGTGTTCCTGTTACCCCGTCATTCACTATGTCCACGATCCCGCCAATCCGCGCTGCGACCACGGGAACGGCTTGCGAGTAAGACTCCAAAATAACGCGACCCAGCGGCTCGTTCCAAAGAGAGGGGACTACGAGAAAGTCGATCTGTTGAAGGAACTCTGCAGGAACCTGCCTTCCTACGAAAGAGACGTTGCTGGGTGCTGCCTGTTTCAATGCGGCAACATACTCTTCCTCTCCACTTCCCGCGACAATCAACCTTGCATTTGAATGCGTTTGCATCGCTTGTATGGCTAGCTCAACTCCTTTTGAAGGATCTAGTCGTCCAATGTACCCGAAAGTAACGCAATCACGCCTTACATGTCGGGTCCTAGCCTCAGCGGCCGGCATCGAAATCGAATTATAGATAACTTCTTTAGTGGCGTTTTGGAAGTATCCATTGCGCGAATGTACATCGACCACGTATTTGCTGATGCCAATGAAGTGAGATACTAGAGAGGATGATCGTCTCTTTTGCATGGACCACGTCCGCGCAGAGAGGGTTTTTTCGCTTTGGCTGGCGCCGTTTCGGAAGAGGGTGGAATTTGGATGTAGTAGATAGTAATCTCTCGCGGTATGCGCCACGGGGATACCAAGTTTTGTCGCTGACTCCCAAGCTGAAACCGAGAATCCCGCGAGATTATTGGTGTGTACGACGTCTGGAGAGATGATTTTCAGCAGATCAAAAACATCTTTCCCTGCTCTGCGATTATTAATGTCTCGTAGGTGCCATGCTAATCGCCTGAGGTGGCCTGGCCGAGAGCTTCCGAATGGCCAATACAAGTTGCGCACCGGGACTCTCCAAATCGAGACGCCTCCTCGATCTTCACGTATTACATCGGGCGCGTCGTGAAGTGTGATAATTGACGTATCCACCCCTTTGCTCGCTAGTGATACAGCCAGGGTCTCGACCGATATCTCCGCGCCACCTCTTTCATAAGGCGCGTACAAGTTGTTGATGAGGGTAATTTTCATTGCTGACAATTTGCGCATCTACTGATGAGATCGGAGTGAGTTGAATGCCCTGCTTAGATAATTTTTAATCTTCCTTTGGCTCCTCCGAATGAGGCTTGAGCTAAAGTGCCTCACTTTCGCGGTTGTGGAACGAATACTCATCTGTGGCGTATACAGAAGATTATCCCCTGTGCAGTATACTGGCTTGCCTGTCGCCAGCATGATTTCCTTCGCCTGCTCGGGCTCGCTTTCGATGAATAGAGTCGCTTCAGGGTCGCTCCCATAGATTGATGCTTTGAACTTATGGTGCATGTTCAGTCGCCGCCTTTCCTCCGCAGTGGGTAGGTCAAGCATATGAAGGGTGCGGTATCGAACGCCGTTACGACTTAGCCATTCCTCTGTAGGTTTCCGATATTTTTCGAGCCTGCTTGTAACGAGGTGTTTGACCTGGGTGGTCGGAATTATCAGGGGTCTTGCATTTTGAACGAAATGCAGATAGTTCCGACCATCATCGTTCTCATCTTCACCAGGGTCCACGCACAGGACTCCGTCAATGTCTAGGCAAGCTTCGCTAAGGCGTGGGTGATGCATGATGTTCCACTCAAACATGCGAGGCTGATTGACCACTTCAAAGTGTTTATCGACGCAAGTCCGATGTGCGCGCTCAGCATAAATCGCAAGTGTGACTACAGTGCCCCCGCGCTCCTTGAATTCAGATAGAAGCTTAATAGCCTCTTTCATCGAGCTGCCAGAGGCTACACTGTCATCGACCAGTAGGATTTTTCTTGCGTCTGCTGGGCGGGACAGTTTCTTTAGTTTGTAGTTCCGCGTGCTACCTGTTTTCAGTTCATCATTGCGAATGAACGAGTGGATGTCTGTCAGAGGAATGTTCAGTTTCAGCGCAATAATGCTCGCCGGGAGCATGCCGCTGCGAGGTATTCCAACAACAATTTCTGTATCTTGGGGCACCTCGTGTAGATGCAGGCTGATTGTTCTGGAAAGGTCATCGATACTTCTGTAATTCATAGTATGCTATCCGTGTTAGCGCCAGTGCAAGTACGCGCTGAGGCGCCTTCGTTCGCTTAAAGTTGAAATCTAGTCGTTCTACTTAGCTGTCAGGCGGCTTCGCACTGGCTGCATAAGCGGTGCGATTAGTTCGGCCATAGCGGAGATCCATTCTCTATTGAAAATGATGCTCGATAGGAGATAGACGCATCCGCCCACAGATAGGCCCAAGGCAAGTAGAAGCCAGCCCGGTCCATCAACTGCCCACTGGATCGCGAGCCCAGTCCCTACAGCAAAAGCGGTCGATACACATGCCGGAAGCAATGAGTTCACATATTCTCGGAAGGTTGCTCCACATGCTGGTGCAACTAGCACGCGGTAGTGCGGATAAAAAGTTAGGAACTGTATTCCGATCATAGTTATGGCGAGGCCGTGCAGTGATCCGAGTTGGTGCCCCGCATACAGCAGTGGGGGAGTAGCAAAAAGAAGGGCCAGATCCCACCAGAAAGCTAGACGCACGCGTCCTGTTGCATTCAGCAGGCTTCCGACTGGGTTAGCGGTCGAGCGCAGTAGTGCCCAACCAGCAAAAATTCTCATGAAGGATGCAGACTCCTCCCACTGTGGTCCGAGAGCAATTGCCACGATTTCTTCGGGCCATAGCATCAGCGCACTATAGATGGGAAAGTTAATCGATGACGTCATTCGCATCGTTTTTAGGTAGATTGATTTCAGCGCGCTCTTGTCGGACTGCATTTTTGCCATTACTGGCAGCCCAACGCGTGTGACAATCGGGTTGACTAAGGTGTTGGCTAGTCGAAGGGTCAAGTCCCGCGGAACCGTATAGATTCCCATCGCAGTAGAGCCGGTTAAGGATGCGCCGATGAGTACATCCGCCTGCATCTGGACGCTGATGAGGAGAGTGTCTCCGAGTCGATATGACCCGAAAGCCAAGTGTTTCTTTACATCGCTCAACTCGAAATGAAAGTAGGGTCGAAGGCCATTCGATAGGAACGTCCAGGAAAGGGCACTGCTTATCGCGGATGATGCAAGTATTGCTGCAATAAGCGAGTAAACCCCTCCGTCAAGTGCGGCCGTTGTGACTGCGACGACGAATCCACAAACTCCGGCAGCCACCTCAATTGCAGCGAGCCTCTGAAACTTAAGCTCTTTTTCCGCAATCACACGAAACTGCTGACCTAGAGCATTAAGTGGCATGGCGATGCTCAGCGTAATCATCGCTGGCAGGACACTTGGTTCATCATAGATCTGCGACATTGGCCATGCCGAAACCATTACCACTGCCATCATGGAAATGGATCCGCCGAGATTCAGCCAAAAGAGCGATGAGGCGACCTTACGACTTGGATCCGGGAAGTGGATCAAGGCGTTTGAAAGCCCCAGGTCTATTAAGAGAGAGAGCACTCCGTATGTCGCCATCACGATGGCCATCAGGCCGAAGTCTGAGGGGGTAAGGAGGCGCGCGAGGAGAAGGGTCTGGCCGAGTTGCAATGCCGCTCGCAGGATCAGTGATGCGGATGTCCACCGCCCTGCAGAAAAAGCACTTTTACGTAGATTCACGCCGGGCCCCTGATGAGGTGTCTTTTTTTCACAAGCACCTTTGCTTTTTTCGGTTGACACCCTTAGCGGCTTCGGCGGACGATGCAGTAGAGTGCCTGCCCTTTGACGCGGGCGGGTTCACGTCCGCTTACGATAGATGCATAGGCTGGTTCTAACGTTGCTCTAAGGCAATTAGGGGTCGCGTCGCATTTGGGTATCTCAATAAGCATTCTTGTGCACGAAGCCCTTAAAGAGGGTCAGGAAAATGATCTTGATATCGAGCCAGAACGACCAGTTCTCGATGTAGAAGAGATCGCACTCAATTCGCTTGTGCAGATCGGTGGATCCGCGCCAGCCATTGATCTGGGCCCATCCCGTGATGCCAGCTTTCACCATGTGCTTTTTCATGTAAGCCGGGATTTCGTTCTTGAATTTGTGCACGAAGATCGGGCGTTCAGGCCTAGGGCCTACGATGGACATGTCTCCCAGCAGAACATTAATGAATTGGGGAAGTTCATCGAGGCTTGTCTTTCGAAGGAATGCGCCGGTTCGGGTGGCGCGACTCTCGCCTGCTTTCGCCCACACGGCGCCTGAAGCTGTCTCCGCGTCGACTGGCATTGAGCGAAACTTCAGCATCCAGAAGGTCTTGTTGTTCCAGCTCATGCGCTCCTGCCGGTAGAAAACCGGTCCGGGTGAGCTGAGCTTGACCGCGGCCGCAATGGCAAGCATAAGTGGAGAGATCATCAACAAGATAATTCCAGCCAGTGCGCGGTCCTCAATAGCTTTGAGCAGCCGTGCTCCACCTTGGAGGGGTGTCTGCTGAAGGTTGATGACTGGTAGGCCGGCAACCTGCTCGACGGAGTGGTTGAGCAGGTGAACCCCGAACATGTCCGGGACGAACTTGATATCCGCAGTGGAATGCTGAAGCTGGTTCAGGGCAACTGAGATGTGCGCCTCATCACGCATGGGGAGGGCGATCCAGACTTGATCGATATGATTGGCTTCGACATATGCCCCAAGGTGGATGATGTCACCCAGAGGTGATGCGCCCTCAACCGTTCCGCGGTCTGAGGGGGTCGTGAACCAGCCGCAGACATCGATTCCGACCCATGGGTTCTGCCGGAGCGTATCTGCAATGTGCTGAGAATCCGGATTTGCGCCGACGATCACAGCGCTGCGAACGTCCATCCCCCGCGCCCGGACCCAAGCAGCAACCGCGCGAGCCATGACCCGCATGCCGACTACTCCAGCCAGGCTCAAGCCAAACCAGAGGGCCAGCCAGAGGCGGGATAGCTCGTCGGTGAGTTGCACGGCGGTTGAGTAGGCGAGGACCCCGCCAAAGATCACTACCCACTTGAGCAGCAATTGGACGGACTCGGCGAAGAGACCTCTACCGCGCCAACTCCCATAGAGCGAAGAGGTTCCAAGCACCAGCAGGCCAAACAGGAGCGTGATGGATATCAGTCGCCCGTAGTTCATCGGCATGGTGAGGTCGCCGAACCGCAACTCGTAGGCCGCCAACGCACCGATCACGAGAATCGCCGGGTCACCAACTCTGAGAATGAGGGCCAGCGCAGCTGTGAACTTGTTGCCTGAAGCGTTCGACAACCCGGATTGTCCCCGGATAGATAAATACGACATTGATGATCTCTTCCTTGTAGGAAATCTGCGCATCCAGCGATTGTGAAAGCCGTCCCTCTCATGCCAAGAGTGGCGCGGCGCAGCGGATTCTGTGACACCTGTTACAATTTATCACACCATGATAACAGACCGTTCACGTGGCCGTAGCTCGGGGCGGGGCATGTCGTAGGATAGGCGGCTTTCCATTGGTCTGCTATGTGTCACATCAGCTTGAATTCGGGGTGCCTCTCCTGCTTCGGGGTGTGCCAGTTCGCTCCCTAAGGTCATCGCGAGTGAAGGATGAAGAGTCCATCGTGTACACTGGCAGGCTTGGTCAGCAAATCTTCAGCCTCGGCGGCAACGGTGTTGGGATGTCAGAAAGATGAATAGGTGGGGTGCTCGTGTTTAAGAAGGTGCTGTTCGTCTGCATTGGCAACATCTGCCGAAGTCCGACCGCCGAAATCCTGATGCGACACGAGCTGCGCGATCGCGAAGGAGTTGAGGTCACATCTGCGGGGCTTCAGGCTCTCGTCGGCAAGCCGATAGATGCCATGGCGGGCCAATTGCTGCATGAGGAAGGGCACGCGTCTGATGGCCATCGAGGCCGATTGGCGACGCCTTCGGTGCTGTGCGCGGCTGATCTCATTCTTGTCATGGAGCAGGCTCACGCGGTGAGAATCGCGCGTGACGTTCCTCAGGTGAGCGGCAAGACCTTTCTGCTCGGGCGCTGGGACAAGATGGAGATTCCTGATCCTTACCGCCAGCAGCGCATCGCGTTTGAGCACGTCTATGGGCTGATCAAGCAGGGCGTGTCTCGCTGGTCCGCTCACATCAAGTAATCGCCGCACTGGTGCGGTCTTTTTAATCGAAATGGAAGCTATGACTAAGGAAACCAGTTCGCGGGCAATCCGCGATGACGATGAGATAGACCTGCGCGAACTGCTTGGTGTACTCATTGATCGCAAGTGGTGGATTCTCGGCACAACGCTGCTTTTCGCGTTGATCGGTGCCGCCTATGCGCTGCTGACGGCACCTGTGTACCAGGCTCAGACCTTGGTCCAGGTCGAGTCGAAGATGCCTACGATTCCTGGTCTTGCGGATCTGACGTCCCTGGGGGGCGGTGGCAGTACTGCTGCGACGACCGAGGTTGCTTTGCTTACCTCCAGAACGATCGTTGGCACCGCAGTTGATCGTATGCAGCTGAACGTCTTGGTGGAGCCTAATCGATTCCCACTGCTGGGTGGATTTCTTGCTCGCCGTTTTGAGGGCCGAGAGCCCGATGAGGTTGCGGCTCCCGTACTGGGTCTCTCTCGCTTTGGCTGGGGCGGTGAGAGTCTGCTCATCCACCATCTTGAGGTGCCGGCGAAGCTTCTCAACGAGCCCATGACGCTTGTTGCTGGTGATACGGCCAGCACCTTCGCGCTTGTTGACGATAGCGGCGACGAAATCCTCCGCGGCAAAGTGGGGACTCCCGTTGAAGCAGCCGGCGTCAAGATCGAGATCGCGAAACTCCAGGCAAACCCGGGCACTCGCTTCAAGGTGACCAAGCTGCGCCGTCTCGATGTCATCTCTCAATTGCAGGACGAGATCCGAGCGTCGGAGCAGGGCAAGGAATCCGGCATTCTCCGCATCGTGTACGAGAATCCAGATCCACTTCTTGCCGAAACTTTCGTGCAGAACATTGCCGAAGCTTATGTCCGCCAGAATGTTGATCGCAGCTCGGCTGAGGCCGCTTCACAGCTGCAGTTCGTAAAAGATCAGCTTCCTACCGTGCGTAAGCAGGTGGAGGATGCACAGGTGGCCATGTCCACCTATCAGTCGCGTGCGAATTCGGTCGATATCACGATGCAGACCAAGGGTCTGCTCGAACAGGAGGTTGCAGTTGAGAGCAGCATCCAGCAGTTGCGCATGAAGCAGGCTGAGATGGATCGCAGCTTTACGCGTGAGCATCCAGCCTATCGCGCGATGCTCAAGCAGATCAGCGACCTCCAGGGGCGGAAGGATAGTTTCCGGCGCGAGGTGAGTGCGCTGCCTGATACGCAGCAGGAGCTGCTTCGGCTGACCCGAGACCTGCAGGTCAGCAATGAACTGTACACCGCGTTGCTCAACCAGGCGCAGCAGTTGGACGTTGCTCGTGCTGGTACGGTCGGAAACGTTCGAATCGTTGATGACGCGGTGGTGGACACAAGCAAACCAGTCAAGCCGCGCAAGTCGTTGATCGTCCTTGTGTCGCTTTTGCTGGGTGCGTTCCTGTCGGTTGGCGGCGTCTTCCTCGCGCGCATGCTGAACCCGGGGGTCGAGGATCCGGCACAGATCGAAGAGTTGGGCCTGCCTGTCTATGCGGCAATCCCTTTGAGTGTTTCCAGCAACCTGCTGAAGATTCAGAAGGGGCGGGGTGGTAAAACCCGCGTGGTGGCTGATGGCAGGTCACACTTGCTCGCCGCAGCGGAGCCGGCAGATCTGGCTGTTGAGGCTCTGCGTAGCCTGCGGACGAGTCTTCATTTCGCGATGATGGAAGCAAAGAACAACGTCATCGCAATTTCAGGTCCGCGTCCCGGCGTGGGCAAGACCTTTATTTCTGCCAATCTGGGTGCTGTTGTCGCTCAGGCGGGCCAGAAGGTCCTGGTCATCGACGTGGATATGCGCAAGGGCACGCTGCACAAGGTGCTAGGCGTGAGCCACGTCAGTGGTCTGTCGGACGTGTTGTCTGGCAAGCTGGCGGTGGGTGATGCAATTCACGCTGTTCCCGGTTTGGAGCAGATGCATTACATGACCCGTGGTGATATTCCGCCGAATCCGTCCGAGCTGCTCATGCATCCTCGATTTGCTCGGATGCTTGAGGAACTGTCTGCTCAATACGACTTGATCATCGTAGATACGCCGCCAATTCTGGCAGTGACGGATGCGGCGATCGTTTCCAGCCATGCTGGTTCGACGCTGATGGTCACGCGATTCGGCGTCAATCAGCCGAAGGAGATCCTGCTTTCGATGAAGCGGTTCGAGCAGAACGGGGTCCAGGTGAAGGGCGCGATCTTCAATGCTGTAGAGAGGCGCGCGACCGGGTACTACAGTTACGGATACTACGAGTACGCTTCGAACGAGAAGTGATTCCACGACGAGGCGCGGCACTGCCGCGCCCTCTGGTGGATGGTTGCCGAGGCGCAGTTGGGATGCAAAAAAGGCCGGGAGCATACATGCTCCCGGCCTTTTTGATGGTCCTGACCCGTCCTGAATTGAGTTGACACCTTTTCCCGCAGGAAGAGGAATGTTCAATGGATTCAACACTCAGGCGCAGCCAGCGAGATTACTCGCTGGCCTTCAAGTTGTCGGTAGTCGACCAGGTCGAGCGCGGGGAACCGACCTACAAAAAGGCCCAGGAGCAATACGGGATCCAAGGACGGAGCACCGTGCTTGGCTGGCTTCGCCGTCATGGTCGGCAGGATCGGTCGGGTGGTGCATCATCTGCGCCCATGACCACTTCACCCAAAAGCGGGGCGGCCAAGCCGCTGACGCCGGTACAACAGATCAAGGCCTTGCAGGTGCAACTGCGGGAAGCCAACGAGAAAGAGCAGCTTCTCGAAGCCATCGTCGATGTTCCCAAAGAGGACTACGGGGTGCGGTGACCCGTCCTGCCACAGGTGTCAACCTATGGCAGGACGGGTCATCCCAGCGCTGATCTTGGCCGCAAAGCGAGGGTCAGTCGACGATTGTCTTTACATTTTCAAAGAAGAACTCTGGATCACGCTCTGATGTCATCTGGTACAGCCCATAACTGCGCGCTAGGCGAGCGCCGCCATCCCGGTAGAGCGGGTTCCAGGCGAAATTAGCCCGGGCGCGCGTCGAGCGCGGCAGCAGGAAGTCGAAGGGGACGGACACATAGATGCCTTTGTCGAAGCTGCCCTCGCCGAAGTCCTTGGAGGATACGTCGGTCTTGGTTGCGTAGGCGCCCATGGTCACGCCATTGTCGAACGCGCGTGAGACAGCCAGGGTGGCGCCCCAGTCCTTGGCCAGATAGCGGCCGGCACTCAATGCAGTCACCACGCGCCGTTCCTCGCCCCACATGTAGTAGAAGCTGGCATGGCCGGTGGCGACACTGCAGTCACGGAAGCTGAAGCGCTGATCGAAATCGCGTTGCTTGACCCAGTTGGCTTCCACGCCTACCGCCCAACGTTCATTGAGCGGGCGATAGAGCACTTCACCGCCGGCGCCGGCATACATGGATTCGAGCAGGCCCGCATAAACCATGCCATACGTATCCCGCGCAAGTTGGCGGGTGCCGGTCAACTGCAGATTGGGTAGCGTCAAGTCCTCTTCCGTCATGTACCGGCGGATATTGGTGCGTACGCGCGGCAAGCGACTGGGGGCGTCGTAGCGGAACTTGTCGTAGTTGTTGTAGGCGTTGTAGCTGACGGTGCCGCTAAGCCAAAGATTCCGGGCGAGGTAGGCGCTGGCGCTGTAGGTGCCAGCTACCTGGAACAGCACGAAGCCGTCAGGTCCGCCGAGCGATTGCTGATAGCCGATGTTGAACCCGCCGTCGAAACGGCGCAGCGGTGCGCTGTAAAGGGTCTCCCGGCGCTGAGCGGCGGGAGGAGCCATCTCGATATGACCGGCGAGAGTGCTCAGGTCGGTCTTGTGTTCGATGTAGTCGACGAGGGCCTTTCGTTCGATGCTGGTTTCCACGATCGGTACGCCCAACCGGGCGTTCTGCACGGTGAACCACGTGATGTCGTCAGGTAGCGTACCGTCGAGAATACGCCCCATTCTGCCAACGCCCTGTGCCGGATAGTAGAAGCGGCGCTGCTCTCCGGTGACGATCAGTTCCGATCCACGTCGGCTGATGCTCTGAACGCGCAGCCCTGCATTCTGCTCCAGCTGGTTGGCGACGCCTGACCAGTCGAACAGTTCAGTGACGACATTTGTGTCGTGCTCAGACTCGGGCACGGCGGTCGCAGGACGCTGTTTCAGTGGCATCGGCAGGGGATCCAGGACCTTCGCCATTGAACTGGCTTGGGCAAGGTTCGTCCGAAGGGTGATGCCGAACATCGCCAGGTCGCCACGCTCCCAGCCCAGGTGTAGATGCACGTTGTTGTTGACCGCGTAAGATGCGCCAACGTTGAACGGGCTCTTCTGGCGCTGGTTGTTCCCCTGCGGCTCGTGCTTGTAGTCGTTGCCGTCGTACTCCAGCTTCAACTGAAGCGCGTCCCACGGCGTCTGGTACGCGACGCCACCGAAAACGCCGACCGGGCCACGGAACATCCCATCGCTATTGAGGCTGCCGGTACCTTGCGCTCGCGGGCGCGTTTCGAATTTATCGTCAATGGAAGTCAGGGGGTTCCTGAAATCACCTCGATTACCGAGGTAGCCGGTGGCCAGGCCCACGCTGGCATCGAAAGAGCCAATGCGCTTGCTGGCGACGAGGTACTCACTTGAGAACAGACCTGTGCCGCCCAG
>Ga0308164_10003067_pt1 | contig 15618 bp, 12 predicted proteins | sample PhyTR2_FD_201031 | JGI IMG/M metagenome (GOLD analysis project Ga0308164, IMG submission 201031) | Phyllosphere microbial communities from UC Gill Tract Community Farm, Albany, California, United States - DLSLT.R2 | ecosystem: Host-associated > Plants > Phyllosphere > Unclassified | place: USA... | reverse complement strand
GCATCCTCACGCTGCTCGGTCTGCTGGCGCGCGACGCCGACTCGTGCGAGCTCGAAGAGCAAGTCAAGCAGGATCCGGCACTGGCCTACAACCTGCTCAAACTGGTCAATTCGGCCGCGTTCACCGTGGCCACGCAAGTGACCAGCTTTGCCCAGGCGATCACGGTGCTGGGTCGGCGCCAGTTGCAGCGCTGGCTGCAACTGCTGCTGTACGCGCGCCAGCAACCGGACGGCCTGCCCAACCTGCTGCTGCCGCTGGCCGCGCGCCGCGGCGCCCAGCTCGAAGCGCTCGCGCGCCTGCAGGGCGACGACCGCGACGCGCAGGACCTGGCCTTCATGACCGGCGTGTTCTCGTTGCTCGACCGGCTGTTGCACATGCCGATGTCCGAGATCGCGGCCGAGCTCTACCTGCCCGAGGACGTCTACGGCGCACTCGTGAACCACAGTGGCCAGCTGGGCACGTGGCTCGAACTGGTCGACGCCAATCCAACCGAGGCGGTGCTGCAGGCCGCCGGCGTGAGCCTGGAACACTGGTGGAGCAGCCAGCTGCACGCCTACCACTGGGCAATCGAGGTAGGCCGCAATGTCTGACGTGCGCGACCTGGCCCCGACGGCCTTCGTCCAGGGCACGAGCGCCGTCGGCGATGCCGTCCTGCGCCTGCGCGGCGATGCACTGGCGACGGAGCTGGGTCGCCTGGCGCGCTTTCTGACCGGCAGCGCGCAGGGCCGTTTCGTGGCCGGCCCGGGCCTGGTCGACCCTGGCCAACCCGGCGGGCGCGTGCTGCGCCAAGCGGTGGCGGTGGGCCTCGAGCAATTCGGCTGGTATGAAGTAAGTGGCTTCGACGACCATGCCGAGGCCAGCGCCCACGCGCTCGCCGCGCTCGCGCAACTGACGGCGAGCCTGATGCAGATGCACTCGCTGGCGCAGCGCTCGACCCACGCCTACGCCCAGATGGAAGCACAACTGGCGCACCAGTCGCAGATCCTCGACCAGATCCACGAGTCGGTGCTGACGATGGACCAGATGGGCTACATCACCAGCTGGAACCGTGGCGCCGAACGCCTGTTCGGCTACACATCCTTTGAAGCGGTCGGCCGCAACATCCTGTTTTTGTATGCCGACGAAGACCTGGGCGACGAGGAGGGCGGCGCGCTGCCCGACCTGTTCGCCGAGCATGGCGGACGCATGATGGAAGTGAAGCGCCGCAAAAAATCGGGCGACATCTTCTGGGCCAGCCTGTCGCTGTCGCCCCTGCGCGACCTGGCCGGTCGCCCGAGCGGCCTGATCGCCTACCTGACCGACATTACCGAGCGCAAGCAGGCCGAAGAGCAGCTGCATCACCTGGCCTACTATGACGAGCTGACCGGCCTGCCGAACCGCACGTTGTTCGCGCGCCTGGTCGACCAGGCCCTGATGGTGGCGCAGCGCAACGAGACGGCCGGCTGCATCCTGTTCATCGACCTGAACCGCTTCAAGCGCATCAACGACACGCTGGGCCGGCGCATCGGCGACGAACTGCTCAAGCAGGTCGGCCAGCGCCTCAAGGCCGCGCTGCGCGACGAAGACCTGGTGGCGCGCCTGTCGGGCGACGAATACGCGGTGGGCCTGGCCGACGTGCGCCAGCACTTCGAAGCCACCACGGTGGCGCAAAAACTGCAGGCCGCGCTCGACGCGCCGTTCATCATCGGCGGCCACGACCTGCGCGTGGGCGCCAGCATCGGCATCAGCGTCTACCCGCAGGACGGCAACGACGCCGAAACGCTGCTGGCGCTGGCCGACATCGCGATGGAACGGGCCAAGGGCGACGACGCCAACCCGGACCGCAGCGTCGCGTTCTACAGCCAGGACATGAACAAGGGCATGCAGGAGCGCATGCGCATCGAATCCGGCCTGCGCCATGCGCTGGGCAACGGCGAGCTGGTGCTGTACTACCAGCCGAAGTTCGAAATCGCGAGCGGCCGCCTGGTGGGCGCGGAAGCGCTGGTGCGCTGGATGCATCCCGAGCGCGGCATCGTGCCGCCCGGCGAATTCATCCCGCTGGCCGAGACCACGGGCCTGATCGTGCAGGTGGGCGAGTGGGTGCTGGAAGAAGCCTGCGCGCAGGCGTCGATCTGGCAGCGCTCGGGCATCGCCCCGTTCCGCGTCGCGGTGAACGTGTCGGCACGTGAATTCACGCCATCGCTGCCGGAACGCGTGGCCACCACGCTGCGGCGCTATCAGCTCGACCCGTCATGGCTGGAGCTGGAAATCACCGAGAGCACGCTGATGCACGACGTGGATCGCGTGACGGCCATCATGGACCAGATCACGGCGCTGGGCGTGTCGCTGTCGCTGGACGATTTCGGGACCGGGTTCTCGAGCTTGTCGTATTTGAAGCGGTTCCCGATTCATACACTCAAGATCGACCGGTCGTTTACGATGGGGATACCGGCGGACGGGAGTGACTGCGCGATTGCCGGGACGATCATCAGCATGGCAAGGCAGTTGTGTTTGCGGGTGATTGCAGAGGGTGTCGAGACGCTGGATCAGCTGGCGTTCTTGCGCGGGGCGGGGTGTGACGAGGTGCAGGGGTATTTGTATGCGGCGCCGTTGCCGGCGTATGCGTTTGAGAAAGCGTTGCGGGAGAATTGGGCGTTGGTGGGGTGAGGGGGCAGTCGTGCGTGCCTGTTGCCTCCGCGCCGTTTTCTCAGGTCGATCTCGTCAACGCGGGGAGCACAGTTGGCTCGGCTGGGTTAGAACTCCCTCACGCAGCCGATGATTATGTATAATGCCGTGCAACAGGAAGCGTGGCCGAGTGGTTGAAGGCAGCAGTCTTGAAAACTGCCGACGGTGTGAGCCGTTCGTGAGTTCGAATCTCACCGCTTCCGCCATAATTTAGAAACAAGCCGTCGATTTTCGACGGCTTTTTCGTTTTTTGGAGCCGCTGAATTCGCGGCCCGTCTGTGACCTTTACACTCATCATTTTATAGATTGTGGAACGCAGTTCTGCAACCTCTACCTTATCTAGTTGGTTTGACTGTCTCGCCACCCCTTCATCATGGAAGAGGGCAAGTCTGATAACAGACGGGCACAACGACAGCGATCACGATGTGCGACCTTAATGACGAGCCCGTGTCCAATAGTTAGACCTCAGGCGGTCCCGATATTCTGGACAGCTATTTAGGCAGATGGAGTGCGGCCTCGACGGCGGCAGGCGTTTGATACCCTAAGGTTTGATGTAGCCGCTGCTAAATGTAATACGTTTCGATATAGTTGCCGACCACTGCCTTGCCTTCAGCCCTCGATGAAAAAAGTCGGCCGTGCATTGCTTCGTTTTTCAGGTTTGAAAAATGCTTTCTGCGACAGTGTTATTCCAGCAATTACCTTTGCGACTCATGCTGGGCTGTAAGCTGTTCGCTTGCAGCAATTCAAGGTAATCGTTCGATCCATAGACAGTTACCTTTTCGCTATAGAAAATCAGTCTTGCTTCAAGCTTTCGCTGTGCCAGTGCCAGTGCCAGTGCCATGTCCAAACCTGCCATTGGCAAGCTTGTAGCTTGCGTAGCATGGATTGACCAAGCTACAACACGACGAGTAAACAGGTCCAGCAAGACGGCCAAATAAGGCTCCCCCTTTGCACGCATGGCTATCGTGGCGCCTACCCAGATCTTGTTAGGTGTATTGACGTCAAGGCGGCGCTTGACCAGGTTCGGTGCTGGCGACTGCACCCGCTGCATCGGAGAATCTGGCTTCTTCGATGTGCTAAATAACCTTAGTAAGTGACACGATCACATGCTGATGTTGCACCATTGCAACAATAGTTCCAGGTGCACGCGGCCTTGGACTATAATTTCACAAATGAAACATACGCACATTCGTGCGCCGGAATGCCTCTAACAATTGTGAAACATGATCCGATTCTTTCCTAACTTTATTGCCAGCCTCTTGACTCTCGCGGTTTTAGCTGGCTGTGGCAATTCCCCTGAGTCTACAGTAAAGGATTTTTATACCAATATTGAGAAGGGAGAAATTAGTGAGGCTAAGAAAGCGTTGTCTTCGCAGTTGTCCGCTTTCCTCGGTGAACAGAAACTTAGCGCCTCCTTGGCCAGCGAAACCGAACGCATCAGTGAGTGCGGCGGTATTAAATCGATTAGCTCTAAGTTGGAAACTAAAGGCGAGGTGGCCGTCGGGATGACCATAGTCGAGTACAAAGGCAAGTGCAAAGAGAAAGTTGAAAAAACCAAACTCGTTAAGGAAAATGGCAGCTGGAAGCTTACGGCGAATAAGTAAAGCAATTGCTGTCGTGCTTGTCAGCGCGACTACTTACTTACCAGTCAACGGAGCCTTCACTGCTCCCGACTACGGCGCCCGGACTAGCTCTGTGTTGCACGTGCCCTTACTGCGCGATGGCGATATCGTCTTACGTCGCGGTTTAGACATGATGAGCCGACTAGTGCTGACGCAAGGTGATGCCGCCCAGTTCTCCCATGTGGGCCTGGTAGTCTTGCAACGAAATATCCCCTTCGTCATCCATGCGATTCCGGCGGAGAACGGTCGAACAGGCGGAGCAGTGTTGGAGTCTTTTGCACAGTTCGTGTCGCCCTCGGAAGCGGCAGAGGTTGCGATTTACCGCAGCGCGGATTTGACCGAAATACAAGCCGCAATGGTCAGGCAAACGGCATTTTCGCAACTAGGTCTTCCATTTGATGAACGATTCCAACTCAGCAACATTAAAAAGGTCTATTGCACGGGTCTGGTATTACGTTCCTATGCTGCGGCGGGACTTGGGCTGATCGATGCAAGGGCGCAGATCGAGGTGCCATTGCTTCCCGAGTCTGTCGTGCCACCAGACCATATCCGCCGTTACCCTGCTTTACCGCTCAACCTGATCACTTCCTTTTCGCCATGACCGTCCGACGTGCGCGACGGCATCACTATAAAGAGCAATTCATGACCAACATATTTCATGGGGCTGTCTGGTTCACACTGCTGGCCGTCCTCTCAATCAATGCGAAAGCCGCCGATTGTGACCGCAATTTTGCGACTGCCGGAAACATCCTTACCGGGAAACGTTACACAACCGTTGCCGATCTGCCAAATGTCACTGCGGACAGTGCGTATCAGAGCACCTATCAGTCGATCGCCAAGCAAGGTTTCATTATCCAGCAGTCCGATAGCAGCGCGAGGGTCATTGCTGCAGTGGACAGTAACTCCGCGCCCGGAAGACCGGCTCCGCTGAATGTGACCGTCGAGGCGGCCCAGGGAGGCGCGACCATTACATTGATCTTCGGGACGCCTCCAGGCGCCTTCGCACCTGAAGGAAGCGTCAAGGACGAGTTTTGCAAGATCGTTCGCGCAGCGGGAACACCTCAACCAGAACTGGTACGGTTGGCGCTAGTCGAGCCGCTCCAGCGTTCTCCCGACAGGATGAATATTACTCCGCACCCTGATGCCAGCACAGGACGGGTATGTATGGCCAGCGCATGCATCGGCATGAGTCTCGAAGAAGCTGCGAAGCTGGACCTCAAACCCGTGCCAACTAGCTTGAGCACTCAGAACAACTTTGCCTACATCTCCAATCGTATTGGAGAATATGGCCTGGACGCGAACGGAAAGGTCATTGCGATTACCTCCACCTCCATCGACCGAGCATGGATCCGGCAGTTTACTCACACGGTGCACACGATGTGTGTCCCGCCAGGGCAGCTAAGCGCAGAGATCTCTGCCAGGGACGGTACGCCAATCCAGCTCGCGTTCAACCTCAGAGACCAGAACGGGAAAGTCGGTTATGTGCTGGCTTCGGTCAGGCGTATCCTGCCCAACAACATGAGTGTCTCCGAAAAGAGGAAGTTCGTCGACGAGGTTCGCAGCCGATATGGGCGAGCATTCATTGAAGAAAGCGATATTGGCAGGACTATTAGCGCCAGTAATGGTGAACTCGCCGAGGGCGTCGCGATGGTGTTTCCATCGTTTGTCGAGCTGCGCGGACCAGGTACACCCCGGGCGCTGAGAACCAAACTGATGGAACAGCCAGGCTGCTCGAACAGAATTCAGCTCGACTGATCGGCTCAAGGCCGATGCGATCAAGCAAGCGCAGCGCTACTGTGGGTGCGGATAATGTTCACGAGTTCAGTCGCACGTGATGCGACTTGCACTTGGCCAGATCCAGGCGCAGGCAATGCTGTCCCGGTCATGGTTTGACCGTACATTTGAATTCGACTCAGATGCTTGACGATGCTTCAGGACAGCAGTCCGCCCGTACTTACATTACGACGCTACGTTTGCCAATGAAATCACTGCGGCGGTAAGCAGCTTCGACCTTGTCAGGTAGGGTGTGCGGCAGCGCGTGCTCGCACACCTCCCGCGCCAACAAGTTGCCAACCGACTCGGCGCACCAGTAACGGAATGTCGACCAGAAGCCGTGCGTGATGATATTGCCTTGATCCATCTGGCGCAATACTGCCGTCAGGCTCATGTTGATTCAAATGATTTTTCGTATTTTTGACCCTGTGACTTTGCGGCCTGTTCGTGCCCCGTAACTCGTCATTTTAGGCATAAAGCGCAGTCCACTTCCGCTCTATCTAGTTGACTTGTCTATCTCGCCAACCCTTCATGTGGACCGCTCCCACTCATCATGGCAAGCCAGTGCACCATGCCAAGCATAAATTCGTGAGACGCGCGTGTCGCAGTGGATTACCCAAATGGTCTATTAGGTAGTACCTTACCGCACCAAGGACAGAACCTTGCGAAGGCATAGTCGTCGTTGATGCACCAACAGGGATCTTCATTTCTGAAAATCTTGAATGAAAACCTTGTTCCCTCGTCGCCGTCCACAGCTCCTTGCATTTGAGCACAGCAGTATTTTTCTACTCTTTCTCTCGCAGTTATTCGACCGGGATCGATAAAATCTAACCACTTCTGACATGATCGGCAATTTGCAACATGGATGATTTGTTGCGTCATTAACGGCGAAAAATTTTCGTCCGCCTCGATGCAGCCGCTCACCGCGAGCCATACAGCGGAGTCACCGGTATCGCGTGGGGATAGATGGTCTAACAAATCAGCCCGCGCTTTCGTGCAATTCATAGCACCGCCTTCCAGTGGATTTCCTCACACTCGCTGATGAGCGAAACCTTTGGTTTTGGTATCGCTGCGCATCGCCAGCGAACGAATTGATGATGCATACCTGACGGGGCAGGGAGTGGATCATCGGAATGCCGGTACACGCTCAGGGCCGAACCAATTACGCAAACCGTACTGGCCTTTGAAGAGCGCCGGCCATGGTTAGCTACATCGTCCCACAAGTCCAGACACTCGCATCAGACACAGCGCATTGCCCGAAAAACAACTGTAAATATTGTCAGACGGAAAGCCATGTTTCTTGTTCGAAATCAGACCAAAGTTTGTGGATAATCGACACCCTCAGCGACATCGATCGCGCCCCACTTCCCATCCATTATGAAAAATTTCAGCATCAAGCATCTGATCGCCGCCGTCATCGGCTTGCTCATCCTTGCCGTGATCACCGTCGGCGCCCTTGGCTACCACGCCACGCAGCGCTCCGTCGACCTCCTCGAAAACCTCGCGCTCAAAACGGCCAACCAGCAGATCGGCATGTCCGACCTGAAAATGCGCATGGAAACCAACCGCAGCCACATCCTGCAGGCACTGCAGCACAATCCTGAAAACAAGCATGCATCGCTGCACAACCACCCATTGACGTTCCATAGCGACTTCATCGCCAAGAACAGCGAAGAGATGCGCAAGGAGCAGCAGGAGCTGCAGGCGAGTCTGCGCTTTCCCGAAACGCGCGAGCGTTTTGCTGCATGGATGACGGCCAGCGACAACCTGGGCATCGACATGATCGGCAATGCCATGCGCGCGATTCAATCGGGTCAATGGGATGATGCCAACCTGATGCTCGGCAAGCAGATCAACCCCACCTACAACAAGTCGACCGAAGCATTCGCTGCATTGCAGAAGCTGATGAGCGATCGCAACATCCGCCAGGGCAAAGAGCTGCACCAGGAACTTGCCATGCTCAACACGGTCGTGATTGCCGCCATCATCGTGGCGATCCTGCTCAGCATCGGTGCCGCGTTCTACCTGGTCCGTGCGATCAATACGCCGCTGATGCAAGCCGTGGCCGTGGCACGCCGTGTGGCCGATGGCGACCTGAGTGTCCAGGCGCCGGTCAACTCGACCAATGAATTCGGTCAGCTGCTGGCTGCTTTGCGTGACATGACCGCATCGCTGGCCGGTATCGTCAAGGATGTGCGCAGCGAAAGTGAAGTGATCGCCACGGCGTCGACGCAGATCGCCGCCGGCAATATGGACTTGTCGGCGCGTACCGAACAGCAAGCCAGCGCGATTGAAGAGACGGCCGCGTCCGTCGAAGAGCTGACCAGCACCGTGCGCCAGAACGCAGAAAATGCACGCCAGGCCAATGAGCTGGCGGCCTCGGCCACGCAGATCGCCACCCGTGGTGGTTCGGTCGTGACTGAGGTCGTGGGTACCATGGGCGAGATCAACGCGTCGGCCCGCAAGATTGTCGATATCATCGGCGTTATCGATGGCATCGCGTTCCAGACCAATATCCTGGCGCTCAATGCAGCAGTCGAAGCAGCGCGTGCCGGTGAGCAGGGCCGTGGCTTTGCTGTCGTCGCGAGCGAAGTACGCAATCTGGCGCAGCGCTCCGCCAGTGCTGCCAAGGAAATCAAGGAGCTGATCGGCGACTCGGTCAGCAAGGTGGATGCAGGCACGCGCCTGGTCGACCAGGCTGGTGCGACGATGGAAGAAATTGTCCAGAGCGTGCGCCGGGTGGCGGGCATCATGGGTGAAATCAGCGTGGCCAGCGCCGAGCAGAGCTCCGGCATCGAGCAGATTCACCACGCGATCAGCCAGATGGACCAGGTCACGCAGCAGAATGCTGCACTCGTCGAGGAAGCCGCCAGCGCTGCCACGTCGTTGCAGGAAAGCGCTGCCGGACTGGCCGATCGCGTCAGTGTGTTCAAGGTCGCGCCGGCCGCCGTGTCAGTGCCAGCCAAGCCGGTCACGGCGCGCCGCGCCAGCGCCATTCCTTATCAGGCGCAACTGGCCTGATGTAATGCCCGCCGTTGAAGAACGGCAGTTCAGCGACGCTCGCCAGCCTTGGCGGGCGTCGTTTGCGCCGCATCGATATCGGCGCCCCAGGCATCCTTGCCCATCACCGCGGTGCTGTTGGCGCTGAAGTCCATGATGGCATCGGCCGCACGCGCATAGCGTTCCCACGCTGGCAGTCCGGCCCCGTTCGGATCCCCGCGCTTCGCAAAATTCACCATATACGTACTCATCGTCTTGCCCATGCCAAGATCGCGGGCCGTCGCCTGCGCGCCGTACTTGACCGCCACCGTGTCGAAGAAGAACGGAATATCCGTTGCATGCCCGGCGCCGGCGCCCGATTTTTCATTGGCCTGATGCACGTACGAAAAGCGGTACGCATACACGGGCGCGCCGTGCCCGGCCAGCGTCGCTGCAAGGCTGCGCGCACCGGCCACCATATACCCGGTCTTGCCGCCGATATCGGCGCTGGTCGCACCGATCATCACCGGCACCTTGTGCATGCGGCCTTCGGCAAACGCGGCGCGTGAATCGATGGCCAGCTTGCCGTCGACATATGGCCCGTGGTACGTCGGCTTGTCGCGCTGCATGAAGTTGGCCAGGTTCAAACCGTCGGCGATTGCGTCTGCCGGCAGCGCCCGCAGTTTCTCCAGCGCTTTTGGATCGTCCGCCGCGATGCCCTTGCCGGCGGCGAAATTCACGCCAACGCGTTCGATGTCCGCCAGCGGCGTCGGCGCCGTCCCACCATCGCCGCCCGACATGACCACTGCCTTGGCGAACAAGTCCTTGCTCATTGGCGAAGTCAGCAGCGTATTGACCGACATGCCGCCCGCCGATTCACCGGCGATCGTGACATTGGCCGGATCGCCGCCAAACGCCGCCACATTGCGCTTGACCCATTCCAGCGCGGCGATCTGGTCCATGAAACCGTAGTTGCCAACCACGCCTTTAGTGCCGCTGGTGCCCGTCTCGCGCGTCAGCTGTGGATGGGCAAAGAAACCGAAGCGCCCGATGCGGTAATTGAAGCTGACGACGAGCGCGCCCTGTTTCGCCAGTTCGGCGCCGGAATAGGTTGGGGGCGACGCGCCCCCGTTGACGAAGCCGCCGCCATAGATCCAGACGATCACGGGAAGTGGGCCCTTGGCATCGGCCGGCTTCCAGACGTTCAGGTACAGGCAGTCTTCGCTTGGCGTCGTGCCCAGTGGCGCGGCGTCACTGGGGAAGGGCACTTGCATGCAATCGGCCGCGTACGCGGTTGCCTGACGTACGCCCGGCCACGGCTTGGCAGGCGCAGGCGGGCGCCAGCGCAGCGTGCCCACCGGCGGGGCGGCGAACGGGATCCCTTTCCAGCTGGCGATGCCTGCATCGCTCGAGCCTGCCACCTTGCCCGTGTCGACGGTAATCACCGGTGCGTCTGGCGATGCGGTTGCGCCAGAGGCGGCCACGATGAGCGACATGGCAAGCAGGGGAGGAAGGGAACGATGCAACATGAATGGGCCTCTTGATCGGTGGTTGAACGGTTGTCGGTAATAGTACGCGACCAGCCAGCGCACCGGCGGTACCCGAGCGCAGCCAGGGTTCGGGTGCCATCGCATCGTAAAGATAGTCAGTGCCCCCTATCTCCGTTACAGTGTTGCAATTCATCCAAAATAGCGGCCTGGAAATGTATTTCCACGGCGCATCTGAATTAATCCGAATTCACTCCCGGTTTCGGCGCTATCATGATGAGCTATTACCCGTTTGCTAATACCGCACATGCAAGGTTTGCTCTGTAGATTTCGACTGTCCACCCTGATGACCCTGGCCGTGTGCGCCACGGTGGCACTGACGGTCGCTCTGCTGCTGGCGGTGGTCAACCATTTTGCGGTGCGCCAGGCCAATGCTGAAGCGCAGTTGCGCCTGCAACAGTTGTCATGGCAGATGCGCGATTCGCTCAACCGCGTGGTCGAGCAGGCCACGGGCGACGCCCGCCTGCTGGCCGCTCTGCCGCAAGTGCGCAATGCGCGCAGTCCGGCGTCCGCACGCGTTGCGCTGGAAAGCCTGCAGCAAACCTTCCCCGATTACGCCTGGATCGGCCTGGCCGACATCGATGGCAAGGTGACTGCCTCCACCAAGGGTTTGCTTGAAGGCGCGGACGTCAGCGCCCGGCCGTGGTTCAAGTCAGGCCAGGTAGGCGTGCGCGCCACCGATTACCATCCTGCCGTCATGCTCGAAAAGCTCATGCCTCACGGTACCGATCCGTGGCGCTTTGTCGATGTCTCCACGCCCGTCTTCAGCCACGACGGCGAGATGTTCGCCGTTCTCGGCCTGCACCTGAGCTGGGACTGGGCACGGCGCCAGGCGCGCAAGCTCCTGACGCCGGCGCTGCGCGAGTACGGCGCCGAAATTCTGGTCGTGCGCAATGACGGGACGGTCATGCTTGGCCCGCAAGAACTGGTCGAGAAAAAGATTTCAACGGAAAGCCTGCGCCGCGCCAGGCTGGGCGACACGGGCGCGCTGCGCGAGGCCTGGTCCGATGGGCATACCTATCTCACCGGCTATAGCCAGACGGGCCAGATCGGCAACCAGGCATCGCTGAACTGGGCGGTGCTGGTGCGCCAGGACGAAGACAAGGCCCTGCAGAGCGCCAAGCTGCTGCAGCACCGGATGCTGATGTGGAGCGGCTTGCTGGGCGTGGTGCTGGCCGTGGTCGCGGCCTTGCTGGCGCAGCGTCTGGCGCGGCCGATGACGCGGCTGGGCGAGGCGATCGAGCGGGTGACAGAAGCGACTGCCAGCGGTCACGAGTTGCCGACGATTCCGCATATCCAGGGCTTCTACGAAGCCAATATGCTGTCGCGCACGATGCGCAACCTGGTCGAGAGCGAAGAGCAATACCGGCGCGCCTTGCAGCAGATGAATGAACACCTGGAATCGAAGGTGGCGCAGCGCACGGCGGAACTGCAGGCACTGCTGCTGCGCGACGTGCTGACGGGCCTGCCGAACCGGCGGGCGCTGCTCGAAACGCTGCCCGAGGCGATGGGCCGCGCCAGCCGGGGCGGGCGCCCGGCGGCGTTGCTGTTCATCGACATGGACGGCTTCAAGGCCGTCAATGACAACCATGGCCACGAAGAAGGCGACGAGCTGCTGCGCCAGTTCGGCGCGCGTCTTGCCGGCGCCATCCGCATGACCGACATGGTCGCGCGGCTGGCGGGTGACGAATTCGTCGTCGTGCTGGAAATGCTGACCTCGCGCACCGATGCCGAGGAAACTGCCTGGAAGCTGCTTGACCGCGTGCGAGAGCCGTATGCGCTCAGCACCACCGAAGTGACCGTGGGCGCCAGCATTGGCGTCGCGGTGTTTGCGCCGGGCGACAAGCCCGATCTCGATGCCTGGCTGGCGCGCGCCGATCATGCCATGTACGCCGCCAAGCGCGGTGGCAAGAATGCGGTGGCGCTGGCTGCCGTACCACTATGAGGCGCAGGCTGGCCTTCCGGCCCCAAGTTGTCCTTTGCGATTGCCAGTAGCCTCCATGAACCAAATCAGCCAGATCATTGCCACCATCAAGCGTCAGCTGAAGCTGCAGGGGCTGACCTACCGTGACGTTGCCGTCGCGCTCGACTTGTCCGAGCCGAGCGTCAAGCGCCTGTTCGCCAGCGAGCAATTTACGCTCGACCGGATCGTCGAAATCTGCAGCCTGCTCGGCTTTACGCTGGCCGAGATCACGCAGGAAGCCCAGGCCGGCCAGCGCCGCCTGCGCACGCTCAGCGCCGGGCAGGAAGCCGAGCTGGTGTCGGACCCGAAGCTGTTGCTCGTCGCCGTCTGCGCGCTGAACCACTGGCGCATGCTCGACATCCTTGGCGCCTATGCCCTGACCGAAGCGCAATGCGTGCAGCACTTGCTCCATCTCGACCGCCTGCAACTGATCTCGCTCTTGCCCGGCAACCGTATCCGCGTGAACGTGGCGCGCGATTTCGACTGGCTGCCTGATGGCCCGATCCGGGCCTACTTTCGCGAGCAGGGCTTGCCCGAATTCGTGGCCGGCGCGTTCGGCGGCGTGGGCGAGTCGCTCGATTTTGTGCATGGGATGCTGACCGAGAGCGCGCGCGCCAAGCTGCAGCACGAGCTGCGCCAGTTGCGCAGCCGCTTTGCGCAATTGCACGACGAAAGCCTGGCCGCGCCGCTGGCGCAGCGGCGTGGCACCGGCCTGCTGCTCGCGCTGCGCGAATGGGAGCCAGCAGGCTTTGCGGCGCTGCGCCGGTAGAGTATGATCGATTGCATCTGCTGCACGGTGCCGGAACGGAAGCAGACGCTTCTGCGAAGTAATGTGAAGTAATAGACAGATGGGTTCGCGGCATTTCGCGGATAGTAGGTGTCAGGGAGAATGTGACGCCATGAAAATGTCTTTCATCGCTATGGCCGTGCTGGGTTCAAGTGCGGTATGTGCTTCGGCGCAGGAATCGGCGGCCATCGCGAGTGGCGCCGGCAATGTCGCGATCCCTGAAACCGTGTGCGCGCATGAGTGTCTGGCCCAACTCCAGTTGGGCGGGCGCGCCGATGGGGTGAATGCGCCCGCCGGCAATGCCGTCTTCACCCGCGAATCTGCCGGCGAGCCCGAGCCAGCCCCTGCGCAAGTTGGCGCCGGCACGCTGACCGTTGGCCGGCAATTCAATATCGACTACACGACGCTCAACGATGTGGGCGACCCGTTTCACGGTGGCCTGGCCGCGCAGGCTGCGCCGCGCGGTGAACGCGCCGACGACAGCGTCGCCTACGAAGGCAAGCTTGCCGGTGTGTCGACCGGCGCCAAGTGGGGCAAGGGCGATGTCGATGGTTCGCCCTCGGGCCGTGCCTGGGGCATGTCGGTCGGCGTCAGTCTTGGGCCTTTAACAATTCGCGCGGCCCATCAGAACCGCAATGTGGCCAAGGTCACCCGCTACGACCAGGTCGATATCACGATGGCGGCCAAGAACTCCATCGTTGCTGCCAATATGCGCTTCGACTGGGGCACGGCGTATGCCGCCTACAGTGCCAGCCGCGGCTGGGGCAGCTCGCCGCTGTTCAATCCCGATAATCCCTACAGCGCCGGCGTCGCCGCTACGCGCTCCACCAACAGCCGCGACGTGCTGGCCGGTGTGGCCGTGCCCATGAGCCACTCGACCACGCTGCTGGCCTCCTATATCCGGCGCAACGACCGCGACCTGTCCAACCGCGACGCACGTCAGGTCGCTGTCGGCGCCAGCTACGCCGTCTCGCGCCGCATGGATTTCTACGCCGCGTATTCGCGCATCCAGCATCTGGCCGGCGTGCATCTGGGCGTCAAGTCCGGCAATGGCTCGTCGCTCAACGTCGGAATGCGACGCGCGTTCTGATCACAGCGTGCCGGTTCGCACAGCGGCCCTGCGTTGCGACAGGAATCGGCAAAATTCAGTAATGTGTCTCCATGGTTCATTAACTATTGAGGAGACCTTATGACTGGTACCAGCACACTTGATCCGGATAACTTCCCTGAAGCACCAGACCGCAGCCTGGGCAAGGGCCATGGCGTCGACGCACTCGGCCCGAGCGACTTGTCGGATACCGGCAGCGATGTCGTGGGCGGCCCTGGCTTTGCCAGCAATATCGATCCCGAGCAGACGCTCGACTTCGATGGCGGCACCACGTCCGACCTCGAAGCCGGTCACGCAGGTGAAACGGCCGGGCCGGATGTCGGCGACGCCGATTTCTCGGGCGACAGCGATCGCAGCGGTACGGGTGAGCGCGCCGCAGCCGGGCGCGACGCGGTTGTCAGGGACGGCGCCGACATCGACACCGACCGCATCGAGTCGATCCCCGATCTGCCACTGAACGAGGATGACACCGACTTCTTAACGAGTCTTCCGCCGGGTCAGGACGTAAGCCGCTAACAAGGCGCCGCTGCCCAACAGGGCAGCGTTGATATATTTCGAGCGCAGCGCTGCCGCCGTGTATTCGCTGTGCTCGATGACGTGATGTGGCGAGCCCTGGCGCTCGCGCAGTTCACGCGTGTAGTCGGGCTTGTGCAGGGCGTCGCGCCGGCTTGGGTCGGTGTCGACGTCCAGCTTCTGGTTCACAAACATCGTCGCCTGCAGGAATTTATCGAACACGCGTGGCAGCAGGCGCGCTCCCGTCGAATTCATCTTGGCCGCACCGCCGACGAACACGTCGCGCTTCGGATGCTGGGCCGCATACAAGATCGCATCAGCAACGATTTCTGGCGCGTAGACTGGTGCCGGCAGCTTCGGTTCCTTGTCCATATAGTTTTTCGCGTGCACGGCAAACATCGTGTCGATCCCGGTCGGCTTGATCAGCGTGACCGACATCGGTGCGCCTTCCTTGTCCAGTTCGATGCGCAGCGCATCCGTGAAGCCCTTCACGGCGTGCTTGGACGCCGCGTACATCCCTTGCAGCGGAATCGCATGGTCCGACAGCTCGCTGCCCAGGTTGATCAGCGCGCCGCCGCCGCGCAGCTTCATGCGCTTGACCGCTTCCATCGAGCCATTGACCACGCCCCAGAAGTTGGTCTGGAACAGGCGGTGGTGGTCTT
>Ga0308164_10003066_pt1 | contig 15619 bp, 12 predicted proteins | sample PhyTR2_FD_201031 | JGI IMG/M metagenome (GOLD analysis project Ga0308164, IMG submission 201031) | Phyllosphere microbial communities from UC Gill Tract Community Farm, Albany, California, United States - DLSLT.R2 | ecosystem: Host-associated > Plants > Phyllosphere > Unclassified | place: USA... | reverse complement strand
AACCGCTGCTGGAGAGCGCGCGAGCGGAGTTCCTCGCTCACGGCTTCAACTCCGCCAACGTCGGTCGCATCGCCCGGACGGTCGGCATGTCGAAGAAGACGATCTACCGGTACGTGTCCTCGAAGGAGGAGCTGTTCCTCGCCGTGGTCGCTTCGGTGGTGCGCGGCCCCGCCTTCGTACTGGCTTCGGTCGACGCGCACGCGCCGATGGAGATGCGGCTGACGGCATACATGAAGGCCTACGCCGAACTGGCGTTCTCAGCGGAAGCGACGGGTTTCTACAGACTGGTCGTGAGCGAGAGCGTCCGTTTTCCGGCTATCGCCGGACTATACATCGACACGGTCCGGCGCTTCGGAGCGGAGCTGCTCGCCGAGGAGCTCGCCCGCCATGCCGCCAGCGGCGAGATCCGTCTCGCCGATCCTTCTCGATCAGCGACGATGCTCGTCGCGATGGTCGTCGCCGACCCGCTTCGCGATGCCGCGCTCGGATTGGGCTCCCCGCCGGCCGGTGCGGCGCTCGACGTCCTGGTCGACGAAGCCGTCCGCACGTTCCTCCACGGCGTCGTCCGCGCTAGTTAGCGCGAGGACGGACGGACGGGCGTTCGAACGTCCCGACGGGGACGAGCCCCGGTGCGGGACGGCGTCGGGACCCGGATCATGCGCGAGGGGCGAGGACGGCGGTGAGCGAGCGTACGCCCTGCGCGCCGTGGATGAGCACGCCCTCGATGTCGGCCGTGGCCGATGGTCCGGTATGGAAAACGCAGTAGCGATGCCGCGAGAACTCGGGGCGCAGGTAGGCCTCCTGGGTCGTGAGCAGTATGTCCGCCGGATCGACCAGCACGATGAGGTGCTGCGCCAGGTACGCCACGGCGTTCACCACCAGATCGTCGTCCACCAGAAGGATCGACCCCGTCTCGGCGATCGCGAAGCTGCCGCGCACGACCGCTACGTCGACGTCGCTCAGTTCGCGCGGATGCGCTATCGCGGCGAGGTCCACCGTCCCCGCCGTCTCCGGAACGGCGGACGCGATCACCTTCGCGTCCGGAAAGCCGTCACGCAACGCCGAGGCGAGCCCTCCCGCATGCGGCTTGCCGCCCATCGCCTCGAAGTTCGCCAGGAAGAATCCCGTCCTGTCGCCGCCGTCGTCCAACGGGAAGGTCGGGAGCTCCGGCAGGGCGTACTCGCCCTTGGGACGGTTGTTCCGGACCGCAGTCAGTATCGTGTCCCTCGGGCTCATGCCTTCGTCTCCGTGTCGCCGCCGGTGCGGGAGTACCATTGATGGAACGTCTCGCGGGGCGCCTCCGGCATGTCCCGACCTTCGGTCCAGCTGTTCAGAGGGTTGGCGACGACGAAGCTCGGCAGGATCTTCAGAGCGGAATCCGCGGCCGCGATCGCCGAGCGGTAGAGTTTCGGATGCGACAGGACGGCACCCGCCGCCTTCATCATCACCTGCTTGGTCGCGCCGATGCTGTGCTCGGCGGCCAGGACCTTCCGCCATGTGAAGATCTGCTCGTGGATGTTGATCTTCACGGGGCAGACGTTGGTGCAGGAGCCGTTGAGCGTCGATGCGAACGGCAGCGTCGAGTAGCGCCGCTTGTCGAAGGTCGGATCCAGGATCAATCCGATCGGTCCCGAATAGGTCGCGCCGTACGACAGCCCCCCGGAGCGGCGATAGACGGGGCAGGTGTTCATGCACGCGCCGCAGCGGATGCACTTCAGACTGGTCCAGAACTCCTCCATGCCGAGCCGTGCCGAGCGACCGTTGTCGACGAGCACGACATGCATCTCGCCGCCGTCGCGCGGTCCTCGGAAATGGGAGGTGTACTGCGTCATCGGCGAGCCGAGGGCGGACCGGGACAGCAGCCTGATGAGGACGCCGAGATCCGCCGTCCGCGGGATCAGCTTCTCGATCCCGATCGATGCGATGTGAAGGGGGGGGACGTTGGCGGAGAGGTCTGCGTTGCCTTCGTTGGTGCAGACGACGAACGTGCCCGTCTCGGCCACGGCGAAGTTCGCGCCGGTCAGTCCCGCGTCGGCATCGAGGATCAGCGGTCTGGTCTTCTCGCGCTGCTGCTCCGCCAGGTAGTGCGCATCCCAGTTGTCGGGATCGGTGCCGAGCTTTTCCGCGAAGATCCCCGCGACGTCCGAGCGCAGCTTGTGGGTCGCGGGTACGACGATGTGGCTGGGCGGTTCGTCGTCCAGCTGCTGGATCCTCTCGCCGAGATCCGTCTCGACGAGTTCGATGCCCATGCTCTCCAGATAGTGGCGCATGCCGGTCTCTTCGGTGAGCATCGACTTCGATTTGATCAGACGTTTGGCGCCGTGATCCGCCAGTATCCCGTGCACGATCCGATTGTGCGCCGCCCCGTCCTCGGCCCAGTGGACATGGATGCCGTTGGCGCGCGCATTTGCCTCGAACTGCTCGAGATACTCCGCGAGATTGGTCAGTGTATGCTGCTTGATCCGGGACGCGAGATCGCGCAGCTCCTCCCACTCGGGGATGGCGTGCATCTGACGGTCGCGCTTCTGCCGCAGGTCCCACAGCCGCTCGTCGTGCATCTTCTGATGCTCGGGCGCGGCGATGAAGCGCGCGGCGGCTTCGTTGTGGTCGATCGGACGATGTCCACGGACCTTCGCGCCCCGCGGCTGCGCCTCGGAGGCGTCCGTACCGAGCGGGCGGGAGTTTCCTTCCGCATGATCGAGCCGTTGGCCGTCCTTGCCGCGGGCACCCCCATCGTCGTGGCGCTGCATCTCGGGATGGATGAGATCCGACGGGCTCTGCCGCTCGCTCCCCTGGTCCTGCGTGTTCATGCCCGGTCTCCGTTCAGGACTTGTGCGATGTGCAGGAACTTCAGCGGCACGCCCAGCCGGCTCGCGCATCCCTTCTGATGCAGCATGCACGAGCTGTCCGCGGAGACCACGTACTCCGCTCCCGCCTGCATGTGGTCGCGGACCTTGTCGTGCCCCATCTTCGCCGAGACCGCCGGTTCGAACACCGAGAAGGTGCCGCCGAAGCCGCAGCACTCGTCCGGCCGCGACTTCTCGACCAGTTCCACGCCCTTGACCATGCGGAGCAGGTCGAGCGGCTTGGAGTATCGTTCACCGCGAAGCTCCGACGCACTGGAGTGACCGATGCCCCGCAGCGCGTTGCAGTTGTCGTGATAGCTGACGCGGTGCGGGAATTCGGCCCAGGGGAAGCCGTCGACCTTGAGGACGTCGTGGAGGAATTCGACGATGTCGTAGGTGTTCTCGCGGACGTGACGCACCTCGTCCGTCTGCGGTATCGCGGTCATGTGGCAGCGTACCTGATGGGTGCACGAGCCCGAGGGTGCGACCACGTAGTCGTATTCGGCGAAGTTCCGGACGAACAGCGACTCCGTCGCAGCGGCCTCCTCGTGGCATCCGGAATTGACCATGGGCTGGCCGCAGCACGTCTGGTCGAAGGGGTACTCCGGATCGATGCCGAACCGGCGGAGCAGCTGCAGCGCCGCGATACCGACTTCCGGTTCGAAGGCATCGACATAACAGGGTACGAACAAAGCGACGCGCATCTGAAGCCATCCTTTTCGAAGTCGGTGATGTTCTGAACTATCGGGAGCCGAGCGGGACCGCCGCCCGGCCCCGGAACCATCCGGTGGTACGACAGGTCGGCCGGCCGCAGCAGCAGGGGGCTGGAGCGTCCGGCGATCGTCCGCCTTCCGCGGCTCCCCGGATCGGGTTACTGGTCCAGGTCGATGGGCGTGTACGGGATCGGAAGCCTCAGCTTCACCCCGTCACGTCGAGCGAGTGGGATCAGGACCTTCATGCTGTCGGGAAACGCGTCCATCTCGCGCGGAAGAGCGGTGAACGGCTTGCTCAACGGCTCGAAGAAGCTGTCCCAGTGTATGGGTATCACCAGCTTCGCGCCGGTCTGCTGCACCGCTTCGTGCCAGTACTCGTCCACGAACCGCTCACTCTGCTTTCCGAGCGTGGCGATGCCGAGGAAGACGACGTCGGCTCTGACGTTCTTGAACTTGCCCGGAACGTAGTTGCCGCTGGCTACTATGAGGATGCGGCGTCTTCCGTGCTCGAGCAGGTAGGAGAAGTTGCCGCCGACCTTGAAGTCGCCTTCCTTCGCGGGCGTCCGGAGCGGGTGGTCGATCACCCCGACCGACGTCGGATTGGGAGAATGCGGCGTTTCGAACGCCGTCACCTTGAACCTGCCGTACGTGAAGGTATCGCCGTCCTTGATGATCCTGATGCGGTTCTCGGGCAGGCCGTCGCCTCGGACGGCGTTCGCGGTCGATGCCGTGCCGAGGACCGTCGCGCCGGTCTTGAGCGCCACGGTACCGGTGTCGAGGACGTGATCGTAATGCGAATGTGCGACGAAGATGGCCGCCAGACGATGGATGTCCCCCTTGCGGAGGCTCTCGTCGATGCGCTCTTCGTTCGGAGCGATCTTGGAGGTCAGCACCGGCCAGATGCCGGGCCGCGAGAAGAAGCCGTCCTCCATTATCGCGGTCGTGCCGTCATCGAAGCTGATCGTGCTCGTCCCGAAGAAACGGACGTCGAGGTCCGGCGATCCCTTGCTGGGTCTGAGCATGAGCCCCTTGAAGGGCTCGACGGACGGCGAAGTCAGGATCCAGCCTCCCCAGCCCAGCCCTCCGGTCAGGGCCAGGACGGATGCGGCGACGACTATTTTTAACGAGCGCTTCAAAGTTCAAACCCCTTGGAAGATGCGACGATGTTGACGTTCGATCGACGCCGGTCGCGGGACCGCCCGATCGAACGGTTTCCTTGATCGAACGCCCGCCCGATCTCTCGGACGCCCTCGGCGGGTCGCCCGCCAGACCGGCTTCACGGCCGCACGGCACCGCATCTGGCGGCGCCCGTCCTGGACGGTCCGGGCGACACGAACCTGCGTTCGGAATGCGGCTCAGGCGCCGATCACGACTTGGCGCCGCCCGCTGCGCTTCCGCAGTTGCCCGGCACGCTCTTCCCGGAGAGGACCCTGTCCACGAAGTTCATGGCGTCGGGCAGTGATGCCGCGAAAGCACCGGAATGGTCCTTGTCGGCATACTCGTGGCGCTCGACCGTCGCCCCGGCGGCGCAGCTGGCACGGACGAGGGCGCGCTGCCCCTCGGGAGGGACGTCGGTGTCCCGGCCTCCGGTGCCGATGAAGACGGGCACGTTCGGCCGCAGAGAGGAGAAGCTCAGCGCCGGGAGCGATCGACGTGCGAACGCGAGGAACGGCAGCGGCTTCAGAGCGCTCGCCTGACTGAGGCCGGCGCTCTTCACCTCGGCCTCGAGATCGAACACGCATTCCGTCCGAGCCTTCTCCACGACCGGCAGCGCCGCCGGCGTGAAGATCTGCTCGGGTGCATCGGGACCCCCCGCAGTCAGGCCGAGATAGAAGAGATAGGCGAGCGCGGGATCGACCTTCGTCGGATCGGGGTTCTTCCGGGCCAGGACTGCGGGCGTCACGTAGGGAGGGCCGGTCGTCACAGCGGCCACCAGGAGCACGTCCGGCGCATAGGCAGGCTGGATCGAAGCCGCGGCGAACGCCGCCCCGCCGCCCTGCGACTGCCCGATCACGACCACCTTCTTCGCGAGGCGCGGGTCGGCCGACTGCACGGCACGGATGCCGTCCAGCACGCCGAACGCCTCCGGACGCGTCTGGAGGTAGGGATGGACCCCCGGCGTCCCCAGCCCCTGGTAGTCGGTGGCGACGATGGCGTAGCCCTTCTGCAGCCATGCGTTGAGATAGGTCGCATCGCGTGCGGATCGTCCGGCCCAGGAGGGGGCGCAGCTGTCGGCGATCCCCACCGTCCCGTGCGCCCAGGCGATGAGCGGCCACCCGCCGACCGGGGGCTCGCCCTTGGGGAGGAACAGGACGCCCGAGACCGGCAGGACGCCGCTGCCCCTGATGCCGTCGGTGGAGGTGTAGAGGATGCGCTTCTGCTCGCCGGCGGCGGAAAGGCCCAGCTCAGCCGGCAGCGGCTCGGTCCGCAACATCGCGCCCGGACGCTCGGGCAGCGCCCCCGACGCCTGATAGAACGGAGACGTCCGCCCGTCGGCCTGCGCCGGGGCGCCCTGCGAGACGGCTCCGCCGGAGGTCAGGAGGAGCGCCGCTGCGCAGCCTGCGGCGGCGGCTCTCCGCCATACGGCCGTCTTACGTTCTTCGGACATCCTGATCATCCTTCAAGCCATATACGATGCTTACTGTATCGTATTGGTAGCCTTGGCGTTCGGGATGTCAACCACGGAGACGTCCCGGCGGGCGAACCTGACGAAGATGTCATGCGGGGGCTCGTATGCGATCGAGGCCGATCCGCGGTCGCCGGACCGGCCGTGGAACGACCTCGTCGACGCGGGATCCGCTCGTCGCGCATGCCCGCACCGACTTCGGACGCGGAGAACGCGACGTCGAGGCGCGCCCTTCGATCCGATGCGGTGCGCACGTGGCGGCCGCGGATCCGGACGGAGATGGATCGCCGGACCCAATGGACCTCGGACACCACGCCCGCCTGTCGACGGCGCCCGTCGCGCCATCGGACCGTTCGGCTCTCCCTCATCGCTGCTCGTCCACGAGATGAAGGGCTACGAGACGCGCCAACAGGGTCGCGGGGAACAGCTGACCGATCAGCGCTTCGAGGTTGGACAGGCTGCGCGCGAGCGGCGTCAGCGGGACGATGTCGCCGAACCCGGTCGTGGTGATCGTCGTCAGACTGAAGTAGGTGAAGGCCGCATCGGATGCGGTCGCCACGTGCGGGTCGAAGCCGGAGCCGCCGAACGCGCCCGGCGCATGCGTCTCCAGAGCTCCGTAGACGATGGCGAACAGCGAAGAGAGGTTGAGATACAGCAGCACCGCACCGCGGACGCGGTGGGCGGTCACGCGCCCTGCGGCGAAGACGTGCCGGGCGACCATGCCCGTGACGGCGCCGTTGAACAGGAAGGCGATGATCGCGATGGCGTCGTGCAGTTCGATCACGTCGATGCGGTGCGAGTCCACCAGCAACCTGCTCAGGATCGGCCATGCGGTCATGAGCAGGATCGACAGGGTCAGAAGAAGCCGAAGCAGGCGATGGCGGGTGAGGACGGTGATGCAGATCAAAGCGAACGCCAGACGCGATACGTCGATCAGCGTCTGGGCATGCGCCGTTCCTTGCGCGAGCGGCACGACCAGGAAGAGCGTCATGACCTGCAGCGCGAGGAGCGCGGAAAGGCTGTGGTCGGCACGTCGGCTGCCCGCCTCCTCCGATCCGGTTCGCGGAGAGGCGTTGTTCGGGCGATCTGCAGCGCTCATGGGTCTCTATTCTTCTCAACGGAACGGTGACGCTCGAGCAGGTCGATGAAGCGAGGATCGAGGGACGACGCTGCGACGGGAACGCGAGGGGCGGATCGGGCGGACCGGCCCACCGACCGGCATCGACGGCGGGAGCCGCGGTCACGGGAGGCCCCTGCGGAACCGGGAACGCTCCGAAGGAGCGTTGCGAGATCCGGACCCCGTGCGACCGCGCTACTCGAACACGGCGAGCACCTGCGGATCGATGGCCTTCGGGGACAACGACGCCCGATCGATGCAGACCCAGGTGCTCTCGATCTCGGCCAGCACGGTGTCCTCGCGTCCGAAGACCGTCGAGAAGACGGCGCGGACCCCTCTCAGACGCCTGATCGCGGTGCGTGCGGTGATGTGGTCGCCCCGAGCTGCGGGCGCGTGATACTGGATTCCGTGCCGGACCGCGACCCATAGCGTGGACGCGCGGGCTTCGGCCGGTGCGAAACGCTCCCAATGCATGAGGACCACGGTCTGGACCCATCTCAGATAGGCTTCGTCCACGACGTAGCCGATCGGACCGATGTCCTCCGCCCCCGCGACGACGCGCATCTCGGTGGTCACGTCGACGTGCGGCACGGGCGTTTCCCGCCAGCTGAGCGCAGGACCGCTCCGGGCTCCGCCGCCGCCCCGGAAGGGCCGGCCGCCCTTTCGTGATCCGCGGCTAGCGCCATCGTGGAACGGCCGCCGCCGCCGAAGCCCGCGCGTCCCGCACGATCGCGCGGTCCCATGGTTCTTTCGCTACCGAAACGACCGTTGACATACGATACACAGCGCCTCATCAATACGGAACAGTATGTATCGCAATACTCGGGGCAACTACAAGGGGGCGAATGAGCATGAACGCGAACGGCCTTGGATTCCGTGCCATCCTCATGGCGACCGCCCTGTTCGGTCCGGCCATGGCCGCGGCGCAGAGCGGGCCGACCCGGGCGACTCCGTCCGAAGGATCGCCGACGACGGCTGTCGAACCTGCGACCCCCGCGGGGGAACCCGCATCGGAGGGCATGCCGCCGGGTGAGATCGTCGTCACCGCCACCCGACGCCGGACCACGCTCCAGCGGACGCCGATCAGCATGACGGCGATGTCGGGCGACGCGCTCAGGGAGCAGGGCGCGACGAACATCCAGGACTACTTCCGCCAGATTCCGAACGCGAACGTGACCCAGGGGCCGCTCGGTTCATCACGGATCAGCTTTCGCGGCATCCGCAGCGCCGGCGAATCGACGGTCGGGCTCTTCTACGACGAGACGCCCATAACCGGCCCGGCGGGAACCACGCAGGACCCCGGCAACAACGCCGCCGATCTGAACCTCTTCGACGTGAAGCGGGTCGAGGCCCTTCGTGGACCGCAGGGGACGCTCTTCGGATCGGGTTCGGTCGGCGGCACGCTGCGAGTGCTGTTCAACCAGCCGGACGCCACGAAGATCGAGGCGGCGACCGAACTGCAGGCGGCTGCGACGAAGGGCGGCGACGAAGGATGGTTCGTCAAGGGGATGGTCAACCTTCCGATCGCCCGGGAGAGGCTCGCCCTGCGGGTCAGCGGATATACGGAGCGTCGCCCCGGCTACATCGACAACATCCGGTACGGAACGACCGACGGCAACCGATCGCGCAACGGGGGCGTTCGCGGACTGCTCGCGTTCACGCCCGACGACAACTTCAGCGTGACGCTGTCGGCGATTTATCAGGATGCGGACTCGCCGGATGCGCAGGGCTGGTATCAGGCGCTCGGCCGCAACAGGACGGACAGCACCATCCGGCAGATCTTCGACAACGAGTTCCAACTGTACGGTGCGACGACGCGCTGGGCGTCGCCGATCGGCGATCTGACCGTAAACGACGCGCTGTACACCTATCACGTGACGCGCTCCTTCGAGTCCACGGCCGCAGTCGCCGCGCTGTCCCGAACTCCGGCGCTCTGTCCGCTCTTCATCGGTGCAGCTCGGGCCTGTACGGCGACCGAACTCGCCCGCTATGCGGCCTATGGCGAGTCCCGTCTGCCCTCGGGGGGCTATCAGGTGCTGTCGCTGACGACGTTCACGCATGAGGCCAGACTGAGTTCGCGGGGCGGCGGGCCTCTCCAATACACCGTCGGCGCCTTCTACGAGGATCGGGACGACACCGCCGACAGCACGCCCGTGAAGGCCGGCGCCGACGGTACGCTCGATCCGAACGACGTCACCGCCCGTCGGACCGTCGGAACGAGGACGCGTCAGTTCTCGCAGTTCGGCGAGCTGTCGCTGAAGCCGTCGTCGAGACTGACGCTCACTGCCGGCCTGCGGCACTACGACTACCGCAAGACCACCGATGGCGCGGTGCTGATCCCGAATCCGGTGGTCGGCATGCTGCCCGCCGCTCCGTCGAGCGTGTCGGCGGGGGAGTCGGGCTGGATCAAGAAGTTCAACGCATCGTACCAGGCGACGCCGGGCCTGCTGGCCTACGCGACCTACTCCGAGGGGTTCAGGCCGGGCGGAGCGAACAACGTCCAGGGCTTGTCGTCCGCGTTCACCGTCTACGGTTCCGACAAGCTCAGGAACTACGAAGGCGGTCTCAAGGCGTCCCTGTTCGCTGGCCGGCTGAGCCTCTCGGGCGCGCTCTTCAGGGCCGACTGGGACAATCTGCAGACCAGCGCGGTCACGGCGAACGGGCTCTACAGCTTCATCATCAACGCCGGTGCCGCGCGCATCCAGGGCGGCGAGCTCGAGATCGTCGCGAGGCCGGTGCGGAACCTGGACCTCTCGGTGGGCTACGGCCATTCGGACGCGAAGCTGACCGCCGATCAGACGGCGACGGGCGTGACGGCGAACAACTCGACCGGCCTGGCGGGAGATCGCCTGCCCATGGTTCCGGCGGACACCGTTTCGGGCGCCGCCGCGCTGACGGTGCCGATCGACGACGCCCTGTCCGGCCTGATCCGCATTGATGCGGCCTACACGGGCGCGCAGAATTCGGAGTTCCGAGGAGCGAACCTGGAACGCACGCCCGGTTTCGTCAACGTGAACGCCCGGATCGGCGTTCGGAGCGGAGGGAAGGAGTTGTCCCTGTTCGTCCAGAACATCGCCGACGCCGCAGGTCTCGTGACGGCATATTCGACCCTAGGCATCGATCGGCAGGTGTTCTCGATCCCGCCGAGGACGGTCGGCATCAACTTCGCGGGGAGGTTCTGACCATGGACGAGAACCGGACGGCCTCGGACGACCAGGACCGGGAGTACGGGTATTCCCGCTCGTCGTTCCTGAGACTGGTGGCCGAGCGTTCGGACGCCCGGCTCGAGACCTATCGTCATCCGGAACGCGGACCGGACGGAGAACCCCTGTTCGTCGATACCGCCTACATAGGGCGAGGCGACGAGAAGGAGGTGATCGTCCTCATCTCTGGCACGCATGGGGTGGAGGGCATCGCGGGATCGTTCATCCAGCGGAGCTGGCTCGGCTCCGGGCGGATCGACCACCGTCCGCACGGCGTGGGCGTCCTTCTGATACATGCCATCAATCCCTGGGGCTTCGCTTGGCGCCGACGGACGACGCACGAGAACATCGACCTCAACCGCAACTGGATCGACTTCGCCGCCCCCCTCCCCCCGAACCATGCCTATGACGACCTGGCGCACGTCCTGGCGCCGGTCCGCAGGGGGGACGCCCGCCCGCTGGTCCTCATGCGACGCGTCTTCGCCTATGTCCTGCGCCGCGGCGGCTACGGGCTCGCTCTCGGTCGCGGCATGCGTCGGCTTCAGGCGGCGGTGAGCATCGGCCAGTACTCGCATCCGGATGGGATATTCTTCGGGGGCCACGCGCCCAGTTGGTCCCGGGGGATCTGGACACGCATTCTCCAGGACGAACTTCGGCAGGCGCGACACGTGGCCGTGGTCGATTTGCACACGGGGCTGGGGAGGAACGGAGCCGCGGAGAGGATGGTGTCCGCAGAAGCGGGAAGCCCCGACGCGCTGCGTGCTCGCGAGGTGTTCGGCGAGGCGGTCATACCGGTCGGCGGCTCCGGGTCGGCGTCGGCGCCGATCATGGGCGAGTGGATGAGCGGTGCGTCGGATCTGCTGCCCCACGCCGACGTCACCGCGATCACGCTGGAGTTCGGCACCAGGCCTGCGCTGACCGTCCTGCAGGCGCTGGTTCAGGACAACTGGCTGCACATGCACGGCGATCCCCGCGGGCCCGACGGCGCGAGGATCAAGCGCAGCATCACGGACGCTTTCTTCGACGGAAGCGACGAATGGCGCACGCTCGTCACCACCGCGACGTTCGACTGCGTTGAGACCGCCATGATCAGGCTCGTGGCCACAGCCGGCCCCCGGGGGAGCAACGATCGCGATGGCACGACCGACGCGTGATCGTGGAGACGGGGCCCTGAGGGTCTCGAGGTCCCCGGATCGTTCGGGGCCGGTCGCTCCCGCCGAGCGTCCGCGAACGGACGATCGGGCTCTTCGACCAGGCCGGGCGACGACGTCGCCCGTTCGGACGGTCGTGGGTTCATGGGCGGCCCCGGGCGTACCGGCTGCGGTGATGACGGAGGGGGCCGCCGTCGACCTCGCGTCGATGCCGCCGCAGCTTCGACCGGCTCGCACGGGCCGTGGCGCCAGGCTTCGCGACCCGCGCGACGGTAGACCACGAGACCGGACGATGGACGTACCAGGACAAGGAAAAGTGACAGGATGAACACTCGTGAACTCGCTCGTTTCGTCTCCGACATGACGGGTGCGAGCGAGCAGGAGACGAAGGCCGTCATCGACGCGGCCTTCGCGAAGATATCTAGCACCGTCGCGGCGGGCGAGGACGTGACCCTGACCGGTTTCGGCCGGTTCGGGACGCGGGACTGCGCGCCGCGCGTCGGCCGGAATCCCCGAACCGGCGAACTCATGAGCATCGCGGCATCGAGGAAGATCACGTTCTCCGCCGGCAAGAGGATGAAGGAGGCGTTGTCGAGAGCCGACTCCGAGGGCGATCGATCCTGACCTGTCGACCTCCCGGAACGCATGCGTCCGTTGCGAAGCAGGAGCCGAGACGGGGTTTCTCCAGGCTGACGGCGGATAGAGCGGCCGGCGGGCATGCTCGAGCCGGCCGGCTGCCGAAGTAACCGGCGTCGCCTACCGCCGCCAACCGGAAACGGTCCGCCGGAGACCGCGGACACGATGGAGCGCGGCCGGCCGGATCCTCCGCCCTACCGGAAGTCGATGGCCGTTCCGGCCTTCGGGCCCGATGTCGTCATGCCAGGATGCCGCGATCGATCGCATCGATCGTCCGCACTCCGGTAAGTGACATCGCGACGCGCATCTCCTTGGCGAAGAGGTCCAGCAGGTTCGCGACCCCGGCCTCGCCATCGGCTGCGAGGGCATAGACGAACGCGCGTCCAAGCAGCACCGCGTCCGCGCCGAGCGCCAGCATGCGGATCACGTCCAACCCGGAACGGACGCCCGAGTCCGCCAGGATCGACACTCGTCCCTTCACCGCGTCGGCGATGGCGGGAAGCGCGCGCGCTACGGACGGCACTCCGTCGAGTTGCCGCCCGCCGTGGTTCGATACGACGATTCCATCCGCGCCGAAATCGACGGCATCGCGCGCGTCCGCGACGTCCAGGATGCCCTTGATGACGATGGATCCCTTCCAGAGGTCGCGGATCCACTCGAGGTCGCGCCAGCCGATCGACGGATCGAAGTTGCCGGCCATCCAGCCGATGTAGTCCTCGAGGCCGGTCGCTGCACCGCGGTAGGCGGCGATGTTGCCCAGATCGTGCGGCCGGCCGCGCACTCCCACGTCCCAGGCCCAGCGCGGATGCATGGCCGCCTGCACGATGCGGCGCATTGCGGCATTCGGCCCCGACATGCCCGAATGCGCATCGCGGTAGCGCGAGCCGGGGACGGGCATGTCGACGGTGAACACGAGCGTCGTCACTCCTGCGGCCTGCGCGCGTTCGAGCGCGTCCCGCATGAAGCCGCGGTCCTTCAGTACGTAGAGCTGGAACCAGATCGGCACCGTCGACTGGCGCTGCACCTCGTCGATCGCGCAGACGGACACCGTCGACAGCGTGAAGGGAACGCCCCAGCCCGCCGCGGCACGCGCCGCCTGGACCTCGCCGCGGCGCGCATACATCCCCGTGAGGCCGACGGGGGCCAGCACGACCGGCATGCGCAGCGGTCTGTCGAAGAGCGTCGTCTCCAGGCTGATGCCGGCGACGTCGCGCAGTACCCGCTGGCGCAGCGCCACTTCGGAGAGGTCCGATACGTTGCGGCGCATGGTGTGCTCGGCGTTGGCGCCGCCGTCGATGTAGTGGAAGAGGAAGGGTGGCAGACGACGACGGGCCGCCTCGCGGTAGTCGGTGGGCGCGGAGATGATCATCGGGTCGGTCCCTGGTCTTGGCCGGCGGCCCGACGCTGCGCGGCGTTGGCCCGTTCCTGACGGGCGGTGTCCTCCTCGACCCGACGGACGCTCGTTCGCACGAAGAGGAGATGGACGTCGGCGGCGAGGCGCGCGCCGTCGGCGTCGCCGGCCAGGATGCGCTCCATCATCAGGCGATGCTGCGAGGACAGCGCCTCGAACGTCTGCGGCAGGGCGTAGAGCTTCTCCCGACTTCGCGAGATGCTGGTGTGCAGCAGACCGAAGAGGCTCGACATGACCTGCGCGAGCACGGCGTTGTGCGATGCATGTGCGATGGCGAGATGGAAGGCGGCATCGGCATGCGCCTCCGCCGCCACGTCGCCCACGCCATGGAGCCTCTCCATCGCGTCGAACCTGCGACGGATCCGGTCCCTGTCCGCACCGTCGGCCCGGCGCGCGGCATGATACGCCGCCGTGCCGTCGAGCGACTCGCGGACCTCGAATATGTCATGCCCGTATCCCGGGTCGGCGGCGACCAGGGGTGCCAGCGGCGCGGCGATAGTCTGTTCGGTCCATTGGGCGGGCGGTTCGGCGAGCACGATGCCCGTGCGGCGCACGGTGATCCTCCCTCGGGCCGCCAGCCTGCCCACCGCTTCGCGCAGGCTAGTGCGTGAGACCTTCAGCTCCTGCGCCAAGGCGCGTTCGGACGGCAGCCGTGCCCCGGGCAGCAGCCGGCGGCGGGCGATCAGCGCCTCGATGGCGACCTCGACGCGCTGGGACACGCGCGGTGCGTCGCTTGCGACGGGGTCCCTCACGGGATCATGCCCGGCAGCAGATAGGCCTGGATCGTGGTGATGATCCCGACCAGCATGCACAGCGGGAGGCTGTGCCTGACGGTGAAGCGGAACAGGTCCGCCTCCTTGCCCACGAGCCCCACCGCGGCGCAGGCGATGGCGATCGACTGCGGGGATATCATCTTCCCGGTGACGCCTCCGGTCGTGTTCACCGCGACCAGCAGCACGTCGCTGACCCCTATCTGGTGCGCCGTGTTGGCCTGCAGCGCGGCGAACAGCGCGTTGGCCGACGTATCCGAACCGGTGAGGAAGACTCCGAGCCATCCGAGGAACGGCGAGAAGAAGGTGAAGGCCGGCCCCGTCTGCGCCAGCAGCAGCGCCAACGTCGCCGACAGCCCCGAATAGTTCGCGAGGAACGCGAAGGCGAGCACCATGCCGATCGAGTAGATGGGAACGGCGAGGCTCCCGAGCGTCTCGGCGAAGGTCCGGACGGCCACGGTCGGCTTCATGCGGAGGAACGCGATCGTGACGACGGCCGCCAGCATTATCGCCGTGCCCGTCGCCGACAGCCAGTCGAACTTGAACACCGCCTCGTAGGGCGTGACCTCGCTGACGATAGGAGGCGTCTTGGCCACCAGCCCGTCGAGGAACGGTACGTGCAGCTTCAGCACGAGTCGGGAAAGCGGCCCGGCGCCGGAGAAGAGCGCCTTCACGGGCGCGATGCTCCATACCGTGACGAAGACGGTCAGGATGAGGAACGGCGACCAGGCCCGAACGATCCGCATCGGCGAATGCCGCACCCTGGGCGCTTCGACCGCTTCCACCGGAACGGCTCCATCGGCCGCGATCTCCGCGGCATCGAAGCGGAATATCCGCTTCGGGCTCCAGAACCGAAGGAAGACCGGCAGGGCGATCAGCGTGGCGAGCGCTGCGGTGATGTCGGGAAGCTCGGGACCGACGAAGTGTGCGGTCAGGAACTGCACGGTCGCGAAGGATCCCCCGGCGACCAGGATCGCGGGCCAGGTCTCGCGCACGCCTCGTGGACCGTCCATTATGAGGATCAGCCAGAACGGGACCAGCATCGACAGCAGGGGCAACTGGCGCCCGGCCATCTGTCCGAGCAGGAACGGATCGATGCCGGTGACCTGACCAGCCACCACGATCGGGATCCCCATGGCGCCGAAC
>Ga0308164_10003064_pt1 | contig 15626 bp, 10 predicted proteins | sample PhyTR2_FD_201031 | JGI IMG/M metagenome (GOLD analysis project Ga0308164, IMG submission 201031) | Phyllosphere microbial communities from UC Gill Tract Community Farm, Albany, California, United States - DLSLT.R2 | ecosystem: Host-associated > Plants > Phyllosphere > Unclassified | place: USA... | reverse complement strand
ACGCGGTCCTGGCCGTCGACGAGAAGTATCCTAGCTGCTGGGCGCGGGGTCCTCACAACCAGCACCTCCCCGGCGAAGGCCGGGGCCCAGTTGGAAAGGTCGATATGGCGACGGGCTGCCCCTCTTTACCACTGTCTCTCAACTGGACCCCGGCCTTCGCCGGGGAGGTGCTGGCCGGCGACGTGCTGAGTGTCAGGACACTGCCAAGCCTCATACCGCGTCGAGTTCCGGATAGGCGCGGAAGATGCCGTCGGTGTTGAAGGCGAGGCGACGGTCGCTTTTTAGATAGGCCTTGATGCCGGGCAGCTCGGCGACCTGATCATGAATCCGGACCAAGTTCGGATAGTCAGGTTCGAGCGTCTTCATCCGCTTCGGGAACATGTACCGCAGCCCCTCGATCACCTGGAACAGCGACGTATCAGCATAGCTCCACTTGTGATCGATCAGCCAGTCACCCGCATTCGCCTGCGCGGCCTCCTCAAAATGTCCCAAATACTTTGGCATCCGCGCCTCGCGGAACTGCTTGGCGGCGCGCGCGGCCTCGGGTTTCTGGTCGTCGTAATAGTCCATCATCGCGACCGGATGATGGACGTTGTGGACCTCCGCGACGAGGTCGGCGATCGTCAGCTGGAACTGGTTAAGCCACAGCCGATCCGCCATGTTCGACGGCGCGAGGCCGTGACGCTCGCCGAGATACATCAGGATGTTGGCGACCTGCGCGATCACGAGGCCGTCAAGTTCGAGATAGGGCGGTGCGAATGGCGTCCGACCGGCGCGGTCGTTCAGATCGGCCATGAGACCGTCCTCGCCTACGCCGCGCGCGCAATCCTCGTACTCGATCTCGGCGCCTTCCAGCGCAAGCCGGACGAACTCGCCGCGCCCCTGGATCGAGGGCCAGTACCAGAGCTTGTAGGACATCAGCTTTCCCCGGGTGCGCGGGCCTTGATGGCGAGCGCGTGGATCTTCGTGCTCAACAGTTCGGCGAGCGCCTGGTTCACGAGTCGCTGGCGGGCGACGCGATTAAGGCCTTCGAACGCCGACGTTTCTACCTCGACGCGAAAATGCGTCTCGCCGGTGCCGTCGTCGCCCATATGGCCGGCGTGGAGGCCGCTCTCGTTGACGACGGTCAGCTGCGTCGGGGCGAGTGTCGCCGTGAGGCGGGCGGTGATCTGGTCCTGTACGGAGCCGCTGGCGAGGTCTGTCATGCTCCCTATATAGCCCGTTTTGGAAGCGCGGGGAGCCGGTGGCGGACGACGATCGAAAAGAGCGGAAAGAACGCCCCAGCCCACGGTTTCACGGCCGCGTGGAAGGGACCGGTCGCGTCTGCATGTGGCGCGACTGCCAGGAGCCCGGCGAATTCCGCGCGCCACCGCTCGAAGGTCCGAGCGACGGCGGCCCGCCGCAGTTCCGCTGGTTCTGCCTCGAGCACGTCCGCGCGTTCAACTCAGGCTATAATTTCTTCGACGGCATGACGGCGGACGAGATCCACCATGCGCAGCGGCCGATGGCGGGTTGGGAACGCGAGACGCGGGCGTTCGCGCATTTCGGCGGCGATACCCCGCCGAAATGGGCGGACTTCGCCGATCCGATAGATGCGATAGGTGCAAGGTTCGGCGAGCGGATGGCGGCGGCGCGAAAGGATGGCCGCGTGCTCTCCGACGGCGAGCGGCGCTCGTTGCGCGTGTTGGGGCTCGGCACGGACACCGACCGGACGGCACTGCGCAAACGCTACAGCGAACTCGTCCGCCGCTATCACCCCGATCGCAACGGCGGCGACCGGGCGCACGAGGCGGAGTTGCAAAAGGTTATCGCGGCCTACCAGCACCTGAAGGGTGCCACCGCTTTTGCCTGACGAAGCGGGAATGTGATCCATACTTACTCTGATCGATATTTCACGATGCGCCAGTCGGAACCGCACGGCTGGCGAGCGGTTCGTCTAACTCTTCCGGTCAATCGCCTGACCAATCGTACAGCGGCGGTTGAGTAACAGCCCGCGCTTGGCCTAGAGCTACCGGGAACACGAGGCCAACATGACCGATATCCCGAATACCCAGCCCGACAGCCGCGAGACCACGATCCTCGACGCCCCCGACCGCATGGTGAAGGTGCGCGAAATGTTCGGGATCGATTCCGACATGGAAGTGCCGGCGTTTTCCGAAGCCGATGAGCGCGTCCCCGATCTTGATCCGGCGTACGTCTTCGATGCCGACACCACGCTCGCCGTGCTGGCGGGGTTCGCGCATAACCGTCGCGTGATGGTCCAGGGCTATCATGGCACCGGCAAGTCGACGCATATCGAGCAGGTCGCGGCGCGCCTGAAATGGCCATGCATCCGAATCAACCTCGATGCGCACATCAGCCGTATCGACCTGATCGGCCGCGATGCGATCGTCCTCAAGGACGGCCAGCAGATCACCGAGTTTCGCGAAGGCCTGCTCCCCTGGGCGTTGCAGACGCCGACCGCGTTGGTGTTCGACGAATACGATGCCGGTCGCCCGGACGTGATGTTCGTGATTCAGCGCGTGCTGGAGACCGAGGGCAAGCTGACCCTGCTCGACCAGAACCGCGTGATCCGCCCGAACCCGTGGTTCCGCCTGTTCGCGACCGCCAACACGGTCGGCCTCGGCGACACGAGCGGATTGTATCACGGCACGCAGCAGATCAACCAGGGCCAGATGGACCGCTGGAACATCGTCGTCACGCTCAACTATCTGCCCGCCAAGGTCGAGGCACAGATCGTGCTCGCCAAGTCCGGTGAATACGACAAGCCCGAGGGCAAGAAGACCGTCGAGAACATGGTCCGCGTTGCCGACATGACCCGCAAGGGCTTCGTCAATGGCGACATCTCGACCGTGATGAGCCCGCGCACGGTGATCACCTGGGCGCAGAACGCGCTGATCTTCGGCGACGTCGGCTTCGCGTTCCGCTTGAGCTTCCTCAACAAGTGCGACGAGGCGGAGCGTTCGCTGGTGGCTGAATATTACCAGCGCGTGTTCGGCAAGGACCTTCCCGAGAGCGTGGTGGGCAAGGCCTAAGCCTTTGGCCAACGAAACCCCTCTCGATCGCTTCAAGGCGGTTCTTGCCGGCACCGCGCGCGCGATTTCGGAGGAGCCGGAGGTCGAACTCGCGTTCACCGCGGACGCGCCGACGCAGTCGGGCAAGCACATCAAGGTTCCAATGCCCGCGCGCGCGCTGCCGCTGGAGCAGGTCGCGGAGGCGCGTGGGTTCGCGGACGGTTTCGCGCTCAGGTTGAAGCATCACGACATCGCGCTGCATAATCGTGCAGCGCCGGTCGAAGCGGTGGCGCGCGCAGTGTTCGATTCCGTCGAGACCGCGCGAGTCGAGGCGCTCGGGTCGCGTGGCTATGCCGGCATCACCGAGAATCTTGAACGCGCGCTCGACGTGCGGTTGCGCGCCGACCCCATCACGCGCGCGCGGAATCGCGACGAGGTGCCGCTGTCGACCGCACTCGGCCTGATGGTGCGCGAGCGGCTGACCGGGCAGGAATCGCCCGCGATCGCCGCACCCGGTCTCGCGCTGGTCCGCGAGTGGATCGAGAGCAAGACCGATCTCGACGCGCTGGCCTATGCGCTCGACGACCAGAAGGCGTTCCAGGGCCTTGCGCGGAAGATGTTGCAGGAACTCGAACTGGTCGAAGGCGATCAGGTCCCCGAGGAGAGCGACGAAGGCGGCTCCGAGGACGAGGGCACCGACGAGCAGCAGCAGGACGAGGGCGACGAAGGCGACGACCAGGGCGAGGACGGCCAGGGCGAAGTCGAGGCGCGCGGCGAACAGTCCGAGCAGCAGAACGAGGAAAGCGACGGCCAGGAGCAGAGCGACGAGTCGATGGACGACATCGACGGCGAGCCCGGTGACGACGGCGAGGAAGGCATGCAGCCGGTCCGCCCGAACCGTCCTTTCGCGGACATGGGCGGCGCGTTCGACTACAAGCCGTGGACGACGCAGTTCGACGAGGTGATCGCCGCCACGGAGCTCTGCGACGCCGACGAACTCGCACGCCTGCGCGGCTATCTCGACCAGCAGCTCGTGCACCTGCAATCGACCGTGTCGAAGCTTGCCAACCGGCTCCAGCGGCGGCTCATGGCGCAGCAGTCGCGGTCGTGGGATTTCGACCAGGAGGAGGGGATCCTCGATGCGGCGCGCCTCGCGCGCGTGATCGTCAACCCGACGCTGTCGCTCAGCTACAAAGCCGAGCGCGAGACCGATTTCCGCGACACCGTGGTGACGTTGCTGATCGACAATTCCGGCTCGATGCGCGGACGCCCGATCTCCATTGCGGCGATCAGCGCGGACATTCTCGCGCGCACGCTGGAACGCTGCGGCGTGAAGACCGAGATCCTCGGGTTCACGACGCGCGCCTGGAAGGGCGGGCAGAGCCGCGAGACGTGGCTGGCCGCCGGGCGTCCGCCACAGCCGGGGCGGCTGAACGACATTCGCCACATCGTCTACAAGCGCGCCGACGAGCCGTGGCGCCGTGCGCGCAACTCGCTCGGCCTGATGATGCGCGAGGGGTTGCTGAAGGAGAATATCGACGGCGAGGCGCTGATGTGGGCGCATGCCCGGCTGGTAGCGCGGCCCGAGGAACGTCGCATCCTGATGGTGATCAGCGACGGCGCTCCGGTCGACGATTCCACGCTCAGCGTGAACTCTGGCTCGTATCTGGAGCGGCATCTGCGGCAGGTGATCGGCTGGATCGAGAGCAAGTCGCCGGTCGAGCTGGTCGCGATCGGTATCGGCCACGACGTCACCCGTTATTACGCGCGCGCCGTGACGATCATGGACGTCGAGCAGCTTGGCGGCACGATCATCGAACAGCTGGCCTCGCTGTTCGATACGGAATGAGTGGCTTGTGATCGAAGCACCAGCTGGTGGATTCCACGGGCCCGTCAAGCGCTCGATCACGATCGCCGGCCACCAGACATCCATCAGTCTCGAACCCATCTTCTGGCAAGCGCTGGAGGCCGCTGTGGCGCGCCTTGCGTTGCCCTTGTCTGCGCTGGTCGCAGAGATCGACGCGATACGCATCTTGGCCGACGATCCCCCTAATCTCGCTAGCGCATTGAGATCATGGCTGTTCTCGAACGACGCATGAGAATTAGTCGCAATAGCGTTGACAGTGAGAACGACTCTCAATAGCGAACCCGCAACAATAAGGGGTTTCGCATGTCTGGTCTCTCGTCGCGTTCGTCCGCCGCGCCTGCATTTCTTGCGCTTTCGTGCGTAGGGTTCATTGCCAGCGCACCAGCCTACGCCGCAGATCGCCCAGCTGAATCGGCAAAGGTCCATGCGGCCGACGACCAGGAAAAGCAGCTCAACCGCGACGAAATCGTCGTCAACGGCAAGACCGTCCCCGCGACCACGCTGGAGAGCCCGAAGGCGACGCGCAGCCTGCTCGACACGACGCAGACGGTTACGATCATCGGTGACCAGACGATCCGCAAGCAGAATTTGCTCACCTTGCGTGACGTGTTGCAGACGATCCCCGGCATCACCTTCGGCGCGGGCGAAGGCGGCGGCGGATACGGCGACAGCATCAACCTGCGCGGCTATTCCGCCAACAACGACATCACGATCGACGGCGTCCGCGACAGCGCGCAGTATAGCCGCAGCGAGACGTTCAACCTGCAACAGGTCGAGGTCTATAACGGCGCGAACAGCGTGTTCGGTGGCGGCGGATCGGTCGGCGGCACCATCAACCTCGTCACCAAGCGCCCGCAGGCGGAGACGCTGACGGTCGTGTCCGGCGGCGTCGGCACCGACGATTATTATCGCACCACGCTCGACTCGAACGTCCGCGTCAGCGACCTCGTCGCGGTCCGTCTCAACGCAGTCGCGCACAAGAACGACATTCCCGGCCGCGACGTCGAAAACAACAAGCGCTGGGCGGTCGCACCGTCGCTGATCGTCGGCGTCACCGGCCCGACTAGCCTGACGCTGCAATATCTGCATCAGGAGGACGAGAACGTCCCGGTCTACGGTGTCCCCTATTATCGCAGCGCATTGTATTCCGGCGCCCTCCCGGGTGTCGACAATTCGGGCTATTACGGAATTGCGAACCTCGACAAGCAGGACATCACCGTCGACCAGGCGACCGCGACGGTCAGCCACCGCTTTTCGGACAAGGTGTCGATCCGCAATCTCAGCCGGTGGCAGCGCGTCCAGCAAGACTCGCTGACCAGCGCGCCGCAGGGCGTGTTCTGCCTTGCCAACAATCGCACGCCGACTGGCGCGGCTTGTACCGCGTCTTTCACCGCACCGGTTATCGATGGCGGCGTTCTCCGACCAGCGACAGCGGCGGCGCCCTTCGTCGTGACCGTGCAACCGGGCTTCTTCCTCGGCAACGGCCCGCGCGGCTTTGTTCGGAACCAGGAGAACCAGATACTCTACAACCAGACCGATCTGCGCGCGGTGTTCGATACCGCCGGGCTCGAGCATACGCTGGTGGTCGGCGCATCGGTCTCGCAGGAGGATTACACGATCGTCACCGGCAACACGTTGCGCACGGCGACCGGCGTGACGGTCGTCCAGTCGCCGATCGAACTCGCCAACCCGAACACCAATTACAGCGACGCGTTCAACTTCATCGAATCCGGCCGTTCGCAGGGCAGCACCAGCAACGCCGCCGTCTATGCCTTCGACACGATCAAGGTCATCCCGCAGATCGAAGTGAATTTCGGCCTGCGCTATGAACATGCCAAGGGGACTTTTCGCGCAGATACCTTCTCGACGGCCGTGACTACGCCCGCGACGCTCGGTACCTATGCGCGCGGCCTGAACCAGACGAGCGACGAAACGCTGTTCTCGTACCGCGGCGGCATTAACTTCAAGCCGATCGAGACCGTCAGCCTGTATGCCTCATACGGGAATGCGACCACGCCTACGTCGGCGACCGTCCGGCTCGGTTGCGGTACGTTGATCAATGCACCCGCGGGCCAGCTCGACCCATGCGACGTGAAGCCGGAAAAGGCCGTAAACTACGAACTCGGCGCCAAGGCGGACCTGTTCTCGCGCAAGCTGCAGCTGACGGCAGCGGTGTTCCGCAACGAGCGGACCAATTACCGCGTCGCCACGAACGACCCGATCGTCACGACGCTCGGCGTCAACGACGGCCGTTCGCGCGTCGACGGCATCGCGCTCGGCGCTAGCGGCAGCATCTCGCACGCCTTCTCGATCTTCGCCAACTACACGTATCTGAAGGCGAAGGTCATCCAGAGCGTCTCGAACTTCTGTCTCGCCAATCCGGGGCCGGTCCGTACGACCGTCGGGGCGGTCACGACCACGACCAACCCGTGCGGCAACTCGGCCGCGATCCTCGATACGCAGGCGGGGCAGGAGCTCACCAACACGCCGAAGCATTCGGGCAGCCTGTTCACCACCTACACGCTGCCGTTCGGCCTCCAGCTCGGCTACGGCCTGACCTATCAGGGGGCGTTCGCGCTCAACAACAGCGCGCTGGCCACCCCGCTCGCGCCGACGACCGTGGTGACGCCGGTCTTCCACTCGTCGGATTACCTGACGCACCGCGCGTTCCTGTCGTACACCGTCGGCAACGGCCTGACCGCGCAGCTCAACGTGCAGAACTTCACCAACGAGAAATACTACACCGGCATCCGCAACAATGGCTGGGCGACGCCTGGCGAGGCGCGCTCGGTGCGGCTGACGCTGTTCTACAGCCTGTGAGGCTCGGCGGCGACGCGGGCAGTTTGCCGGTATCGCCGCCGCATTCTAGGGTGACGCCATGTTGATCGCTATCCCCGATGTCCTCGATGCGGCCGGCGTCGCCCGTGTCCGCACGCTGATCGACCCCGCCGAGTGGGTCGACGGCAATGCCACGTCGGGGCCGCAAAGCGCGCTCGCCAAGCGGAACGAGCAATTGCCCGAAGACTCGGCGGCTGCGCGCGAGGCTGGCGGGATCGTGCTCGACGCGCTCGGGCGATCGGCCTTGTTCGTGGCGGCGGCACTCCCACAGAAAGTGTTTCCGCCGTTGTTCAACCGCTACGCCGGCGGACAGGATTTCGGGCTGCACGTCGACAACGCGATCCGGATGAAGCGCGGCACCGATTTCCGCATCCGCAGCGACCTGTCCGCAACGCTCTTCCTAGACGACCCGGCGACGTACGATGGCGGCGAGCTGGTGATCGAGGACCAGTTCGGGCCACAATCGGTCAAGCTACCGGCCGGGCATATGGTTCTCTACCCCGCTTCCAGCCTGCACCGGGTGACGCCGGTGACGCGCGGGGTGCGTACCGCATCGTTCTTCTGGCTCCAGTCGATGGTCCGTGACGACGGCGCGCGGCGGATCCTGTTCGATCTCGACCAGGGCGTGCAGGCAGTCGCGGCCGCACAAGGGCAGGGCGATCCAGCCACCGTGCGGCTGACCGGTGTGTACCACAATCTCCTGCGCCGCTGGGCGGACGCCTGACTTCTGCTCCCCTCCCTGAAAGGGAGGGGCAGGGGGTAGGTCGGTTTCCGTATCTCCAGACGCCGCGACCAGAGCAGGCCAACCCACCCCCAACCCCTCCCTTCCAGGGAGGGGAGCATGTTGCGCTCCGTCTCTCATGTGGACTTCGACAGCCCCCCCATGCCACGCTCCAGACACGGGGGAATGCAATGAACAAACTGGCAATGCGGCGCGCGTGGTTCCAGGTCCACAAGTGGATCGGGCTGGTGCTGGCGATCCTGATCATACCGTTGTCGCTCAGCGGCGCGGCGCTGGTGTGGCATGACGCGCTCGATCGGATCGTCGATCCGGCGCGCTATGCGGTTTCGGGGAGGACCGTGGTCGGGCCGGACAGCTATGTCGCGGCGGCGCGCGCGGCGCTGAAGCATGGCGAGCGGATCGCGACGCTGACGATGCCCGACGACGGCGGCCCGGTGATCGTCGCGGCCAGTTCGGCCAGTGCGCCGATCCGGCAAGGGCCTCCCCAGCGGACGATGGTGTATCTCGATCCGCCGACGGCACGCGTGCTGGAGGTGTCGCCGTCGAACGCCGGGCTCGTGCGGTTCTTGCACGTGCTCCACGGGAGCCTGCAACTCCCCGGCGTCGGGCGCTCGATCGTCGGCTGGATCGGCGTGGCGATGATGGTGTCGTGCTTTACCGGGCTGTGGTTGTGGTGGCCGACGGTTGGGAAGTGGACGCGTGGGTTCCGGTTCCGACGGCACCGTGACGTCGAAACCAACCTGCATCATTTGTTCGGCTTCTGGATCGCGCTGCCGCTGTTCGTGCTGTCGCTGACGGGTGCCTGGATCTCGTTCCCGCAGGTCTTCGGGAAGCTCACCGGCGAGACGTCGCGTCCGAGAGGCGGTCCCGATCGCGGCGCGATGATGCGCGCGAAACCGCTGGCGTCGCCCGCGCAGCCACTGGCGGTGGCGATCGGCAAGGCCCGCGGCATCGTCGACAATGCACCGTTGCGGAGCGTCACCTGGCCGACCGATCTCAGCGCGGACTGGACGGTGACGTTCCAGGGCAGGGGCCAGGGCGGCGGCGCGCCGATCGGGGTGAAGGTTGCGGACGACACCGGCGGCGCGACCGCGGCACCGGCGCGGTCTCAGGGCGGCGTGGCGCGATGGATGCGGCGGATCCACGATGGCACCGACATGGGTGCGCTGTGGCAGGTGATCATCTTCATGGGCGGGATATTGCCGGCTGTGCTGGCGGTGACCGGGGTGATCATGTGGTGGCGCGCGCGTGAGTGGAAGGCGGAGCTCGCGGCCCGGCGGGCGTAACCTATCCCTCGCCCCTTCGGGGAGAGGAAGGAGGAGCCTCTTGGCGACGGGAGGGTGAGGGGAGTTGGGACTCGCGTCCCGAGCCTCATTCCCCGCACCCTCCCACGCGCAAGCGCACGCGGGCCCCTCCCTCCCCCCGCAGGGGGGAGGGAGGGGTTAAGTCACCGCCCCAGTAGCACCCGTGCCTGCCCGGCGATCTGCGCGAGCATCGCCGCGTTCGGCACCGCCGCATGGCGCGCACGGTCGATCACCGCCTTGAACTGCGCCACCCGCGCCGCATTCGTCAGCAGCCATTTTTCCACCGCACCCTGCGGATCCTGTGCCCCGCACCGCGCCAGGAACTCCAGCCGCAACTGCTGGAAATCGCGTGCCAGCCCAGCGACCAGCAAGCGCTCCCAAGGATCGGTCGGACTGATCCGCGCCGCATTCGCCTGCGCCCAGTCGAGTCCCAGCGCCTGCCCGAGATGCGTGAACGCCCGCGTCACCACCGCCTCGTCGAGCGCCATCCGCTCGCCAAGATCCGCCAGCCCGACCGCGCCGTCCATCTCGAACAGACGGACGACCTTGCGCACCAGATCGCCCGGCGCACCGACCGCCTCGAGTTGCCCCGCGATGCGGCTGCTCTGCGCGCTCGCCTCCTCGAGCAGCAACGCCGCAGTCTGGCTGTCGAGCTGCGTGATCCCCTTAGCCAGTCGCGCGAGCACGTCGCCCGGCACCGCGCCCGGCGCCGACACGCGCAACAGATCGGCGATCTGCGAGCGGGTCGCGACCGCCACCTCGTCGAACAGCGCGATCCGCGCCGCCTCGGGCATCACCGCCGTCTCGATCTCTGCCCACAGTGCCGGCAGGTCGAACAGGCGCTCGGCGACGACGAACATCGCCGCGATATCGCCCATCGCCGCGCCTTCCTCTTCCGCCAGTTCGAACGGGTAGAGGATGCCCAGTCGGTTGACGATCCGGTTGGCGAGCTTGGTCGCGACGATCTCGGGCCGCAGCCGATGCTCGTCGATCGCCGTCTCGAAGCGCGCGCGCATCGCCGCCGGGAACGCGGCATGCAGGTCGGGCTTGAGCGCGTCGTCCTTGGCGATGTCGCTATGCTCGATCGCATCCTGCAACCCGAGCTTGGCCGTCGCCAGCAACACGGCCAGCTCAGGCCGCGTGAGGCCGAGCCCATCTTGCCCGCGCCGGAGCAGAATATCGTTCGACGCCAACCCCTCGACCGCACGATCGAGCCTGCCGCCACCCTCGAAGATCTCGATCACGCGCACATAGCTAGGCACCGCGACCGCACCGTCCGCCTCGGCGATCGACAGCGCCAGCGTCTGGAGGCGATTATCCTCCAGCACCAGATGCGCGACGTCGTCGGTCATGCTCGCGAGCAGCGTGTTGCGGTCCTCATAGTCGAGCCGGCCCTCGATCATCTCGCGGTTGAGCGCGATCTTGATGTTGACCTCGTTGTCCGAGCAATCGACGCCGGCCGAATTGTCGATGAAGTCGGTGTTGATCCGCCCGCCGCGCGTGGAGAACGCGATGCGCGCGGCCTGCGTGACGCCCAGGTTCGCGCCTTCGCCGATCGCGATAACGCGCAGGTCCTCAGCATTGACGCGCAGCCGGTCGTTGGCCGGATCGCCGACCGCGACGTTCGCTTCCGAGGCCGCTTTCACATAAGTACCGATGCCGCCGAACCAGAGCAGGTCCGCCGGCGCCTTGAGAATCGCCGAGATCAACGCACCCGGCTCCATCTCGTTCGCCGTCACGCCGAGCGCAGCCTGCACCTGCGGTGACAGCTTCACGATCTTGGCGGTGCGCGCGAATACGCCGCCGCCCTTCGAGATCAGGCTGGCGTCGTAGTCCGCCCAGCTCGACCGCGGCAGCGCGAACATCCGGTTGCGCTCGTCCCAGCTGGTCGCCGGATCGGGGTCGGGATCGAGGAAGATGTGGCGGTGATCGAACGCCGCGACGACCTTCAGCGTCTTCGACAACAGCATGCCGTTGCCGAACACGTCGCCCGACATGTCGCCGCAGCCAACGACGGTGATGCTCTCGCTCTGCACGTCGAGCCCACGTTCCGCGAAATGTCGCTGGACGCTCAGCCATGCGCCCTTGGCGGTGATCCCCATCGCCTTGTGGTCGTAGCCGACCGAGCCACCGGAGGCGAACGCGTCGCCGAGCCAGTAGCCGCGTTCGAGCGCGAGCGCGTTGGCCACGTCGCTGAACGTCGCGGTGCCCTTGTCTGCGGCCACGACGAAATACGGGTCCTCGCCGTCCAAGATCGTCACGCCGTCCGGATGGACGACCTTGCTCTCGACGATGTTGTCGGTGATCGACAGCAGCGTGCGGATGAAGATCCGGTAGCTCTCGGTGCCCTCGGCCAGCCACGCGTCGCGGTTCGAGGGGGCAGGGAGCTGCTTGGGATAGAAGCCGCCCTTCGCGCCAGTCGGCACGATCACCGCGTTCTTGACGCGCTGCGCCTTCATCAGCCCGAGGATCTCGGTGCGGAAATCGTCGCGACGGTCGGACCAGCGCAGGCCGCCACGCGCGACCGGGCCGGCGCGGAGGTGGATGCCCTCGACGCGAGGCGAATAGACCCAGACTTCGCGCCAAGGCACGGGCGCGGGGAGGCCCGGAATCAGATGACTGTCGAGCTTGAACGCGAGCGCTTCCGACGCGGCCGGCGTGAATGCGTTGGTGCGCAGAGTCGCCGCGATCAGGTTGTGATACGCGCGCAGGATCCGGTCGTCGTCGATCGCGGTGACCGCGTCGAGCCCGGCTTCGATGGCCTGATCCGCCTCGATCGCGTTACCCGGGTGCTCCGGATGATGGACTGCGGTGAACCGCGCGATCAGAGCCGCCGCAACCTTCGGCGCACGCCGCAACGCATCGACCACGGTGGTCAGCCCGTACGGAAGCCCCGCCTGCCGCAGATACCGGAACCACGCACGGAAAAGCACGATCGCCTCGGGACGCATCCCGAGTTCGACGATCAGTCGGTTGAACGCATCGTTCTCGGCCGCGCCTTCCAGCACAGCCGCGATCGCGCCTTCGAGCACGGGCGCGTCGCTCTGCTGCGCGGCGTCGTTCGCCTCCAGCACGAAATCATGCACGAACGGCACGCTATCGTCGCGCAACCGCGTCGGCAGTTCGCCGATCACGCGGAAGCCGAAATTCTCCAGCACCGGCACTGCGTCGGACAGGGGAAGGGCGCCGCCGAGCTTGTAGATCTTCAACTGCGGATCGGCACCGGCCTCACCCGGGACGAGGCGCACGCCACGCGCATCCGCATCGCCCAGTGCGGCGATGCGCTGGATATCCTCGGCGGCTTCCGCGGGCGTGCTGAGGTTGCGGTAATTCTGCGGGAACGCGGCCGCCCACTTAAGCGCAAGACGCGCGGCGCGTGGCGGCGGCAACGTCTCGACCAGCGCGGCCTCGACGTCCGACACCCAGCCGCGCACCATCCGTTGCAACCGGAGCGCGAGCGGCGCGACGTCGGGCATCCGCCCATCGCCGCGCAGGTCGAGCGTGTAGCGGATCATCGCGACCTCGCCGTCCTCCAGCGCGATCGACCAGTTGAGCACGCTCGCATTCGCCGCCTCCGCCAGCATGTCGCCGATCGCAACGCGGCGGCTGGTGGTGACGTCGTCGCGCGGCAACCAGACGAACCCGAACAGATGACGGCCGAGCGCGGACTCGACCAACACGAGCGCAGGTCGCGGCCGATCCGCGATGCTCATTGCGGTCAGCGCCAGATCCTCCAGTGCATCGGGCGCGAACGCGATGACTAGATCGTGCGGAAGCGCAGTGAACGCGTGCGTCAGCGCCTTGCCGGCATGCCCGCGCGGATCGAACCCGAACTTCGCCTTCATCGCCGCAAGGCGCGTGCGCAACACCGGCACGTCGCGCGGCATCGCGGCAAGCGCGGCGCTGGTCCACAGCCCGCTGTAGATCGACAGCCCGGCGACCGTCGCGCCTTCCATCACCGGCACCACGACGAGGTCGAGCGGCACGGCGCGGTGGACGGTCGAGATCAGGTTCGACTTCAGCAACAACGGCGCGTCGTTGCCGGCCTCGAACCATTCGATCGCCAGTGCGCGCGACGCTTCGGCAAGGATCGGCACGCGGTGTTCGTTGCGCGCGATACCCAGCGCGGCACGGCCGCTGCCGTCGCGGTGCCAGATCTGATGCCCGAGCAGTGTCAGATGCCCGTTTAGGAACCACTGCAACAGCGCTGCGCCTTCGCCCTCGGGCAGCTTGGCGATATCGTCGTCGAGCGCGGCCTGCATCGCGCGCCAGTCGGTCACCGCCGCGCGGACGTCGGCCAATACGGCGGTGAGGTCCTCGATCAGTCCGCGACGGTCGCGCGCATCGGCGCGCTCCATCTCGAGATAGATCATCGATTCGGGGCGACCGGCGCCTTGGCCGTCCGCGTCGATCGCGTGCAGCGTGCCATCTGGGGCGCGCGTCGTACGGACGACGGGGTGGATGATCCGGTCGACCGCGATGTCCTGCGCGCCGATCGCCGCGGCGATCGAATCGACCAGGAACGGCATGTCGTCGTTGACGATCGCAAGGCGCATCCGCCGCCGCGTGTCGTCCGCGCTGATCGGCTCGATCGCGATCGCCGGCGCACCGTCGTCGCGGTGCGCGGCAGTCGCAGCGACGAACGCCGCGGCCTGCGCGACCTCGCTCGCCCCGAAGTCCCTCAGTTCGCCCGGAAGGGCCCGTTCGGTCAGCCGGCCCGCGAGGGTTTCGGTGAGCGTGTTCAACGATTGGTTCGCCATAGGTCAGGGCCTATGCGCCCGCTATTCGCCTATCTCAACCCTTGTGGCAGGTGCGAAGAAATATGCTGCGGCGCACCTAGAATTCAGACCGCTCGGCCGCAGCGATCGCGGCAAGATCGCCGTCGAACCCGCCGAGAAAGCTCGCGAAACCGCCTGACGGCACCTGATGCCGATGGGCGTGTCGCAGCACCGTCGCGAATGTCTCCAACCGCCCTGCCTCGAAATTCGCGCCAAACACGAGCGTGACGATCTGCGTCATCGCGTCCGTCCCACCCGGCATGCAGGCAGCAGAGAGTATCGCGCTGAAATCATCGCCGTCCTGTACGGCTGACACTGCAAGATCATGCGCCCGACCTAGCGTCCGGTGCAGCGCTGCCCGACTGCGCGCTTCGGCCGCGCGGACCTGCGCTGCGCTCTCCCGCGCCATCGCCAGTTGCTCGCCGAGGGCCCCGACGAGCACATAGTCGGCGGGTAAGGGGTCATCCAGCACCAGCTCCTGCAATGCCGCAGGCGTCGGCTCGGCAGGCATGATATCGAAGCCACCGCTCGGTCCATCCGCCCACACCTGCGCGGTCGCGCCCGAGCCATACGAGGTTGCGTGAACGGCGGCATCTAGCTCAGCCGACAGCGCAGCCTGCAAATCAGCGTCCGCGAGCTCCTTCCAATTGATCACGCCGTAAATGAAATCGATCGTCACCCCGCCAGACGCGAACGGCATCAGGATCCCGCGGTACAGCGTCGTCCGTCCCCGGCTGCTGACGAATTCCGCTTCGAAGCCGATCGGCGCGCGATTGGCGATGATCTGCAGGTAATGATCGGTCAACCGCGACAGCAGCGACCGGCTCGGGACGTCCGCGATCGTCGCGATCGGCCCCTCGAGCCCGCACTCCTCGCGCAGAGCTCGTCCGAGATACGCGATCTTCGGATCGCCCATGCCCTGACTGAAATCAAGCAGCACGCTGTGCGGCCCGAAATCGGTGATCGTCTCGGGCTCGAGGTCGGCAATCGAAGGATAGGGGCGGTCCTTCAGCAGCGACACCCAATGGTTGTAGGCGCGCACGTGCATACGCCGCTCGTCACCCCCGAGATCGAACATCACGT
>Ga0308164_10003062_pt1 | contig 15629 bp, 16 predicted proteins | sample PhyTR2_FD_201031 | JGI IMG/M metagenome (GOLD analysis project Ga0308164, IMG submission 201031) | Phyllosphere microbial communities from UC Gill Tract Community Farm, Albany, California, United States - DLSLT.R2 | ecosystem: Host-associated > Plants > Phyllosphere > Unclassified | place: USA... | reverse complement strand
TGATCTGACCCCGAAATGTTGGACATCAACATCCAGGGGGCTCATGAAAAAGTACACAGAGCAGGCGAAATTGTCGGTTGTTGAAGATTACTGTTCGGGGAGCGCAGGTCACCGAGAGGTAGCGCATCGCCACGGAGTCAATTCTTCTTCGCTTCGAAAATGGATTGCGGCCTATCAGGCGCTTGGTGCCGCTGGCCTCAAAAGTAAGAGAAAGAAGAACTACAGCCCTGAGTTCAAGCTGGCTGTATTGCAGCGCATGCGAAAGGAAGAGCTGTCCTATCGCCAAGTCGCTGCGCTGTTTGATATCCGGAAATCCGACATCATTGGCGAATGGGAGCGCAGGTATGATGAAGGCGGTTTGGAGGCCTTGTCCCGGCAGCCAGGAAGCGGACGTCACCAGAAAATGACAAAACCTATCCCGCCCATTCAGCTTGAATCTTCGGACGACGAAGCTCGTACGCATGATGATTTGCTGGCCGAATTGAGCCAGTTGCGGATGGAGATCGCTTATTTAAAAAAGCTCGATGCCTTAGTTCAAGCGAAGGAACGAGCAGCGCAGCGGAAAAAGCGCAAATCGTGATTGAACTGAGGCAAGAGCACCCTCTGGAAGGCCTTCTGAGAGTGGCGGGCTTGGCCCGTAGCACGTTTTACTATCAACAAAAGGTGCAGCAAGCCGTTGATAAATACGCGGTACTGAAGACCAGAATTTGCTCGATCTTCGACGAGCACAAAGGCCGATATGGCTATCGCCGCATCACTGCTGCCGTTCGGCGAGCTGGACACCTCGTGAACCACAAGACTGTTCAGCGCCTCATGGGCGAGCTTCAGTTGAAAAGCCGTGTGCGCACAAAGAAATACCGGGCCTACAGAGGCGAAGAAGGTCAGGTTGCGCCGAACCTGCTGAAGCGGAAGTTCAATGCCAAAAGACCAAATCAGAAATGGGTTACGGATGTGACGGAGTTTCGGGTCGGCGGGCAGAAGCTTTACCTCTCACCGATACTTGATCTCTACAACGGCGAAATCATCGCTTTCAAGACAGCCAGGCGCCCGCTGTTCGATATGGTCGGCGGAATGCTACGACAAGCCTTTGAACGGCTACGGCCACGCGATGAACCAATCTTGCATTCTGACCAAGGATGGCAATATCGAATGCCTATTTACCGTCGCGTCCTGAGCGAGCGAGCAGTCAAGCCGAGCATGTCTCGCAAAGGAAATTGCTATGATAATGCGGCTATGGAAAGCTTTTTCGGCACCTTGAAGTCGGAGTTCTTTTACCTGAACAAATTCAGCAGTCTTGATGAGCTTGAAGCAGGGATAGAGGGGTACATACACTACTACAATCATTCGCGAATCAGGCTGAAGCTGAGTGGCCTAAGCCCTGTGGAATACAGGACTCAAGCACGGCGGGCATAGAAGGCGTCCAACATTTCGGGGTCAGATCATTTTAAGCGGACGCGATCACCCTTATCGCCAGGATTTCCATGCGCCAACGAAGCTCTTACCCCAAACCATTCAAAGCCCAGGTCGTCCAGGAATGCTTGCAACCCGGAGCGACAATTTCCAGCGTAGCCATCCATCACGGCATCAATGCTAACGTGATCCGCAAGTGGCTACCGGCTTACCGGGATCAATCGCCTGTAACCTTGCCGGCTTTCGTTCCGGTAAAAACGGTACCAAGGCGAGCAACAGAAGAGATGGTGATCATCTCGCTGCCTCTGGGTGATAAATCCATCACCGTAAAATGGCCAGCCTCGGATCCGGACGGCTGCGCCTGTTTGATTCGTGGCCTGGCCCAATGATTCGCGTCGATGCCATCTGGCTCGCCACCGAGCCTATGGACATGCGCGCCGGCACTGAGACTGCGCTGGCCCGAGTGGTCGCGGTATTCGGTGCGGCGAAGCCGCACTGCGCTTACCTTTTTGCAAACCGCCGGGCCAACCGCATGAAAGTCCTGGTGCACGACGGCGTCGGTATCTGGCTGGCGGCACGGCGTTTGAATCAAGGAAAATTTCATTGGCCGGTCATCCGTCGCGGGGCGGAAGTCGAACTCGACCCCGAACAACTCCAGGCGCTGGTACTGGGATTACCCTGGCAAAGAGTCGGTGCGGGCGGCGCAATTACATTGCTTTAAATGCTGCCTTTTAGCTGAAGCAGTCGGGCTGCTTTGGTAAAATCCAGCCCATGACTTCCTTGCCCGATCTCGACCAAATGACCCCCGAACAACTGCGCGCACTGGCTGCGCAATTGATGTCCAAGGTCGATACTATGGGCCGAAAGATCCATCGCGATGAAACGATCATTGAGCAGCTCACTCACGAGATCGCCATCCTTAAACGGCACAAGTTCGCCAAGCGCAGCGAGCAGATCAGCCCGGCGCAGGGCAGCCTGCTCGATGACCTGCTCAATACCGACCTAGAAGCCATCGAGGCGGAGTTAAAAGCCCTTCATCCCGCACCTGCGCAGGAAGAGCCACGCCAGCAACCCAAGCGTGCGCCGTTGCCACCGCAGTTCCCCCGCACTGTAGTCCATCACGAGCCGGACAACACCCAGTGCGCGTGCGGCTGCCAGCTTCAGCGCATCGGTGAAGACGTCAGCGAAAAGCTGGACTACACACCGGGCGTGTTCACCGTCGAACAGCATGTGCGTGGGAAATGGGCCTGCCGGCAGTGCGAAACACTGATCCAGGCCCCGGTACCCCCACAGGTGATCGACAAGGGTATTCCCACTGCCGGCCTGCTGGCGCACGTGATGGTAGCCAAGTTCGCCGACCACCTGCCGCTGTATCGACAGGAAAAGATCTTCGGCCGTGCCGGCCTGGCTATACCACGTTCGACCCTGGCGCAGTGGGTGGGCCAAACCGGCGTACAGCTTCAGCCGCTGGTCGATGCATTGCGCGAAGTGGTGCTGGCCCAGCGCGTGGTTCACGCCGATGAAAAGCCGGTACAAATGCTGGCGCCCGGCGAGAAGAAAACCCACCGCGCTTATGTCTGGGCCTACAGCACTACGCCATTCTCGGCCCTCAAGGCCGTGGTCTACGACTTCAGCCCCAGCCGTGCCGGTGAACACGCACGCAACTTCCTGGGCACCTGGAACGGCAAGCTGGTCTGTGACGACTTCGCAGGCTACAAGGCTAGCTTCGAGCTGGGCATCACCGAAATCGGCTGCATGGCCCATGCACGCCGTAAGTTCTTTGACTTGCATGTAGCCAACAAAAGCCAATTGGCAGAGCAGGCGCTTCACTCGATTGGCGGGCTTTACGAAGTCGAGCGACACGCCAAGGAAATGAGCGACGAAGACCGTTGGCGATTACGCCAGGAAACAGCGGTGCCCATCGCTGGAAAACTGCATGAGTGGATGCTGGCCCAACGTGAACTTGTGCCCGACGGCTCAGCCACGGCCAAGGCCCTGGATTACAGCCTCAAACGCTGGGTAGCGCTCGCGCTACCTGGCAGATGGTGCTGTGCCCATCGACAACAACCAGATCGAGAACTTGATCCGGCCTTGGGCGCTTGGGCGCTCGAACTGGTTATTTGCAGGGTCGCTGCGCAGCGGCAAGCGGGCGGCGGCGATCATGAGCCTGATCCAGTCGGCGCGCATCAATGGGCATGATCCGTATGCTTATCTCAAGGATGTGCTGACGCGGTTGCCGACGCAGCGGGCCAGCGAGATCGAGCAGCTGCTGCCGCATCAGTGGATGCCTGCCTGATCTGTGCAAGGTTTGTTTGCTGGCCGCTTACATTGCATGGACTTAACCAGGGCAAGGGACTCGCCTTGACCAGTAGAAATCGGCTGAAGCAGACACTTGAATTTACGAGTGAGATGCGACTCGATGCTCCTGTTACTCATGACAAGCTTTTAGGAAAGCTATTCGTCCTTCTATCTGATGATCAAGTTTACATCTCCGGGAGAGATCGCTATATTCGGGCCCTGGAGATGGCATTCCTCCACTTACCAACCGCTGCGCCCGTAGCAGCTGATGATGCCTACAGACACCTGATCAACACAGGGCTGTAGGCGTTCGCGCGAAATATCCCTTTTTGGTCAGGCTCACTTTCCTTGTGTGGCCGACCCCATGTCAAAACTCCGAAAACCTGAACAACTCGTCCTGCTTCCCTACATCGGGAAATGGCTGGTACTTGCCAGCGCCGTGGCACTTTTGGCGGGATCGGCATCCGCGCTATTTCTGTTCTCCCTCGATCACGCCACTCAATGGCGCGAGACCCACCGCTGGGCGATCTGGCTGCTGCCGCTGGCAGGCTTTGCTGTAGGGCTGGTTTACCACCTGGTTGGCAAGCCGGTAGACGCGGGCAACAACCTGCTGATCGACGAGATTCACGACCCGAAGCAAACCGTGCCGCTGCGCATGGTGCCTCTGGTGCTTGCGGGTACGCTAATTTCGCATCTATTTGGCGCATCGGTCGGACGCGAAGGCACCGCCGTGCAAATGGGCGGTGCTCTGGCCGATCAGATAACCCACCTGTTCCGACTGCGCCCCGAAGATCGCCGAATCATGCTCATGGCAGGCATCAGCGCAGGCTTCGCTTCGGTCTTCGGCACCCCGCTGGCGGGAGCATTGTTCGGCCTTGAAGTGCTCGCCATTGGCCGCATGCGCTACGACGCGTTGTTTCCATGCATGGTCGCCGCGATCGTCGCCGATCAAGTCGGGCTGCTCTGGGGCGTCGTCCACACCCACTACGTCATCGGCGAGATCGCGCCCGTGCAGTTCTGGACAGTGGTGGCAATAGTTGTCGCAGGCATCGTGTTCGGACTCGCGGGGCTGCTGTTCGCCACCGCCACCCATACCCTCGGGGCGTGGATAAAAAAGCTGATTCCCTATTCGCCTTTGCGCCCTGTTCTCGGCGGGATAGTGGTGGCCACGGCGGTGTGGGCATTGGATGCCTATCAGTACGTCGGCCTAGGCATTCCGAGCATCGTCCAGTCCTTTGCAGCCCCCGTTGCGCCATGGGACTGGTTCGGCAAACTCGCGTTTACCGTCGCATCACTCGGCACAGGCTTCAAAGGTGGCGAGGTCACGCCGCTGTTCTACATCGGCGCGACGCTGGGCAACGCGCTTGCGCCGCTGCTACACCTCCCATTCTCGATGCTCGCCGGTATCGGCTTCGTCGCAGTCTTCGCCGGCGCCGCCAACACACCACTGGCGACCATCGTCATGGCCATGGAGCTCTTCGGCCCAGAGATTGCCCCACTTGCCGCGATTGCCTGCATCGCCAGTTATCTGGTGTCCGGCCATACCGGGATCTATCACGCCCAACGCGTGGGCCACAGCAAACACCGCCATGCCCTACCGACTGATATCCGTCTTTCGGACATCAATAAATTTCACTCTCAGCGCAACGCCGTGAGCGCCCCGAAAAAAGTCGAGGAGGACGAACCAAAATGAGCAAGTCAGAACCCGATTCATGAGGTAACAGGCGGTCACCTGGGCCTGTTCGAAATGCCACACCCGAGCCCGCTTTCAGTGTCTACAAATCCCAACGCAGCCAAGGCTATCGTTGCGACGCTGTCGCGGGCATCGAGGCGGCTACATGATTTGAATTAACGCTGGGCCTGCTTTGCCTTGAGAGAAGCAATGCAGGGGGATACGAACAGATTCCCTCGGTAAGCACCTATGGTGGTCTTCGCCGCCACCACCAACCACATTACCGTCAACATCAGCACCAAAATCACACCCAGAACGTTAAAAAATGCCAAGTCCAAGATCACGCCCAACTTCAGGGTGGTCACGGCGTAGACGCCTAAAGGAAATGTGAAGCCCCACCAGCCCAGGTTGAATGGAATACCACCTTTCGCATATCGAGCAGTGATAAGCAGTGCCAAAAGCATCCACCACAAGCCAAGGCCCCAGAACAAAATGCCAGCGATCAGGCCAATCCCTGCTGCCACGGCTCCAGCATTAGCCATGCCGTGAGCGGCAAAGATGGCAGGGGCGTCGCCGCCGATGACCAGCATGCCTAGCGCTCCTGTTCCAATAGGCCCCAGCGATAACCACGATGATGCAGCCATGTTCTCGTGAGGCAATTTATGAAGCGCCAGGCGTAGCACCAGGATCACCAGAATGCTCAAGGCTACAGGGACGGAATAGGCCCACAGCACGTAGCTGGTAATCAGCATATTGAACTGCGCGCTCGCGTCGGCTAAATGTGGAGCGATCACCCCACCACTGGCGGCAGCGACTTCCGCAGCGACAACGGGAAGTAACCACACAGCAGTCATCTGGTCGATGCTGTGCTCTTGCCGCGTGAACATCATGAATGGAATGAGAACACCGCATGCCAGTGCCATGGCGACATCTAGCCACCACAGGCCATGGGCTAATGGTATTAGGGCATCACCCCAGGTCGGTACGCCATACTGCATCAAGCCGTTGATGATGGTTGCCAGCCCCATCGGGATCGTGCCGAAAAACATAGAGACGGTTGAATGACCGAAGATTTGCTTGGCTTCGTTGAAAAAGAAAACCCAACGTGCCGCGTACATAAGCGTAAAAGCACTGAAAAGCACAATGTTGAACAGCCAAAGTGCTTTTCCCGCGTATGACAGCAGCGCGATATTTCCTGGAAGCTGTCCTAACGCCAGGGCCAGGATGCCCGTACCCATCGTGGCGGCGAACCAGTTCGGGGTGAACTGCCGGATCGCTTCCCTTGGATTTGAGAGCGCCGACAGCGGCTGCCCTCCTTGCATTACTTTTGACAAGCTGATGTCTCGCATGGTGCCTCCACGGCGTGCTTCATCGGAGCAGTGCCTACAGAATAGCGGGGTGAATTTATCTAGAAAAACGGGTAATTTCTCTATGCCATACCCACTTAATAGGTAAGCTCGTGAAGCTGACTCTCCGCCAGCTCAACATTTTTCGAAGCATCGCTCAACTCGGCTCGACGACCCGGGCGAGTCTTGCACTGGCTTTGTCCCAGTCAGCTACGAGCGCAGCCCTCCAGGAATTGGAAGGCGCACTGGGCATCCAGTTATTTGATCGGGTCGGCAGACGCCTCGTGCTGAATGACAATGGGCAAACGCTTCTACCTCAGGCCATCCGGCTGCTTGAAGCGGCGGCTCAAATTGAAGAAGGTTTTCAAACGGACACGACGGCTCGGATGAGGATCGGTTGCAGCACTACAATTGGCAATTACATCATGCCCCTGCTGATCGAACGTTTGGCTGCGCGAGCGCCGGGCATTCAAGTCGATGTCATCATGGGCAACAGTGCAGATATCGCCAAGCAAGCCGCACAGCTTTCGATTGATATCGGCCTGATTGAGGGGCCGTGCCGCCAACCCGAGCTGACGATTCGTCCATGGTTTGAGGACGAACTGGTGATCATCGCAGCCTCAAATCATCCCCTTGCCGCTCAGGAAAAGCTGACTTCAGACGACCTCAATGCCGCTACCTGGCTGATTCGCGAGGACGGCTCAGGAACTGCTGATGAGGTGCTTCAATGGCTACTTCCCTACCTTGGCGACTGGAGCGACGCTCGCCGGATCGGTAGCTCCGAAGCCATTAAGCGAATGGTCGTTTCTGGAATCGGAATAAGCTGTTTGTCTTACTGGGTAGTGAGCGATGCAATCGCGGAAGGTAAGCTGAGGTTGTTGAATCATGACCTGCCGCCTCATAAGCGACAGCTCCACATCGTGCATCACCGCGAAAAATTTATTTCTCGCTCTCTCGAAGTTTTCTTACGGGCTGTGGAAGATTTTGAAGTGAATGGAGCTGAAAGGCTCGAAATCACATCCAATTCAATGTGAGTTTGCTGAACGCTTACGCTACGCTTAGCGTACTGACGGAAAAGCCTCACTCGGGGGCATCATTCCCATGGCAAAACATCCACTCACATAGCGGCTGGTGAGAGTTGTTCCCCCGATGTTACTTGCTGGCAGCGCTAAAAAAATATCCCCGCCTCTTATGGGGTTCCTGTCAAAAGTGTAATCGCTGCCTAAGCATACTGACAGGTGCCTCCCCTCATCATCCTCATCGAGCCGACGCTCAAACGCTCCAGATTCATCGAGAGTCAGTTCCTTTGAGGAGATGTATCATGAAAGCTATCAACGTTGTGGTTATTGCAATCAGTTTGGCTATGTCGTCACTGGCCTTTGCCGAAGGCGGCGGTGATCGCACCTATGAGCGCATGGAAAAAGCTCGTGTGGCTGCACTGGAGAACCGCAAACCAGTCTCTGAAGCGCAAGAAGATGTTGCGCAAGAAAAGCCTGCGGCTGAAAAGCAGAAGCATCACTGCTAAGTCGACCAGCTTACGGAAATGTAATCACGCCATTTTTTGGCTTATGGCATCTTCGATGTATCAAACGCACTCGCTATCCAAAAGGGCGAACCCTCGGGAATACAGTGCTGTGCGTGCACCTGACTGACAGGACATGAATCGGTATGCAATCCAAAACTTCTCGGCGCACCTTCGTAAAAGGGCTGACCGCTGGCGCGATTCTCGGTGGCTTAGGGCTCTGGCGTACGCCTCTTTGGGCGGCCACCAGCTTTGGCGAGACAAATGTCCTGTCGGGCACAGAGTTCGACCTTTTCATTGGAGAAACGCCGGTAAATATCACCGGAAGCCCCCGGACTGCCTTGACCATAAATGGTGGTATCCCAGGGCCTCTGCTGCGCTGGCGTGAAGGGGACACCGTCACCTTACGGGTCAAGAACCGCCTCAAAGACATGACCTCCATCCATTGGCACGGGATTATTCTTCCCGCGAATATGGACGGTGTGCCGGGCCTTAGCTTCGGTGGGATCGCGCCTGATGGAACGTACGTTTACCAATTCAAGGTCAAGCAGAACGGAACGTACTGGTATCACAGTCACACCGGCTTCCAAGAGCAGGTAGGTGTATACGGCCCGCTGGTAATTGAAGCAAAAGAGCCAGAGCCTTTTGAGTATGACCGTGACCACGTGGTGATGCTCACTGACTGGACGGATGAAGATCCGACTGCGCTAATGAAGACGCTCAAGAAGCAGGCGGACTACTACAACAACCACAAGCGAACAGTCGGTGACTTCATTAAGGACGTAGCGGATAGCGGTTGGTCAGCGACTGTCGCTGATCGCAAGATGTGGGCCGAGATGAAGATGAATCCTACTGACATTGCAGACGTCAGTGGCGCGACATACACCTATTTAATGAACGGCCACGCCCCGGACTCGAACTGGACAGGCACTTTCAAACCTGGCGAAAAGCTTAGGTTGAGGTTCATCAATGGTTCGGCCATGTCCTACTTTGATGTCCGTATTCCGGGCTTGAAGATGACCGTTGTAGCCGCCGATGGCCTGTATGTGAAGCCTGTGACCGTGGATGAATTCAGGATCGCCACAGCTGAGACCTTCGACGTGATCGTCGAACCAACTCAGGACGCCTACACACTGTTTGCGCAGTCGATGGATCGAACGGGGTACGCCAGAGGCACCTTGGCCGTCCGGCCTGGTCTCGCTGCCCCAGTACCTGAGCTTGACCCTCGTCCTCTCGTCACCATGGCCGACATGGGTATGGCCGGGATGGATCATGGCTCAATGTCTGGTATGGGCGATATGGCTGGAATGGATCACAGCAAGATGGCCGGTGCGCAAGACAACTCAATGCAGGGTATGTCGGGAATGGACGGCGGCGACATGAAGGGTATGAATCATGGCGCTACGCGAGACATTTCTGGCATGGACAGCATGGCTGCAATGGATCACAGCAAGATGTCTATGGGTGGCATGGAAGGAATGCAGCAGCACCCGGCCTCAGAGTCCAACAACCCTCTCGTCGATATGCAGGCCATGTCGACGTCGCCAAAGCTTGATGATCCCGGTATGGGCCTTCGCGAGAATGGCCGAAAGGTACTGACGTACTCTGATCTAAAAAGCACGTTTGAAGATCCAGATGGCCGTGAGCCAAGTCGCACCATCGAATTGCACTTGACCGGTCATATGGAGAAGTTTTCCTGGTCTTTCAACGGCGTGAAGTTTTCGGACGCCGAGCCTTTAAAACTGAAATATGGCGAGCGAGTCCGCATCGTTCTCGTGAACGACACGATGATGACGCATCCCATCCACTTGCATGGCATGTGGAGTGACCTTGAAGATGAAAACGGGCAATTCCTCGTCCGCAAACACACCATCGATATGCCGCCAGGATCAAAGCGCAGCTACCGAGTGACCGCCGATGCGCTAGGACGCTGGGCCTACCACTGCCATCTCCTGTACCACATGGAAATGGGCATGTTCCGTGAAGTGCGTGTAGAGGAATAAGGAGCCGACTATGAGCAATTTCTTTTGCGAGACTCGCATGCACTCAGCTGTATTCACGGTTGCTTTAACCGCTGCTTTTATCTTGCCTGTAGCCGCTGAACCGGGCCAGGGCACGAAAGACGGGCAGATGCAGGGTATGGATCACAGCCAGATGCAGGGCATGGATCACAGCAAAATGCAGGGTATGGATCATAGCCAGATGCAGGGTATGCAGCCTCCCAAGCAGCAGACCCAGACCCAAAGCCGGACACCGATAGCGGCTCTAACCGATGCGGATAGAGCCGCAGTCTATAACGCTCCTGGTGGTCACGAAGTCCACGACACTGCCCTCAACTCTTTTTTTATATTTGAGAAGCTGGAATGGCAGGATGCTGACGATGGGAGCGCGCTTAACTGGGAAGCCCAAGGTTGGATAGGTGGAGATGTTGATCGTCTATGGCTGCGCTCCGAAGGCGAGCGCACCAACGGAAAGACCGAAGAAGCTGAGGTTCAAGCTCTTTGGGGCCATTCCATCAGCCCTTGGTGGGATCTGGTCGGCGGGGTTCGTCAAGACTTCAAACCAGGCGACCCTCAAACGTGGGCGGCTTTCGGTATCCAGGGCTTGGCTCTCTACAATTTCGAAGCCCAGGCCACTGCTTATCTGGCTGAAGGTGGCCAGACCGCAGCTCGGCTGGAAGGTGATTACGACATCCTCCTGACCAACAAGCTCATTTTGCAACCGACGGCGGAATTCAATTTCTACGGTAAAAACGATCCCCAGCGGGGCATTGGTTCAGGGCTGTCAGAGAGTGAGGTCGGTTTGCGTCTTCGGTACGAAATCAGGCCAGAATTCGCACCTTACGTAGGTGTGACCTGGAATCGGGCTTATGGAAAGACCGCTGATTACGCCCGCGACGAAGGCGAAGACAGTAACGAAGCACGCCTCGTGCTTGGCGTCCGAGTGTGGTTCTAAATCAAAGTTAGAAGCACCAAATAATTATCTAACCTCATAATAACAGCTTTGCGCTGTGAGGAGCCTTGCATGTCTGTATTTAAATCCTGTGTTGTGGCCGTTGCTCTTTCTTCCAGCCTTCTGCTCAGCGCAGTTGCCCAGGCTCACCCGAAGCTGCTGTCTTCGACTCCGGCTGAAGGGGAGAGCGGCCCAGCTCCTGCGAAGATAGAACTGCATTTTTCCGAAAACCTGGTTACCCAGTTTTCCGGGGCCAAGTTGGTCATGACGGAAATGCCTGGCATGGCACATTCCCCTATGCCCATGAAGGCCAGCGTGGCTGGAAGTAGCGATCCTAAAACCATGATCTTGACTCCGGCAGCACCTCTCACTGCTGGCACCTACAAAGTGGAGTGGCGGGCGGTCTCCTCTGATACCCACCCGATTATCGGCAACGTTACGTTCAAAGTGAAGTAAGCATGAGCGACCCCCTGAATGTGGTGCTGCGCATAGCGCTTTATCTGGATTTGATGCTCTTGTTCGGCCTAGCGGTGTTTGGGCTGTACAGCTTTCGAGGTAAAGAGCGCGTATCCGGAGCGGTACTTCATTTTGGGTGGATACTGCCCGGCACCGCTGCTATAGGCATGCTGTTGTCCATAGCAGCTTTCGTGGTTATGACAAGCAATATGAGCGGCGCCTCCGATTGGGTCGAGCTGCGGCCTCACATAGAAATGATGCTGTACGAGACTGAGATCGGCTATAGCTGGGTGACGCGCATGATCTCGCTAGCGGTGGTCATTGTTGTCGCAAGCCAAAGCAAGCGATGGCCAACAGAGAGTCTATGGGTTGCTACCTTGGCGGGCAGCATCGCCCTAGCGACGCTCGCGTGGACAGGTCATGGAGCCATGGATGAAGGTGCTAAGCGGTTCTGGCACTTTGCCGCTGATATCCTGCATTTACTTGCCGCTGGCGGGTGGATCGGTGCCCTCGCGGCGTTTGGTTTGATGTTGAGGATAAAAGGGTCTGATCCTGAGCTACTTGTCCGAGTACTTTCACGAGCACTCAGCGGATTCGAAACAGCCGGTGCTCTGATCGTTGGTACGGTCATAGTGACCGGTGTCGCCAATTACCTCTTCATCGTTGGGCCGACAGTGGCCAATGTCATATCAGGCGCCTATGGCGTTCTTCTACTCGTGAAAATCGTGCTGTTCGCCGGCATGATCGGACTTGCTACCCTGAATCGTTTCTACCTGAGTCCTGCCCTTGAGCGGTCTGCGCAGGCCGGTGATTACTCTCTGGCAGTGACTGCTTTGAGAAAAAGCGTGGTGCTCGAATCCACCTGTGCCGTGGTCATCGTCGTCCTGGTGGCTTGGCTGGGGACTTTAAGCCCATCAATCGACATGGCTCAAGGGTAAGCTCGATGCCAGATCTGGGCGGCTCCAAGAGGGGCCCAGATCCAGCCAACACTATTGGCTGAGTGGGTAGGTAGCCACCACTTCTTGCGCACCTGCCTTGGTGACTCCCATGACTTTATACGGCTGATAATTTTGACCGTATTCCATGCCTGGAGAACCTGCTGGCATGCCTGGCACTGCAATCCCTACGAGATCGGAGCGGCCGCTCAGCTTCTTGATTTCGTCGGCTGGTACATGACCTTCTACGAATTTGCCGCCAATCACAGCGGTATGGCATGAGGCGAGTTCCTGTGGAACACCCAGTTTCTGCTTGATAGCGCTCATATTGCTTTCTACATGGTCGACCACTTTGAATCCACTCGACTCAAGGTGTTTGACCCACTCCTTGCAGCAGCCGCAGTTCGCGTCGCGGTGTACATCTATTGTGAGCGGCGCTGCCGCCTGGGCGGCACCACAAATCATCAACGCCACAGCCAGCGATAGCTTTCGTTTGAACATTCCATGCACCTCATCAAGGTTAGTCTGCGGTTGCTTAGGCGCCCTTGGCCTAGGCCGCGAGTGGCGCTTACTTACCGGTTACAACGTAGGTTAAGCGCAAAGAATCAGATTGCCGATTACATTTGCGTCAGCTTGCGCATAGCGGCCAATTTGGTAGCACAATTGAACGCCGCACAACCGGAGCCCAAGCATGAAACTCTTGGTAGCAGAAGACGAACCCAAAACAGGCATGTATCTACAGCAAGGTCTAGTAGAGGCCGGGTTCAGTGTTGATCGGGTTGTGACCGGTACGGAAGCACTGCATCAAGCACTGAGTGAGACCTACGATCTCCTAATTCTGGACGTGATGATGCCGGGCATCGACGGCTGGGATGTCGTCCGAAGCGTTCGCGCAGCTGGGCGCGCAGTTCCTGTGCTGTTTCTGACGGCCAGAGACGGAGTTGATGATCGGGTCAAGGGGTTAGAGCTAGGAGCTGACGATTATCTGGTTAAGCCATTCGCCTTTTCCGAGTTGCTTGCTCGCGTAAGAAGCTTGCTTCGCCGTGGTTCCGCCGCGCCCAACCAGACATCAATCAAGATCGGGGATCTGGAAGTCGATCTTCTGAAGCGCCGCGCCATGCGCTCTGGTCGCCGGATAGACCTCACGGCTAAGGAGTTTTCGCTACTTGAATTGCTGATGCGCCGTCGGGGGGAAGTCTTGCCAAAATCCCTGATCGCATCGCAGGTCTGGGATATGAATTTCGACAGCGATACCAACGTAATCGAAGTCGCTATTCGCCGCCTCCGAGCCAAAGTCGATGATGATTTTGACACCAAGCTGATCCAGACCATGAGGGGAATGGGCTACATGCTAGACGCTCCCGAAACAGAATGAAGCGCGCTTCCCTTACCCTCCGTTTGAGCATGATGTTTGTCTGTGCCGTGGTCGCCGTGCTGGTAGTGGCGGGCTTTACTTTCGATGCGTTTAGCCAACATCACTTCAAGGTTCTTGACCGTCAAGCCATGACGGAAAAGCTCGAATCCATCCGCCAAATCATGGAAGGCGAAGCTGGCTCCGCAGACTCATCAGAAGTCGTGCTGCAACTACAGGCTTTGCTTGGTGCACATCAGGAACTCTCCGCCTCGATTACCACCAAGGAAGGGAGGACGATCTTCGCCACACAGAATGCAGTTGAGCATCCTCCTTCCCACTCGGGCGATCCTGGAGAAGACATGTGGGAGTGGACTGTTGGCGGCCATATGTACCGTGGCATGCAGGCCCAGGTTCGATTAGTAAACGAAGCCGAGCCGCTGAACGCGTGGTTGAGTCTAGATATCACTAGCCATCTGCATTTCGTTGAAACCTTGCGGTGGTGGCTGGTGATCGGACTGACGATTAGTGTCTTGGTCAGCGCAGCTTTAGGGTGGTTGGTGGCGCGTAGTGGGTTGAAGCCGGTCGCACAGGTGACGCGGGTCGCAGCCTCGATGTCAGCGGGATCGCTCAAAGAGCGTATCCCGATGGACTCGGTGCCTCGTGAGCTTGAAAGCCTAGTCTCCTCGTTCAACGCCATGCTTGCTCGCCTTGATGAGTCTTTTGTTCGGCTGTCCAACTTTTCGGCTGATATCGCGCACGAGCTGCGCACTCCTATCAGCAATCTGCGGACACATACAGAAGTCATCCTCGCAAAGAAACGTGCGCCCGAAATCTATGAAGAGAATCTCTATTCCAACCTTGAGGATCTGAACCGCCTCTCAAGCATTATTGATGGCATGCTTTTTTTGGCCAAATCGGATAACGGTCTGATTCTACCAACCAAAGAAAAAATCGAGTTGCGTTCGGTCGTCGAAAAGCTCTTCGAGTATTACCAGTTGCTGGCAGACGACACTGGGGTGACGCTACAGCTTTCCGGGCATGGCGCAGTGTACGGCGACGACACTATGTTGGATCGGATGATCTCTAATCTGCTGTCCAATGCGCTCCGGTACACACCACCAGGCTCCGTGATCTCCATCAGAATCGAACCTGATGGCGACATGATCAGCTTGTCAGTGCAAAACCCTGGAGAGGAGATAGCAGCACAACATTTACCCCGGCTGTTTGATCGTTTTTACAGAGTCGATCCTGCTCGCAGAGAGGGCAGCACCACAAACGCGGGGTTAGGTTTGGCAATCGTCAAATCACTGGTTGACGTTCATGGCGGCACCGTTAGATGTGTCTCCGGGGGAGGTTATACGGCCTTTAAGATCAGCCTGCCAGCGTGGGACAGCGATGCTCATAGTGTGTGAGCTATACGAACGCAGCGGCCCCCTCCCAAGGAGAGTGCGCTGGAGGTAGCGGAGGTCGTTAAATACATTCGCTTGGTGTTTGTGCATGCGGTTTGAATGTGGTTACATCTGTATATTCGGTTATCCACATGTATTGGGCGGTCGCTTATGAGCCTGGCACCACACACCTTCTTCAAGTGCCTGGGGGACGAAACTCGCGCTCGGATCATGCTCATGCTTTCGGCTGAGGGTGAGTTGTGCGTGTGCGAGTTGATCTGGGCACTGGACGATAG
>Ga0308164_10003061_pt1 | contig 15630 bp, 12 predicted proteins | sample PhyTR2_FD_201031 | JGI IMG/M metagenome (GOLD analysis project Ga0308164, IMG submission 201031) | Phyllosphere microbial communities from UC Gill Tract Community Farm, Albany, California, United States - DLSLT.R2 | ecosystem: Host-associated > Plants > Phyllosphere > Unclassified | place: USA... | reverse complement strand
CCCCACGCGTTCGACGTCGTACCCCTTCAGCCGCGTAACGGCAGCCTCGATGCCATGTGCCCTGTCTGCAAGGGCCGCGGGCAGTGGAATACCGAGATCGATCTCGTCACTTTCCGGTGCAAGCGGATGGCATGCGATCGGTGCCACGGTGCCGGATGGGTGGAAACCGGAACCGATCCGGTCGGCCTGCCTGACATCGAAGTTTCGCCGGAAGGGTATCCCCGTTGGACGATCCGCTTCGAACCCAGCGACACGAAGGTGGAGGTCGACCCGGCCCAGCCTGGTCTGGCGAAAACGTAGGTCAGCCAACCTGGTTACCGCTAAGTCAACCGAGGCGCCGCCGTGCGCGTCGGAAACACCGGCCCCCGTACCGTCATCAGGTCTGCGGGATATGGCCGCTGCAACGACAGGACGTCGTCATAGCTGCCGGTCAGCCAACGCTCGTGATCGTCCGGCCGCAGGATCGTGATCATCGCATTCGGGTGGATCGGAGCCACCAGTTCGTTCGCGTCGCAGGTGACCATCGCGAAGTAGCGCTGATCGCCTACCTGTCGCCAGACACCGGCGATCGCGAACACGGGCTGGTCGGTCACCCCGAACCACATCTCCCCCTTTATCGGCTTCTTGCCGTCGCCGAGGTCGGTGGGGTCTCGCGCCCACTCGCAGAACTCCGTCAGCAGGATCAGGCACCGGTTAGCCGGATCACTGACGAGCGATCTCCATTGCGGGAGATGAAGCGTGCGGACGTTGGTCTGTGCCACCTTGCGGCCAGCCTGCTTCGCCTGCCCCGCCAGGACGTCCCACTCCATGACGTCGAGCCCGCGGCGCTCATCTTCGTTCCGCACGACGTACGCACGACCGAAGGGGCGAAGTTCCTTTGGGTCGAACCGGTTGTCCATCGGCTTCTCGACGAGCCACTTGGCACCGAAGTGTTCGGTTATGGTTTCGGGCTCGCCGTCGAACCGGGCGCGATTGCACATCGATCAGAGCCCGAGGCCGCGACGTTTGATCTCGCCGAGCAGCGCTTCTGCTACCGGATGTCCGACCTCGCCACCCGACTGCTGATAGGCGTTCGTCAGTTCCTCGTCTGACGCACCCTCCAACAGAACCCGAACTTGCGCGCTGAACCCGTCGACTTCCTGGGCCGCCGCCTCGGCAGCATCGTCGCTGGTGATCGCGGTCCCGATACCGGGAACCGGAGCATGTGCCATCACGGCATCCTGCTTGAACACGTCGAAGGCGTCGGCGGCTTCGTTGCGCTCCTGCAGCGCGATATCGAGAAGGGTGAACAGGTCGAGCGACGGTGCGACATTTTCCATTCCGTAAGCCTAAGCCCCGTTCGACGTCCGGCGCAACATGGCGTCAACACACGTTGCTGGCTCAGGGATCGATCCGCCCGACGACAGCGCGAACGTCGGTCACCAGAACGACGATCGCCCACCATTCCCGGGTTCTCGGCGTCCAGCCGATGCCGACGACCTTGGCCTTAAACCATTCCCGCGGATGATTCATGGCGGCACGCGTACGGGCGCCGCCCATCGGCGGCACCTTTCGCTTCATGGTATAGAGTAATACGTGGCGGGATTGGAGGAGGCCAGCATGCCCCCGGACATCCTGAAGATAGACGACCAGGTCAAGATCGACCCCGTTCAGGAGATCATGCCGATCGTCATGCAGCACCTGGCGGCGAACTCGCCCGACGAGGCGCTGATAGCGGACGACATCATAGACTTTTTCGCGCTGTCGATCGCGTCGGTGATCCAGAACGACACGAACCTGACGACGCCGCAGTTGTAGCGCAGAGGAGGCCGGGAAGCACATCGCGCACTAGGTCCGGCTTCTGAAGCTTGACGACGAAACGCGCTGTGCGTCGCTGCTGGCGATGACCATGGCGCGGTCGTTTCGGTCGAGCCGAAGCAATAGCACCGACGGGACGCGACGCGGCTTGCTGTTCTTCTTTCAGGAGATTCCGGGGCGGGGAGACCACGCGTCGCGTCCACCGAATTGTTGATGATCTCGTAGATCGCGACTTCGGTGCTGATCAGCTTCCGACCGAGTTCGAGGAGCGTCCTGGCTGCGAACGTGAAGCCCATTTCAGATGCACTTGTTCGGGAGCCGGGTGGCCAATTTGCGGTAGTGAGTTGCTGTCTTCGGCAGAAAATACACTATAAATCATTGATATATTTTTTAAGTTATTAATTCGGTCAGTGAGACTGCGCAATTATTCCACGAATACGAACTTTGTATATTCGTTACATAAAATGATTATCGTTAACTAGCGTGATTGTTCTCATATAAATATTGATGATGATGGTGATGCGTTTTCGGTGAACTTGAAACGGGGTGTTGAAAGCGACCTCGGGAGAATAGTGGAGCGAGAGATGCTGGGAGTCTTCGTACTTGCAATGAACCTAGCCTTCGTGTCCGGACCCGATCAGGGATCGACGGCAGAGCAGGCCGCGTCGTCTTCCGTGAGCCGGGCATATCAAGCACTCGCTGCGGCCGAGCAGGCGGCCCGTGACTCTAAGGAGAGCGCGGAGGCGGCACGCAGAGCGGCCATGCGTGCCGACGAGCAACTGGCCGAAGCGCGACGCTTGCTGCGGACGTTGACGGCGATCGACCCGGCTGCGCCGCCGCGCCCTCCGGTTGTCGTAAGACCTGACGAGGACAAGGCGCTGGTCGCGGCGTGCCCCGACGACGACATCGAGTTGTCGAGCGTGCAGTACTTCCGGATCGTCGACGACTGCGAACGGCGGGTGTTGGCGGCGGCCGATCTGAATCAGTTCCGCGCGCGATCGACGACCGGCGTTGGGACGCGCATCGCAGCCGCCTCCGCCGGTGCGGCGGCTACCTTCACGCTGGAGAACGTGCAGAACTGGCGCTCCGTCAACGTGAGGCCGATGGGGCGATGGCCGTCCGTGGAGCAGCAGAGGGTCTCCCGCAGGCGGACCGCAATCGGGATACGTGCGGACATCACCAAGGATGACAAGAATTTCGCCAGCGTGGCGACCTTCGGAGAACTCGACCGTCTGACGTCGCGTGTCGCGTTGTTCGCCCGTTACGGCCGCGACTACTCCACGTCTGAGGCCTTCGAGCCGTTCACGAGCGGCGGAACCTACGAATCGTCGTTCATCCGCGTCAGGGCCGAACAGGCGCAGGAGGACTTGGAGAAGTCCTGTGCGGAGGCGAAGGGGGCGGACTGCACCGGGCTGGGTCTCGTGCGCTGGATATTCGATACCAAGGCGAAGACGCACGACTTCGCCAATCCCGCGGCGGTCAAGGCGTACAACTCCCTGTTCTGGCAGGCTCCGCCTACCGATGCTCCACCGAGATACGGCTGGCTCGTCAGGGGAGAGGTGTCCCGTCCGACGTTCGACTACTATCCGTTCGTCCTCTCCAGAGCAGCGGATCCGTTTCGACCAGGCAGGACGAAGACCGTCATCGATCCGGCGTCTTTCCCGGCCGACTTCGCGTCGCGCATCGTAACGAACGATGATCGCATCAACTTCTCGATCACGGGGAGGGCGTTCTTCCACGTAAGCCCGTTTCGAACTGGAAACGCCGTTCGGAACACCCGCGCCTACTTCCTCTCGCCGTTCGCCCGACGCACCGCCGGAACGACGTTCATCGGGTCCGGCTCCTTCGTGCGGACGGACGAGATCGAGAAGCAGTTCAGGGACGTGCAGATATGTCCCCCCCCTGCCGGCGGCGCCGCCTTCGTCACGTCGCAGACGTGTACGACGACCAGCATAGCCGGACCGACCCGCAAGGACAGCTTCGTCGCAGGGCTGGAGGTGAGGCAGGGTTTCCAGCCTATGTCGTTCATCCCTCCGACGATGCTCTCCGCCAAGATCACTCATGACTTTGAGAGCAGGGAGAACGGCTTGGTGGTGCCGATCTACTTCGCCGCAGACGCGACCGACACGTTCACGGGAGGGCTGCGCTTCGCCCACGTGTGGGGCGGCCGAGGTGCGGACGGAAGCCTCAGGAAGCCGGAGTCGATCCTGGGCGTCGTGGTGGGCCTGGCCATCGGCGTGGACGGAACCACGGGCATCGACTGATCGAGGAACGGCGATCTCCCCGAGGGACCGGGCGTCGGGCCGGTCGCTCCTGCATGCGCAGGGGCCGTGTGTCCCGGAACGGTGCGTCCTCCCGCGCTGGTCATCGGTACGGCCCATCCGCTCGACCGAAGCCGTCCTTCGACAAAGGGGCGAACCGGGGGGGGAACGGTGCCCCGCGGTCGCGGCGTCAGGCGAGGACCGCGGCGTCACCACCGTTCCGATTGCTTCGTGACCTTCCAATTCCAGGGTGACCGGGTAGGCCGGGATGCGGATCGATGGAGCGACAGCATTTGAAAGACCTGCCGGTGAAGACGGAAACTGTAAAGACGAGGGGGTCTCCTTCGTCCCTGGACCCGAGCGCGGCTGCGTCTCGCCGGGGCATCTCGCGAGCAGTCGTCATCAGGAGCCTTGCACGATCGTCGCTGTTACTGGCGGCAGTGTTCGGAGCAATGCCCGTCTGGCGTGAGGCCCATCGGGTGACCGGGGGCATGGGCGACACCGGCATGGCCGGATGGAGGTTGGTGATCCTGTTCGTCGCCGCTTGGCTCCTGTGGCAGGCCGGCGGCAGGTTCGGCGACGATCTCCGGCAGGCGAGCTACACCAGCTGGTGGGACCCTACCGATCTGCCCGACGGCGATCTCGGTTGGGACGATCTGCTCCGTCTCGTCGCGCCGACGAAGGATCCTATGGAGAACGGGGGCATTCTCCGGCGCGGAACAACGTTCACCCACGTCGCGCGTCTGGCGGTCGCAGCGGCCGTACTGTACCTGGGATCGAGACTGGCCGCGGAGTGGATCGCGAAGCCGGGCCTGCCGCCGTTCCTGGAACGCGGCGGGGATGATCGGCTCGGGGCGGACGCGCTGATCAATCTGAGTGGCAATCTCACCGCGTTCCTCGCCCTGACCGCGGCCGCGGCCTCGATATGGTTCGCGAACAGCCAACTTCGCTCCAAGGTCCGGGCCGACAACCGTCAGGAATGGCTCGCCAACGCCCGCACGCTGCTGGGCGAAGTAGTGGCGCTGGCTCGCGGACATGCCGGTGCCGCCGGAACCGATCCGCCGACCTTCGACGACGCCTTGGATTCGCGAAGGCTCCGGTTCGAGCTGATGCTCAACCCTCGGGAGAAGGATCACCGGCTGTTGATGCATCTCCTGAGGCGTCTCGCGTTCCTCCGTGAACCGGAGCGCGCACAGGCCGCTGACGGAGGCGCGTTTCTCATCGTCCTGAAGAAGCTCTGTGAAGGCCGGCAACGGGTCCGAGACGCGGACGGAACGGAGAAGTCGTATTACGAGGCGGAGTGGAAGGCGATCGTAGAGTGCAGCAATGCCGCCGTCCTCACGACCTACGTCATGAGACTGGGTCACGTCGTTCTCAAGAGGGAGTGGGAACGGGTCAAGGCTGCGCGATGACCATTGAGCGATGCATATACGCGATACCATTAAGGCGACGGCCCCCAACAGAACAGACATAAGGGCTCGATTGGGGCGTCAGCATCGGCGTGCGAGGTATCACCTGCCGCAGGCGTCGCGCTCCACGGGGTCCGATGCGCTCGGCCTTCCGGGTGACGAGGACCGGACGTGGGATCAGCATGCCGAGACGTCTGCGCGAACCGGACGCGAAGCGGTACCTGCGCCCCCCGAACGGGAAGGGCGGAGGCAGCGAGGCATCGAGTGGTGCTTCGAATGCGGCCGGTTGGATCGCGAGACATCGTCTTGCGGTACGGGTGATCGTACGTCGATCCCGGTCACGCGGCCTTTGCCGGCGGGATGGCGGGATCGACGCTTGGGATCAGTCCACGATGCTGCCGTCGTTGCGGAAGATCGTGATCGCGTCGTCCTCCTCGGTCTTCTGCGGGAAGTAGCCGGGCGGCCGCCCGAGCCTTCCCGCGGTGACGTCGTAGGCGTCGGCGAAGGCGCTTCTCTGCTGCTCGACGTCCACGATCAGCCGCGTCCTGACGTCGCCCTTGAGATTGGCCGCGGTTACCACGGCTTCGATCTGAGCCTTTCCGCTGGTCCTCTCCTCGAGCTCGACGGAGATGTCGATCGTCAGAACCCGTTCCTGCCGGAACGAGCGGCACGACCAGTTGAGGACGTCGCCGGGCCCATCGGTCTCCCGGTAGACGGCGAAGGGTTCGTCGCGGCGCAGAGGGCGCATGGCGCCCCGCGTCAGGCGGCTGATCCGTGCAATGTGGCTTTCGGGCTGCGGTGCCGGATCGCCGAACGCCCGCACCAGGTACGGATCGGCGTGCAGGGTGCAGTTCCCCGATCTGATCTCAAGCGAAAGCGCTTCGGCGGAAAGGACGCCTACGTTGTGGAGGATCACCCGTACCCGCACCTGGGACATGAGACGGGACAGCCCGAGATGCATCGCCGGCAGATCCCTGTCGACGAGCCGCCGCCGCCAGGCCTGGTGACGCTCGGGAAGAGTGTCATCCATCATGAGATCCAGCCCCATTGGCATCGCCGGACTGGCAGGCCTGGGATTGTCCGCGAGCTTGCGGTCGCGCACGCTCGCGATCTCTTCGTCGGATGGCGCGTCGATGGCGGTCCTGGACCATGGGAGGTTCTGAGCTTCCAGTTCGACCTTCAATGCGGGTTGGTCGGCGGTCGCCGTCCGGAGTTCCGCCCTCAGTCGGGATACCTCGCGCTGTTCCGGGGTCTGGGCCTTCTCGCGCAGCCAGTGCTCGGGAAGCTTGACGGCCTTCATGCCGTGCGAGGCCGCTGCATCGCGCGGTCGCATGTCGTGGCTGAGAAGTTCCAGCCGGCTCCCGTCGTCGACCAGGGCGTTCAACGCCTGTGCGACGATCCGGTCGTCGCCGTCGTCCCCGTCCAGATCGTCCAGTGCGGCCCAGTCGACGGATCGGTGTCGCATCAACGCGACGTCGACCCTCGGACCTTCTTCGCGCAACGTCGACGGGGTCCGCGTCTCCAGGAAGTGGTCGAGGAGCCGGTTGAACGCCCGGGAACGTTCTCCGAGACGGCCGTCGCTCTTCTTGGCGTCGATCTCGCTCTGCACCTGGCGACATACCAGCAGAAGGATCGGCCCTTCGCCCATCTCCGACCACGGCAGTTGATCCAGCGGCCTCGTCTCCAGCACGACCTGAGTGTCGATCACGAGGACGCGGGCGTAGGCGGAGGTCGCGAGCGGAGACTGCATGGAACGCGTCTGCCGGTGCGCGGACACCGATTCAAGGTCGACGTTCCCGGTGCATGTGGGTTGTGCGATGTGGTGCAGCCGCTAGCATCCCGTCGAGGGGTCGGCGTGACCACAAGGTTCAAGGCGCGAGTCGCGCCTGCTAATTGCAGCACCACTTGCTTCCTGCAGCCGTCCGCCCCCTCAACGGAGAAAGATGGGGACCTTCAGGTACGATCTACGCAAGGTCACGACCCGGGACGCGCTGATCGCGGCCCTCGGCACCGATCCGTCGACGTTCGCGGCGATACTCGAATTCGTGCCGCCCCCGCCTAGACGCGCGCAGGCGGAGCGGGACCCGGAGTCGGACAGGGTGAAGATCCTCGAGATCCCCATGTTCTTCCGTCACGACATCCCCAAGCGCAAGCGCAAGGGGGAGACGCGGACCGCCTGGGAACCGACGCTCGCGAAGTCGGAGTACAAGGCGTTCGCGCGACGGTTGGACTCCTTCTTCCGGCTTGCGATGGACGGCTTTCCCCATGAGCGGGCATACGGCTTCCTCCCCGGCAGGAACATCCGCGAGAACGCGACCGTCCACGCCGGCCACCGGAACCTGCTGTGCGTGGACGTGATGGACTTCTTCCCGACCATCAGCGAGGTCCGCGTGTCCCGGCTGTTCCGTGATCTCGGCGTCGACGCCGCCGTGTCCGACCTGCTCGCTCGCTTCCTGACGATCGAGGGATCGTTGCCGCTCGGCTTCCCTACGAGCCCGGTCCTGTCCAACGCCATCGCCATGCCGCTGGACGCGGCCTGCGAGGAACTCGCGGCCCGGTGCGGCGCGGTCTACACTCGTTACGCCGACGACCTGAGCTTCTCCGGCGACGGCGATCTTCCCGATCTCGAGGCTATAAGGGATATCCTGAGCGTGAACGGCTTCGCGCTGGCGGAGCACAAGACGCGGCGCTCCCGGATCGGGCAGGCGCACTTCGTGACGGGGCTGAGCGTGAGCGATCCGGCCGGCTCCCACGTCCCTCGCGCCAAGAAGCGTCGCCTGAGGCAGGAGCTGTACTACGCGGGTAGATACGGTCTTGCGGATCACCTGCATCATCTGGGCGTCAACGACGACCGGGTGGTGCAGCAGCACGTGAACCGGCTCGACGGCATGGTTCGCTTCGTGGCGCATCAGGAGCCGGCGATGGCGACGCGGCTCCGCTCGCAGTGGCGGTCGCTGCTGCGCGACAACGCGATGGGGCCGAGCTTCACGCCTCGGGGACAGCATCGCGCTCCGTTCTATCTCTTCATAGACGAGGCTGAGTTCGAGAGGTCGGGCGAGAGACTGTTGGCGCTGTGCATCGTCGTCAGCCAGCACGGGCCCCGCATAGCCGCCGAAGGCGGTGCGCTTCTCGAGGCTGCGTTGGCCGACCCATGGGCGGCGGGCGACGCCGACGCGCTTAAGCGTCGCGGGCTGCATTTCACGGACGCCACGGAGGATCTGCGGCTCGCCTACGTCACGCGGCTGGCCTCTATGCGGTTGGAGGGATACGTGGCGTTCGCGGTCCTGCCGGATCCCTCGGCCTATGAGGACACGTACGTCCGCCTGCTCGGCGCCATGATCAAGCGGAGGCTGATGGCGGCGGAGAGCCAGTTCGCCTGGGTCTACTGCGAAGCAAACGACAAGGTCTCGCGGACGCGGGTCGAGGGTTGCATTACCGGTGCGCTCCGCGAGCTCAAGGATCGCGACGACCGTCGGCCCGCCGGCGTCGGCGTCGACTTCGTCTCCAAGCCCAATCTCGGCATCAGCGCGCCCGACTTCCTGCTCGGCGTGCTCGGCAGGTATCTCAGGTCGGAGCCGACCCGCGAGGGACGGCCGGAGAGCAGGGATCGTCTCATGTTCGAGCGTCTCAGGGACAAGTACCGGCTCATTCTCGATCTGTCGGACTGGACCGAATATTCCCGTCGTCGCCCCATTCTGCCGTGGAGCGGGGCCTGATGCGCATTCCGGGCGACGACGACCCGGAATATCGGCGATCGCTCCGAGCGATATCGGGTCGACCGACGACGTTGCTGACGGACCTTCTTGGCGAACGGATGGCCGCCATCAGGATGATCCGCCCGATCGCGCAAGCTCGTCGCATCGGACGGAGGGTGACATGCGCGTCGCCCTAGGGTGACGTACATGTCACCCCTAACAGAACAGACGTAACTGAACGTTCTGCGACGGGTGAGCCGACCGGATCGTCCGCGTCCTGCACCGGGCAGCGTCCGCCACGCGTCATCGTGCCCGGTGCGCAAGGCTTGTTCGCCCAATCGGACCGGACGGAGTTCAGCGTGCCTGAAGACCTGCGGGTATCGGATCCTGCGCGGTCCGGGCCGAGGAGCGGCGGCGGCGATCGGACTCAGCGCCATTACACGGACGAGGTTCGGCCGTTCATGATGTCACGGTGGCGGACGTTCGAACGGGGTCAGCGGAGACGGCGACCGTCGAAGCCGGTGGTGCGGGCCTCGAGAACGTACTGCAGCCCGAGGATGACGCGGCTTGCGCCGGAGTAGTTCGGCTCATGACCACGATTGAGCGCGCCGTAGATGCCGCTGATCTCCGTGCGCAGGCGGCGCATGGCTTCGCGATCGGCCTTCTCGGCGCGGGGATCTGCGTCGATTGACGATTGCGTCCTCAGCACCAGGCTCCACCATGCGTCTCGTTCCTCGACGGTGGCTGCGTCGTTCATCGTGGCCTGCAGCCGCGCGAGACCTAGAAGCGTCGGATCGGAATGGCGCGCCTGCGTCGGATCCCGTTCGGTCACTCCGAGCGATCCGTCTCGTCGAGCGATCGAAGGGGCGGCTGCAGCGTCCTGACGCCCCGCGACGCGACGGTCCGACCAAGCGCATGGTTCACGAGTGTGCGGATGGCTTCCGCCCGGTCGAAGCGGGCACCGTCCTCCTCGATCCATTCGTCGATGGCGGCGAGCTGGTCTGAAGGAATGCCGACCGTGATCGGGGTGGTGCCCGAGGTTGATCGATGCTGGCATTTCGGAATGTCGTCCATTGGCATAGGCGTGTCACGATGGCAGCGATCGGCGGTCCGGGCAAGGCGCTCGGCCGGGCAGAACGGACGCGCGAATCCGTCACTGTAAGCAAGTCGGGCCGAATCGATACCTCCACGGCAGGCGTTCGTCCTGTCAGACAGACAGCGCCGTTGGGAGATCTCAGGTGAGCCGTGCAGGAACGGCTCGTGACCGGGCGGCACGGGAAACGAAAAGTCATGGGTATGTGAGGTCGTACTCGGGCATTCGTTTGATGCGGGATTCCGCCCCGCTGCCCCCTTCGTAAAATCGGGTCACCCGAGCCCGCGGGACAATACAGCGATCGAACAGATCGTCATGATGTTTCCGAAGGCGGAAAAGAACCGAATGTGCTCATGTAATGCGCGCGTGACGAACTGACGGCTGTGAACGGAATAATGTCCTCGATTCTTACAATACAGCTTTGGTACAAGTGTTGAGGTTCGACGGGGTGGATGATTTTTGATTCAGCCAGATAGTTGGAGAATACTGGTATTACTTCGTAGGCGATTCGTTGGATTTAATTCGCCATTGCAGCGATGCATGTCTGTTTGGTGTCGTAGCTCGTTGGTTCGTAATTCCTGTAAGGAGGGGGAGGTTATGACGGTGACGCTTGATGTACCTATTTCATGGCGGAATGCGGCGGGCGACGACGCGGCGATGCTCGATGAGCTGCAGCCCAACATTCTCAAGGCACATACGCGCGAGTTCCTCTCGATGCTGTTCTTGCGTTTCGACGACGCCGGCGAGGCCAAGTCCTTGCTTAGGGCGCTGGCTGGCGGTGCGCGCACGCCGCTCATGAAGTCCGCGAAGACGCACCTTCTGGAGATCAGGGCCTTCAAGGCCTCCGGAAGCAAGGGGACGCCCTATGTCGGCTTCGGTCTATCGGCGCTCGGCTATGCAGCGCTCGGCATTCCGGAGACATCTCGGCCCGCCGACGGACCGTTCAGAGGCGGCATGAAGGCTGCGTTGCTGGACGACCCTGCGGCTTCGGCGTGGGAGAGCTTCTATCAAGGGGATCTGCACGCGGTCATCCTCATCGGCGACCAGTTGCGCGGCCCGCGCAATCGAGCGCTTGCCAGGGTGCTGCGGCTTCTGGACGCACGGCCCAGCATCACCGTCGTTCGCGACGAGGTCGGGCACGGCCTGCACAACCGGAACGGCGAGGGCATCGAGCATTTCGGCTATGTCGACGGACGCAGCCAACCGCTCTTCCTGGTCGAGGATATCGAGGACGAGACCCTGCGCAACGACGGCGCCACGAACTGGGATCCTGGGTTCGGCCCCGGTCGCGCCATCGTCCCTGACCCAGCCGCACCCGATCCCTCGGTGCATTTCGGCAGCTATTTCGTGTACCGGAAGCTCGAACAGAACGTTCAGAAGTTCAAGAAGGAGGAGAAGGCGCTTGCCGGCCGTCTAGGGCTGAAAGGCGCCGACGCCGAGAGAGCCGGCGCCATGCTCGTCGGGCGCTTCGAGGACGGCACGCCGCTGACTACCCAGTTCGGGGAAGGGGCGCATAATCCGGTTCCGAACGACTTCAGCTACGACAGCGATCGGGACGGCGGGAAATGCCCGTTCTTTGCGCATATCCGCAAGGTCAATCCGCGGGGTACCGGCGGCTTCGAACCCGTAGATCAGGAACGCAAGCATCTGATGGCGCGGCGCGGCCAGACCTACGGCGTACGCACGGACGATCCCAATGACGGGCAGGTCGCGAACAAGCCGACCCGCGACGTCGGCCTTCTGTTCATGGCGTTCAACGTCGATATCGGCGCGCAGTTCGAATTCGCGCAGTCCTCCTGGGCGAACGCTACCGGCTTCCCCGCCGTGCCAGACGGCCGTGCGCCGCCGGGACTCGATCCGGTGATAGGTCAAGGTGCGCGTCCCAACATCGACTGTGCACCGGTCTGGGGCGCCGACTTCGACGTCCCGGCACAGCACAAGAGCACACGGGCGACGATGCAGGCGGTGACCATGAAGGGCGGCGAATACTTCTTCATGCCGTCGCTCGCATTCATGCGCTCGCTGTGACGGGTCGGGACGTGCAACGGTCAGCGGTTTGAACTTTTCGGGGGGCTAGGACATGTCGTTGAATAGTAAGGCGCGCTTCGTACCGGTCATGGCCATCGCCGCGTTCGCACTGGGTTCCGGCATCCACGGCGTTGCGGCGGTGCCCGAACCGAAGGAGCCGATCGCCTATATCGGGCACGGAGCCTTCTTCGACGCGAACGGCACGGAGATCGTGATGACGCCCGCGATGCTGGAAAGCGTCCGCGCTTATTACGAGGCTCGAATTTTGCCGAAGCTCGGTGCCAGACGACAAGGCGAATTCCGCGCTCTGCGCCTGACCCTGACGAAAGGCTTGGACCTGTCCGCCGCGGAGGAGGCGTTTGCATCGCAGGCGGCGCTGACGCGAACCGCGCAGGCCGTTCCGTTGAATGGTGCCGACGTCCACACGCTCGGAAAGCTGCGTGCGCTCGAATATCGAATGCGACGCGGTCTGATGAAGAATGCAGTCCAGCTGATGTTCTTCGGTAGCAAGGCCAAGGCCAATCTGGAGATCCTGCGTCGGGTCGATGCGTACGACGGCCAAACCAAGGCGACGAAGTTCCTGATGGCGACTCCGAACCGCGGCAAGGCCTATGTCGAGGAATGCGCCGCCGCCGGCGTTCCGATCCCGCCGCCCATAGGCCAACTCGACCCTGCCGGCACGAACGGATGGAAGAGCGAAGGCTTCCTGAAGCCTGGTACGCAGTTCATCATAAACAGCCCCGCCGAGCTGCGTTCATACGAGAGCCCGCAGGGCATGTGCTACGCGCTCCCTCGCTATGATGATGAGAGCAGGAGCACCGTGGCGCTCGATGGCGTCATCTGCCTGAGCAAAGCCACCGCCAAGGTATGCTTCTGGGACAATCAGATGAACGGCAGGGATTTTGCGTTTCCGAACGGGACACGCATTCCGATCGGATTTCCCGATACCTCGGTGAATGCTGAAGGGTTGTATCAGGCTGGCGGCGAAGAATTGGACAACGGCGCTGGTGGCGTGTGCAGCGACTGCCATTCGGGAGCCAACCCGTACATCGTTCATCCCAGACTGGAGCTGAACCCCGGGGTCACCTGGGGAAGTGTCGAGGACGCTTTGCCGGCGTTCGGCGCCGACCGTGCCACCCCACTGGTGCCGGCCTCCTGGCCGCAGAACGAAGGCTCGCTGGCCGATGCCGCAACCCCGAAGGCCTGTGCGGGTTGCCATAGCGAGGATGGCGGTGCCGGGCGGCTCCCGCAGTTGACCGCACAGCTCCGTGGCTATTGCGGGACGATCCTGCCGCAGGCGATCACCCGGACGATGCCGCCACGAAAGCCCGGCAGTCAGGCATCGGATCCGGAAGTCGTCGCACTTCTCGAGCTGTGCAAGGCGAAGGCGATGACCGGTCCGTCATAGCGTGGCGCTTTGCGCCTCGGATCGCCTCCGGCGAGCCGGGCGGCCAGCATGCCTCGGGGATCGAGGTCACGGGGCGGGATGTCTCGTACTTGGATTCCGGTCGGCCGTCATGAGCGACTCCACCTCCGTCCTCACCCACCCCGCGACGCCGGCCCGTCGGAGCCCGGACGCCTTGAGGAACGGCGGATGGCGTCGTGAACCCGGCGCGGTGCGGGCGTATATCTCGGCGGCCGAGATGCGAGCGGCCGCTATGCGAGCCACCTCGGCCACGGTGATCCGCGCAGCGGGTTCTCCACTTCCGCACTCCTCGCGCAGCGCGACGGGCAGCAGTCGCGGGGTGAGGTTGAGTGCCTCCTCCGCATCCCTCTTCGTCATGTCTGATGCGAAGCCGAACGAGGGATGCGCCGCGCGATCGAAACGGAACGACCTGAACAGGGGCACGTCCGCCGCATGGACGATAATGTTCTCGAAGGGGCGCCCTGGCCCGACGATGCGGTAGCGGATCCGGCCGTCCAGCATAGCGGCGATGATGACGCCCCAGGGCTTCTCGCCCGGGATCGACTTCACGGCGCAGCGGATAGTGACGCCGTCTTCGACCTCGACGGCGCTACCAACTCGGATGCGATCGAGCAGATCGTCGAGCGACCGCGTGGTGATCCGGATCCCAGGGTCCAGGACCGCGAGTGCCGGGTGCCGTTCGGTTTCGAGCAGAAGAAGGGCGGCGGCCTGCTCCACGCCGTGGAATGCTATCCCGAGCCGCTCGGCCACGGTCCTGCCCGACATGCTGGCGTCCCTAGCTTCGGCGATCGTCTTGATCTCCGATACGTGGAAATCGTCGTACAGCCGTTTCGTCCCGGTCCGGACGAGCGGCGGAAGCCCAGGCGATCGCTTGAGATTGGCGAAGCGTCCCGACGAGATGCCCAGCATCGCGTTGGCGGTCGTGCCACTGACGATTCCGCGGTCCAGGCTGCGCAACGCTCCACGGCCCTTGGCCATGAGGTCTGCATACGTCGTTCGGAGAACGCGGTTGATTTGTGGCCAGGCACCGCTCGGCGCTGCGGCCTTACGCAGGCGAAGGAGCGTGGCGCCGGTCACCTTCGGTCCGTCCTCGGCCATACGCGCCATCAGCATCGCATGGAAGTGATCGGGCCAGCCGCAGATGATCCGGTCCGCCGACACCAGAGTCTCGACGATCAGTGCGGCGGGAAGATGCTTTGCGTGGCGACGTGGCTTCGGGAGGGGAGCAAGCGTGCAGGCGAGCCTCCATCCCAGTTCGAACACCGCGCCGGGGTCCATGTTCTCAAGATCTCCATGAAGGGCGGCGGGCTCGACCGCGCGGTCCCCGGGCCCGGCAAGCGCGGCCATGCGCCGGTATGGTTCCGCGACTTCACCGCCGAGCCGCGTCGTCGTCGGCGGAATGGGTCGCAGACCGCAATCGCCGTCGCCGCAGCCGTCGATGCCGTTGGCGCGGGACCACCCGAGCTTCGTGCCGCAGCGGGGGCATGCGTCGACCAGCAACTCCAGCGAGTGGGGACAGTACGGTAGGAGGGCATGCGTCCAGACCGCACGGTGGAACGGTTCGATGCCGAGCGTCGTCGGCGATATCCTCCGCCGGTAGGCGGCCACGTCGTAGTCGGGAACCTCGGCACCAAGGAAGGAGATCGTCCGCAGGGCGTTCCCGCGGCTGACCTGCGGATGGACCAGCGGTTTCAGGACGTCGGGCCGGACGCCGAGGACGGCGGCCAGATCTCCGACGAGTTCGAGGCGGTCCTCGGCCAGATCGAACGCGCGGGCGTGTGGGTATCCGGCGCGTCCGAGCATCGTGCCCACGTTGGAATGCACGTTGTCGGTGGCTGTCCGGAGCACGAGTCCGACGAGCGACTCCCGCGGATCCACGACCGGCGGGAACAGGACGCGCCCGGAACCGGGTTCCGGGCGC
>Ga0308164_10003060_pt1 | contig 15631 bp, 5 predicted proteins | sample PhyTR2_FD_201031 | JGI IMG/M metagenome (GOLD analysis project Ga0308164, IMG submission 201031) | Phyllosphere microbial communities from UC Gill Tract Community Farm, Albany, California, United States - DLSLT.R2 | ecosystem: Host-associated > Plants > Phyllosphere > Unclassified | place: USA... | reverse complement strand
GATGTCGCCGCTCATGCGGTGGAACTCCAGCACCTCGGGCAGGGCCATCACGGCCGCAGCGAAGCGTTCCAGCCATTTTTCGTCATGCTCGACCGTGCGCACGCTGACGAAGACCGTCACCGGCAAGCCCACCTTGTTGCGGTTGACGATGCTGACGCGGCTTTCGATATAGCCTTCTTCCTCCAGGCGCTTGACCCGTTTCCAGCATGGCGTGCTGGACAGCCCGACCTTTTCGCTCAGCCCGGAAATCGACAGGGTCGCATCCGCCTGCAGAGCCGCCAGAATGGCGCAATCGAATTTGTCGAGAGAGTTCATTTTATTATCCTGCCATTATGAGAATAATTGTTCTATGGGGCTGGAAAAATTGGTCAGAATTTAGTACGTGCTATCCTGCATGTGTCCGTACCATATTACTCAATATGGCGCATCCCGCGCATAATTTTTTGGACTTTTGGCAATTATTTCATGAGCCACGCATTCCAGGACGACGAACTCTACCTCGACGCCAACGCCACCTCCCCGGTCCTGCCCGCGGCCATCGCGGCCGCGCTCGATGCGATGGAAGGCCGCTACGGTAACCCCAGCAGCAGCCATGCCAGCGGGCTGCGCGCCCGACAACTCCTCGACGACACCCGAAGCCGCGCGCGCCGCGTGATCGGGGCCGGGCCGGGCCGGGTGCTGTTCACCAGCGGCGCCACCGAAGGCATCCAGACCGCCGTGCTGTCGGCGCTGTGCGCGCTGCGCGAACGGTGCGCCGCCGGCGACGTCTGCGGCGACCTGCTGCTGGTCGGCGCCACCGAGCACAAGGCCGTGTCGGAAAGCCTGATGCACTGGAACCGCCTGCTCGGCACCGGCCTCACGCTGCAGGCGCTGCCGGTGGATGCCGACGGCCGCCACCGGCTGGACGTGCTGCGCGAACTGGCGCCGCGCGCGGCGATGGTGTGCACGATGGCGGCGAACAACGAGACCGGCGTGGTCTCGGACCTGGACGGCATAGCGCGGACGCTGCGCGAAAGCGGCTCGCGCGCCTACTGGATGGTCGATTGCGTGCAGGCGATCGGCAAGCTGCCGCTGGCCCTGGCCGACACCCGCATCGACTATGCGCCGTTCTCCGGCCACAAGCTGTATGCGCCGAAGGGCATCGGCATGCTGTACGTGCGCGACGGCGCGCCCTACACCCCCTTGATGATCGGCGGCGGCCAGGAAGCCGGCCAGCGCTCCGGCACCGAAAACATGGCCGGCATCGCCGCCTTCGGCGCGGTGCTGGCGGCGCTGGAAGAGGGCAGCGTGTTCCGCAGCCACGCCGAGATGACGGCCATGCGCGACCGGCTGGCGGCGGCCCTGCGCGAAGCCTTCCCCGGCATCGTCTTCAACGCCCCGCTCGCGCACGCGCTGCCGACCACGCTGAACTTCGCCGTGCCCGGCATGCCGTCGAAGGAACTGCTCGACGTGTTCGACGCCGCCGGCCTGCGCGTCAGCGCGGGCTCGGCCTGCTCGGCGGCCAAGGCCGCGCCCAGCTACGTGCTCGCGGCGATGGGACTGCCGCTGTGGTGCAGCAGCGGCGCGGTGCGCCTGTCGTTCGGGCCCCTGGCGACCCAGGACTTCATCGACGAAGCCTGCGCGCGGATCCGCCGCTGCGGCCAGGCGCTGCGCGGCGCGGCGCTGGCGCCGTCGCCGCTGTCCGGCGCCCGGAACGGCCTGCTGCAGGTGAGCAGCGAGGGTCGCCACGGCTGGATCGCCTTCGACCTCGACGCCGGCGTGTGCGTGGCGATCGATCCGCCGGCGCCGCTGGCGCCGCGCATCGCCGCGCTGGCCGGCGAGCACGGCTTGCGCATGACGGCGGTGCTGGGCACCGGCGCCGACCCGGATGGCGCGGCGGCGCGCGCGGCCCTGCGCGCGGCGCTGGGCCAGGCATCGGCCGATCCCGGCGCGCTGGGCTGGCCGGCGTCGGAGGCCGCGCTGACCCTGGGCGGGCGCACGCTGACGCGCCTGGCCGCGGACGGCACGCGCGTGCACTACCTGCTGGAAACGACGAACCCGACAAGCGCCCAGGAATCGGCCTGCGTGGCCTTCAGCGGCGATGCGGACGGCGAGGGCGTGCCGGCGCACGCGGCGCTGCTGTGCCACGCCGTCGACATCGGCGGCTTGCCGCTGCGCGTCCGCGGCGATACTGCAGGCGACGGCGCCGCCGCGCAACTGTCGCCGGCGGCGCTGGAAGAGTTCCTGCGCACCCACGCCGATGCGCTGCTGGTGGACGTGCGCGAACCGGCCGAAGCCGCAGTGGGCGTCGGCACCTGCCGCCTGCATGGCCGCGCCGCGCTCAACGTGCCGCTGTCGCGCCTCGCCGAGCACATGGACTTGTTCCTGACCACGCCGCGGCGCCGCCTGCTGTTCGTGTGCCGCAGCGGCAACCGCAGCGCCCGCGCCGCGCTGGCCCTGCGCCGCGCCGGACATGACGAGGCGTGGACCCTGGCGGGCGGCCTGGCGCTCGCCAATGTGTAAAACGCCGCCTGGCGGCGGCATTGCGGCATCGCGGCGCCGGCAATCCACCCGTCATGCATCCTCGGCCACACATCGACCCAGCGTACGCTAACGCACGGTCCCCCGCTGCCTGATCTTTTAGCATGGTTCCAGCCGTGCGCCTCGATTCCGCTTGCCAGCAGTCCGGCTGCGCACGCCACCATCGAGGTCTCACTTGAAAGACGATCACCGCCTGCCCGACGCTGCCGCCCCCTTGCGTGCCGACCTGTTTTCGGCGGCGCAGATGGCGGCGCACGGGCGCCGGCTGGCGGCGTGTCACCGTCCAGGCAAGCGACCGGCGGATCATCGCCTGCTGGCGCGCCTGGACGAGAATGCCGCCGTCATCGCCGCCGCCTGCGCCGGCCTGGATGCGGCGGCCCGCAACGGCAGCGCATCGTCGCCGGCCGCCGCATGGCTGCTCGACCACCGCTACCTGATCGACGAGCAGGTGCGCCTGGCGCGCAGCCACCTGCCGCCCGGCTACAGCCGCGCGCTGCCGCCGTGCGGCGAGGACGCCAGCGGCGCCGATCCGCGCGTGTACCGGCTGGCGCTGGAAGCGGTCGCCCACGGCGACGGCCGCCTGGCGCGGGAACATCTCGTCGCCTTCATCGCCGCCTACCAGGAAAGCGCGCCGCTGACGCTGGGCGAATTGTGGGCGCTTCCCATCATGCTGCGCCTGGCCCTGCTGGACAACCTGCGCCGCATCGCCGCGCGCGCGGCGAACCGGGACCACATCCAGGAACATGAACAGGACCAGGACGGCGTCTCCGCCGCCAACAGCATCGGCAGCCTGCGCCTGCTCGGCAGCATCGATTGGCGCGCCTTCGTCGAGACCCTGAGCGCGGTCGAGCAGACCCTGCGCCGGGACCCGGCGGGCGTCTACGGCAAGATGGACTTCGCCACGCGCGACCATTACCGCCACCTGGTCGAAGGACTGGCGCGTGCCGCCCGCTGCAGCGAAAGCGCGGTGGCCGAGGAAGCGCTGGCGCTGGCCCGCGCGGCGGGAACGGCGCCGCGCGAGGATCACGTCGGCTACTGGCTGGCCGGCGCCGGCCGCGCCGGCCTGGAACGCCGCCTGCGGCCGGGTAGCGGCTGGATGCGCAGGCTGCGTGGCCTGCGCCTTGGCTTGTACCTGGGCGCGATCTGCGTCCTGACCTGCCTGTTCACGGCCGCCATCGTGCTGCACGCGGCGCAGGGCGGCGCCGGCCATGCGCTGCTGTTCGTGCTGGCGGCGGTGGGTGCGCTCGGGGCCAGCCAGCTGGCGCTGGCGCTGGTCGATCTGCTGGCCGCGCGCCTGGTGCGGCCAAGGCCGCTGCCGCGCATGGATTTCAGTGCCGGCATCCCGCTGGACGCGCAGACGGTGGTGGCGGTGCCGGCGCTGCTGTACAGCCGCGCCAACGTGGCCGCGCTGTGCGAGGGACTCGAGGTGCGCTACCTCGCCAACCGCGATCCGGCGCTGCGTTTTTGTTTGCTGACCGACCTGCTCGACGCGCCCCAGCAGGAGGTCGACGGCGATGCCGTGCTGGTGGAAGGGGCGCGCGCCGCGATCGCCGCCCTCAACCGCAAATACGAGGATGCGCCTTTCCTGCTGCTGCACCGCCGGCGCGTCTGGAGCGAAGGCGAGGGCGCCTGGATCGGGCGCGAACGCAAGCGCGGCAAGCTGGAAGACCTGAATGCGTTCCTGCGCAGCGGCGTGCGCGCGCCCTTCGGCGTGATCGAGGGCCGCGCCGACGGCCTGCGCGCAAGCCGTTACGTGATCACGCTGGATGCCGACACCCAGCTGCCGCGCGACGCCGCGCGCCGGCTGGTCGCCGCCATGGCGCATCCGCTGAACGCGCCGGTGCTGAATGCAGAAGGCACGCGCGTGGTGGATGGCTACGGCCTGCTGCAGCCGCGCGTGGCCGCCGCGCTGCCGGCCGACGACGCCTCGCGCTGGGAGCGCCTGTGCGGCGGCGAGCCTGGCATCGATCCGTACACGCGCACCGTGTCCGACGTCTACCAGGACCTGTTCGGCGAAGGGTCCTTCATCGGCAAGGGCATCTACGACCTGGCCGTGTTCGAGCGCGTGCTGCGCGGGCGCTTCCCGGACGGCCGCGTGCTGTCGCACGACCTGCTGGAGGGCTGCCACATCCGCGCCGGCCTGCTCAGCGACGTCCAGCTCTACGAAGCTTGTCCGGCGCGCTACGGCGACGACGTCGCCCGCCGCCACCGCTGGATCCGCGGCGACTGGCAACTGGCTGGCTGGCTGCGTACGCGCGCGCCGGGACCGGGCAGGGGCGGGGTGCGCAATCCGCTGTCGGCGCTGTCGCGCTGGAAGCTGTTCGACAACCTGCGGCGCAGCCTGGCGGCGCCGGCGCTGACCGGCTTGCTGCTGCTGTGCTGGTCGATGCTGGCGGCGCCGGCGTTCTGGAGCGCGGCGGTGCTGGCCGTGTTCTTCCTGCCGGTGTTTTTCCGGGCCCTGATCGGCCTGGCCGACAAGGCGCACACGCGCACCGCGCGCGGCCACCTGCTGCACTTGGCGCAGGATGCGCGCGCCAGCCTGCTGCACGCCGTCCTGCACGTGAGCTTCCTGCCCTACGAAGCCTGGTACAGCCTGGACGCGATCGTGCGTACCGCCTGGCGCATGGGCGTGAGCAGGCGCCACCTGCTGGAATGGCGGGCGTCCAGCCTGTCGCGCGCGCGCGCCGACCTGGAAAGCAACTGCCGCGACATGGCGTTTGCGCCGGCCTTCGCGGTCGGCTGCGCGCTGCTGCTGTCGTTCGCCAATCCGCTCGCCCTGTTCGCGGCGGCGCCGCTGCTGCTGGTGTGGTTCCTGTCGCCGGTCATCGCCTGGTGGATCAGCCTGCCCGTGCCGCGGCCCGCGCCCGCGCTGGCCGACACGCAGCAGCGCTTCCTGCGCGCACTGGCGCGCCGCACCTGGGCCTTCTTCGAAGACCACGTGACGGCCGCCGACAACTGGCTCCCGCCCGACAACCTGCAGGAACAGCCGGCCCGGGTGGCGGCGCACCGCACCTCGCCGACCAACATCGGCCTGGCGCTGCTGGCCAACCTCACGGCCCACGATTTCGGTTACCTCGCCAGCGACGGCCTGCTGCAGCGCACCCGCGCCACGCTCGCCGCGATGGACCGCCTGGAGCGCCGGCGCGGCCATTTCTACAACTGGTACGACACCCGGACGCTGGCGCCGCTGCCGCCGCTGGTGGTGTCGACGGTCGACAGCGGCAACCTGGCCGGCCACCTGCTGACCCTGGCCGTCGGACTGGAGCAGCTGGCCGATGCGCCGGTGGCGTCGCGCCGCGCGCTGGACGGCATCCGCGACACCCTCGGTATCGTCGACGGCCTGGCCGAAGGCGGCGCGCCGGCAGTGCTGGACGCGCTGGCCGCGCTGCGGCGCCAGCTCGACCCCGACCATTGCCGCAACGCCGATACGCTGCCCGGCCTGTCCGCCTGCCTGGACGCGCTGGCGCGCGCCGCCGCGGCGCTCGAACAGTGCGTGCCGCAGGATGCCGCCGCCGCCTTGCGCGATTGGGTTGCCCGGCTGGCCGCCCAATGCCGCGCCGCGCGTGCCGACCTGCTGCACATCGCGCCGTGGATGCGCGCCGAGCAGGCCTACGTGCTGGATGCGAGCCTGACCCGCATCCCGACCCTGCGCGAACTGGCGGACGGCGCCGCCGCCATGCCGGCCCAGGCCGCGCTCGCCGCGATGGTGCGCGCGGGCGCCGCCCATGCGCGCGCGCGCCTGGAGGAAGCCGGGCTGCTGGCGCAGCAAGCGCGTGCCTTTGCCGCGATGGACTTCGGCTTCCTGTACCGCCCGGACAGCGGCCTGCTGGCGATCGGCTACGACGCCGTCACCCAAGGGCTCGACCCCGACAGCTACGGCTTGCTGGCCTCGGAAGCGCGCCTGGCGAGTTTCGTCGGCATCGCCCAGGGCCAGCTGCCGCAGGAACACTGGTTCGCGATGGGTCGCCAGCTGACGCTCGCGGGCGGCGAACCGATGCTGCTGTCCTGGAACGGCACCATGTTCGAATACCTGATGCCGCTGCTGGTGATGCCCGCCTATCGCGGCACGCTGCTCGACCGGACCTGCCGCGCCGTGGTGCAGGCCCAGATCGATTACGCGGAGCGCCGCGGCGTCCCCTGGGGCATTTCCGAATCCGGCTACAACGCGGTGGACACGGCCATGCGCTACCAGTACCGCGCCTTCGGCGTGCCCGGCACCGGCGCCCGGCGCGGCCTGGGCGACGATCTGGTGATCGCGCCCTACGCCTCCATGCTGGCCCTGATGGTGGCGCCGGAAGCGGCCTGCGCCAACCTGGAACGCATGGCCGCCCTCGGCTTCATGGGCGACTACGGTTTTTACGAAGCCATCGACTACACGCCGGCGCGCCTGCCGCCCGGCCGCGATTGCGCCGTGGTGCGTTCCTTCATGGCGCACCACCAGGGCATGGGCTTGCTGGCGCTGTCGCACCTGCTGCACGAGCGGCCGATGCAGCGCCGCTTCGAAGCCGATCCGCAGTGCCGCGCCACGCTGCTGCTGCTGCAGGAGCGCGTGCCCGGGCCGGACGCGGCCGCGGCGGCCGGCGTGGACGACCCGGCGCCGCTTCCGCCCGTCAAGGAGCCAGAGACCATGCATCCCGCCACCCACACCGCCACCGACGACGACCCCGGGCCGCCGCGCGTACAGCTGCTGTCGAACGGCCGCTATCACCTGATGGTGAGCGCCGCCGGCACCGGCTACAGCCACTGGAACGACCTGGCGCTGACGCGCTGGCGCGCCGACCCGAGCGCCGGCGACGGCGGCCATGTCTGCTACGTGCGCGATCTGGACAGCGCCGACGTCTGGGCGACCACCCGCCAGCCGACCGCGGCGCGGCCCGACAGCGAGGACATCGTGTTCGCGCAAGGCCGCGCCGTGTTCCGCCGGCGCGACCACGGCATCGCGCTGCAGACCGAGATCGTGGTCGCGCCCGAGGACGACCTCGAACTGCGCCGCATCCGCATCGTCAACGAGTCGCCGCGCGTGCGCAGGATCGAACTGACGAACTATGCCGAAGTGGTGCTGGCGCCGCCCGCGGACGACGCCGCGCATCCGGCCTTTTCGAAACTGTTCGTGCAGACCGAGATCCTGGCCGAACGCGGCGCCATCCTGTGCACGCGCCGCCCCAGGACGCCGGATGAGGAAACGCCCGTCCTGCTGAACCTGATGACGGTGCACGGCGCGCCGGCCACCCCTGCCACCCCTGCCGCCTTCGAGACCAGCCGCGCCGCCTTCATCGGCCGCGGCCGCGGCAAGGCGCTTCCCGCGGCGCTGGACCTGGCGGCGACAGGCGATGCGCCGCTCGGCGGCAGCGCCGGCGCGGTGCTGGATCCGGTGGCGGCGATCCGGCGCAGCTTCACCCTGGCGCCGGGGCAGCAGATCACGGTCGACGTGGTACTGGGCGTGGCCGCCACGCGCGAACAGGCCCTGCAGCTGATCGACAAATACCAGGCGCACGAGGGCGGCAATCCGGCCGCCGACCGCATGGTCGAAATGGCCTGGAACCAGGACCAGGCGCTGCTGCGCCAACTGCAGGCGGACGAGGCCGACGCGCAGCTGTACGCCCGCCTGGCCGGCGCCGTCCTGATGCCGCACGCCGCGCTGCGCGCCGACCCGGCCGTCATCGCGCGCAACGAGCGCGGCCAGTCCGGCTTGTGGACGTATGCGATCTCGGGCGACTTGCCGATCGTGCTGCTGCAGATCGGCGACGCCGCCCACATCCCGCTGGCGCGCGACTTGATGCAGGCGCACGCCTGGTGGCGCGCGAAAGGGCTGGTGGCGGACCTGGTGATCCTGTGCGGCGCCGGCCAGGCGCTGCACGAGCGCATGATGGACCTGATCGCCTCCAGCCCGAATGCGCCCGCGCTGGACCGTCCGGGCGGCCTGTTCGTGCGCCTGCTGGCGCAGATCCCGGACGAAGACCGGGTGCTGCTGCAGGCGGTGGCGCGGGTGGTGCTGCACGGCGAAAACGGCAGCCTGGCCGACCAGCTGGCGCGCGCCGCGCCGCCGGCGCTGCCGCTGCCGCCGCCCTTGACGACCACGCAGCCGCATTCGTCCGCTGCTGCTGCCGCTGCTGCTGCCGCTGCTGCTGCTACTGCTGCTGCTGCTGCTGCTGCTGCTGCTGCTGCTGCTGCTGCTGCTGCTGCTGCTGATGATGATACTGCGGCGGCCTTGCCGCAACCGGATCTGCAGTTCGACAACGGCATCGGCGGCTTCAGCGCCGACGGCCGCGAATACTGCATCCGCACCGGGCCGGGCCGGCCGACGCCGGCGCCCTGGGTCAACGTGCTGGCCAGCCCGATGTTCGGCAGCGTGGTGTCGGAAAGTGGCCAGGCCTGCAGCTGGAACCAGAACGCCCACGAATTCCGCCTGACGCCCTGGCACAACGACCCGGTGTCCGACAGCGGCGGCGAAGCCTATTATGTGCGCGACGAAGACAGCGGCGTGTTCTGGTCGCCGACCGCGCTGCCGGCGCCGTCCGGCGCCGGGCACCTGACGCGCCACGGCTTCGGCTACAGCGTCTTCGAACACAGCGCGCACGGCATCCGCAGCGAGCTGCTGACCTACGTGGCGCTGGATGCGCCGCTCAAGCACGTGGCGATCAAGCTGCGCAACGACGGCGCCGGGCGGCGGCGCCTGTCGGTCACGGGCTACGTCGAATGGGTGCTGGGCGCGCTGCGCGAACAATCGGCGCCGCACGTGGTCACGGAGCGCGATGCCGCCAGCGGCGCGCTGTTCGCCCGCAATGCCTACAACACCGACTTCGCGGGCCGGGTTGCCTTCTTCCACCTGGACGCCGACCACGTCGCCTTTACCTGCGACCGCCTCGAATTCATTGGCCGCGGCGGCAGCCTGGCCGATCCGGCCGCGATGGCGCGCGCCGGCCTGTCCGGCCGCAGCGGTGCCGCATGGGACCCCTGCGCCGCGCTGCAGACCGTCATCGAGCTGGCGCCGGGCGAGGAAAGGGAAGTCCGCTTCATGCTGGGCGTGGGCGGGCGGCGCAACCTGGACGCCTCCAACATGGTCCGGCGCCACGCCGGCGCCCAGGCCGCGCACGAGGACTTCGCGCGCATGCGCGCCTGGTGGGACGAGACCCTGGGCGCCGTGCGCATCGAAACGCCGGAACCGGCGCTGGACGCGATCGCCAACGGCTGGCTGACGTACCAGACGATCGCCTGCCGCCTGTGGGCGCGCAGCGGCTATTACCAGTCCGGCGGCGCCTACGGCTTCCGCGACCAGCTGCAGGATGCGATGGCGACCGTGCATGCGCGTCCCGAACTGCTGCGCGACCACGTGCTGCTGTTCGCCGGCCACCAGTTCGTCGACGGCGACGTCCAGCACTGGTGGCATCCGCCGCTGGGACGCGGCGTGCGCACGCGCTGCGCGGACGATTACCTGTGGCTGCCGCTGGCGGTGTGCCGCTACGTCGGCGTCACCGGCGACCTGGCGCTGATGGACCGCATCGTGCCCTTCATCGAAGGCCGCGCGCTCGATCCGGGCGAATCCTCGGCCTACGAACTGCCGGACCATTCGCCGCACCAGGCCAGCCTGTACGAACACTGCGTGCGGGCGATCCGGCGCGCGCTGGTGTTCGGCGGCCACGGCCTGCCGTTGATGGGCAGCGGCGACTGGAACGACGGCATGGACCGCGTCGGCATCGACGGCAAGGGTGAGAGCGTCTGGCTCGGCTTCTTTTTATACGAGGTGCTGCAGCGCTTCGCCGAGCTGGCCGACCGCTGCGCCGACTACGGCTTCGCCACCACCTGCCGCAGCGCGGCCCAGGTGCTGGCCCACCACATCGAGGAAAACGCCTGGGACGGCGACTGGTACCGGCGCGCCTGGTTCGACGACGGCACGCCGCTCGGCTCGCACCGCAACGCCGAATGCCGCATTGATGCGGTCGCGCAGAGCTGGAGCGTGCTGTCCGGCGCCGCCGACCCGGCGCGCGCATGCACGGCGATGGCGGCGCTGGACGCCCAGCTGGTGCGGCGCGAGGATGGGCTGATCCGCCTGCTCGACCCGCCTTTCGACAAGGCCGAACCGGATCCCGGCTATATCCGCGGCTACCCGCCCGGCGTGCGCGAAAACGGCGGCCAGTACACCCACGCCGCGATCTGGGCCGCGATGGCCTTCGCGCGCATGGGCGAGGGCGAGCGCGCCTGGGAACTGCTGCGCATGATCAATCCGGTCAACCATGCGCTCGACGCGACCGCCTGTGCGCGCTACATGGTCGAGCCCTACGTGATGACGGCCGACGTGGCCGCGGCGCCGCCGCACGTAGGCCGCGGCGGCTGGAGCTGGTACACCGGCTCGGCCGGCTGGATGCAGCGCCTGATCGTCGAGTCGCTGCTGGGCGTGACGCGCAGCGGCGAGCGCCTGACGCTGGCGCCGCAACTGCCCGCCGCCTGGGACGGCTTCCGGCTGCACTACCGCTTCGGCGGCAGCATGTACACGATCGACGTGCGCACCGGCCCAGACGAAGCGCTAATCGTGGACGGGGTGCCGCAGCAGGATGCGTCGATCGCGTCGATCGCGCTGGTCGACGACGGCGCGCCGCATGCGGTCACGCTCACCATCGCCCGCGGCCGCGACGCGGCGCCCGCGCCCGACCATCAGCACGACACGAGTTGCGAGAAGTGAGACGCGGGCAGGGCAGGATGTGCGCGACGTCCACCTTCCGGAAGCCGCTGTCCGCGGCTTCAATATTTGTCAAAAACATATTAATTATTTGATATCCGGGTAATCCGCGCGTCAATGCGCGAAACGATGCAATTGCAAAAATTGCATCATGAAAACCCCATTTCTTGCCTCTTTCGCGGCCCTGGCCCTGGCCAGCCTGTTCAACCTGGCCGCGATGCCGGCGCCGGCCATCGGCGCGCCTGCCCGCGGCGCCGCCACGCCGCACGAGCACAGCGAATTCGAGGCGACCTTGCACGCGCCCTGGCGCGGTGACGGCGGCGGCGGCCGGCCGGAGGCGCGCAGCTTCATGCTGTCCTTCGATTACCCCGGCCTGCAACAGCGCACGACGGCGCGCTGGCGGCTGGAACTGCTGGCGCCGGGCGGCGGCATCGTCCAGCGCTGGCAGGGCAATGTGCCGCTCTCCGGCGCGCCGCGCAAGGTGACGGTGCGCTGGGAGGGGCAGACAAGCGGGCGCGTGCCGGCGCCCGGCATCTACCGCGTGCGCCTGCGCGCCGCGGCCGGCGAGACGGTGGCGCAGAGCTGGGAGATCGCGGTCGGCAGCATCGCGGCGCCGGCGATGCCGGCCTTTGCACCGCTGCCGACGTCGCGCCCGTCGCTGCAGGCGGCACCGGCGCCGGGCGCCTTGCCGTACACGGTCTATTACGGCAACCTGCACAGCCAGACCAGCCACAGCGACGGCGGCGCGCCGCTCGACAACTGCAGCGGCGCCCAGGCACCGCAGAGCGCGCCCTACGGCCCCGACGCCGCCTACCCGTACGCGCGCACGCACGGGCTGGACCTGCTGATGGTCTCGGAACACAACCACATGTACGACGGCTCCGACGGCACCGACGCCAACGCCGATCCGGCCGCGGCGAAAGCCCTGTACCAGTCGGGCCTGCAGACGGCGCGCGCCTTCAACGCGGCGCACCCGGACTTCCTGGCGCTGTACGGCATGGAGTGGGGCGTGATCAGCAAGGGCGGCCACCTGAACATCTTCAACAGCGACGAATTGCTGGGCTGGGAAAAGACGGCGCGCGGCGAACTGCTGGCCGACACCGCCACCGCGCGCAGCGACTACGCCGCGCTGTACGGCTTGATGAAGGCGCGCGGCTGGATCGGCCAGTTCAACCACCCGGCCACCAGCGGGCAATTCCTGGTGAACGGCGTGGCGCTCGGCTACACGCCCGAGGGCGACGCCGCGATGGCCCTGTGCGAAGTGCTCAACACCTCGGCCTTCTCGGCCAACGATCGGGAAAGCGAAACCCGGCGCAGCAATTTCGAGGGCGCCTGCAACCAGGCGCTGGAAGCCGGCTTCCACGTGGCCTTCAGCAGCAACCAGGACAACCACTGCGCCAACTGGGGCGCGTCTTACACCAACCGCAGCGCCGTGCTGATCCCGAACGGCGTGCCGCTCACGCGCGACAGTTTCATCGAGGCCCTGCGCGCGCGCCGCGTGTTCGCCACCATGGACAAGCACGCGCAACTGGTGCTCACCGCGAACGGCCGCCTGATGGGCGAGCGCTTCGACAACCGCGGCCCGCTGACCCTGAAGGCGCACTACGCCAACGACCTGGGCAAGCGCGCGGCCTCGGTGGTGGTGATGGAAGGGGTGCCGGGACGGAACGGCACGGTGACGCCGCTGGCCAAGGATGCCGAGATGACCTTCACGCCGGCGGTGGGGCCGCATTTCTATTATGTGAGGGTGACGCAGGAGGATGGGAATATCCTGTGGTCGGCGCCGGTGTGGGTGAACCAGCTCGGGCCGCAGTCATGAATGCCGCCGCCACGTCGTCCCCGCGCAGGCGGGGACCCATGCTGAGCTGAACGAAATGACGCAGTATGGCTCCCCGCCTGCGCGGGGACGACGCATCGTTCGTACGCTCAGAACCCCAGATTCCGCCCCGCCCCCAGCAGCGTCGCCACCCCCAGCACCACGAAGATCAGCGCCGCAATCCCGTGCACCAGCCGCAGCGGCGCCTTCCCCGCGATACGGTCCCCGAAATACACCGCCGGCACGTTCGCCAGCATCATGCCCAGCGTGGTCCCGGCCACCACCCACAGCGTCGACGCATAGCGCGCCGCCAGCGCGACGGTGGCCACTTGCGTCTTGTCGCCCATCTCGGCCATGAAGAAGGCCAGCACGGTAGTGAGGAACACGCCGAACCTGGCCGGCGGCGCTTCGTCGCCGTCGATCCGGTCGGGCACCATGATCCAGGCCGCCATCGCGATGAAGCCGGTGCCGAGCACCCAGCGCATCAGGTCGGGGCCGAGCAGCTTGCCGGCCAGCGCGCCGACCGCGGCCGCAAAGGCGTGGTTGGCGACCGTGGCGACGAAGATGCCGAGGACGATGGGGAGCGGGCGGCGGAAGCGGGCGGCCAGCAAAAAGGCCAGCAGCTGGGTCTTGTCGCCGATTTCGGCGAGGGCGACGATGCCGGTTGAAACGAAGAAGGCGTCCATGCTGGGCCGGGGCGAAAAGGCCGGATCATAGCAGAGAAAAATGCTATTCTGCTCGCGCCCCTCGTTCGAGAATCCGAAAGTGCAACCCATGAACCGTATCGCCGCCGCTCTTCTTTTCGCCTTTTCCAACACCGCCCTTGCACAAGCACCGGCGACCGTTCCGGCGGCCCCGGCCAGCGCCAGCGCTTCCGCGTACCGGCTCGACGCCGACGTCCTGCGCGCCATGAAACTGTTCGACGTGCCGGGCATCGCGATCGCCGTGGTCAGGGACGGCAAGGTCGTCGCCGCGCAGGGCTTCGGCGTGCGCAAACTCGGGGCGCCGGACAAGGTCGATGCCAGGACGCTGTTCGAGGTCGCCTCCAATTCCAAGGCCTTCACGGCCGCCGCGCTGGCGATGCTGGTCGACGAGGGCAAGCTGGCCTGGGACGATCCGGTGACCAAGCACCTGCCCGATTTCCAGATGTACGACGCCTACGTCACCCACGAGATGACGGTGCGCGACCTGCTGACCCACCGCAGCGGCCTGGGCCTGGGCGCCGGCGATTTGCTGTGGTGGCCGACCACGAATTTCTCGACCGATGAAATCATCCACAAGCTGCGCTTCATCGCGCCGAGTACCAGCTTCCGTAGCAGCTACGCCTACGACAACCTGCTGTACATCGTGGCCGGCAAGATCATCGCGGCGAAATCCGGCAAGACCTGGGGCGAGACCGTCCGCGAGCGCATCCTGACGCCCGTCGGCATGACGAGCACCACCACCAGCCTGGCGGAGAATGCCGGCAACCCGAACGTCGCCAATGCCCACAGCAAGATCGACGGCAAGATCGCCGCCGTGAAGGCGATGCCGGTCCCGAACGCGGTCGGCGCGGTCGGCATCAACACGAACGCGGACGACATCGCGCGCTGGATGAACGTGCTGCTGGCCGGCGGCAGCCTGGGCAAGGATGCAAACGGCAAGGAGACGCGCCTGTTCAGCGCCAAGCAGGCGCGCGAGATGTGGACCGCGCAGACGCCGATGCGCATCAGCGAGCCGAACGCCAGGCTGGCCGGCACCCGCGCCAACTTTGCCGCCTACGGCCTCGGCTTCCAGCTGCGCGACTGGCAGGGCAAGCTGCTGGCCCTGCACAGCGGCGCGCTGCAGGGCTTTTATTCGAAGGTGGTGCTGGTGCCGGAAGCGAAGCTGGGCATCGCGATCCTCACCAACGCCGAAAGCGGCGGCTCGCTCAACGCGCTGCAATACCAGCTGGTCGACCGCTACCTGAACCCGGGCGCGCAGACCGACTGGATCGGCGCCGTCGCCGCCGTCGAGAACGAGAACCACGCCAAGGAACAGGCGCGCCTGGCCACCGCCAAGGCCGCCCGCGCCGGCAAGTCGGCGCCCTCGCTGGCGCGCACCGCCTACGACGGCGATTACCAGGACCCGTGGTACGGCATCGCCACCATCAGGCACGCGGGCAACAAGCAACTGCTGTCGTTCGCGCGCACGCCCGACCTGACCGGAGAACTCGAGCACTACCAGCACGACACCTTCATCGTGCGCTGGAAGGAGCGCAACTTCAATGCGGATGCCTACGTGACCTTCGCGCTGAACCCGGACGGCAGCATCGAGCGCATGAAGATGCAGCCGATGTCGACGGAGACGGATTTCAGCTACGATTTCCAGGATCTGAACTTCACGCCGGTGAAGAAGGCGCCATAAGCGTTTCATTGAGCACGTCGTCCCTGCGAAGGCAGGGACCCAAGTTGCACGCGTTGACGTACTGAGCGCAGAACTTGGGTCCCTGCCTTCGCAGGGACGACGTTGCTGTAATGCGCGCTTGTTTCAGATTTGCGGCACCGGATTGAACCCCGACACCGCCCGATACCGCCCATTCCCATACCGCAGCACCTGGCGCTGGTCGACCGTCCTCGCCGCCTGCTGCGTCATCTGCGTCT
>Ga0308164_10003057_pt1 | contig 15641 bp, 13 predicted proteins | sample PhyTR2_FD_201031 | JGI IMG/M metagenome (GOLD analysis project Ga0308164, IMG submission 201031) | Phyllosphere microbial communities from UC Gill Tract Community Farm, Albany, California, United States - DLSLT.R2 | ecosystem: Host-associated > Plants > Phyllosphere > Unclassified | place: USA... | reverse complement strand
ACAAGACCCGCTGGATGATCAACTGGCAGCACAAGGGCGGGCTTGATACGCGCTGGCTGACCCAGGTCGATTACACCGACATCAGCGATCCGTACTACTTCCAGGATCTGGAAACCGATCAGATCGGTGTCAAACGGACGGACTACCTCAACCAGCAGGGCTCCTTGACCTACCGTGGCGACAGCTTCTCGGCAGTGCTCAATGCTCAGGCCTACAAGCTGGCGACGGTTGCCAACGTTACGCCGTACAATCGCCTGCCTCAGCTGACGCTCAACGGTACGCTGCCCTACAACCCCGGTGGTCTGAAGTTCGATTACCAGACCGAAGCGGTGCGTTTCGAACGTGATCTGCGCAGCGGCGCGTTCATCGATGAAGACGGCAACCCGGAAACACGTCTGGACAACAACATCTCCGGCCTGGCTCGCGCCAACGGTGATCGCCTGAACCTGGCACCGTCCGTCAGCCTGCCGATGAACTGGACCTATGGTTTCCTGACGCCGAAGCTGAAGTACGTCTACACGCAATACGATCTGGATCTGGACAGTCAGGGCAGAAACACCCTGCTGGCCGGCGAAGAGTACAGCAGCAGCCAAAGCCGCAGCGTGCCGATCTTCAGCGTCGACAGCGGCCTGTACTTCGACCGCAATACCAACTGGTTCGGCAAGGATTACCGCCAGACCCTGGAGCCGCGCCTGTTCTATCTCTATGTTCCCGAGAAGGACCAGACCGACATCCCGGTATTCGACACCAGCGAAAGCACGTTCAACTTCGCCTCGCTGTTCCGTGACAACCGCTTCACCGGTTCCGACCGCATCGGCGACGAGAACAAACTGTCGCTGGGCGTCACTAACCGCTGGATCGAGGACAACGGCTTCGAACGCCAACGCTTCAGCATTGGTCAGGCGCTGTATTTCGAAGACCGCAAGGTGCAGTTGCCAGGCGTGGTGTTCGCGGATCGTGATGATGCGCGTTCAAATGTTTCGCCTTATGCACTGGAATACGAATACCGCTTCAACCGCGACTGGCGCTTCAATTCCGATTTCAACTGGGATCCGGACAGCCGAAGCACCCGTTCGGGCAGCGCGATGTTCCACTACCAGCCTGAAGACAATCCGAACAAGATCGTCAACCTCGGCTATCGCTATCGCAACGACCAGATTCGTTACGACGAAAGCACCGGCCGTTGGGTCGTGGGTGGTGGTGACTACGGCACCCCGGGTTCGCCAAACTACGTGAAGGACTACTACAAGATTCAGCAGCACGATTTCTCGGTCATCTGGCCGATCGTGCCGCAGTGGAGCCTGATCAGCCGTTGGCAGTATGACTACAACCGTGAACGCACCATCGAAGCTTTCGGCGGGTTCGAGTACGACAACTGCTGCTGGAAAATGCGTCTGGTCAATCGCTACTGGATCGACTACGACGAGTTCAGCCAGGCAGCACCTCAGAACGAGAAAGGCGACCGCGGCATATTCCTACAAATCGTGTTGAAGGGGCTCGGCGGTGTAACTGGCGCCAAGGTAGACAGCTTCCTCGACAAAGGCATTCAAGGTTATCGTGAACGTGAAGACCAAGCTTTCTGATTGTCTGCGCCCGCTGATGCTGGGCGCGTTACTCCTGAGCGGTGCAGTGCATGCTGCGGTTCAACCTCTGGACAGTGTCGTGGCTATCGTCGACAACGATGTGATCATGAAAAGCCAGATGGACCAGCGTGTACGTGAAGTTCAGCAGACCATTGCCAAGCGCGGCTCTGGTGTACCGCCTGCAGAAGCCCTGCAACCACAGGTTCTGGATCGTCTGATCCTGGAAAACCTGCAGTTGCAGATGGGCGAACGCTCTGGCATTCGTGTCTCCGACGAAGAACTGAACCAGGCCATCGGCACCATTGCCCAGCGCAACAACATGAGCGTGGAGCAGTTCCGCGCCGCGCTGGCGCATGACGGCCTGTCCTATAACGATGCGCGCGAACAGGTGCGCCGGGAAATGATCATCAGCCGCGTGCGTCAGCGCCGGGTGGCCGAACGTATCCAGGTGTCCCAGCAGGAAGTGAAGAACTTCCTCGCCTCCGATATGGGCAAGGCTCAGCTGTCTGAAGAGTTTCACCTGGCCAACATTCTGATCGCCACACCTGACAGCGCTTCCTCGGACGCCATCCAGGCTGCTGCGGTCAAGGCCAAGGGCATCTACGACCAGTTGAAGAAAGGTGCTGACTTCACCCGTCTCGCAGCCACCTCCTCGTCCAGCGAAAACGCACTGGAAGGCGGCGATATGGGCTGGCGCAAGGCTGCACAATTGCCACCGCCCTTCGGTGACATGCTCAGCTCGATGCCTGTCGGTGACGTGACGCCTCCTGCGCGTACGCCGGGCGGTTTCATCATCCTCAAGCTGCTGGAAAAGCGCGGCGGCCAGGGTGAGGCGCAAATGCGTGATGAAGTGCATGTGCGTCATATCCTGATCAAGCCAAGCGAAATTCGTAACGAGGCAGAGACCAAGCGTCTTGCAGAGAAGATCTACGACCGCATCCAAAACGGCGAAGATTTCGCCGAGCTGGCGAAAAGCTTCTCGGAAGATCCGGGCTCTGCACTCAATGGCGGCGATCTGAACTGGGTTGATCCCAACTCTCTGGTTCCGGAATTCCGTCAGGTGATGAGCGAAACGCCACAAGGCGTCTTGTCCAAACCGTTCCAGACCCAGTACGGCTGGCATGTTCTAGAAGTGCTCGGTCGTCGCTCCAAGGACGCTACCGATCAGGCTCGGGAACAGCAGGCGCTGAACGTATTGCGCAACCGCAAGTACGACGAAGAGCTGCAAACCTGGCTGCGTCAGATCCGCGACGAAGCCTACGTTGAAATCAAACTCCCTGGCGCGACCCAGGCTGCACAGTGAAACCCAAGCGTTTCGCACTGACACCCGGCGAGCCGGCCGGCATAGGTCCTGACCTTTGCCTGCTGCTCGCCACGCAGCCTCAGCCATACCCCCTGATTGCCATCACCAGCCGCGACCTGCTCCTTGAGCGGGCCGCGCAACTGGGTGTGTCGGTCAGTCTGATAAAGGTCACGCCCGACGCGTTTCCCGACCTGCCTGCGCCTGCCGGCAGTCTGTACGTCTGGGATACGCCACTGGCCGCTCCGGTGGAAACCGGCGTGCTGAACAAAGCCAATGCTGCATTTGTTCTGGAAACCCTGACTCGCGCGGGCCAGGGCTGCCTGGACGGACTGTTCAGCGGCATGATCACCGCCCCGGTGCACAAAGGCGTGATCAACGACGGCGGTATCGCGTTTTCCGGACACACCGAATTTCTCGCTGAACTGACTCACACCGAACAGGTGGTGATGATGCTGGCAACCGGCGACCTGCGCGTAGCACTGGTGACCACTCACCTGCCGTTGCGCGATGTGGCCGACGCCATCACAGCGGATCGTCTGGAGCGCGTGACACGCATCCTGCACGCCGACCTGGTCAACAAATTCGGCATTGCCCATCCACGCATTCTGGTCTGCGGCCTCAACCCTCATGCCGGCGAAAGCGGGCATCTGGGTCGTGAGGAAATCGACATCATCGAACCTGCTCTGGAGCGCCTGCGCAGCGAAGGCCTGGACTTGCGCGGCCCGCTGCCTGCAGACACTCTGTTTACCCCCAAATATCTGGAGCACTGCGACGCAGTGCTGGCGATGTACCACGATCAGGGCCTGCCCGTGCTGAAGTACAAAGGTTTCGGCGCAGCGGTCAATGTGACGCTCGGCCTGCCAATCATCCGCACCTCTGTCGATCATGGCACGGCGCTGGACCTGGCTGGCACCGCAAACATCGACACCGGCAGCCTGCACGTCGCACTGCAAACCGCCTACCAGATGGCCGAGACCCATTCATGACCGAGCAATACCAACACCGGGCGCGCAAGCGCTTCGGGCAGAACTTCCTGCACGATGCAGGCGTTATCGACAAGATCCTGCGTGCCATCCGTGCCAAACCTGAAGACCGGCTGCTGGAAATCGGGCCGGGCCAGGGCGCACTGACCGAGGGCCTGCTCGACAGCGGCGCTCAGCTGGACGTGGTCGAGCTGGACAAGGACCTGATCCCGATCCTGAACGGCCAGTTCGCCAGCAAGCCGAACTTCAACCTGCATCAGGGCGATGCGCTGAAATTCGACTTCAACACCCTCGGCGCCGAACCGCGCAGCCTGCGGGTAGTGGGCAACCTGCCGTACAACATCTCGACACCGCTGATTTTTCACCTGCTGCAGAACGCCAGCCTGATCCGCGACATGCACTTCATGCTGCAAAAGGAAGTGGTCGAGCGCATGGCTGCCGGACCCGGCGGTGGTGACTGGGGCCGTCTGTCGATCATGGTCCAGTACCATTGCCGCGTCGAACACCTGTTCAACGTCGGACCGGGTGCATTCAACCCGCCACCGAAAGTGGACTCGGCCATTGTGCGCCTCGTCCCTTACGAAACGCTGCCGCACCCCGCCAAGGATCACCGTGTGCTGGAGCGCATCGTGCGTGAAGCGTTCAACCAGCGTCGCAAGACCCTGCGCAACACGCTCAAGCTGCTGTTAACCAGCGATGAGATCACCGCTTCCGGAGTAGACGGCAGCTTGCGTCCCGAGCAGCTCGATCTGGCTGCATTCGTTCGTCTGGCAGACACTCTCAGCGAAAAAGTTGTGACAGAGTGAACCCTGGGGACAAGTAAACGGCAGGCTCAGTCTTCATTTTCCGCTTACTTGTCCTAGACTGATCTACCTGCCGCACACGCCCTTTTTTCGCAGCTATGGATTTCAAGGCCTATTGCATGCCCGATTCTCGTTACAAGGTCGACGTCAGCGTCGTCACACGCTTCCTCTCGGAGCAGTCGCAACCCGAGCAGAACCGCTTCGCTTTCGCCTACACCATTACCGTGCACAACAATGGCGAGCTCCCTGCCCGGCTGCTGTCGCGGCACTGGGTCATTACCGACGGTGATGGCAATGTCGAGGAAGTACGTGGCGAAGGCGTGGTTGGCCAGCAGCCACTGATCAAGGTCGGCCAAAGCCATACCTACAGCAGTGGTACGGTCATGACCACCAAGGTCGGCAATATGCAGGGCACTTACCAGATGCTGGCCGAAGACGGCAAACGCTTCGATGCCGTTATCGAGCCTTTCCGTCTGGCCGTTCCGGGCTCGCTGCACTGATGGCGGTGTATGCGGTGGGTGACCTGCAAGGCTGCCTTGAACCTCTGCAATGCCTGCTCAAGCACGTGCACTTCAACCCGGAGCAGGATCGCCTTTGGCTGGTGGGTGACCTGGTCAACCGTGGCCCGCAATCGCTGGAAACACTTCGCTATCTGTACAGCATTCGCGAATCGCTGGTGTGCGTGCTCGGCAATCATGACCTGCACCTGCTGGCAGTGGCCCGTAAAAGAGAGCTGCTGAAGAAGGGCGACACGCTGCTTGAAATCCTTGAAGCGCCAGACCGTGACGACCTGCTTGGCTGGGTGCGTCGGCAGAAGCTCATGCATTACGACGCAGAACGCAACGTCGCCATGGTGCATGCCGGTATCGCGCCACAATGGACGCTGAAAAAGGCCTTGAAGCACGCTGCCGAAGTCGAGCACGCGCTGCAGGACGACACGTTGTACGGCGCCTTTCTCGACGGCATGTACGGCAATGAACCGGCCAAGTGGGACAACGACCTGCAAGGCGTGACGCGTCTGCGGGTCATCACCAACTACTTCACCCGCATGCGCTTCTGCACCAGCGACGGCAAACTCGATCTGAAGAGCAAGGAAGGGGTCGGCACCGCGATACCTGGCTACGCGCCCTGGTTCAGCCACCAGACCCGCAAGACCCGCGACGTGAAAATCATTTTCGGCCACTGGGCTGCGCTTGAAGGTCGCTGCGACGAACCTGACGTCTTCGCCCTCGACAGCGGATGTGTCTGGGGCGGCTCGATGACGCTACTCAATGTCGATACGCTTGAACGTCATCAGTGCAATTGCGATGCTATCGGCAATGCCGCCGACGGGCTTGCTACCCGCATGCAACCCGGCGCTACTCCCCTTCCGTAACCTCAGGCTCAGGAGCCCAGGCAATGACTGAATTCAAACGTATCCCACCTGAACAGGCCCAGGCTCTGCGCGAGCAAGGCGCCGTGCTGGTCGATGTTCGGGACCCACAGGCTTTCGAGAGCAATCACATTCCCGATTCCGTGCACCTGGACAACCACTCTATCGCCGACTTCATCCGCGAAGCCGATCTGGACAAGCCGCTGGTGGTCGTCTGCTACCACGGCAACTCCAGCCAGAGCGCTGCAGCCTATCTGGTCGGCCAGGGTTTCTCCGATGTGTACAGCGTGGACGGCGGTTTCGAGCTGTGGCGCGCCACTTACCCGCAAGAAACCGTGCAAGGCTGATAGAAAATATTTTTATGACAGCTGATCCCGCGTTCTACGCGGGCTCGCGAGCCATCTGACGAACGGTCAGCCCGTCTTCTCGCGCATCCCTTCTTTATCTTTCCGAATCCGAACTATCCTTAGCCTAGGCCATCCGTATTCAGGGGAGAGCCGGTACACCGGCGCGTGGGTCATCGGTAGTTACTTTTAGGGTGTTCTGGGGGGAAACAGCGACCGTAGTAATACGGTTGTTGCCAGCATCGACTGACGATCCGCCGCCGGCTCCACGTATCGAGCGAGGTGACGTCATGAGTATATTCAGCCACTTCCAACAACGCTTCGAAAGCACGCGGCAAGAAGAGCTCTCGCTACAGGAGTATCTGGAGCTCTGCAAACAGGATCGCAGCGCCTACGCCTCTGCCGCAGAACGTCTTCTGCTGGCCATCGGCGAGCCTGAACTGGTGGATACCTCCGCCAACTCCAGGCTGTCGCGCATTTTCTCTAACAAGGTCATACGCCGCTATCCGGCCTTTGCCGACTTCCACGGAATGGAAGAATGCATCGACCAGATCGTTTCGTATTTCCGCCATGCCGCCCAAGGCCTGGAAGAGAAAAAGCAAATCCTGTATCTGCTCGGCCCGGTGGGTGGCGGTAAATCGTCCCTGGCGGAAAAACTCAAGCAACTGATCGAAAAAGTCCCGTTCTACGCCATCAAGGGCTCGCCTGTCTTCGAGTCGCCCTTGGGCCTGTTCAACGCTACGGAGGACGGCGCGATTCTCGAAGAAGACTTCGGGATTCCGCGACGCTACCTGAGCACCATCATGTCGCCCTGGGCGACCAAACGCCTGGCCGAGTTCGGTGGCGACATCAGCCAGTTCAAGGTGGTGAAGCTCTACCCTTCGATTCTCAACCAGATTGCCGTGGCGAAAACCGAACCCGGCGACGAAAACAACCAGGACATCTCTGCGCTGGTCGGCAAGGTGGATATCCGCAAACTGGAAGAATTCCCGCAGAACGACGCCGATGCCTACAGCTACTCGGGCGCGCTGTGCCGGGCCAACCAGGGCCTGATGGAATTCGTCGAGATGTTCAAGGCCCCGATCAAGGTCCTTCACCCGCTGCTCACCGCAACCCAGGAAGGCAACTACAACAGTACCGAAGGGCTGGGCGCGATCCCGTTCACCGGTATTTTGCTGGCGCACTCCAACGAATCGGAGTGGCACAGCTTCCGCAACAACAAGAACAACGAAGCCTTCATCGACCGTATCTACATCGTGAAGGTGCCGTACTGCCTGCGTGTCAGCGACGAGATCAAGATCTACGACAAGCTGCTGTTCAACAGCTCGCTGTCCAAGGCGCACTGCGCGCCGGACACCCTGAAAATGCTCGCGCAGTTCACCACGCTGTCGCGCCTCAAAGAGCCGGACAACTCCAACATCTACTCCAAGATGCGCGTGTATGACGGCGAGAACCTGAAAGACACCGACCCTAAAGCCAAGTCGATCCAGGAGTACCGCGACAGTGCGGGCGTCGACGAAGGCATGAATGGTCTGTCTACCCGCTTCGCGTTCAAGATTCTGTCCAAGGTGTTCAACTTCGATCCGCACGAAATTGCGGCCAACCCGGTGCATCTGCTTTACGTACTGGAACAGCAGATCGAACAGGAGCAGTTCCCCGCCGAAACGCGCGAGCGTTATCTGCGCTTTATCAAGGAATACCTGGCACCGCGCTATATCGAGTTCATCGGCAAGGAAATCCAGACGGCGTACCTGGAATCCTACAGCGAGTACGGTCAGAACATTTTCGACCGCTATGTGCTGTATGCGGACTTCTGGATTCAGGATCAGGAATACCGCGATCCGGAAACCGGCGAGATCCTCAACCGCGTGGCCTTGAACGAGGAGCTGGAAAAGATCGAGAAACCGGCTGGCATCAGCAACCCGAAAGATTTCCGCAACGAAATCGTCAACTTCGTGCTGCGTGCCCGCGCCAACAACAATGGCAAGAACCCGACCTGGCTCAGCTACGAGAAGCTGCGGGTGGTGATCGAGAAGAAAATGTTCTCCAACACCGAGGACCTCCTGCCGGTCATCAGCTTCAATGCCAAGGCCAGCAAAGAAGATCAGCAGAAGCACAACGACTTCGTGACACGAATGGTCGAGAGGGGCTACACGGACAAGCAGGTACGTTTGCTTTCCGAATGGTATCTGCGCGTGCGGAAATCGCAGTAAAGCAGCTGCAAGCTTCAAGCTATCAGCTGCAGGCGACAAGCGATCAACACCCGGTCTCGGGATTGATCGTTTGCTCGCTTGCAGCTTGAGGCTTACAACTTGAAGCTCCCCGGAGGAGCCTATGAGCTATGTGATCGACCGACGTCTCAACGGCAAGAACAAGAGCACGGTAAACCGGCAGCGGTTTCTGCGGCGTTACCGTGACCACATCAAGAAGGCAGTGGAGGAAGCGGTCAGCCGGCGCTCCATCACTGACATGGAACACGGCGAACAGATCAGCATTCCCGGGCGTGACATCGACGAACCGGTCCTGCACCACGGTCGCGGCGGCAAGCAGACCGTTGTTCATCCTGGCAACAAGGAATTCACCACCGGTGAGCACATCGCCCGCCCTCAAGGTGGCGCTGGCGGTAAAGGCCCCGGCAAGGCGGGTAATTCCGGCGAAGGGATGGATGAGTTTTCGTTTCAGATTACCCAGGAAGAGTTTCTTGAGTTCATGTTCGAAGACCTGGAGCTGCCGAACCTCGTCAAGCGCAACCTGACCGGCACCGACACCTTCAAGACCGTGCGCGCCGGGATCAGCAACGAAGGCAACCCGTCACGGATCAACATCATCCGCACCCTGCGTTCGGCGCATGCACGCCGCATCGCACTGTCCGGTAGCAGTCGCGCGAAACTCAGGGAAGCGACCGCCGAGTTTGAGCGCATGAAGCGCGAAGAGCCGGATAACTTCGGCGACCTTCAGGAACTGGAAGTAGAAATCGACCGACTGAAGGCTCGCATTCGTCGTGTGCCCTATCTCGATACCTTCGACCTCAAGTACAACCTGCTGGTCAAGCAACCCAACCCCAGCTCAAAAGCAGTCATGTTTTGCCTGATGGACGTCTCCGGCTCCATGACTCAGGCGACCAAGGACATCGCCAAGCGCTTCTTCATCCTGCTGTACCTGTTTCTCAAGCGTAACTACGACAAGATCGACGTGGTCTTCATTCGTCACCACACCAGCGCCCGCGAAGTGGACGAGGAAGAGTTTTTCTATTCCCGGGAAACCGGCGGCACCATCGTTTCCAGCGCATTGAAACTGATGCAGGAAATCATGGCGGCACGCTACCCGAGCAGCGACTGGAATATCTACGCGGCACAGGCGTCCGATGGCGACAACTGGAACGACGATTCGCCCATTTGCCGGGAAATCCTCACCAAACAGATCATGCCTTTCGTGCAGTACTACACGTACGTGGAAATCACGCCGCGTGAGCACCAGGCCTTGTGGTACGAATACGAACGCATCGGTGAAGATTTTGCCGACACGTTTGCCCAGCAACAGCTGGTCTCTGCCGGTGATATCTATCCGGTATTCCGCGAACTCTTTCAGCGAAGGTTAGTGTCATGACCGCCAGAGAGCAGAAGCGCCAACCCCTTTCCACGGGGTCAGAGTGGACATTCGAACTGATCCGCGCCTACGACCGCGAAATCGGCAGGATTGCCGAGCGGTACGCGCTGGACACCTATCCCAACCAGATCGAAGTGATCACGGCCGAGCAGATGATGGACGCCTATGCCTCGGTGGGTATGCCGCTGGGCTATCACCACTGGTCCTACGGCAAACACTTCCTCAGCACGGAAAAATCCTATTCTCGCGGCCAGATGGGCCTGGCCTACGAGATCGTCATCAACTCCGACCCGTGCATTGCCTACCTGATGGAAGAAAACACCATTTGCATGCAGGCGCTGGTGGTGGCCCATGCGTGCTATGGCCATAACAGCTTCTTCAAGGGTAACTACCTGTTCCGCACCTGGACCGATGCCAGTTCGATCATTGATTACCTGGTGTTCGCCAAGCAGTACATCATGCAATGCGAGGAGCGCCATGGCATCGATGCCGTGGAGGACTTGCTCGACTCCTGCCATGCGCTGATGAACTACGGTGTGGACCGCTACAAGCGCCCCTACCCGATTTCAGCCGAAGAAGAGCGGCGTCGGCAGAAGGACCGGGAGGAGCACCTTCAGCGACAGATCAATGATCTTTGGCGCACCATCCCGAAAAGTGCCGACAAGAGCAGCAAGGAAGACAACGCGCGCTTTCCGGCCGAGCCGCAGGAAAACATTCTCTACTTCATCGAGAAACACGCCCCGCTGCTGGAACCATGGCAGCGCGAAGTGGTGCGCATCGTGCGCAAGATCGCGCAGTATTTCTATCCACAGCGCCAAACCCAAGTGATGAACGAAGGCTGGGCGACGTTCTGGCACTACACGCTGATGAATGACCTGTACGACGAAGGGCTGGTCACCGACGGCTTCATGATGGAGTTCCTGCAGTCGCACACCAGCGTTATTTTCCAGCCCGGTTTTGACAGCCCCTACTACAGCGGCATCAATCCCTATGCGCTGGGCTTTGCCATGTATCAGGACATCCGGCGGATGTGCGAACACCCTACCGATGAGGATCGCCAATGGTTTCCGGAAATTGCCGGCAGCGACTGGCTGACGGCGATCAAGTTCGCGATGACCAGCTTCAAGGACGAGAGCTTCATTCTCCAGTACCTGTCGCCCAAGGTGATTCGCGACCTGAAGCTGTTCAGCATCATGGACGACGACCAGAAGGACGACCTGCTGGTGCCCGCCATTCATGATGAAAACGGCTATCGGACCATCCGCGAAATACTCGCTGCACAGTACAACCTGGGCAATCGGGAGCCCAATGTGCAGATCTACAGCATCGACCGCCGAGGCGACCGCTCGCTGACCTTGCGCCATCAACAGCACAATCGCAAACCGCTTGGTGACTCGACAGACGAGGTGCTCAAACACCTGCACCGGCTGTGGGGCTTTGACATCCACCTGGAAACCTTGCAGGGCGATCAGGTGGTCAAGACTCATCACGTCCCCCCGAAAGGCGAGCATGCCGACAGTGAGTATCCCCGGCTTGATATGGCGGTCGTCCACCTTTAAGCGCTAGGGCACTAGCGCGTTAAACGCTTGCTCATACAGCTTTAGCCTCCATAAGTACGACACAAGGTTTATCCTGTCGCGCTTACGGAGGCTTTTTATGCAGATTTATAAAGTGGGCGGTGCTGTACGCGACCGTCTTCTGGGTCAACCTGTCACGGACATCGACTGGGTGGTAGTCGGCGCAAGCACCGAGGACATGCTGATCAAGGGCTATCGCCCGGTCGGTACAGATTTCCCGGTGTTTCTGCATCCGCTGACCAATGAGGAATACGCGCTGGCGCGCACCGAGCGCAAGAGCGGTGTGGGCTATGGGGGCTTTGTTTTCCACGCCAGCCCCGAGGTAACGCTCGAGCAGGATTTGATTCGGCGCGACCTGACGATCAATGCCATGGCTGAAGACAAGGACGGTAATTTAACCGATCCCTACAACGGCCAGAAGGATCTGGAAGAGCGGATATTACGTCATGTTTCACCCGCATTCGCCGAAGATCCGCTCAGAGTCTTGCGTGTGGCCCGATTCGCATCGCGCTACGCCGGTTACGGTTTTACCATCGCGCCCGAGACCCTGGGATTGATGCGACAGCTCAGTGAATCGGGCGAACTCAAGGCGCTGACTGCCGAGCGAAGCTGGAAGGAAATCTCTCGCGCACTCATGGAAGAACAGCCTCAGGTGTTCATCCAGGTACTGCACGACTGCGGCGCGCTCAAAGAGCTGATGCCCGAAGTCGAAGCGTTGTTTGGTGTACCGCAGCCGGCGGCGCATCATCCGGAAATAGACACTGGCGTGCACGTGCTCAGCGTCCTCGAGCAATCCGCACGCCACAAACACCCGCTGACAGTGCGCTGGGCCTGCCTGCTGCACGACCTCGGCAAAGGGCTGACGCCGGAAGCCGAATGGCCAAGGCACATCGCCCATGAACACACCGGCCTGCGCCTGATAAAAGCGGTCAACGAGCGTTTCCGTGTACCACGGGACTGCCAGGAACTGGCGCTGCTGGTCGGCCAGTACCACACTCACGGCCACCGTGCGCTGGAGCTGAAACCCTCGACCCTGCTGGAGCTGTTGCAAAGCTTCGACGTCTACCGCCGCCCGCAGCGCTTTGAAGAGTTTATTGCCGCCTGCGAGATGGACGCACGGGGACGTCACGGCTTCGAACAACGCAGTTATCCACAGGCCGACTATCTGCGCGGCGCCGCCGAGGTCGCACGCGCAGTATCAGTACAGCCGTTGCTGGAACAGGGCCTGAAAGGCAAGGAACTGGGTGACGCACTGAAGAACGAGCGCTTGAAGGCACTGAAAACCTACAAGGTCGAGCACCTCGCCTGACAGCCTCTCGTGCACGGTTATCGCTCCCGCGCTCCGCGTGGTAGCGCAGCCCTGGACGCTCTGCGTCCGATCTTCAGCTTTGGCACGAGAAGCGTCAGAGCTGGAAGGCGCGGACAGGCTCAGCTACGCAGCAAATCCTCAGGCGTCAGTGCCAACCCGCGCCACTCGAACGCCACCGGCCAAAGCTGCTGATCGATCTGCGCATCAGCCCAGAGTTTGCTGAAAGAAATCCCCACACCGGGATGCAGACGTTCAGGGGCAATCAACGCCAATGGACGCAGTACGAAGGCATTCTTTAGAATTTCTGCCCTCGGCAAGATCAGCCCGTCGAAATTACCGACCTGTTCGCCGTACAGCAGCACATCGATATCCAGCGGCAACCCTTTGCGATCCGGGGCATAACGGCCATTGTCCGCTTCGATGAATTTCAGGCGACGATCCAGCTCCATCAAGGGCAGATCGGTCAGTGCCGACACCACGAGATTGAAGAATGGCCCGCTCTTGATACCCACGGCATGGCTTTCAAAAACCGGCGAACAGCTCAGGTCGGTCAGGAAGCTATCCAGCGCATCGAGCCCCGCAACCAGATGGCGCTCACGCTCGATGTTGCTCCCCAGGCCGAGGAAAATCCGCGTCAGCGACATCCGCGCTCGATCTCCACGCCCACACCGGCTGCGGCCGCTACAGCACCGGGCTTGGTCAGTTTCAGGCGCAGCCAGGGAATATTGAATTCACCCATCAGCACTTCGGCCAGTCGCTCGGCGAAGGTCTCCACCAACTGGAACTGTGCCTGCTCGGCGAACGCCTGAATACGTGTCGAGACACTGGCGTAGTCGAGGGCCTTGCTCAGATCGTCCCCTGCGGCTGCGGGGCGATTGTCCCAGGCAAAGCTGAGGTCCAGACGCAGGCACTGACGAATGCCGCGCTCCCAGTCATAGGCGCCAATGACCGTATCGACCTCAAGGCCCTCGATGAAAACTCTGTCCAAGCACTACTCTCCACTGCACGACAAGGGCGCGATGCGCCGTTAGAATCAGGGCATCCTCGCCCGGAATGGTTCGCATGTTTTGGTTACTGGCCACCTTCGCCTACCTGCTTGGCTCGCTGTCCTTCGCCATCCTGCTCAGCCGCCTGAGCGGCAGGCCGGACCCGCGCGCCAGTGGCTCCGGCAATGCCGGCGCGACCAACATGCTGCGTCTGGCCGGGAAAAAACTCGCCATCCTGACCCTGCTCGGCGATCTCTGCAAAGGCCTGGTGCCGATCCTGATCGCCAGCGCCTTGAGCATGGACATCGCACAACAGGGCTGGATCGGCGTCTGCGCAGTGCTGGGCCATCTGTTCCCGCTGTACTTCCGCTTCCGCGGTGGCAAAGGCGTAGCGACCGCCGCCGGTGTGCTGCTGGGCCTGTATCCGCCCGCCGCTGCCCTGGCGATAGTCGCCTGGCTGCTGACGCTGTACCTGACCCGCACCAGCTCGCTTGCCGCCCTGATTGCCACACCCCTGACCCTGCCATTGCTGGCGTGGCAGGAGCCTCATGCTTTGCTGCCGATGAGCGTGTTGACCCTGCTCATCGTCTGGCGCCATCGCGGCAATCTACGCGACCTGCTCGCCGGGCGCGAACGACATTTCTGAGGCGTAACCCGCCTCGTCTGCCGTCACAGCCCCGACAACTGCTCCATGGGCCAGCGCGCCTGCACGCTGATGCTCAAATCTTGCTTCTGCCCGACCTGCAAACGCTGGCACCCGGCGAAGGCGATCATGGCGCCGTTATCGGTACAAAACTCGGGCCTTGCGTAATAGACATGACCGCGCAAGTCGCCAAGCATGCTTTCCAGCGAAGCGCGCAGCGCCTTGTTGGCGCTGACGCCACCGGCAATCACCAGGCTCTTGAGACCGGTCTGCTTGAGCGCACGCTTGCACTTGATGGTCAAAGTCTCTACTACCGCTTGCTGGAAGGCCAGAGCGATGTCGCAGCGGGTTTGCTCACTGTCGTCTCCAGCGTTCCGGCATTGCTGCCAGGTATTGAGCGCAGAGGTTTTCAGGCCGCTGAAGCTGAATTCCAGACCGGGACGATCAGTCATCGGCCGAGGGAAGACAAAACGCCCTGCCACGCCCTGCATGGCCGCCTTTGAAATCTCAGGACCGCCGGGGTACTGCATGCCCATCATCTTGGCGGTCTTGTCGAACGCCTCGCCTGCGGCATCATCCAGCGTCTCGCCCAGCAGCTCGTACTGACCAATGCCGTCGACGCGCACCAACTGCGTATGACCGCCGGACACCAGCAAGGCGACGAACGGGAACTGTGGCGGGTTTTCTTCCAGCATAGGGGCCAGCAGATGACCCTCCATGTGATGCACGCCCAGCGCCGGGATATCCCAGGCGAACGCCAGTGCCTGAGCGCACGAAGCGCCGACCAGCAAGGCGCCGACCAGCCCAGGGCCGGCCGTATAGGCAATGGCGTCGATATCAGTGGCCACGCAGTCCGCCTCGGCCAGTGTCTGGCGAATCAGGGGCAGCATGCGCTTGACGTGATCGCGCGAAGCCAGCTCCGGCACCACACCGCCATAGGCACGATGCAGGTCGATCTGGCTGAATAATGCGTCCGCAAGCAAACCGCGTTCGCTGTCGTATAACGCGACGCCGGTTTCGTCGCAGGAGGTTTCTAATCCCAGTACTAGCATGGGGTTGCGCCTTGTAGGGGGCAGATTTGAAGGCGCGCATAATAGTCGCCGACCGAGGTGCCGACCAGCGGTTTTCGATC
>Ga0308164_10003055_pt1 | contig 15644 bp, 12 predicted proteins | sample PhyTR2_FD_201031 | JGI IMG/M metagenome (GOLD analysis project Ga0308164, IMG submission 201031) | Phyllosphere microbial communities from UC Gill Tract Community Farm, Albany, California, United States - DLSLT.R2 | ecosystem: Host-associated > Plants > Phyllosphere > Unclassified | place: USA... | reverse complement strand
CGGTTCAGGTGGAACAGGTGATGGCAACGGCGATGGTGGTGCCGGTGGCGGTAATGGCACTGGCGGCAACGGTTCCGGCGGTGATGGGGATGGTAGCGGTGACGGTGGCGCTAACAACGGCTCCGGTGGTAATGGCTCTGGCACCGGCGGCAATGGTTCTGGTGGCAACGGTGACGGCAATGGCGACGGTGGTAATGGCGGCGGCTCCGGTGGTGCAAGTGACGGCGATGGTGACGGCGGCGGCAGTAACGGGTCTGGTGGAACTGGCAACGGCTTAGGCGATGGCGGCAGCGGTAACGGGGCTGGTGAAACGGGCGACGGCAATGGCGATGGCGGCAATGGAAGCGGGTCCGGCGGCACAGGTAACGGCGATGGTGACGGCGGCGCTAATAACGGCTCTGGTGGCACCGGTGACGGCTCTGGCGATAACAACAACGGCAACGGTTCCGGCGGAGTAAGCGACGGCAACGGAGACGACGGCAATAACAGTAATCCCGGTGGCAACGGCAATGGTGATGGCGACGGCGGTGCCGGAAACGGCTCCGGTGGAACTGGCGACGGCAATGGTGACGGTGGAAACGGTCGTGCTTCCGGCGGTACTGGTGACGGTAACGGCGACGGTGACGGCGGCAATGGCAGTGGTCCCGGCGGCAACGGTGGGGATGATGGTGACGGCGGTAGCGACAATGGCTCGGGTGGAACATCGGATGGCAACGGTAATGGAGATGATGACGATCAGTCCGATACCTCTTCCGACACCAATACGCCTGCATTCGATATCAGCTGCGATGACGCGACAGAAGTCGGAAAACGCAAGGAACGGACGGATCAAAAAGGCCGGGAAACACTGGTTGAAGTCACGAAAGAGGGTCTGAAACTGCAAGATCCGTGTCAACAGCAAAAGAAGGACGATAGCCGTTCACGATAAGAGAGATGAAGAGACATCCGTTGCAGATATCTCATCTGCAACAACGTGTCATGCCTCGCCATCAGCGTTGCAAGATATTTGATGAAACGTGAGCCACAACTCGCTATTTTTTACGGAAGCAAGATGAACAAATCCAGATTTGCAAAGCCCGGTGCTTTGCTCATCGCCCTGGCGATGCACATGCCACTCTCTTTTGCCGCTGATGCAAAACTCGATGAAGCGCAACGATTGGTCAATGCTCAAAAATCTGCCGAAGCATACGAATTACTCGCGCCACTGCAATCAGAACGTGCAGGCGAATCTGCATACGACTATCTGCTCGGCATTTCCGCTCTGGATAGCGGAAAAGCGTTGGAAGCCGTTTTTGCACTGGAACGTTTTCTGATGCTCAATCCCGAAAATGGTCCAGCACGGCTAGAGCTGGCACGTGCGTATTACGTCATGGGTGATATCAAGGCATCACGTCGTGAATTTGAAACGGTCAAAGCGCAGCAAATTCCGACACCAGTCAATGCAGCCATTCAAAACTATCTGAGCGCGATGAATGCACTGGTCGCGGGTAACGGCACACGTGTACGCGGCTATGTCGAACTCGGTGGTGGTCATGACAGCAATGCCAATAGCGCGACAGCAGCTGCAACCGTAGCTATTCCTGCATTCAGTGGCTTTGTAGGCACGCTGGATCCTGCCTCCCGCAAACAAAGCGATGAATTCATGATGGGCGGTGCAGGCATCAATGTCCGCCACCCTTTCTCGCCTGAATGGGCGTTCAGCGCAAACGCCGCACTCAATCTGCGTCGTTACAGCTCGCTCGACCAATACAATCTCGGCACGCTCGATGGTTCTGCTGGCTTTACCCGTACACGTGGTGTCGATCAGTACACCGGCGCGATCCAATATCAAAAGTTGATGATCGATAGCTCGTCTTATCGTCAGACATACGGTTTTCTCGGTCAGTGGCAACACAGTTTCGATAACCAGCGTCAGTTCACCACCTATGGTCAGGCAATGAAGCTGGATTATGACGGCACGCAAAACATCCGGACCGGCAATCGCTATCTGATCGGTGCGGCCTACTCCCAGGCATTTGACGGCAAATATATGGCGGTCGGCTATGCGGGGGCTTATGTTGGCAAAGAACGTCCAGACGCCGCTGGCGTACCGCATCTCGGCAATAATTTTTATGGCATACGTTCCGGCGGTCAGATTTCGGTTGCATCGAATATGGGCATCGTCGGTTCCGCCAGCATCGAGAAGCGTGACTATCGCGGCGATGAGCCTTACTTCTTTCGTACACGCGATGACAAGCAGATGGATATCAGCCTTGCATTTGTGTATCTGCCTAAAACCGACTGGGTCATCCGTCCGGAAATCAGCCACATCCGTAATAAATCGAACGTCGTTTTTAACGATTTCTCGCGCACGCAGATTCTCGTGACAGTGCGTCGTAACTTTAATTAATCGAAGAGGTTCTATCATGCGTACACGACAACCCTTCTATCTGAACAAAGCAGGCATGCTGGCAACATTGATTGCCGCGGCCTTCACGCCTTACGCCTTTGCATTGACCCCAGCAGGAAAAATCGATTTCGCCTTCGGTACCGCAACAGCGACTGGCGCAGATGGCGTTATTCGACCGCTTAAGAAAGGTACTGAGGTTTATAGCGGCGATGCCATCACCACCACCGATGGCCGCATACAAATCCGCTTTAGTGACGGTGCGTATCTGGCGTTGCAACCGAACACCTTGTTTAAAGTTGACCAATACGCCTATGAAGGCAAATCCGACGGCAAGGAAAAAGCATCATACGCCCTCGTTAAAGGCGGCCTACGTACCATTACCGGTGCCATCGGCAAGGTCAACAAACAGAACTATGAGATCCGCACACCAACTGCCACGATTGGGATTCGTGGTACAAGCTTGGGGGCAGAATCAGACGAAAACGGTACGACAGTGAGTGTGTACAACGGTTTGGTTTCTGTATCCAGCCAAGGTGGGAGCGTGACATTAAGCCGTGGCCAATCGGCTCACGTCAGCACACCGCAAAGCAGTCCGCAAATGACCGACCAGCAGGCAGCCGCAGACCAGATCGTCGCCGAACGCAAACAGCAAGAAGAACTGGAACAACAGACACAAACGGAACGTCCGCTAGATACACAACCGCTATTTACCGCAGGCGATCAGCGTGTACCAGGACCTTCCGGCGCATCAATTCCGACGACACAAATTATCGAACAAACCAATAACACTACAAATCCAGTAAGTGGACCTGGCTATTCGATAGTCGAAGCATGGGGCCTCAATAACGGCTTCTCGGGTACTAATCTCTATTCATCAACCAATACACAAGCAGATTTCATTGGCACTGCCCTAAGTTCCTTTTTCGAAGGGAGTGATGGTGAAGGGATCACATCCAGTTATAACGGGACGCTTGCTGAAGCGCACTGGGATGGACTGATTGGGTGGGGACGTTGGGTAGACGAGGGGATGGGATCTGGCGGTGGAGAGGGAGAATTCATGCCACTCGCGTTGACATCTGGAACCCATCAACATTACGTTGTAGGCAAAGCGACCAGCGATACAGCGATCACAGCGCTGAACGGTACAACCGTTAATTTTGCTTTGCTTGGTGCGACGAGCGCCGTGTCATACAGAACAAGTGGCAGTGCCGAGGCTTCACTTGGTACATTTACAGGGTCTGCTGCAGTGCACTTTAATAGTGCTGAAGTCAATACACGAATGGACATCACTGCCAACATTACCGATAGCTTACATGGAAACTACAGCGGTACATTCAATAACTTGTATCTTAATCCTAATGGTGGCAGCGGCAGCTCTGTTGCGACCTTTTCCGCGTCTAGCCCAAGTGGTAGTAGTGAACGTATTCACCTAAATGGTCTTTTCACAGGCCCAAATGCGGATCGTCTTGGCATCGCCTATCGCATAGATCAATCAGATATTTTTATTAGTCGAACAGGTGCTGCGGTATTTACAGCAACATCGACTCCGCCGCCTTGATTCTCAGGAGTTGAGATTTTGGATGCAGCTCGCCCTATTAATGAGGCACGGAAATCAGCACACGATGCATTTTCACGCGCAGACTATCGGCAAGCAGCTGCACTCTTTCAACAAGTTATTCAGCATGATCCAGTAGATAGTTCTGCCTGGTTCATGCTGGGTGCCTGTTTGGATTGCTGCAATCTTATACAACAGGCCGAACGCGCTTTCGCTCAATGTGAAGCACTAAACCCCAATCACCCTGAAGCAGCCAACGCACGCGGCTCCGTTTTGATTAAAATGAATCAGATCGACGCGGCACTTGCTGCGTTTGATCGTGCACAACGTCTGAATCCTCACGACGCACAGATTCCAACAAACATCGGCATCGTATTGGAAGCCCTGCAACGTCATACGGAGGCAATCCAGTTTTACAATCAGGCACTGGATACCGACCCTAATCATCTGGGATCGTTAAACAATCGTGGTGCATTACTTCTATCGCAAGGCAAAAGAAAAGCTGCACTGGCAGATCATCAACAGTTCGCACGTCTGGCGCCAAACAGCGTCAACGGTCATTATTTTTCTGCAGAAACGCTGGCAACGCTACATCGCGATGTAGAAGCCTTAGAGGCCAATGATGCCGCTTTGGTGGTCGATCCAAAGCACACGAAATCGCTGTTCTCTCGTGCCGTATCGCTCAGTTCCTTAAAACGTTGGGATGAAGCTAAGCAAGCATTCTCAGCTGGCTTGCGTATCAGTCCTAGCGAATTTGGTACTCTACTAAACAATATCGGCATGGATCCGAGTATCTGGCAGGACGATATGCCCGATCCACGCAATGTTTATTGTTTGCGCAAAGTTGAACAGTTACGGCGTTGTGACTGGAGAGATTACGACGACTTTTTAGTCACGTTCAAAGAGCTACTGCATCACTGGAAAACGACGTCCACACCGACTTATCTCGATAAAATTCTGGCGCATACCTGTCTTGCATTGCCACTATCTCTTCAAGAACATGCTGATCTAGCTTCATGCGCGGCAGCTAGTGTCCAATCCCAATATTCATCCACTGCGAATTTTTTCTCGACCGCATCTAAGCACGACAGATTGCGGATCGGCTATCTTTCTCCCGACTTTCGTGAGCATGCGACCATCCATCTAACGCGTCGCATATATGGATTACATGATCGAACAAGATTCTCAGTATATTGCTATTCGCTCTTTAATGACGCAAGCAGTCCATCCATCCATAAAGAAATCTCGGCAGGATGTGATGTATTCAGAGATGTTTCAACATTAAGTACATCAGCAATTGATGCATTAATCCACCAAGATGAAATCGACATCCTGATCGATCTTGCTGGATACACAGCACACGCGCGTGAAGCACTTTTCTCCTCGCGCCCTGCGCCTATCTGTTCTGCTTATTTGGGATATGCAGGTAGTGTTGGGTTAGATGGTATTGATTACTACATCAGCGACAGTGTTGCCTGTAATGTCGAGCAAGCTCCATTCTTCTCAGAAAAAATCGTCACACTGTCACGTAGCAGCTTTTGTTACAACGACAAGCAGGAAATTGCAGCACCGTTATCACGCACCGATTACGGATTACCTGCAGCAGGGTTCATTTTCTGCTGCCTGAATAATTCTTGGAAACTGGAGCCAAACGTATTTGATAGCTGGATGCGCATACTGGCACGAACACCGGGCAGCGTACTTTGGCTGTTCAAACCCAACCAAGATGTCGAAGAGAACTTACGTAAAGAAGCACATCGAAAAAACGTCGATCCATCCCGACTCGTGTTTGCCGATCCGATTCCAGTTAAAAAGCATTTGGCGCGTTATCTGATCGCAGATCTGTTCCTTGACACGTTTTATTATGGCGGCCACACCACTGCGCTAGATGCACTATGGGTAGGCTGTCCTGTTATCACAAAACCGGGGGCGCACTACGCTTCTAGAGTTGGCGCAAGCCACCTTACCGCGTTGGAAATGCCGGAACTGATTTCAGATTCCATAGAGACTTACGAAAATCTGGCAGTAGAACTGGCAACACATCCTACTCGTTTAGCAGAGTTACGTAGAAAAATTGCAGACAAGCGTGCGAGCAGTTCATTATTTGATCCCGCTGATCTAGTTCGCAATCTGGAATGCGCCTATCAAGCTATGTGGGAGCAGCATCAGGCTGGCCTGCCGCCGGCTGCGATACGCCTTTCATAACATCCATGCGAAGGTGCCACATGTATTCACTAATATTTATCCAACATTCAAGCATGATGAATTTTCCAAGGATTGATGCATGCGCCTGCTAAAAAAATATGGCCTGACCTGGCTAGTCTCATTGATGCTGACGGCACTGACTTGCGGCGTGGCGATGGAGATTTTGCCTACGACGGTTGTCGAGCGCATCGATCACTTTCTTTACGACCTGCGCATGCGAGCGCAGCCGACCGAGCATGATCCACGTATCGTGATTGTCGATATCGATGAGAAGAGTCTGGATCAGATCGGTCGCTGGCCATGGAGTCGTAACGCGGTTGCTGATCTAACGCGTGCACTTACCGATCATTACAAGGTCAAATCGCTCGGCTTCGACATCATTTTTGCAGAGCCCGATACAAGCTCGGGCTTTGGGACGCTGGAGAAATTGAGCCAGAATGAGCTCAAGGGTACACCCGGTCTGACGCAACGACTGCAGCAGTTGAAAAGCGAGCTCGACTACGATGGTCAATTGGCTCAAGCGATCAAGAACAAACCTGTGGTCATGGGTTTTCTGTTTTCCAACGAACCACGATCGGTATCAAAGGGTGTTTTGCCACCACCCGCTTTTTCCGAAGAAGAGTTGGAGGGACGCCGACTGAATACATTGAACTGGACGTCCTACACAGCAAATCTGGAAGGTCTGCAATCGGCCGCAGCAAGCGGTGGCTTCTTCAATCCGGTGCTCGATCAGGATGGTGTGGTGCGATCGGTCCCCCTGATTGCGAAGATCGAGGGTAATTACTATGAGTCGCTCGCAATCGCGACGGCGCGTGCTGCCTTGGGTGCAAATACGGTGCGTCCGGTGTTCCTGCAAGCCGATGCCATGATGTCGGAAGAAGCATTGCGTCAGTACGGCGCGATCGAGTCGCTGGCAATGGATGGACCACTGGAGACGATTGAGATTCCGGTTGAACGGCACCTGACCACACTGGTTCGTTACGGCAGCACCGGCGGTGTCGAGAACAGTCACTTCACCTATCTGTCCGCCGTCGACATCATCAAGCATCGCCTGCCTGTCTCAGCCCTCGAAGGCAAGATCGTGTTGGTCGGTACGACGGTCCCTGGCCTGTACGACTTGCGTGCGACACCAGTCAGTCCTAATTACCCTGGTGTCGAGATTCATGCCAATGTGATTGCCTCCATCCTCGACAGCAGCTTCCTGCACCGCCCTGATTTTTCCGTTGGCTATGATTTGCTGCAGGTGATTGCAATCGGCGTTGTGCTTGGCTTGTGCCTCCCACTACTCGGCCCCTTAGTTGGCATGGGGCTGTCGATCGGCACTGCGATTGTCGTGATCGCTCTCAACTCCCTGCTCTACAGCTATGGCAATCTGGTTTTGCCGATGGCCAGTGCCTTATTACTGGTGGCCGTTCTTTTTGTCAGCAATCTGGGTTGGAGTTATTTTTTTGAAGTCCGCAGCCGCCGCGCCATGGTTGGGTTATTTGGCGAATATGTCGCTCCAGAACTGGTTGCCGAAATGGCTGCCAATCCAAAAGCCTATAGCATGGAAGGCGACAGCCGTGAGCTGACCGTCATGTTTTCAGATGTACGCGGTTTCACCACGATATCGGAAAGTCTGCAGCCGAATGAACTCCGTGAATACATCAATGAATATCTAACTGCCATGTCGGAAGACATCCGCGGCAATCGTGGCACGCTCGATAAATACATTGGTGACGCAGTCATGGCTTTTTGGGGTGCGCCAGTTGCGCTACCGGATCATGCCGCACTTGCCGTTGCGACCGCACTGAAGATGCAGGAGAGCGTGCTCGAACTTAACAAGAATTTTGCAACACGCAATTGGCCTGCATTACATATCGGCATTGGCATCAATACCGGCTTGATGCGCGTCGGTGACATGGGTTCCAAAATCCGGCGCGCCTATACCGTCATGGGCGATGCAGTCAATCTTGGCTCCCGTCTCGAGGCCATCACCAAGGTGTACGGCGTTGGCGTCATCGTCGGCGCACTGACGCGCGATACCACACCTGAATATGCTTACCGGGAACTCGATCGTGTTCGTGTAAAAGGAAAAAATGAACCTGTCCCCATCTTTGAGCCACTCGGTTTGTTCGCCGACCTGAACCATGTTGCCCGTGCCCGCATAGCACAATGGGACGAAACATTGTCGCTGGTGCGCGCATTACGCTGGGATGAAGCAGAACAAAAGTTACAGACATTGCACGCCGAAAAACCCCATACACTCTATGCACTCTACCTGCAGCGTATTCAACACTATCGTGTGAATCCGCCACCAGCCGACTGGGACGGCGTCACGAATTTCGAGACAAAGTGAATGACGAGCTAACTGGTTTTCATCTCTCCACTCGGGACTTGCCCTCTCAAAAGAAGTAAATATTTGCCCGCCACAATATCTTGACTAGAAGATATCAATTGCTATTTTTTGAATCAAATTCCCACAAGATAAAGGCCACTTTTCCGGCTACATGTTTGAAGTCTGCCATATAGAATCCAAAAACAATCAATCAAAAGGAGACTTCCATGAAATCGGAAAAAGACGATCTGAACCGCAAGAACGACATGCCAAAAGCACGCTCCGACGAGCGCACCATCAAGCATGAAACCATTCCAGGCGAAAAACCCGCTCCAGGCGCACGTAGCCAGCAGGATTCCATGAAAGACAAAGCTTCAAAAAGCACAATGGATGAAGATTTGACTTAATCACGCATCCCGAAAACCAAAACAAAAAAGCCGCATCTGGCAACAGGCGCGGCTTTTTGACAAAGGAATATAAGTTCAGAGGTTCGATACCCTTTACCTCAACGTCCAAATTCAGGTTCTTTTACATGCGACCAGCGTGCATGCGCAAAGCGCGCTGCGTAATCCAGAAAATAGCCGAGCATGCCAATCAGGATGATCGCTGCCATCAACTCTGAATAAGCCAGACGATCACGCGTATCAAGAATGAAGTAGCCAAGTCCCGCAGACACACCCAGCATTTCAGCCGGCACGAGTACGATCCAGATGATTCCGATCGCGAGTCGCACACCGGTCAGAATATGTGCCGTAATGCCAGGCAGGATAACGCGCAAGACAAGTTCACTGCGCGTGGCCGACAAACTGCGCGCCAGCATCAACCAGTTCGGGTCCAGATGCATCACACCGGCGATGGTATTAAGCATGACGGGCCACACCGCCGCAAACGCCAGTAAAAAATAAACCGGCGCGTCCCCGACACCCAATACCATCACTGCCAGTGGCATCCAAGACAAAGGCGACACCATGCGCAGCAACTGGAACAAAGGCGTGCTGCTGTTGGCAAACACCTTTGATGTGGCAACCAGAATACCCAAAGGCACACCAAACACAAACGCAAAGGCAAGACCCACAAAAACGCGTTTCAGGCTTAAATAAACATGCAGCCAGATGTCGCCCCCCGTTACCAACTCCACAAACGCACGTGCAGTCGGCAAGGGGGCGAACATGGCTGCAATCGGCGTCTGCTCCTCAAGTAGCGAGACGCCGAAGCTCCATAAAATGATCGCGACGACCAGACCAATCAGTGGCAACAGAACGCGATCGCGCAGTACTCTTTTCATCAGACGGCAATCGTTTCCGAGCGGGTGTAATTCGCAGGCAGTCCGAATGCGGATGGACCACCGGCAGCGGTGATTGCCTTGCGCACAAAGCGATCATCGACCAGATCCTTGGCGACAAACTTGGGATCGAGTTTCTGCAGGAAACTGATATCGCCCTCGACCTTGGTTTGTGCGATGGCGCGTACCAGCTCTTCCGTATAGGAAGGGAATGGGTATGGCTGGAAGTCGATGCGACGCTGATTCCAGTTCGGATGCGCGATCACACCGCGTTTTTCATAGCTATTGAAATCGCTGACAGCAAGTACCTTGGTTAGGGACTGCAGCGTATGCGGGGTGTATTTCTCTTCGCCGCTTGAAGAAAGCAGTTTGGCCGTTTCGACCTGATTCGAGCGTGTCCACAACTGCGCGTTGATGATGGCATTCGTCACGCGTTGCGACCATTCCGGTTTATCCGTCAGGTCACGTTCTGCGAGGAAGGTCACGCAGCAGGCATGATCTTTCCAGACGTCGCCCGAGAAGCGCAGGACCTTGCCGATACCTGCAATCTCTGCGTTGGCATTGAACGGTTCCGCCACGATAAAGCCGGCGATCGATTTGGTCGCCAAGGCAGAAACCATTTCGGATGGTGCCAGCACAACCAGATTGACTTCGTTTGGCTTGATCGGCTCGCCGCGCGCGCGCGTCACTACCGTCAGATTGTTCTTGCGCAGAAGTTGTTGCAACAAGATGTTGTGGATCGAATACCAGAATGGGATTGCAAATGTGCGTCCACCCAGGTCAGCCACGGTATTGACGTCGTTGGCCACTGTCAGCGCTGATCCATTGATGTGATTCCACGCCACGACCTTGGCAGGAAACTTGGAGCCATAACGCACCCACAAGGTCGCCGGTGACAACAAGTGGATCACATTGACCTGCCCCGAAACAAATGCCTCGATGATCTGCGCCCAGCTACGGAATAGACGTGGTTTCTCTGCCTTCAAACCCTGCTGTTCGAATAGTTTTCGTCCATGCGCAACCAGCAATGGTGTGGCATCGGTAATCGGCAGATAACCGATCTTGACCGGCTGATCATCGCCTTTGAAATTCTGTGCCTGCGCATCGCCGGCAAACAGCATGGGAGCAGCAACACCGGCTGTCGCCATCGCTGACATCTGCAGAAAATCGCGACGCGTCATGCCGCAATCGCAATCAGAAGATGCGCAAATATGGATATTTTTTTTGTTCGACAGCGTGCTCATGGTTGTTCCCCTTTGTTGAGAAGTGAATCAGGCAGTGATCTGCAAATGACGAAGCGCTGCAAGTATTTGCATGCGCAGTTCTGCTACTTCGGTTGAATGTGTTTCTCTTGGCCGTGGAATATCCAGCGTCCATTCCTGCACGATGCGACCGGGCGCATCCGGCCCCTCATCCTTACCCATCAAAAGAATACGATCGGCAACCAGGATCGCTTCATCAATATCGTGCGTTACCAGCAACACGGCGGTATGCCAGCGATGCACCAGTTCGACCAGCAAAGTCTGCATGCCGGCACGCGTGATTGCATCCAGTGCCGAGAATGGTTCATCCGCAAACAGCAATTCAGGTTCGCGCGCCAATGCACGAGCCAAAGCCACGCGCTGCGCCATTCCACCAGACAGTTGCGCCGGAAAGGCGTGTTCCCGACCACGCAATCCCACGGCGTCGAGCGCTTCGGCGATACGGGCCTGCCTTGTCTCTTTATCGATCGCCGGCTGTCGCGCAAAATCCAGACCGAAACCGGCGTTACCCGTCACATCCAGCCAAGGTAGCAAACTCGCCTGTTGAAACACCAGTGCAGCACGTGGATGCGGTGTATCGAGCGGTTTGCCAAGAAACGACACCTCACCCTGTTGCTGCTCCGCCAAACCAGCCAGCACACGCAACAAGGTTGACTTGCCACAGCCGCTACCACCGAGCAGGCACACGATTTCGCGCTTGCGTACATGCAGTGACACATCCTTGAAGATGGTACGACTGCCGTAACCAAATTGCAGGTTACGGCCTTCCAGCGCAATATCACCCATATCGGTCGATGGCAACGAATCGTTGGTCATCATGCTCCCTGGCTTTCTGTCTGAATGGCAGCCTGCTTTTGCAGTTCGATCTGTAGTTGCGTCAGGCTTGGCGTCACGATCGGGATGAAGGCGGACTCACGCCAGCGCCGTGCAAAATTGCGATCATTATCCTGCAGGTAAGCACGACCACCACTGGCTTGCAATTCGAGCATCACGGCGTGTTGCACGATCTCGGCCAGCGTGATGCGAATGCGGAAAAGCCCGGCTGCCTTGCTCTTGAAACTGCCATCGAGAATGCCGGCGGTCATGGCTTCCACAACGTCATTCAGTTGCTGCTGCAACTCGCTGACACGCCCATTCAATTGACTGCGCGTGGCTGCACACAATGCCTCGGCCGAGCGCAGACTGGCACGCGCCAGACCAATCGACATACCGCACTGCATGCCCAAAAAGCTGGGACGCACGTTCGGCAAATATTCGCGTGCATTGGCATGGATCACTTCGTCGTCACTGATATGCACAGCTTTCAATTTAACCGCCGCCGTATTACTGGAACGCAGCGCCATCAAGTCGAGGTCAGCACTACGCTGCACGCCATCCGTGTCATTGCAAAACGAAACGATCGCTGGCGGTCCATCCACCGATGATGCCACTGCGGCTGCCGCGATGAAGCCCTCCTTGCGCAGGTTGGTCACCCAGGCAAGCGAACCATCGAGCTGAAACCCACCTTTTTCAGGCGTAGCCGTGATTTGCAGAGCCTCGATACCAGACAGAAATTTCATCGCGTTCGACAAACCGGTTGCGCCGCCCCGCTCACCTTTGACCAGACGCGCAATCCAGCGCTCTGCCAACACTTGATTCGGACTATGCAACAGGTATTCGATAAACGTGCGGTGTCCCCAAAATACGAATGCAGCCGTCAACGAATACTCTGCCACATCAGCAATCGCGTGAATCGCATCGCGCACATCACCACCACTGCCACCATATTGTTGTGGCACGCCGACGCCAAACAATCCGGCCTCGCTCAGTTTGGGCAAGACATCGGATGCCAGATCCTGCGTACGATCAAGCGAATCTGTCTGCGACTGCAGCCAGGACTGCAACGTTGTCGGCACTATCATCAGATGGCTCCCGGTGCAAAAGGCAGCAACTCCTTATTGATTTCACTGCCTGCCAGACTGTTTGCAAAATTGCAGAGTGTGGCAAGGCTGATCCCCAGCACCACTTCCAGTGCCTGCTGCTCACTATAGCCTGCTTGCAAAAAGGTCTGGTACTCGGCATCGCTCACGCCGCCACGACGCGCAATGACCGCTTCGGCAAAATTTCTGACTGCATCCAGTCGTTCATCGCCGGTATTTTGTCCTTGTTGGAGCGCACGCACCTGCTCGACCGGCAGTTGCGCTTTTTTCAGAGAGATGGCGGTATGACCGGCGATACAGAAATCGCAGCCGTGAATGCGCGCAGCCGTGATCTGCACGACTTCGCGCTCTGCCAGCGTGAGCGACGTCTTGGCATTGATGCCAGAAACAGTCAGGTAGGTCTCGAGTGCCTGCGGCGAGTTGGCCAGCACGGCAATCAGATTAGGCAGGAATCCATTGTTTGCAATCGCACGCTCGACAAAAGGGCGGCTATCGGCAGGTGCTGTCTCCAATGTTTGCAACGTCAGACGGGACATGTCATTCCTCTTAGAATAATTGGCCGTCTATTATGGCATCGTGAAAATTTAATGCCATGACCCTGCGTCGCTGTTTCTTGCTCAAACGTCTTTCAGCAATAATTTCCAGTTAATTCAGATTACGTAGATTGTCACGCTGACGCACGCCGCGCCGATAGGCACCGGGCTGCTCACCGATCACTTTTTTGAACGCGCGCGAAAATGCGGCGTGCGAACGATAGCCAACGTATTCAGCCGTACGCTCGATCGATTCGCCTGCATGCAACTGTTGCGCCGCGATCTTCATCCGCAGCGACAAAAGAAATTGCGCTGGCGGCTGCCCGCTTGCATCGACAAAGTGCTTGTAGAAACTTGCACGCGACATGTGGGTGATACGCGCCATCTCGTCCGTCGACCAATTCTCGCCAGGCGCCTGCATCAGATGGTCGAGCAAGGGCTTGAATTCATTCCGCCTTGCAAGTGCCAACAGCCCCGATGCCACCACATCGCTATGCGCCACATGACGTATTACATAGAAGAACAGTACTTCCACCAAACGCGCGATCAACGGCGATGGATGTTCCGGATCATCGCCGCTCTCCTCCAGAATCAGGTCAAGCAAGGTGCGAGCGGCACGTAGCGACGGATCATCGGCACGCAAGATCAGGTAATCGGGAAAAGAATCGACAATCAGCACACTCAATGCGCTACGAAAATGGAAGTAGCCACAAGCCAGTCCGGTCGCACCACTTGGCGAAGACGCAGACAAAGGCTGCATGACGACTTGGGACAGCGCTGCCGCACGGTCCGGATCAGGACTCAGAAAATGCGGAATGTCCCGCAGCAAAAAAACACCGTCTTGAGGATGCAACGCGATCGGCTCGCTACCGTCAACATGCAAGTAGCAATCGCCATGGAGTACGAGATGAAAACTACCCAACGCGTGCCCTGCCGTCGAGGCACGCCAGCGCCCACAATACTGACCGACGTGAAATACCGTGGTTTGCAGTTCCAGACTGCCGAGCAGCCAGTGGACGAGTTGATCCGTATTGGTCATAGAGAAAAGCATTTTTGCCGAAGATCGGTTGGCGTACCGATAACGACAACATCAAAACCAGCCACGGTACTGATGCGACGCCCCCTCTGCAACGAAGTGATTTGCATATTCTTATGCGTACACGGCATATCAGCCGGAAAGCTACATCAGGCTTGATTAATCGACTTTCACTAGATATTATTGCGAATAGTTCTCATTTAATTAAGCAAGTTACGCATGCCCTCCACGCATATCCCGAAGCTCGAAACGCTTTACAGCGACCATCATGGCTGGCTCAGCTCATGGCTGCGTCGCCGTCTGGGTAATGCGTACGATGCGGCGGATATGGCACACGACGTCTACCTTCGCCTGCTGCAAAAACCGCGCGAATTCGACAGTTTCGAGGGTGCGCGCGCTTATTTGAGTACGATGGCCAAGGGTATGTGCGCCGATCTCTGGCGCCGACGCGAAATCGAGCAAGTCTGGCTGGAAACCCTGGCCGTTCAACCAGAAGCCATCGCGCCTTCGCCGGAACAACGTGCGATTGCCATTGACGCACTATGTGAAGTGGATCGCATGCTGCAGAAGCTTCCCGTCAAAGCCGCCAATGCATTTGTCATGGCACAGATCCATGGCATGACCTACAAGGAAATTGCAGCCGAGCTCGCTGTCTCTGACCGTATGGTCAAGAAGTACATGGCACAAGCCATGTTGCACTGTGCCTTGATCGAAGCTGGTTTTCTGGAAGATTGATCATGGCACGTGCTTTATCACCTCACTACGCGCAGTTACAAAAAGCAGCGGAATGGTATGCACTACTTTGTGCAGATGATGCGACCGACCAGGATTGCGCTCGTTGGCGCACATGGCTGGATCAAAATGATGAACATAAGAAAGCGTGGCAGACAGTCGAAGCGGTGAGCCATCGGTTTGAAGGGTTGCGCGAAGAACGCGATGCGTCAACGGCAGCACTCAAATCAGTACGGAAACTGCGTGGTTCGCGCCGACAGGCTCTGGGTATATTGGGGATTGCCCTTGGTGCAGGCGTACTGACGGCAATGCCATGGCGTCATGCATCCCTGTTCGATTCGGTCCTCGCCTGGCGCTCCGATTACCACACCGATATCGGTGAAGTCCGTGAGTTTGAACTGGAGGATGGTACGC
>Ga0308164_10003053_pt1 | contig 15654 bp, 18 predicted proteins | sample PhyTR2_FD_201031 | JGI IMG/M metagenome (GOLD analysis project Ga0308164, IMG submission 201031) | Phyllosphere microbial communities from UC Gill Tract Community Farm, Albany, California, United States - DLSLT.R2 | ecosystem: Host-associated > Plants > Phyllosphere > Unclassified | place: USA... | reverse complement strand
AGAAAAAGATCGTGGCGTGCAAGTGGGTGCGCCTGGCGTGCAAGCGTCATCTTGACGACCTCAAGGCAGCGAGAAAGCGCGGTGCCAAGTATTACTTCGACGTCGACGCGGCGAACCGGGTGTGCACTTTTCTGTCTCTCATGCCCCACACCAAGGGCAAGTGGGCGCAGAAGCGCGAGCTCATCGTTCTCCAGCCCTGGCAGTGCTTTGCCTTCTGCGCGCTGTTTGGCTGGAAGCTGAAGAAGGACGGACGCCGGCGATTTCGCAAAGCGTACTTCGCCGTGCCGCGCAAGAATGGTAAGTCGATCATCGGCTCGGGCATCGGCCTGTACATGTTCGCTGCCGACGGCGAGTTCGGCGCCGAGGTATACGCCGGCGCCGGCACCGAAAAGCAGGCATGGGAAGTTTTCCGGCCAGCCAAGCAGATGCTCGAGCGCACGCCCGAGCTGCGCGATGCGCTGGGCGCCGAGGTGTGGGCGAAGGCACTGGTGAATCCAGGCGACGGCTCGCGCTTCGAGCCGGTGATTGGCAAGCCCGGCGACGGCTCCAGCCCTTCGTGCGCGATCGTGGATGAGTACCACGAGCACGACACCAGCGATCTGGTCGACACGATGGAGACCGGCATGGGCTCGCGTGAGCAACCGCTCATGCTGATGATCACGACGGCCGGCTTCAACATCGCCGGTCCGTGCTTCGACCAGGAGTCGGAGGCGAAGAAGGTTCTCGACGGCGTTCTCGACAACGACGAGCTGTTTGCCCTGATCTACACGATCGACGACAAGGACCGTTGGGACGACCCGAAGTCGCTTTACAAGGCCAACCCGAACCTGGGCATATCGGTCGATGAGGACTTCCTGCTCAGCCAGCAACGCCAGGCTGTGCAGAGCGCATCGAAGCAGACCCGCTTCAAAACTAAACACCTGAACATCTGGTGCTCGGCGAAGTCGGCCTGGCTGAATATTCTGGACTGGAACAAGTGCGCGGATCCGAAGCTCAAGCCGGAGCAGTTCAAGGGGGAGCGCTGCTACGTGATTCTCGACCTGGCCAGCCGGTCGGACGTGTGCGTGATCATGCTGATGTTCGTCAAGGAGATCGACGGCAAGCAGCACTTTTACCTGTTCGGCCACTACTACCTGCCTGAGCACGCCATCGAGAACGATCCGAAGAATGCTGGCGCATACCGCAAGTGGGTAATCGAAGGGGCGCTCCAGCAGCACGAGGGGGCCGAGATCGACTTCGACCTGATCGAGGAAGACACCCTGGCGCTGGTCGGCGAGTACGGTCCGGAAGAGGTTGTGTTCGATCCGTTCCGCGCGGCCCAGCTCGAGCAGCGGCTGACCAAGCGCGGAATCACAGCGGTCGAGGTAGGGCAGACGGTGAAGAACCTTTCCCTGCCGATGAAGGAATTCGAAAGCGCGGTGAAGGCTGGCCGCGTGCACCACGACGGCAATCCGGTCCTGACCTGGATGGCTTCCAACGTGGTTGCCAAGCTCGACGCGAAGGACAACATCTACCCGCGCAAAGAGAAGGCGGAGCAGAAGATCGACGGCATCGTCGCAACAATCATGGGCATGAACCGGGCAATTAGCGGTGAGTTCGCTGCCGAGTCCGCCTACACCGAGCGCGGCATTCTGATGTTTTAAGGGAACCCAATGGGATTTTTTGACCGGTTTTGGCCGTCGGAAGCGACGGTCGCGGTCGCGGTCGGCGAGCTCGCCGCGCAGGCAGAGGAACATCCTGTGCCGCAGCTCGGGCCAGTGGGGCAAGCCTTCGCATCTCTGGCCAGTGCTGACCTGATGGACTTCATGCGCGGTGGCGAGACTGCCAGCGGCGAGCACATCACCGCGCTGAAGGCTCTGGACAACATGGCGCTGCTGCGCTGCGTAAGCTTGATCTCCGAATCGATCGGCATGCTCCCGTTGAACCTGACGATCCGCGGCGAGGACAAGGCCTACGCCGTTGACCATCCCCTGTATCGAGTGCTCAAGCGTCGTCCGAATGATTTTCAGGGGCCGTACAAGTTCAAGAGCACGATGCAGCTGCGCGCGCTCATCTACGGAAACGCCTATGCCAGGGTGATCTGGCGGGGCAATACGGTGGTGCGGCTGATCCCGCTGGACTCGCGAAAAGTCACGCCGAAGATGAACGACGACTTCACTGTCCGATATGAGGTGCAGCGCCCGGATGGCGGCATGGTTACTCTTGCGGCGCGCGACATCTTCCATCTTGCTGATCTGGCGGCGGACGAGCACGGGCTGGTCGGCCTCTCGCGCGTAGACAAGGCGCGCGAGTCGATCGGCCTGGCGCTGCAGGCCCAGAAGGCTGCAGCGCGCATCTTCAAGAATGGCGTCATGGCCGGCGGTGCGTTGTCGTACCCGAACAAGCTCAACCCGCAGCAAATCGAAAACATCCAGAACAGTTTGCAGGCGCGATACGCCGGCGCTGACCAGGCGCACAAATGGATGGTCCTCGAGGACAACATCAAGGCTGAGAAGTGGGCAAACACCGCCAACGACTCGCAGCTGCAAGAAGGGCGAAACCACCAGATCGAGGAAATCGCCCGGGCGTTCGGCGTACCGCGTCCGCTACTGATGATGGACGACACCTCCTGGGGTAGTGGCATCGAGCAGCTCGGAATCTTCTTCGTGCAATACGGGCTGCAGCACTGGTTCGACATCTGGGAAGACGAGATCGCGCTCAAGTTGCTCAGCGAAGAGGAAAGCGATCTGTACGCGGCCAAGTTCAACGAGCATGCGCTGTTGCGCGGCACGCTCAAGGACCAGGCTGACTTCTTCGCCAAGGCTCTCGGATCGGGCGGCAGCAAACCGTTCATGAAACAGAACGAGGTTCGAGATCGACTGGACCTCCCCAAATCCGACGACCCGACATGCGAGTCGCTCGAAAGCACCGTCACAAGGAATGCGAATGTCCCTGCTCCAACTACCTGAAATCAAGGCTGATGCCCGCATTGGCGCCGCGCAGTTCGACATGCGCCCTGAGGCGCTCGAGCGCTGGGAGCCGGGCGTCAGCGCGGCTGTCGAGGGCGCTGCGTCGATCTCGATCTACGAACAGATCGGGGCGTCGTGGGACGGCTCGGGCTTCACCGCCAGCCGTGCGGCCGGCATCCTGCGCACGATCGGCGAGCGCGATGTGGTCGTGAACCTGAACTCGCCGGGCGGCGACTTCTTCGAAGGCGTGGCCATCTACAACCTGCTGCGTCAGCACAAGGCCAAGGTCACCGTCCAGGTGATGGGCCTGGCCGCTTCGGCTGCGTCGGTCATCGCCATGGCTGGCGACGAGATCCTGATGGGTGATGGCTCGTTCCTGATGATTCACAACGCATGGGCCGTCGCCGTCGGCAACCGCCACGACATGAAAGCCGCATCCGAGCAGCTGGCACCATTCGACGATGCCATGGCCGAAGTCTACGCCGCACGGTCGGGCAAGTCGGTCAAGGAAGCGGCCGCGATGATGGACGCCGAAACCTGGATCGGCGCCAGTCAAGCCATCAAGGATGGATTTGCCACCGGCATGGTCGACCGCTCCAGCATCACCCACGACACGAAAGCGCAGGGGAACAAGAAGACCCTGGCGCTCGTCGAGGCGTCGATGGCGCGCGCAGGGCATTCCCGCTCGGTGCGCCGCGACACCCTCCGATCCCTATTTTCTGGCACGCCGGGCGCTGCTGAAAATCCGACCACGTCGAGCGCTGGTCCTGAAGTCGCAGCATCCCTGCAAAACCTCCTGAATAATCTGAAAGGTACACAATGAAAAAGCAATCCATGGCGTTCGCGATGATCGCCTCCGCCCTGATCACTGGCATGGCCGCCGCCGAGGCTGGCGTCACTCGCGGCATCGTCAGCGTGCGCGCGGACCTCGATGTCAAAGCGGCTGTCGATGCTCTGAACAACGCGTTCGCCACGTTCAAGACCGAGCACACCAAACAGCTGGACGACATCAAGAAGGGCCAGGCCGACTCGTTCCAGGCGTTGAAGGTCGACCAGATCAATTCGAACATCGCTGATCTGCAGGCCGCAGTCGATGCTGCCAACACCAAGATGGCCGCCGTCGAAATGGGTGGCGTCGACGCCCGCCCGGTGAAGGACAAGGAATACAGTGCAGCGTTCAAGGCGCACATGCAGCGCGGCGACATCCAAGCATCGATGAACAAGGGCACTGCTGCCGAAGGCGGCTACCTGGCGCCGGTCGAGTGGGACCGTACCATCACCGACCGCCTGCTGCGCATGTCGCCAATGCGCGGCATCGCATCGGTGCAGACGATCTCGGGCGCCGGCTTCAGCAAGCTGTTCAGCAACCGCGGCACCACTTCCGGCTGGGTCGGCGAAACCGCCGCGCGCCCGCAGACCAACACGTCGACGTTCAGCCAGCTGACCTACACGACCGGCGAGATCTACGCAAATCCTGCAGCGACGCAGGGCATGCTGGATGATGCCGAGATCAACCTCGAGGCGTGGCTGGCCGGCGAAGTGGAAACCGAGTTCGCTTACCAGGAAGGCCTGGCGTTCCTGAGCGGTGACGGCGTCAACAAGCCGCGCGGCATCCTGACGTACGTGGCCGGCGGCACTGGCGCTGCGATCCACCCGTGGGGTGCCATCGCCACCGTGAACTCGGGCGCTGCAGGTGCTGTTACTGCTGCTGGCCTCATTGATCTGGTCTATGAGCTGCCGAACGAGTACACCGGCGATGCCAAGTTCATGATGAACCGCAACACCCAGAAGGCATTCCGGAAGCTGATGGACGGCCAAGGCAACTACCTGTGGCAGCCCTCGGCGCAGGCCGGCCAGCCTGCCACGCTGTTGGGTTACAACATCATCGATATGCCAGGCATGCCTGATGTTGCGGCGAGCTCGACCCCGGTCCTGTTCGGCGACTTCAAGCGCGGCTACCTGATCATCGACCGCACCGGCGTGCGCGTGCTGCGCGACCCGTTCACCAACAAGCCATTCGTGCAGTTCTACACGACCAAGCGCGTCGGCGGTGGCCTGCAAAACCCGGACGTGCTCAAGGCACTGAAGATCGCAGCAGCGTAACAGCTGCTTCACTGGCGGGGCCTGGCGCTGTCCAGGCCCCTGTCTAATTGGAGAATCCAATGCAACTGGTCAAACCATTCCTCGGCGTCCCTGACGGCGAAATCTACCCGGTCCAGTATCAGCCTGGCGACGAGTGCCCGCCCGAACTGGAAGCCGCAGCCACCGAGTTGGGCGCCTTCGGTGATGCCGAATCGGCAACCGACGGTGAGCCGGCCAAGTCGCCACGCGCCAAGAAGTAACCCAGGCAGACCGCGATGACCCACCTGCACATGGCCCGCGAGGTCTCAACGATCCGCGTGTACTCCGCGCCGGGCGGCTACGAAGCGCGCCGGCCGTATGACGGAGTCATCACGGTCTCTCACCTGACTGACTGGTTCACCTACGTGCACGGTGCCGTCGGCAAGATCGACCGCGCCACCTACGAGGCGGCACTGAACATGCTCCGCGATCTCGGCGTCACCACGGTGATGTACGAGCGGCGCGGGCGAATGAAAATCATCGAGCTGGCGCCGCTGGCTCGGAAAGAATGAAAGGCTGCACATGCCAGCTCTGCAAAAAATCCCCGACTTCGCCGAGCAGGTGCTGCGTGGCGTGCACAACTTCGGCGCTCATACGCTCAAGGCGGCGCTGACCAACACCGTGCCGGCTGCCGCAGCCGCAGTGCTGGCCGACATCACCCAGGTCACGGGCGGCGCCTATGTCGCAGGCGGCTATGTGCTCGATGCTGTGGTGCTGGCCGAAGCCTCTGGTCTGGCCAAGGTGACGATCGCCGATGAGGTGATCACTGCATCTGGCGGCGCCATCACCAATTTCCGCTATGCCGTTGTGTACAACGACACCGCGGCCAATAAGCCGTTGATCGGCTACATCGACTATGGCTCGACCATCACCCTGGCCGATGGCGAAATCCTGACGCTCGATTTCGACGCGAGCGCTGGCGTACTGACGCTGGCCTGATCATGACGCCAGAACAACAAGCAGCGCTGCGTCAAGCGGCGCGCTCGAACCCGGCCTGTGCCAACGCGCTCGCCGCACGCGATTGCGATGCGATCGCCGCGCTGCTATCGCCCGGGCGCATGCGCGCCAATGATCGCGAGATCGGCTACGGCGTGATCTTGCAAACCATCGGCATCGACGCTGGCAACCAGTTGATCGATTTCATCCAGGCGCAGCCGGCGCTGCGCCATGTGGTGCAACTGCTGGCCAATGGCTGGCTCAGCATCGGCTCGCCGCTGGCGCAGGGTGCGCTCCGTTCGTTCGGGCCCGACGCGATCTCGCCGGCCGATGCTGAAGCGTTGTGCGCGCTTGGCCTCGAGCCTGACCCATATACCGCGCAGCAGGTCGCTGCTGCGCTCTACAACCCTGACGGATCAGATAAACCATGGCAGCAGTAACGAAAACGCCTGTCCCGATCCTGGCCGCCGTGGCGGTGCCGGCAGGCGGAACGAAAGCATCGCCGAACGCGCTCGGCATTGGCCCCTGGATTGACGTCTCGGCGTTCAACGGCGGCGTTCTGGGCGGGCGCATTCGAAACACCGGCGGCACCGTGACAGCTGCCGGCCAGATGGTCTGGCAGTGGACGCCCGAGGCAAGCGGCACGCCGACCAAGATCTACGACCTGTGGGGCTTCGGCGGCGGTATGGCTTCGGCTGACGATGTTTCGACCAGCATTCGCCTCGACAAAGAAATCGGGCGCGTGCGCGCTGTCTGTTACGGCAACGTCACCAGCGCCGTCACCTTCGAATCAGACCTCGCAGCGGGAAGCTAATCAATGACCGGGATGCGCTATCAGCCGCAAGGTCGAGCTGCCCTCTCTCCGGAGTGGCTTAACCTCGGCCTGGAAAGCCTCACGTTGTTCCAGTCAACCGAGATCGAAACAGTAGCTCCGTCTGGACTGTTTCGTGTTGGCGACGGCCATGCAGTCAATGGCAGCCGTTTTGGTAGGGGCGCTTCGCAGAACAGCGGGAGCAACTTCTGGCGCGTCAGTTCCGGAGGGCGCACCATCGGCAGCGGCAATCAGTTCGCGATCATGGTAGCGTTCCAGCTAAATGCGACAGGCCAGGCTAATAAGTACCTGGTCATGGACGGCTCGGGACTCTCTCAGTCGGCGATCATTCTCGGCTATGTGGCAAACACGATTGAGTTTTTCGCCCAAGGCTATTCTGGATCCGACCCCCGACCCGGAAGCCAAATTGCTGTCAACGATACGAACCCTCACGTCGCGGTCTACTCCTACGACGGGACCACCTTTCGGGGATTTCTGGATGGTGTCGAAAAGTTTTCAATAGCGAGAAGCTTTTCTCTGTCGATGGGCGGATCGATCGGCTTCATCGGGGCAAGTAACGCTGCAGGCGCGAATCTGGCGAACGTCACCATGTACGCCCACACGCGCTTCAGCAGGGGATTGGCTTCCGAGACTGCCCGAAGATTATCTGCGAACCCGTGGCAGATTTTCGCAGAGCCAGAGGAAGACGATTATATTTCCGCACTGGCTGCGGGCTACACGCTGAGTGTTGGTGCCGCGCCAATGGCTATTACAGCCAGTCAGGTCGGTATGCGTGTTTCGCGCCAGCTGCGGACGGAACCGGCCAGCCTGGTCATTGCGCCCGGGCAGGTGGGGCTGCGTGCCAGCCGGAAGCTGACCGTCGCACCATCCGCGCTGACGCTTGCGACAAGCGACGTCGCACTGCTGGCCTCGCGTCGGCTTGGCGTGCTGCCGGCGGCGATGGCTATAACTGGCGGCCAGGTTGTGGGACGTGTGTCGCGCCGGCTGCCCGTGGCGCCAGCGGCAATGGTCATGGCCGGCGGCCAGGTGTCGATGCTGTACGCACCGAAGCCCGAGCCTGGCTCCTACACGCTGTCGGTTTCCGCCGCGGCGATGTCGCTCACTGGCGGCAATGTCGGCATGCGCGTTGCGCGTCGGCTGCGCGTCACCCCCGCGAGCTTGGCGCTGGCGGCGAGCGCGGTGCGCACACTGGTCAGCCGGCGCCTGATGGTGTCGCCCGCGGGCCTACAGCTGTCCGGCGGTCCAGTGACGCTGAGCTTCTCGGCGAGGGGAGAGGCGTTCGATATTTCCAAAATCCACCCATCGCGGCTGGTCATCTTCGAAGGCAGCGGTAGCCGTATCACCCCATTCGAGGGCAGCGGCTCACGCATCACGCCCTTCGAAGGGAGCGGCAGCAGAATTACGAGGTTCGAATGAGCATGCAAGAACCGACGAAGGTCGGCGACAAGTGGGTGGTCGATCGCGACCCTGACGAGATCAGCCACTACGGCGCCGACATCACCCAGGAGCTGGCAGACCGGGCCACCACCGCGGAGTCCGTGGTGCTGGTGCTGGTCGGGGTAGCACAGGTCGAGCAGCCCGAGATCGTCACCGCCTCGCTGGCGGGGATCGAGCGCACCTACGTTGTCGCGCTGCTGGGCCCTGTCGCCGAAGACCCGCCGGACGACTGGAAGTGGGTGGCGCGCGTGACGTGCGTGAACGGCGAACGATTCGACAAAACGACCTGGTTCAACAAGGTGGATCCATGACATACGACGTTTCCAAACTGCCGGCCGTGCGCGCGCAGCTCGAGCGCGATCTGGCCGCGCGTGCGCAGCCAAAGGCCGAGCCGAAGCCTGTCACGCCGAGATATGCCCGCGCGCCAGTCGGCGCCGGTGGCGGAAAGGTGACTCGATGAGCCTGCGACTGATTACCCCGCCCGTGGCGCTAGCCGTGTCGCTGGACGAAGCGCGCGTGACGGCTCGCCTGGACGGCACCGAAGCCGACGTCGAGCTGATCCGGGCCATCGGACAGCACACGCGCGATGCCGAGCACGAGACGGGCCGCGCGCTGGTGCAGCAGACCTACCGGCTGACGCTCGACGAATTCCCTGCCGCTTTCGTGCTCGAGTACCCGCCGATCTTGACTGTCGAGCACATCAAGTTTTACGACGCCGCCGGCGTGCGCCAGGTCCTGCATCCAGACGACTACCTGGTCGACAACGAAAGTGAGCCGGGCTACATCGTGCCGGCGCCGGGCCGCGGCTGGCCGGCGACGCAGGCGCGCATCAGCGCAGTCGAGGTGCAGTACTCGTGCGGCTACGGCGTCGACGACAGCACCGTGCCGGACGAGATCAGGGGATACATCCTGGGGAAGGTCGCCGAGCACTTCGCGCCGGCTGGCACGCCCAAGAGTGAATTCCTGGGCGGCCTGCTCGATCGCGCGCGGGTGTACCTGTGATGAACGATCGCATCACGCTGCGGCGCAGCGCCGGCAAGGATAAGATCGGGCAGCCAATTGATGCGCCGGTGGACATTGCCACCGTGTGGGCCAACGTGCTGTTCCAGTCGGGCGCCGAGGTGATGCGCGCCGGCGCTGACACGGCGATCGTCAAGTGCTCGATACGGATCCGCGCGCGGCCCGACGTCGACACTGGCGTGAGTGTCCTGTTCAAGTCGAAGGTGTACGACGTGAAGTCGGCGCCGCCGGACAATAGCGACCGTCGGTTCATGTTCCTGATCTGCGAGTCGACATCATGATCCGCTTCGACACATCGCAGATGATGGCCGCCGTGCAGCAGACCGTCGACCAGGTCGCCAGCGCGATCAACGAGGACGGGCTGCGCGCTGTCGGGTTCTCTGGTGCTGAGCCATTCCGCGAAGAAGCGAAACGCAACGCGCGTGCGCGGGCCAAGACCTACACGATCCACAACAACATCATCGTCAAGCGGCTCGATGAGGAATCCGACGGCGCGAACCGCCAGGTCTACCTGGTCACGGTGCGCGCCGGTACGTACGGCGGCAGCGATGCCTTCTACTGGCGCTTCGTCGAGGGCGGTCACAAGTTCGTGCCGCGCAACAAAAAGGTCAGCAAGAAGACCGGCAAGAAAACGGGGTGGGAAGCCCACCGCCGCGCTGCCGAACTCGAGTACGGCACGGCCAGCGCGCCGGCCTACCCGTTCATGCGGCCGGCGTACGAAAGCAAGAAGCAGGTTGCCGTCGACGCTATGACGCGCACGCTGACCGAACAACTGGCCAGGAACTCGACCGGATCATGATACCCGAAGAGCACGTACACAGCACGCTGGCGCACCTGGCCGGCGGGCGCATTTTCCCCGACGTCGCCGAGGTGGGCACGGCCAAGCCATACATCACCTACCAGGCGGTGGGCGGCGAGCCGATGAACTTCCTGAGCGGTGACCGTCCGGACAAGCAGCACGTGCGCATCCAGGTCAACGTCTGGAGCGAGCGCCGCATCGAGGCGTCCGAGATCGGCATGCTGGTCGAGGACGCGCTGCGCTCCGCCACCGCGCTGCAGGTCGAAGTCGCAAGCGGCCGCGTGGCCACGTACGACGAAGAAACCAATTTACGCGGGACTATGCAGGACTTCATGCTGTTCTGCTGACCCGTTCCACCTTTACCCACAAGCCGCCCCGCGAAAGCCGGGCGGTTTTTTTATGCCCGGCTTCCGGGCTTTACCCCTGAAAGGCCGATATGCAATTGCCAAATAACATCGCGTTCGCTCTGGCGACCGTTTTCGCTGCAGCCGTCAGCGTCACCGCAGCGACCAATGCCGCGGAGGCGGTGTGCACCGCCACCAACACCTTCGCCGTTGGCGACTTCATCGAGTACACCGGCGGCTGGAGCAAGGCTAATGGCCGCGTGTTCCGTGTGAAGGTTGCAACTGCTACCTCGTTCACGATCGAGGGTCTGGACACCACCGACACCAGCCTGTTCCCGGCTGGCGCCGGGACCGGCACCGTCCGCAAGATCACGACTTGGGTGCCGATCACTGGCGTGACCAGCGCCGAAATCTCGGGCGGCGACGGCAAGAACGTGGAAGTGCCGCTCCTGGACAGCGACGCCCCGGTAATGCTGCCGGACGGCTTCACCGCCACGACCGTCACGCTGACGACCGCCGACGACAAGTCGCTGCTGCACCACGGTGCACTGAAGAAAGTGTCGGATGGCGTGGCGCTGACCTGCTTGCGCGGCCTGATCCCGGGTGGTGGCGTACTGCTGTACGCAGGCTACTGCTCGTTCAACGAGTCGCCGAGCCTGGCCAAGGGCAGCGTGATGGCGGTGAAGTCGATCTTCTCGCTGCAGAACAAGGTCGTCCGCTACTGATCTGTGTTGCCAGCTGGCGCCGAATGGTCGGCGCTGGCCTTTTCCAAGCCCGCGGGGTAGCGCCTCGCGGGCCATTTTTTATACCCACCTGAAAGAAAAATATCATGGCAAAAGCAAAACTCTCCCTGGCCGCTGAAGCAACCTTCAAGGCAACCGTCGCTATCCCAGTGCCAGGCGGCCGTACTGCCGACGTCGAATGGGAATTCGCCTGGATGCCCCGCGACGATTTTAAAGAATTCGTCGATGGCCTCAAGGGCGCCGAAGACGTCGATGCGCTTATGGACATCACCCGCGGCTGGGACCTCGACGAACCGTTCAACAAGACCGGTGTCGAGAAGCTGACTCAGAAATACATCGGTGCCGCCCGCGCTGTCCTGGATAAGTTCATCGGCGAGGTGACGGGCGCCCGCGCAAAAAACTAAAGGACGTTGCCACGGCGATGTACGAGTCAGGCCCCACCGACGCGGAGTTGGAGGTGGCCGGCCTGACCCGAGAAGACGTGACAACGTCCTGCGAAATCTGGCCGCAGAACTACCAGGCCTATCTGCTGTTCTGCGCGATGGATACGCAATGGCGGATCGGGATGGCAGGGCCCACTGGCCTGGACTACGCGGCGCTGCCGGTGGCGCTGCGCATGATCGACGCGCCGCGCGCTGACTGGCAGGAGCTGATGACCGACGTTCGCGTCATGGAATCGGCAGCGCTGCAGGCGATGCGCAAAGAATAACCAGCTGGACCGCCACCTACGGGTGGCCTTTTTATGGGCGGGACATGAGCGATACTGTCAACAACGCAACAATCATGATCACCGCCGACGCGAGTGGCGTCGAGGCAGGTCTGCGCACGGTCGATGACGCGACCGCCAAGACCGGCAAGAATCTCGATAACCTCGAGGCCAGCGCGAAGAAAACGACGGCGGCCCTGGAAGGTGTCGCCAGCACGCCAGGCATGGAGACGGCCGGCGACGGCGCCGGCGTGGCAGCGGGTCGCATGGACCGCGCAACCAAGAGCATGGCCGACTCGATTCAGCGCACGCTGGCGACGATGAATGCCGGCGCCAAAGGTTCGGCGCAGTACTACGAGGCGCTGGCCAACGCGCGCGGTCTGAACGTCAACGCCCTGCGTCCGTACCTAGAGCAGCTGGACGAAATGACGAAGAAGAGCGCGCTCGCGGCAGATGCCCAGCGGAAGCTCGACGACTCGACCAAGTTCCTCGACAGCCTGCGCTCGCGCACCGAGGGTATCGGCAAGTCCGCATCCGAGCTGGCCGCCCTGCGCGCCGAGCAGCTGGGCGTCAGCGACGCGGCGGCCGACATGATCGCCAAGCTGCGCGAGCAGGAAGAGGCCGGCGAATCATCGTTCGGCAGCCTGTCCGATCTGGCTGAGGGTGCCAAGGTCGCGTTTCTCGCTGTTGCTGCAGCAGTTGCTGCAGCCGGCGCGGCTGCAGCTGTAATGGTCAGCGACGCCATCAACGACTTGGCCGACCTCGACGGCATGGCACAGAAGACCGGGTCATCGGTTGAGAGCCTGTCAAAGATTCAGAGGCTTGCCGCTGTGTTCGGCGAAGACATGGGTGGGATCGATGGCGCGCTGACGAAACTGTCGCGCGGCATGGCGGGCGTGGATGAGGACAGCAATAAAGTTGCCAAGAGCCTCAAGGCCCTCGGCGTCTCATCGCGTGACGCAGCGGGTGGGTTGCGCGATCCGTCTGTCGTCTTGGTCGAGGTCGCAAAAAGCCTGCAAAACTATCGTGACGACGCAGGTAAGACGGCGCTGGTGAATAATCTCATCGGTAAGTCAGGCGCAGATATCTTGCCATTCCTGAACGATCTGGCGGAGAACTATGACAGTGTCGCTGGCACGTCCGGCGCGGCAGCCGCCGCGGCGGCGGCGTTCCAGGACGAAATTGGATTCCTGAAACTCGAAGTAAAAGAGCTGGCCACGTCTGCTGCCGTTGCCCTCGCCCCGGCATTGCGGGACGTCGCCGGCGCGTTCTCTGACGTGTACAAGCAGCAGGGAACGATCAAGAAGGGTGAGTGGTCATCTTGGGCTGACGATCTCGGCCTTGGCTTTGCAAAGGCGTCTGATGCGATTGCTACGTTTGCGCGATCCACCGGCGTTGCATGGGACGTGCTGAAAGGTGTCCGGGCAGGCTTCGCTACCGTAAATGACGTCGCGCTGATCAGCCCGGTGGAAGCAATCTACGAATCGTTCAAGGGAGGCGATGGACTCAAGGATGTAAAAAAGTCGTTTGGCGATTTGAACAAGGCGATCGCAGATGGCTTGAAAAGCGTTGAGGAGCTGAATAGCGCCCCCTCCGACCAGTTCGAAAAGGCGTATCGGGCGCGGCTCGCGAACCGCGTTGCGATGCCTGCCGCCCCGAGCGCGGGGACCGGTGAAAAGCCGAAGCCATCCCTGCCGAAGCAGACGAGCGACGTCGCAGCCAAGGAGGCTGCGAAGGCCCTGGAAGAATACGAGGCGCTGCTCGACCGGATCAACGGCAAGTCAGTTGGCCTCGATCCGGCCTTCTTCGACAACCTGGCCAAGCTGTACAAAGGCTACCAGGCCGGCAAGCAGTCCCTCTCCGAATATGCGGGTACGGTCGAGAAGTACATCGGCATGCAGCCGTTCGTCAAGCAGGCTGAAGACGAACGCCTGCGCGCGCTGAAGGAACTGAGCGATTTCCAAGACAGCTATTCGAAGGGACTGGAAGCGACCAGCAGCATCTACGCCAAGCGCGCCCAGGATGCTGAGGCAGAGGCCGTGCGCAACGAGGAACTGGCCAGCACGTACGGCCTGACCAAGTCGGCGATCGAGGCGCTGGAGCTGGCCCGCCTGCAGGATCAGCTGGCGCAGCGCTCGACCCTGGGCCTGACCCTGGACGAAATCGAGAGTCTCGAAAACCTGATCAGCGCGAAGCAGCGCAGCGCCGGCGCGGTGTCGAAGATGGAAGGGATGGACGCGGCCAAGAAGGCCGGCGAAGAACTCGACCGCCTTCTCGATCCGACGAAGGCGCAGAGCTTCGGCGATGCACTGAAAGGTGCATTCGGTGCGGCCGGCGATTCGATGACCCAGCTGGTATCTGCTGTGGATGCATACGGTATCCGGCAGGCTGAAGTCGACAAGAAGCGGCAACTTGCTGCAGCTGCATATGCCCGGGACTCCAAAGACTTCGCGGTGGCCACGGCAGCCATCAATGCCGACGAGGTCAAATCGCGCCTGAGCGGCTACGGCGACATGGCCGCAGCGGCGAAGGGCTTCTTCTCCGAGGGCAGCAAGGGCTACGGCGTGCTGTCCAACGTCGAGCGTGCGTACCGCGCCACCGAGCTGGCCATGGCGCTGTCGACCATGACGAAGAAGATCTTCTTCAAGCAGACCGAGGTGGTGGCCAACACGGCGCTGAACGCGACCAAGATCACCGGCGAAGCGGCAGCGACCGCAGCGTCGACTGGTCTGGCCGCGACCGAGGCAAGCGCCTGGGGCGTTACTGCGGTGGTCAAGGCCATGGCCTCGCTGCCGTTTCCGCTGAACCTGGCGGCCGGCGCAGCCACGCTGGCGGCTGTCGTGGCTATCGGCGCGAGCATCATGGGCGGCGTGGGCGGCAGCAGCGTGCCACTGTCCCAGCAGCGGCAGGACAAGCAGGGCACCGGCAGCGCGCTGGGCGACAGCTCGGCCAAGTCTGAATCGATCGCTAACTCGATCGACGCCATCGAAGGTGCAACGCTCCAGGGCCTGCGCATCAGCGACGGCATGTTGGCATCGCTGCGCAACATCGAGGCAGGCATCGGGCAATTCGCATCGTTCCTGGTGCAGTCCACCGGCGTGGCCGGCGACTACGGCAAGCAGTTCGCTTCTGCTGATGGCAACTTCCTAAGCAAGATCGGCAGCAGCATTTTTGGCGGCAAGAAAACGGTGGAAGATACCGGCTTCCTGCTGACGAAGGCGTCGTTCGAAAGCATCCTGAACGGCGGCACCGATGCGGCACAGTATGCTGACATCAAGAAGTCGGGCGGCCTGTTCTCGAGCGGCAGCACGAGCAGCAAGATCGAAGGCCTGGGCGCCGAGGGCAACCGGCAGATCGCCGGCGTGCTCACGTCGCTGTACCAGACCGTCATCGAGGCCAGCAGCCTGATCGGTATCGGCGGTGATGACTTCACCGCCAAGCTCAGTTCGTTCGTGGTCGACATTGGCAAGGTGAGCCTGAAGGGGCTGACCGGCGCTGAGATCCAGGAAGAGTTGTCGGCCGTCTTCTCGAAGGTGGGCGACGACCTGGCGGCGTTCGGTGTCGATGGCCTGGGCCAGTTCCAGAAAGTGGGCGAGGGTTACCTCGAGACGCTGTCCCGCGTGGCGACCAACTACCAGGCTGTCACGGTGGTCACGGATTCGCTGGGCATGGTGTTCGACTCGGTCGGGCTCAAGTCGGTCGGCGCGCGCGAGCGGCTGGTCGGCCTGGCCGGTGGCCTGGAAGAATTCACCTCCAGCGTCGACCAGT
>Ga0308164_10003052_pt1 | contig 15656 bp, 10 predicted proteins | sample PhyTR2_FD_201031 | JGI IMG/M metagenome (GOLD analysis project Ga0308164, IMG submission 201031) | Phyllosphere microbial communities from UC Gill Tract Community Farm, Albany, California, United States - DLSLT.R2 | ecosystem: Host-associated > Plants > Phyllosphere > Unclassified | place: USA... | reverse complement strand
AGGACTTTTCAATACCATCCAGGTCAAGACAGACGTTTATTTTGAGATTCCGGACAGCCTCATGGAGCGCCAGTTTCTGGTTGTCAATAAACTTTCCCAGGTTCCTATGCAGGTGAATGAAGCAGGTCTGAATAAAGGAATGAACTACGAAAACAAAGTCATTTCCTTCCACCGTGATGCAGTAGCTAAAAAAGTGTGGGTGAAGACCGTGGTACCGCAGGTATCATCTCCTGTGAATGATGCCATCACAAGATCGGTAAAAGATAACTTTTCAGAATCTATAATCGAGGTTTTTGATATAGAAGCCCAAAACAATGATTCCACCTCTGTAGCCATTAAAGTCAATAAGATTTTTGACGGAAACCAGAAAAGCTTCAACGATGTCCTGGCTAATGTAGGCCTTGGAGGATCTGTGAAGTCAAACCTTTCCTACATTGAAGGTGTAAAAACCTTCCCTCAGAACCTGGTTGTAAAATCCCAGCTCACAACCTCTGTCAATGAAGGAGGAGTGGATTTGCCTGTTACGTTAGGCGTTACCACCAACCTGGTATTGCTTTCCAAAGTGCCGATGCAGCCTAGAACAGGAGATTCCAGAGTCGGTTTTTTCAGCGAAAAGCACTGGACATTCAGTGACCGCCAGCAGAAGATGGATGAAAAACAATTTATCACAAGATGGCGCCTGGAGCCCAAAGAGGAGGATAAAGAAAAATACCTTCGGGGAGAACTCGTAGAACCGAAAAAGCAGATTGTCTATTATATAGATCCGTCGACACCGAAACAGTGGCGCGAAAAGATCATTGCAGGAGTTTATGACTGGCAGGCAGCTTTTGAGCAGGCAGGATTCAAAAATGCTGTGATCGCAAAAATGCCTGATGAGAAAGATGAAGACTTTGATATTGATGATGTAAGGTATTCTGTAATCACTTATGCCGCCTCACCCAAGGCCAATGCGATGGGGCCTTCCGTGGTGGATCCGAGAAGTGGCGAGATCATAGAATCGGATATTATATGGTGGCATAATGTGATGACTTCACTTCAGGAATGGATGAGGATCCAGACTGGTCCGATAGATCCTAAAGCCAGAGGAAATAAGTTCAGCGATGAGCACATGGGCGAGGCCATACGTTTTGTGTCTTCCCACGAAGTAGGCCATACCTTCGGGCTCAAGCACAATATGGGAGCTTCCTTTGCATTTCCTGTAGAATCTCTGCGTTCTAAGGAGTTTACAGATAAAATGGGTGGAACGGCACCTTCCATCATGGACTATGCCCGTTACAATTACGTAGCTCAGCCCGAAGATGGTGTTACTGCAATAACCCCGAAGATCGGAGTTTATGATAAATATGCCATAGAGTGGGGCTACCGCTGGTATCAGGATGAAATATCCGAGAAAAAAGCCCTAAGAAATTTAATAGAAAAGCATCAGGACGATCCATTGTATTTCTATGGTGAGCAGCAAAGCTATTTAGAAACCATTGATCCCCGTTCCCAGTCTGAAGACGTGGGTGATGATGCGATGAAAGCCGGTGAGTACGGCATAAAAAACCTGAAAGTAGTCACCAATAACCTGCTGACATGGACTTATGAGGATGGAAAAACCTATACCGATGCAGGTAAGCTGTATCTGGGAGTTATAGGACAATGGGATCTCTATACAGGACATGTGATGGCCAATGTGGGAGGAATCTACCTGAACAATACCGTTTTTGGAAGCAATAAGAAAGCTTATGAAGCAGTGCCTGCCGAAATCCAGAAAAGAGCAGTGGATTATCTGATCAAAAATGCGATCAACCTTCCGGAGTGGCTTTTCTTTAATCCAATTACGGAAAAAACATATCCTGTAAAAAATTCACCCATGGGACCGTTTGAACAGACGCCTTACAATCTCGCAAGAGGAATGCAGTATGGCAGTCTTTACTCCCTGTTTATGGATGACCGCCTGCTCAGAATGCTTGAAAATGAACTGAAACAGGAAGTTTCCGGTTCTAAAAAAGAAATTTACACAGTAGAAAACTTATTCGACCAGGTAAGAGGAGCGATCTTCAATAAAAAAGGAAGCCTGACCATCCTTGAAAAGATGACCCAGAAAAACTATGTGGATGCTCTCATTGTTTCTGTGAATAAATTGTTTGAGAAAACGGCAGTGAAGGCTCTTAAGGTTGAAAATACACTGAATATGCCAATGATTTGCAACTTCCATGGAGAAGAGCATGAACTTAGGAATATCAACTACTCATCCATGAAAAGAGTGTCTGAAGTCACCACTTACAAAAGAGCGGAACTGCAGAAAGTACTGAACTTACTGAATAAAACTAAAAATAAAGGAGATGAAGCTTCCAGGGCTCATTATGCAGACTTGATCATCCGAATAAAAGAGGCTTTAAATATAAATAATCAGCTATGAAAAAAACTCTAATACTTGTACCTCTTTTGGCGGCTCAGATCGCATTGGCCCAGGAAAAGAAAACCATCACAGGAAAAATAGAAGACAGCAGTACCTCAAGCGTAATTGCCGGGGCGTCCATAAAAATAGAGACCCAGTCTGTGTCTACCAAAACAGACCTCGAAGGAATTATTGAAAGCGTATCCGTAGGTACGGTGGCCGACCGGAACGGGAAATTTATCCTTGAAATTCCTGCAGATGCCAAGTCTGTGCTGGTAAGCTATCCGGGTTACGAGTCCAGGATCATCCTGATCAATGAAGATAAGACCAATTATACTGTCAGACTGACTCCTGAAATTTCAGATAAAAATAAAATACAGGAAGTCATCATTACCGGATACCAGAAAATTGAAAAACGTAAGCAGACTTCTGCCGTTTCAACAGTTAAGATGGATAATATCAACCAGGCTGGTGTTGCCAGTGTAGACCAGATGTTATCAGGACAGATTGCAGGAGTGGTAGTGACTCCTGAAACCGGAGCTCCCGGAAGCCCTGCAAAGATCAGGATAAGGGGAACGGCTTCTCTTTCAGGGCCGCAGGATCCTTTATGGGTAGTAGATGGTCTTCCTTTGGAAGGAAATGATGTTCCAAACTTTAGTGATAAAGATAATATTGATCAGCTTCAGAACTTTTCAATTGCCGGGCTGAATCCAAATGACATTGAAGATATTACCATCCTGAAAGATGCAGCCGCTACCGCTATTTATGGGGCAAGGGCAGCCAATGGGGTGATTTCTATTACCACGAAAAAAGGAAAGAAAGGAAACCTGAGGATCAACTTCTCAGCAGACACTTTCATTACATCCCGTCCTGATTTTGACAAGCTTAATCTTTTGAACTCCAACGAAAAAGTAGATCTGGAGTTAATGCTTGCAAAACGTGCAGATCTAACGTACCGTGCAGATAAAGGGGAAGTGATGAGAATCTTAACTAAAAACAATCAGCTAGATGCTTTCAGAGCCGGCGGTTTAGATGGGTTGAATGCATTGACCCGTCAGCAGATTGATGGCTTGAGAGGTAACAATACTGACTGGGGAAAACTGCTATACAGAAATGCGATCAACAGACAATACGGATTAAGTCTTTCCGGAGGGAGTGACCGTTCGGATTACTATTTCTCATTAGGCTATTTTGATGAAGAGGGAACAACAATAGGCACAGGGTTCAAGCGATATAACCTGACCTTAAAGAATAATTATAAAATAAGCGATAAATTCAATGCAGGAATCTCTATTTTTGGTACTCAGAGTGAAAAAGAATCTTTCATGACGGATGCTGATGCTGCAGCCAATCCTATTAATTATTCAAGAAATGCCAATCCTTATCTGACACCTTTCAATGCAGATGGAAGCTATAAATATGATCCGGATATAGACGGTACAAGAGACGCCTATATTCCTTTCAACTTTTTGGAAGAGAGAGCAAATACAAACTATATCCTGAAAAATTATTCATTAAAAGGGATATTGGATTTAGAGTATAAGGTATCCAAAAGTCTTAAGTTTACTTCACAGTTAGGTATGCAGTATGATACCAACAAAACGGAAAAATTTGCCGCTGAAAACACCTATTTTACAAGGAAGATGAAAGAGGGAACCCGTTATTATAAAGACGGAGCAGCCCGCTATTTCTTACCGGTAGGAGGAGTAAAACAAAACTGGGACAATGATTTCTTTCAATACAACTGGAAAGTACAGGGATTATATAGTACAAGAATCAATTCGCTACATGAGATTGATTTAATGGCCGGAACTGAAATTCGAAAAACAGAAGATAACACCAGGGTTACCAGAGCTTTTGGTTTTAATAGCCTTACCAAAACAGGAACTCCGATTATATTTCCTAACTCTGATTTTGCCGGAGATAAAAAATACGAAACCTACCGTGAAATGCCTACTGTAGAGAATGCTTATGCTTCTATGTTTGCAACAGCTTCTTATACCTATGACCAGAAATATACCTTTTTCGGAAGTGTGAGATATGACGGTACCAACCTTTTTGGGGTAAATAAAAAGTACAAGTATTTGCCAATCTGGGCCGCTTCAGGTTCCTGGTTGGTGACAAAGGAAAATTTTATGAAGAATGTGCCTCTTATTTCTAATCTTAGGTTAAGGGCTTCTTATGGTTTACAGGGAAATATTGACCGTAATACATCGCCGTTTTTTATCGGAGAATATGGAGAGGCAACCATTCTTCCGGGAAAAAAAGAAGAAATTATTAATGTAATAACCTCTCCGAATGACAAGCTTCGTTGGGAAAAAACAACCAATGTAAATTTCGGAATTGATCTGGGATTGTTTAAAAACCGTATCAACCTTACTGCTGACGTATACAACAGAAAGGGAACAGATATGATCAGTATGAGAGAAACACCGCTTGAAACGGGATTCAATTATACGATGATGAACTGGGGAAGCTTGACGAACAAAGGTTTTGAGGTGGCCATTTCAACCAGAAATATCGAGAAAGACAACTTCAAATGGTCAACCACTATTAATTTTGCTCATAATAAAAGTAACGTCATTACTGAACAACCTCGTCAGAACTCGATGCTTCCTTCAAGAGAAGGACTTCCCGTAAATGCCGTGTTTGCTTTGAAAACGGCGGGGATGGATGAGAATGGAAACCCTATGTTCTGGAAAGGGAATGAAAAGATGAAAATTGAAGACTTCTTTAAACTGTATGATGTGTATGAAGAATTCCTTCCGGGACAGCTGGTAGGGACAAAGCTTACCGCTGAAGAAATGAGAGGCCTGTTCACTTACATTGGAGACAGGGACCCTAAGTTTACCGGAGGTATTATAAACACTTTTAAAGTACATAATTTTGATCTCACTGTTTCAGCAGCTTTCAACTTTAAGCAGACCGTGATGAGGTCGCCTTCTTACAGAGGAATGGATTTAGACAGAGGAAGAAATTATACAAGGGATATTTATGAAGCAGGAGCTTCACTTCCGGCAATAACAAGTCCTAATATGGAAGATAACCCGGGATGGATGGGGAACAAATGGCTTACCGATAGCCCGAATAATGCATATGGGCTGCTTGATATATGGGCAAAAGAGATCAGTTACCTGAGAATCAGTAGTATCCGTTTAGGATATACACTTCCTAAAGAATTTACGAGTCCAATGGGAATCAGTAGTCTGAGATTGAGTGTGGAAGGCCGTAACCTTTTTGTATTCAGTAACGGATATAACGGATATTTTGATCCTGAGACCTATGGTAATATTTATGCACAACCTATTGCCAAATCAGTTACAATTGGCTTTAATGTTTCTTTTTAAAACTTGAAAAAAATGAGAAAAATAACTACATTCATTGCTCTGGCAGTCATTAGCTTTACAAGTATAGGATGTGAGCGGTTTCTGGACATCCAGCCTGAAGGGAAAGTAATCCCGGTAAGTGTTGAAGATTATAGAAAAATACTTACCTCAGCGTATTCCAAATACCCTATTCATAAATCCCTTTCAGCCCTTCGTACAGATGAGATGATAATTGATGAAGATACCAGCGATTTCCCTTATTATCGTGAACTGTCTATGTGGAAGGATAGCAATTATGATGCTGAAACAAAAGAATTTCAGTGGGCAGATTTTTATACAGTAATCTTCTATCTGAACCAGGCTATCAACGAGGGAAGTAAGACCATGAAAGACTCTCCAGAAAAGAATCAGATTTTGGCGGAAGCTTATGCGTTGCGTGCTTATTCTTATTTTGATTTGATTAATTTATATGCAAAACCTTATAATGGTGCTACAGCTTCTTCAGACAGGGGAGTTCCTATTAGCCTGATAGCTGACATGGAAGCCGTATTGAAGCCTTCTTCAGTACAGGAAGTCTACAATCAGATCCATGAAGATATGGAAAAGGCGAAAGGGCTTATGGTAGAACAGCAGCAGGCTGCTGGGGCTAACTATAAATTTTCCAAAAATGCACTGATGGCTTTCAGTGCAAGAGTGGCACTTTATCAGGGAGACTGGAATAAAGCACTGCAAGATGCACAAGAGCTATTGACTGTAAAAGGAGAATTAAGTAATTTAAATACCAGCAATACTGCCCCTAACCACTATGCTTCAGTGGAATCTATTTTAGCATTAGATAACCCGTTGAATACCAATGTGCAAAATGTAATTTTCGCATCTCCGGAATTGATTGCGCAATATAATACCGCAACAGACAAAAGATTTGGAATCTATTTTGAGAAAAATAAGAACAAATATAAAGTGATCAAGGGAGGAAGTAATGATTTCAGAGTATCTTTCAGAACAGCTGAATTATACTTTATAAAATCTGAAGCATTATTGAAACTAAACAGACTTGATGAAGCTAAAGAAGCATTGCTTCCGGTTTTAAAAAACAGATATACAACAGACGGATACATTTCCGTTCAGAATCAGCTCAACGGGATGAATACAACAGATTTCATGAGTTTTATTCTTGATGAAAGATTCAGAGAATTTGCACTGGAAGGCCACAGATGGTTTGATTTGAGAAGAGCAAATCAGAAAAAAATAACGCATACCGTACTAGGCATAGAATATATTCTTCAACAAAACGACCCGAGATATACCATAGAATATCCAATGAGTGCGAAGAAGAATAATCCGAATTTATAACACTTCATATTAACACCCCTTGAAACCGCTTGAACTTGATTGTTTAAGCGGTTTTTTTGTACTTTTGCCAATAGTATGAAAATTGCCATTATTGAAGATGAATTGCTGGCTGTTAATTATCTGAAAAACCTGTTGGATAATCAAAGCATAGTCCCTGTTACAGAGACCATTATTCTTCGTTCCAAAAAGCAGGCAATAGATTTTTTCAAAAAAGATTCCGCAGATCTTATCTTTATGGATATCCATCTTGGTGATGGAATGAGCCTGGAGATCTTTGAACAGGTGGAGCTTTTTACGCCTATTATTTTTATCACGGCATTTGATGAGTATGCGATACGGGTTTTCAGGCATTTCACCATTGACTATCTCCTAAAACCTTTTGAAGAGCAGGACTTACACAAAGCATTACAGAAATTCATTTCTATCAGGAATAATTTTGATCCCGAACCTACTTTAAAATCCATTTCTACCTTACATCTGGGAGATTCCGAAATGATGAAACGTTTTATGGTAAGAGAAGGGAATAAACTTAAATCCGTAGACGAGCATCATACAGCCTATTTTTTCGCATCAGGAAAATATCTTTTCTTAACGACAAAGGACCATCAGACTTATATTTATGATGATACCATTAAAGATATTATCCAAAAATTAAATCCCAATGTTTTCTTTAAGGTAAACCGTAAGTTTATCATTAATAAAGAGGCAGTCACTGAAATTATTAAACATTCAAGCCAGAAAGTAGAACTTAAGCTTTCCCCTGAACCTGAAGTGGATGCTGATGTATTTATCAGCAAAAGACAAATCACGGAATGTTTAAACTGGCTGAAAAGCTGATTTTATTTTGATGTAAAACAGATTCACTTGTGAAATGCCATCAGATTAATGATCCATTTTTATTCTTTGTATAATCATCCCCGAAATATATTATCTTTATCACCTTTCAATTGATAATATATTATGAAAAGATTTTACTTTCTGATTACCGTTTTCCTTCTTTTTATTCATAGTAATGTAAACGCACAAAACGACAGCGTCAAAAACTATGTCGTGAGCGCCCTTGATCTGATGAAAGCTAAGTCAGTCAACAAACACCGGATCAATTGGGATTCACTATATGCAGACTCACGCAAAAAAGCTGAAAATCTACATACCATCAGGGAAACTTATCCGCTTATCAGAGATATTCTTGGTGCTCTTAAAGATGCACATTCCAATTTCTTTCCACCTGAAATGGTTCAGGCCTACACACTCGGCTACAGAGCTACCGGCCAGGAATTCCCTGTAATTGAGGCAAAATTGACTGAAAATCAGCTGGCCTATATTAAACTTCCCGGTTTTGCCTGCTATCATTTTGCCGAATGGGATGAATTCGTCAACACATTTTATAAAAAAATTGAAGAACTGGATGTCCAAAAACCCAAAGGCTGGATCCTGGATCTCAGAGACAACGGGGGCGGAATGTTTTATCCCATGCTGGCTGCTCTTTCCCCACTGCTGGATAAACAAAACGTGATCGGGACAGTAGATGCAGAAGGAGAATATGCTTATTTTGATTATCATACTAACGGCAGCCTGTTTGAGGGTAAACAGCTCGTTCATCATTTTAAGATCAAAAAAGTTCCTCAGCGTATAACAAAACCGGTGGTGGTCATGGTCAATAAGAAAACTTCAAGCTCAGGCGAGTTCAGTACCATTGCATTTGCGGGGCAGAAGAATGTAACGGTTATCGGGCAGAATACGATGGGACTCACCTCAGGAAACCAGGAATATAAACTTTCCGATGGAGCATTTCTTATCTTGACGACAGGAAATATAATAGACCGGACGAAAAAAGAATATGCTGAAGTGGGAGAGGGATTTTCTCCCCAGGTGAAGTTGAAAGATTTATCCGATGCAGCATACATGAAAGCAGCATCTGATATACTACTGAAAAAGTAATTCAAGGGACTTCTTATCCTTTAATTTCATTCATTATTGATCAATTCAAAATTTCTTCAGAATTGAATCTTTACATTTGCGAAGTGAAACATCTGTGTTTTGTCAGATTTTAAATAAATACCATTCTACTGATGAAAATTCTGATTATTGAAGATGAAACCGAATTGGCCAAAAGTATTTCTGAATACCTTTCAGAAGAAAACTATCTGTGCGAGTTCGCATCAACGTTCAGTGAAGCGATGGAAAAAACAGAAGCATTCCAGTACGACTGTATTTTACTGGATATCATGCTTCCGGATGGAAATGGTCTTACCTTACTGGAAGAATTGAAAAAACAGAATAAGCAGGACGGTGTCATCATTATTTCCGCTAAAAATGCCTTGGATGACAAGATCACCGGTTTGCAGCTGGGAGCAGATGATTATCTGACCAAACCTTTTCATCTTTCAGAGCTGATGGCAAGAATTTATTCTATTATCCGCAGAAAACAGTTTAATAATTCAAATGTTGTCAAACAAAACGAACTGCAGATTGATCTTTTAGCTAAGACAGTGACTATTAATGATAAAACAATTATTCTCACAAAAAAAGAATTTGATCTTCTTATCTATTTTATAGGCAACAAAAATAAGGTCATTTCTAAAAGTACATTGGCAGAACACCTTTCCGGTGATTTTGCAGACATGCTGGATAATCATGATTTTGTATACGCACACGTAAAAAACCTCAAAAAGAAACTATATGAAGCAGGATGCGAACATTATCTGAAAACAGTATATGGAACAGGATATAAATGGGAAACAGGAGTCTGATGTTTTCAATTGAAAATATCAACGTTATTACAGATCATAACTATCAATCTTAAATTCATTATCCATTGAAGCCATTATTAAGCAAGACTACAAAGCCATTTATCATTTATGTCCTAATTATATTGGTCATCAGTATTCCCGTTTATTATTTTGTTGTGGATACCATTTGGAAAGGGGAGCTGGATGAGCATAATGTGACTATAGCGGAAAAAACGGCTTATGAATTCAATAATTTAAAGCTTTCAGACCAGGAATTGGAAAAGAGTATTATACTTTGGAACCAAATTCAGCCGGGAACAGATATTGAAAGATTACCACTAAATAATTTAAAAAAAGATAGCTTTTTCACGGTTGAAAAGCAGAAAACTTTTGCTTCAAAACCGGAAATAGAAAGATACCGATGTTTGAAAAAAGTGGTTTATATCAACCATCAACCCTTTCTCTTTACCATAGAAACCAATATTGAAGAATCTCAGGAAACCGTTGCAGCTATTGCTTTAATCACTGTTTTTTTCTTCATTCTTATTGTTGTTGGTTTATTGTTTTTAAATAAAAAACTTTCGAATTCCATATGGGAGCCATTCCGGAATACGCTTGATAAGCTGAAGACATTCAATCTCAACAGCCAGACGAAAATTGAATTTGATAAAACTGATACGGCAGAATTTGAAGAACTCAACCGTTCTTTAAGCAAATTGATAGAGCATAATGTCTCAGCTTTTAAAACACAGAAAGAGTTTACTGAAAATGCTTCCCATGAACTGCAGACTCCTCTGGCGATCCTAAAAAATAAACTGGATATTTTACTGCAAAGTGAAGGTCTCACTGAAAAACAATACCTTATTGCTGAGGAAATGAACAGGGCTTTGACCAGAAGTTCAAGGATTAATAAAAACCTTTTACTGCTGGCTAAAATTGATAATCATCAGTTTGACAATTCTGAAACCATTCAGTTTGACGGATTGCTGTATCAGAGTATGGAAATGCTTGGCGAACATTTTGTACAAAAAAATATTTCGGTGACTGAAAATATATCTCCTGATGTTAAGGTGAAAGGCAATAGCAGTTTGGCGGAAATTCTCATTAATAATCTCATTTTAAATGCCATTCGCCATACTTCATCTGATGGAACGATATCAGTAAAATTGACAGATTCTGTTTTTGAAGTTTGCAATTCCGGAACAGAAAAACTGAATACAGATCTGCTGTTCAAAAGGTTTTCAAAACTATCAGCCGATAACAGTGGAAGCGGTCTTGGACTGGCTATTATAAATGAAATCTGTAAATTTCAAAAATGGACTGTAACCTATCGATTTGAGAACGGGCACCACGTTTTCTCTATCGGCCTGTAAAATTTAGCATTCTTCAGAGTAGCCTGCAACTTTGCCCTTTCGTACATAGAAATGGCTTTTTTTTAATTAAACTTTCAGGAAATTTTTGATCTACATTTCTATTTTTTCCCAATCTTAACTACTTATTTAATTGATTTAAGAAGCTGAAATCAGGCAGTTCTAAATTTCTACAAAATTGACTCTCAAATTTGTAAGAAAAAATATGAAACCGCTCAATAAAGTAGCAGCCGTTACCATCCTCTTCTGGCTGATGAAAATAACAGCAACCACATTAGGGGAAACCCTGGGAGATTTTATTTCGATGACCCTCGGCCTGGGTTATGCTGTAGGAATAGGAGTTACACTTTTGTTTTTCATCATCATTATTTCCGTACAGCTTAATGTAAAAAAATATACTCCCGTCATTTACTGGCTGGTCATTATAGGGACCACTACTTTAGGGACAGAAATTTCTGATTTTATAGACCGAACTCTGAAAACAGGCTATTTATTGGGCAGCTTAATTTTAGTAAGTGGTCTTTTGTTCACTCTTTTTTTATGGTACAAAAAATATAATAACCTGGAAGTATATCCGATTTTTGAAAAAAACAAGGAGATATTCTATTGGGTTGCCATTCTTTTCTCCAATAGCCTGGGAACAGCATTTGGTGATTTTCTGAGTGACAATTTAGGATACAGTTATTTAGCCGGAGCGGTGATTACGGGTCTTATTATCCTTATTGTTGTTTTCCTGCATTATTTCACAAAGATCAATCATGTTTTGCTCTTCTGGATTGCTTTTGTTTTTACAAGACCATTCGGAGCCACCTTTGGAGATTTTCTTACTAAACCTTTAGTGAAAGGAGGTTTGGAGCTCAGTACCTTATATGCTTCATTAGTTTCTTTGGCTTTATTATTCGTGATGATCATTATTTCGCACCAAAAACAACAGAAAGAAATACTTCATCAAAGCTAAAATTCAAAATTTCTTCTAAATCATCCCTGAATATTGTATAACAATTAAAGTTTAAAAAAATGAAAAAAATAGTATTTCTATTAACGATGACAGCACTGGCAGCTTTATTCAATGCCCAGAAAGTTCAGCAAAAAGAAGTGCCCGCATCAGTTCAGAAAAGTTTTCAGAAACAGTTTCCAACAGTAAAAGAGGTAAAATGGGAAAAGGAAAACGGGAATTATGAAGCAGGATTCAAATCAAAAGAAGCGGAAACTACTGTTGTAATAGATCCTTTTGGCAAAATTCTCGAAACCGAAAATGAGATTGGTATCAACGCTCTTTCTGTACCCATTAAAAGCTATCTGGCTAAAAACTATCCGCACCAGAAAATAAAAGAAGCCGCTAAAATAACGGATGCAAAAGGAATGGTCACCTACGAAGCAGAAATGAAAGGCAAAGATCTGATTTTTGACAGTAAAGGAAATTTTTTAAGAGAAATAAAAAACTAAAATAATGAATAGGTTAAAGCTGCTATTTTTTTCGATTTCAATACTATTTTCTTCCGTTATCTGGGGACAGGTGACTAATGTGACTGTTTCCGGAATCGTTAAAAGCAAAACAGATCAGTCTTTTTTACCTTATGTAAATATCATTGCTAAAACAGAAAAAGATAGCGTATTTGTATCCGGCACGATAACCAACGAAGAAGGTCGGTTTTCTTTGGTAGGAATCAAACCGGGTAACTATCAACTGGAATTTTCATTTTCAGGATTTCGGAAGCAGACTCAACCGTTTTTTGTGGGTAGCCATTCAGAATTTTTAGAAATTCCTCCGGTTGAACTTGAACAGATAAAAGAAGAAAAAGAAACAAAAATTGATGAGGTTACAATAACAGCCTCCAAAAAAAATGAACTCAACAGCCAGCTTGATAAAAAGACCTATTCCCTTGCCGATAACATCAGCCAAAGCGGAGGTTCTGTGCTCCAAAGTATGCAAAACCTGCCCGGAATTACAGTGCAGGACAATAAAGTACAGCTGCGGGGTAATGATAAGGTGACAGTTCTGATCGATGGTAAACAAACTGCACTGACGGGTTTTGGAAATCAGAGCGGACTGGATAATATTCCATCTTCAGCCATTGACAAAATTGAGATCATCAACAACCCGTCTTCAAAATATGACGCCAATGGTAACGCAGGGATCATCAATATTATCATGAAGAAAAACAAGCAGAACGGATGGAACGGAAAGATTGGTTTTACTTATGGTACAGGTTCTTATTGGGTAAGAAAAGAAAATCTTCCGGACATAAGACCTCAGTATACGGTCACTCCAAAAATCAATCCTTCAGTTTCGCTTAATTATAGAAAAGATAAGGTTAATATTTTTCTGCAGGCTGATAATTTATATACAGAAACACTGAATAAAAATGAATTTGTTACCAGAACTTATGATGATGGAACAATCATTAATTCACAGTTAAAAAGAAATAGAAATACCAATTATCTCACCACAAAAGCAGGAGTGGACTGGAATATTGATGCTCAGAATACACTGACGGTTTCGGGACTTTACGGAAGTGAAAAGATTATTGACCGCGGAGATCAGCCGTTTTTTAATGGAGATCTTTCACAGCGTCTCCGTCTCTGGCAGTTTTTGGAAGACGAATTGAAAACCACGGTTATGGGAACCGCTTCTTATCAGCATAAATTCAAAGAAGCAGGACATGTATTGAATGTGGGATTCAATTATACCTTTCACCGGGAAGATGAGAAATATTTTTATGATAATTACTTACCGGCCTCAACGGGAACGGATGCTTTCAAACTCTTATCTGATGAGCAGGTATATGATTTTAATGTTGATTACATAAAACCATTGAAATATGGACGAATTGAAACGGGAATTAAACTGAGAAACAGAAGTATTCCCACCAATATGAACTTTATTCCCGGTGCGAATTCTGTTCTGGATGTCAATGCGGGAGGCTGGGCAACTTACAAAGAACTGATTCCGGCAGTTTATGGAAACTACGTTTTTGAAAATGAAAAGTGGGAAGCAGAACTTGGCGTAAGGTTGGAGTATGTAAAAGTACAATACGATGTAAACCCCAATCATCCCACCTACAAAAGTGACAGCTACAATTACACACAGCCGTTTCCCAACCTGAGATTAGCCTATAAGCTTAATGATCATAACAAGCTCTCCATATTTTATAACAGGAGAGTAGACCGGCCAAATGAAGTAGACATCAGGATTTTCCCGAAATATGATGATGCCGAGATCATAAAAGTAGGTAACCCCGGGCTGAGACCTCAGTTTACCAATTCAATAGAAATGGGACATAAATATAATTGGAATAATGGTTATCTGTATTCTGCACTGTATCACCGTTTTGCGGATGGTACGATCTCCAGGATCTTCAGCACTGTTCCGGGAAGCACTTTGATCTATGCCGTATTTCAGAATGCAGGGAAAAGCTACAATTCAGGATTGGAAATGATCTGGAATCAGAAAATTTCTAAGCTTTATTCTTTTAATGTTAATGGAAATATATACAGAAATCAGATCAAGGCTTTTACCGTTGAAAATCTTTATCCGCAACCCAATATATTTTCAGCAAACAGGGAAACAGCGGTTTCAGGAAATATAAAATTAAATAACGTTTTCAAATTTTCTAATGGGTTCGATGCCCAATTGACAGCTGTTTATCTGGCCCCGGATATTATTCCGCAAGGTAAGATAGGGTCAAGGTTTTCAATGGATATGGGAGTGAAAAAGTCTGTTCAGAATGGGAAAGGTGAAATATTTCTGAATGCAGCCGATCTGTTGAATACCATGGTCATTAAGAAGAAAATTCAGGGTAATGGGTTTGCTTACACAAGCGATGATTATTATGAAACACAGGTGATCAGGCTCGGATACAGCTATAAATTTTAAAACCATCATGATCATGAATAATTTAACAGAAGCAGTTCGTAGTTATGTGATTGCATTTCTTTCGGAAAATCTTTCGGGCCAACTTTTATTTCATAATATCCATCATACCTATGAAGTCGTTGCAGCTGTACATGAGATTGGTTTACAGTGCGGCCTTTCTCAGGAAGAAATGAATATGTTAGAGATCGCTGCATGGTTTCATGACTGCGGATATGCCAATGCCTATATGGGACATGAGGAAGAAAGCAAAAAAATAGCGGAGCATTTTTTAGAAAGCTTTGGATGCGGAAAAACGATGATCGAAAGTGTTTTAAACTGTATTGAATCTACAAAGTATCCTCAAAATCCATCTTCTTTAGCTGAAAAAGTGATTTGTGATGCAGATATGTATCATTTAACCCGTCCTGGTTATCAGGAGTATGAAAAAGCAATAAGGCAGGAATTTGAAAAATATCTGGGACTGGTCTATACCGATGAAGAATGGAGGATCAAGAATTCCGCTTTCCTTACCTGTCATTCCTATTTCACGGAATACGGGCAAAAAATTCTGACAAAGTTTAAAGAAGTCAATATCCAGTTGATCAATCAAGAATAAAATTTAGAAATAAACTAATA
>Ga0308164_10003048_pt1 | contig 15681 bp, 14 predicted proteins | sample PhyTR2_FD_201031 | JGI IMG/M metagenome (GOLD analysis project Ga0308164, IMG submission 201031) | Phyllosphere microbial communities from UC Gill Tract Community Farm, Albany, California, United States - DLSLT.R2 | ecosystem: Host-associated > Plants > Phyllosphere > Unclassified | place: USA... | reverse complement strand
AGGCGGAAATTACGAAGGTTTCAAACTGGAAGTAATCAAAAACTTCTCACTGGATACAGCAATTACTGAAGCTGAATTTGGATCAAGAAGTGTACATATCCTGACAGATAAACTGTTTGAAGAAGCAGTAACTTTCTACGAAAGGAAATCTGAAGCCATCATCAGTCAGGCAATGCCGGTATTAACGCAGGTATTTGAAGAGCGCGGCGATCATGTAGAACAAATTGTTGTTCCGTTTACTGATGGGATAAGAAGTGTTCAGGTTGCAGTTGACCTCAAAAAAGCAATGCTGAACGACGGCAGGGAAGTGACTAAATCTTTTGAGAAAACGATTGTACTGGCACTGATCGATGAGTCGTGGAAAGAGCATTTGCGTGAGATGGACGAACTGAAACAATCTGTACAAAACGCAGTTTATGAGCAGAAAGATCCATTGATCATTTACAAAATGGAAGCCTTTAACCTGTTCAAGAACATGTTGAATGCGGTAAATAAAGAAGTAGTAAGTTTCTTATATAAAGGTGGTATTCCTGTTCAGCAGGAAGCAGACGATCTTAGGGCGCCGCAGGCACCTAAGCCGGCACCCAGTAAACTGAAGTTGTCTAAACCAGAATTTGCATCGGCTACCGGTACTCCAGAAGTACAGTTTGACGATACACGTGAGCAGGCACCTCAGCAACCGGTACGCAAAGAAGTGACTATCGGAAGAAATGATCCCTGCCCTTGTGGAAGCGGAAAGAAATACAAAAACTGCCACGGAGCAGGAATGTAATTTGTAATACACATAAAGAATGCCGATTTTTGTAAAAAGAAATCGGCATTCTTTTTTTAGGCCATTCTATGAAATTAATTTTTACACTCGTTATCTGTTGTTTTTCTCTTGCCTCTTTTGCCCAGAAAAGGGGTGTGGTAACGGTCATAAAAGATCCGCTGATTGACAGCCTGATTGCAAGGAGGATAGCCCTAAGTCAAAAGACCGCATCAGCATCACCTACCGTCCGTAGAAACGGGCCTATAGTATCCCAGATAGGGTACCGGGTGCAGATTTTTTATGGATCAGACCGCCGTGAAGTGTTTAATGAGCAATCGCGCTTTAAATCAAGTTATCCAAAGATCAACACTTACATCAGCTATAAAGAGCCGAATTATTATCTACGTATAGGGGATTTCAGGACCCGCCTGGAGGCCCAGCGTATGTTGAACGAACTAAGGCCGGTATTTGCCACCCTGTTCATCATCCGTGAAACCATCAATGCACCAAGTTTAGACCAAAGCAAATGATAAATAAAGAGCAGATCCAACATCTTGCAGGAACCATTTTTGAAGAGGTAGTGAGTTACCGACGCCATCTTCACGCGCATCCCGAATTGTCTTTTAAGGAGTTTGAAACTGCTGCTTTTGTGAAAGCAAAGTTAACAGAATGGGGTATCCCTTTTGAAGGGATTGCCAATACCGGTGTGGTTGGCCTGATTACCGGTGATTTGCCATCCGACAAAGTGATAGCCCTGCGTGGGGATATGGATGCGCTGCCCATCAATGAAGCTAACGATAAACCTTATGTTTCACAGAACCCTGGCGTAATGCATGCCTGCGGTCATGACGTACACACCTCATCGCTGTTGGGTTGTGCATATATTCTTAATAGTCTTAAGGCCGAGTTTGGCGGGACTATCAAACTGATCTTCCAGCCAGGCGAAGAAGTATTGCCCGGCGGGGCGAGTATCATGATTGCTGAAGGTGTACTGGAAAATCCAAAACCCCAGCATATTGTTGGACAGCATGTAATGCCGCTGATTGATGCCGGCAAAGTAGGTTTTCGTTCCGGGATTTACATGGCCTCTACAGATGAATTATATGTTACGGTATATGGAAAAGGTGGTCATGGTGCACAGCCGCACCAGAATATTGATCCGGTCCTGATCAGTGCACATATTTTAGTGGCCTTACAGCAGATTGTGAGCCGTAACGCAGATCCGAGACTGCCTTCTGTGCTTTCCTTTGGTAAAGTGACTGCAAATGGTGCAACGAACATTATTCCGAATGAGGTGAAACTGGAAGGTACTTTCAGGACCTTGAATGAGGACTGGCGCCAGGAAGCTAAAAGGCTGATGAAAAAGATGGCAGAAGGTATTGCAGAAAGTATGGGTGGCAGCTGCGACTTCAGGATTATGCATGGTTATCCCTTTCTGATCAATGAAGAAGTATTAACAGCCAATGCACGTGCCTTTGCCGAGGATTACCTGGGTGCCGAAAATGTGGTTGATCTTGATATCTGGATGGCTGCCGAAGATTTTGCTTACTACTCGCAGGTAACTGATGCCTGTTTCTATCGTTTAGGAACTGGAAATGCAGCCAAGAACACACAATACTCAGTTCACCATCCTAATTTTGATGTGGATGAGGATGCGTTGAAAATATCTACGGGCCTGATGGCCTATATCGCGCTTAAGCAGCTGGGGAATTAAGAAGAAGGAATGAGAAAAATTACCATAGCCATTGCACTCATCACTTTTGGATGCAATGCCTTTGCCCAGCAGATCGAGCGGTTTAATCCGGATACGATCAAGACCATCATGCTGGATTCAAATGTGAATATAGTTGCCCAGAAACTAAGTGTAGAAACTTTTATTAAGGCTGTAACAACCGATACAACGTTTTATGCCGCCTTTAGAAGGATGAAGCAACACGGCTTTATTGCTGAAAACAGGATCTTTACCTACGATAAGAAAAATAAGGTAAACGGTAAGATATACAGGAAGATCAGGCATTCGGTTAACCCGGTGAAAATCGACTATCTGGTGAAACAGGATACGGGTAAGGTATTCAAGAAAAACGGCAAATATCAGCTGTATACGATAGAGATGTTCGACTATATTTTTATGAATGCATATAAGACTGATTTTGTAGCTGACGCCCCTTCCGGTACTGCAAAAGGTGAATCCAATGCGAGTTATAAGGATAAGCTAAAGACACTGATCTTTAATCCTGGGCGACCAGTAAAAGGCATTCCATTTATAGGCAGCAAAACCGAAATTTTTACGGCAAATATGCGCCAGTATTATGATTACGGCTTTCAAAGTGGTACTTACCTGGATTCTATCCCTGTGTACCGTTTCAGGGTAAGCGTAAAAGACGGATTAAGCAGCTGGACAAAAGATGGCCTGATGATCAAAGAACTGGTGACAATTTTTGATAAACGCAACTTCGCCATCCTGGGCCGTTATGTAGATATGAAATACAGTAACTTGCTTTTTGATTTTGATGTGCAGATGAATATTGAAATGAGTTATTTTAATGAGGTAAAAATGCCCACAAAGATCACCTATCAGGGTAACTGGAATATTCCTTTCAAAAAAGAGGAGCGGGCCAGTTTTTTGATCCTGCATAAAGATTACCAATAAAAGTTATATGTCTTTGATAAGACCCGCATATTCTCTTATAAGACACCTAAGCGTTAAATGACACCTAAGAGCCCATATGATGATGAAGACAGTGCTGACTTACCTTGTTCTATTATTTTGCGTTCTGGGTGCCCGGGCACAGGTTAAAAACGAAGATGCCCCTGATACGGTAATGCGTATGGTAGAAGGACGAAGAAATACGCCTGAGCAAGAGAAGAAACCCTATGTGATTCTTATTTCTTCAGATGGTTTCCGTTACGATTATGCTAAGAAATATCTGGCAAAGCATTTACTGGACCTGAGCAGTAAAGGGGTACGTGCAAAGGCAATGATCCCTTCATTCCCCTCTGTTACTTTTCCAAACCATTACACACTGATTACTGGGATGTACCCTTCTCATCACGGTCTGGTAAGCAATTCTTTTTACAGTGAGGAGCGTAAGGACTCCTATTATATGAACAACAATACCAAGGTAGTGGATGGCAGCTGGTATGGCGGAACTCCATTGTGGGTACTTGCTGAACAACAGCAAATGTTATCTGCCAGTTTGTTCTGGGTAGGTTCTGAAGCCGATATCAGGGGTGTGAGGCCAACTTATTATTTCAAGTATACGGAGAAGATCCCGATGTCGAAAAGAATTGATATTGTGGTGGATTGGCTGAAACTGCCTGAAGCCGAACGGCCGCACCTGATTACTTTTTACCTTTCAGAGCCTGATCATTCTGGTCATGGTTTCGGGCCTGATGCCCCGGAAACCGCAAGCGCTGTAAAACTGGTTGATTCTGTGGTTTATCAGTTGACAAAGGCAGTGAAAGCTACCGGCCTTCCCGTAAATTTTGTGTTTGTATCTGATCATGGTATGACGGCAGTTGATACAGCCCATCCCATTGCTACGCCTAAAGAGATTGATACCGCTCAATTCAATATCATTCCTGTAAGTACCATGCTTGAATTATACGCGCGGGACACCCGTGCCGTGCAGCCTCTCTATGAAAAACTGAAAAGTTCTGCTAAAGATTATAAGGTATATCTGAAGAGTAATACGCCCGCAAGATGGCATTATGGGGGCAGCGATGATCGCTTCCACCGGATTGCGGATATTGTACTGGTGCCTGTATGGCCAAAAGTGTTTTCCAATAAAACGCCTGGTAAAGGTCACCATGGTTTTGATCCTGCAGAGGTGAAGGATATGAAGGCTACGTTTTATGCCTGGGGGCCTGCTATTAAAAGCGGACTGACCGTACCAGCCTTTGAGAACGTGAACGTGTATCCGTTTATTACGGAAATCCTGGGGCTTGACTACACAGAAGAAATTGATGGAAAAAAGGAAGTTCTGCACGGCATCTTAAAATAATTCAGAATTGGTTACCTTTGGTGTCAAATGATCTATCAGGATACCATCAACAAAATCATGGACACCGCCCGTATTGAGGAGGTAGTCGGAGATTTTGTGTCTTTAAAAAAACGCGGCACCAGTTTGATCGGGAATTGTCCCTTTCACAATGAGAAAACACCATCCTTTCACGTTTCGGTAACGAAGGGAATCTATAAATGTTTTGGCTGCGGTAAAGGAGGTGACGCGGTCCATTTTATAATGGACCATGAAAAATATTCCTATCCTGAAGCACTGAAATACCTTGCGCAGAAATACAATATAGAGGTCGAGGAGAAAGAGCAAAGTCCGCAGGATGTAGAAGCAAACAACGTAAGGGAAAGTCTGTATGTGGTTTCATTATATGCTGCGAATTATTTCTCCAACGAACTGTGGACAGGAGAGCAGGGCCGTGCAATAGGGCTTAGCTACTTCAAGGAACGGGGCTTTAGGGAAGATATCATCAAGAAGTTTGAACTGGGGTATTCGCCCGATCAGTGGGACGCACTTTTGCTGAGTGCGAAGGCTGCGGGCCATAAGGAAGAATACCTGGAACGGACAGGTTTATCGGTTCGTAACGATAAAGGAAAGGTGTACGACAGGTTCCGTGGCCGGGTAATGTTCCCTATCCACAACTTTACAGGGAGGGTAATCGGCTTTGGCGGGCGTACGCTCAAAACGGATAAAAACGTTCCGAAATATGTCAATTCGCCTGAAAGCGATATCTATCATAAATCAAATGTGCTTTATGGCCTTTTCCAGGCTAAAAAAGCAATCCGGGATCTGGATAACTGTTACCTGGTGGAAGGATACGCTGATGTGCTTTCAGTACATCAGGCCAATATCGAAAATGTGGTGGCCTCTTCGGGTACCTCATTGACGGTAGAACAAATCCGTCTGATCGGTCGTTTTACACAAAATGTAACGATTTTATATGATGGGGATGCGGCAGGTATAAAAGCCTCGCTGCGTGGTCTGGATATGATCCTGGAAGAGGGACTGAATGTGAAAGTGGTAAACTTTCCTGACGGTCACGACCCGGATTCGTACATGCACAAAGTGGGTGCGGGCGTATTCAAAAGTTATATAGAAAATAACCGCAAGGATTTTATCTTGTATAAAGCGGATATCCTGCTGAAAGAAGCTGGGACAGATCCGATTAAACGTGCCGGCATCATCAGGGATATTGTAGAAAGTATTGCTAAAATACCAGACGATATTAAAGCTTCTGTATTTATCAGGGAATGCAGCAGGCTGCTGCAGGTGGAAGAGCGAATGCTGCTGACGGAACTGAATAAAATGAAGTCGGCCAAGTTTAAAAAAGGGAACGCTCAGCAATATCCTCAGAAACAACAGTTTTCACCGAACTCTGGTGCGCCTGACGGCCCACCTGATAATTTGTTTGATGATAATTTTCAGCCTGACTTCCCTGAACTGGACAGCAGTCCGGATATGGACCAGTTACAGGAACATGAGATTGTGCGTTTGCTGCTGGCATTTGGGCATGAGCTGGTTAGCTGGGACAACATAGATAATATGTATATTGGTTCCTTTATCATGCAGAATCTGTCTGATGTGACCTTTGAGGACGAGACCTGCAAGCTGATTATTGAAAACTACAAGGAAGAAATAGAAAACGGTCATCTTCCAATGGCTAACCAGTTTATAAAGAATGAAAACCGTAAAATTGCAGATCTTGCCATTACGCTTTCTACGTCACCTTATGCCCTGAGCGAGAACTGGTACAATAAACACCAGATCTATGTAAGGGACGAAACGGTAAACCTGAAGGCAACTATCCTGGGTGGCTTGTTCCACCTGAAAAAACGGAAAGTGGATAAGATCCTGCTTGATCTGCTGCAGGAGATTAAGTTAGAGGCAGATCCGGTGAACCAGGAGATCCTGATGCAGCGTTATGCCTACATCAAGAATGTGGAACGTGATATTTCTAAGTTTTTGGGCTCAGTAATCCTTAAATAATGGCGGAACACAACGAGCTGGGTAAATACGGGGAGTTGCTGGCCAGGGATTATCTGGAGCTTAAGGGGTACAGGATACTGGAACTGAACTGGGTTTTTGGCCGTGCGGAAATAGACCTTATTGCATTTTATGAAGATAAGCTCATATTTGTGGAGGTTAAAACCCGGCGCTCTGTAACGCATGGTGAACCCGAGGATTTTGTGAACTGGAAAAAGGAGAAACAACTGGAATTTGCCTCGGCGGCTTATATTGACCGTCTGAACCACCAGGGGGAGATCCGGTTTGATATTGTTGCAATTACTTTTGAAAATAAAGAATTATATAAAATTAATCATATTGAAGATGCATTCTGGCCAACCTGAAATTACTGTAAGCTTTTCCCATCGTTTATTCCTGTTGTCGTTTCTGCTTTGCGGTGCAATAATGGCCGGTTCCTGTAAAAGTGAGAGCGACAAAAGTGATGTGCCCGGTTTTAAAATCCCTGAACAGGGGCAAACATATGGCCTGGGTGAGGAAGTTCAGGTACAACTGGACCTGCCTGCCGAAAGTAAGGTGACCAGCGTAAGTTATCTGGTAGATGGAAAAAATGTGGGATCAAAATCCAGTAAAGAGGTGTTTGCGCTTAAAACTGCTGATCTTTCACTGGGTTATAAACTGATTAGTGCCGTAGTAGACAATGGTACCAAAAAGGATACGGTGACCATCAATATTGTATTAAAATCGGCCATCAGGCCTGTAGATTATACCTATAAGGTAATTAATGTATTTCCGCATGATACTGCTTCGTATACCCAGGGCCTGGAATACCACAATGGTAAATTTCTGGAAAGTACCGGTGAATATGGCAACTCTACCTTAAGATGGGTAGCACTGGAGTCTGGCAAGCCTTTACAAAAGATTGATATTGAAAAGAAATATTTCGCAGAAGGCTCTACGCTGATGGGCGATAAAATTGTGATGCTGACCTGGAAGGAAGACCTTGGTTTTATCTACGATGCAAAAACCTTGAAACAACTGGGTACTTTTCCTTACCAGAACAGCCGTGAAGGCTGGGGGCTGACCAATGACGGGCAGCACATCATCAAATCTGATGGCTCTAACAGAATTTGGTTCCTCAATGCCGATACCTATAAAGAGGAGGCCTATGTTGATGTTTACGATAACAAAGGACAGGTAGACCAACTTAATGAACTGGAGTATATTGACGGAAAGATTTATGCCAACATCTACCAGACAGATAAAATTGCTGTAATTGACCCTAAAAATGGCTCTGTAGAACGTTATATTAATCTAAGTGGCATATTACCCGCAAAAGATAAATTTGAGAACACAGACGTGCTTAACGGCATCGCATGGGACGCCGCGGGCAAACGCCTATTTGTGACGGGGAAAAAATTTGACAAATTATTCCACATAGAGCTGGTTCCTGTTGTTAAAAAATAGCACAGGCCTTTAGCTTTCCTTTTTCTTTGTCTTTACTTCTGCGATATATCCGTTGAAAGTGATCGACTGCTGGTTGTTGTTGATAACAGTCAGCGTTCCGTATCCCGATTTGGTAATCAGCAGGGTTAATCTGTAGTTGTCCTTTACGTCTTTTGGTGCCATAGTTACCAGCCATCCGCCTTTTTTGCGGACTTCGCTTTTGTAATTGAAATCCTTCGATTTAAATTTAATGCCATTATCGTCAATAGGGTTGCCGATTTTAGGTACGTAAGACCTTCCATAATAGGGCAGGTAAGAAACTACGCTGTCTTTGGTTATGGTCAGGTCGTAATTTGAACCGGTCAGGTTGATATTACCTCCGCCAACGTAACCCGGCATGCTTGTCAGGATTTTGTTGATATCATTTGCATTGAGGGGAAATGCTGTGGTGGCCACAAATACGTAGTTTTGTGCAGCAACAATCCTGGCTGTGGTGGCCTCATCGGTCTGTGCTTTTGCCCCAATACCCGCAACCAGCAGGCAAAGAAGCAATATATGTTTTAATGTGCTCATTTTTAAAGGTTTCATTTGTGTTTATATTTGATTGGTTAACACGGCAATGGTTTAATTGTTATATTAAATATACGACATAAACGACGAAACCGTATATGATTTTCGTCATACACGGTTTCGTAATATCCTTTAAAAGGTTTCTATCTCCAGCGTTTGTACTGGTTGATCAGGCCGTTGGTAGACCCATCATGAGATGATACTGGTTTATCATCCTTAAGTTCCGGAAGGATGCTTTTTGCCAGTTGTTTACCAAGCTCTACGCCCCACTGATCGAAACTGAAAATGTTCCAGATAATTCCCTGTACAAATATTTTGTGTTCGTATATCGCAATCAGGCTTCCCAGACTACGTGGAGTTACTTTTTTCAACAGGATAGAGTTCGTTGGCCTGTTTCCTTCAAATATTTTGAAAGGTGCAAGTTTTTTGATCTCTTCATCAGTTTTACCATCTTTTTTCAGTTCTTCTGTTACCTGCTCTTCGGTTTTACCGTTCATCAGGGCTTCCGTCTGTGCAAAAAAGTTGGACAATAATATCGGGTGATGTTCACCTATTGGGTTAAGACTTTGTGCAGGTGCAATGAAATCACATGGGATTAGTCTTGTTCCCTGGTGGATCAGCTGATAGAAAGCGTGCTGACCATTGGTACCTGGTTCTCCCCAGATGATCGGGCCTGTTTCATAAGTAACTTCTTCCCCGTTACGGTCAACATGTTTACCATTACTTTCCATATCTCCCTGTTGGAAATAGGCCGCAAAACGGTGCATGTACTGATCATAAGGCAGGATAGCCTGTGTTTCAGCATCAAAAAAATTGATATACCATACACCCAGTAAGCCAAGGATTACCGGGATATTGTTTTCAAATGAAGTGTTTTCGAAATGGTCGTCTGCAGCGTGCGCGCCAGCGAGCAATTCTTTGAAGTTATCAAAACCTACGCTCAATGCAATCGGCAAACCAATGGCACTCCATAGTGAATATCTTCCGCCAACCCAGTCCCAGAAACCAAACATATTTTCCGTATCAATACCAAAGGCTGATACGTCTTTAGCGTTGGTTGAAAGCGCAGCGAAATGTTTAGCTACATCTTCCTGTTTTCCGCCTTTGCTCAGGAACCAGTCTTTAGCCGTATTGGCATTGGTGAGCGTTTCCTGGGTAGTGAAGGTTTTAGAGGCAATAATGAACAATGTAGTTTCAGGGTCTACCACCTTAAGGGCTTCTGCCATGTGTGTTCCATCAATGTTGGAAACGAAATGCATGGTGAGGTGGTTTTTATATGCTTTTAAAGCTTCTGTAACCATTACCGGGCCAAGGTCAGAACCGCCAATACCAATATTTACCACATCAGTAATGGCTTTACCTGTATAACCTTTCCATGAACCGGAGATGATTTCATTGCTGAATTTCTCCATTTTGGCCAGTACATCGTTTACATCTTCCATTACGTTTTTACCATCGGCATAAATCGCTTTATTGCCCTGATTACGTAAAGCGATATGCAGTACTGCACGGTCTTCAGTCTGGTTGATCTTATCACCACTGAACATAGCTTTAATAGCTTCGTCCAGTTTACATTCTCTGGCCAGTTGAAGTAACAGTGCCAGTGTTTCGTCATTAATTCTGTTCTTAGAATAGTCCAGAAGGATATCTTCAAAAATTAGTGAGAATTTTTCAAAACGCTTTTCATCTTCTGTAAAAAGTTGTTTTAAATTTTTTTCATTGATGTCGATGAAGTGGTCAGCCAGGTATTTATAGGCCGCAGTCTCTGTAAAATTTATAGTTGGAAGCATAACGGTGTATTTTTTTTAAATGTACTTTTTTATTTCTTTTGACAGCACTTGTAACAATATTTCTGCCGATAAAATAAATGTCGGCAGATTCGATTATATTTAACATTAAAATAGCTCTCATATGAAAAGATTTTACTTTCCCCTGTTGATCCTGATTTCGACGAACGCCTTCGCTCAGAAAAGTGCCCTAAGGGCCAGTGTTGCTACAAAAGCAGCTGGTATTGAACAAAAAGTAATTGCCTGGCGTCGCGACTTCCATGAACATCCTGAATTGGGAAACACAGAAGTGAGAACCTCAGAAATTATTGCCAAACATTTGCAATCGTTGGGTATGATTGTTACCACAGGTGTAGCAAAAACGGGTGTGGTAGGTATTCTAACTGGTGGCAAGCCTGGGCCTGTCGTAGCTTTACGTGCAGATATGGACGGACTTCCTGTTACAGAAAGGGTAAAATTGCCTTTTGCGTCTAAAGTAAGGACCACATATAACGGTCAGGAAGTTGGGGTAATGCATGCCTGCGGGCATGATACACACATATCTATACTTATGGGGGTTGCAGAAGTGCTCGCCTCTATGAAAAAAGATATTCCCGGGACAGTTAAATTCATATTTCAGCCTGCGGAAGAAGGTGTACCCGCCGGTGAAGAAGGTGGTGCCGCACTGATGATCAAGGAAGGCGTACTGGCCAACCCGAAAGTAGAAGTCATTTTTGGGCTGCACATCAATTCGCAAACACCGGTTGGAGATATTACTTACCGTCCGGGCGGAACGATGGCCGCTGTAAACGATATGAAGATTACTGTGAACGGCAGACAAGCGCATGGGGCCTATCCATGGAGCAGTATTGATCCTGTAGTGATTTCTGCACAGATCATCAATAACCTGCAAACAATAGTGAGCAGGAACCTGAATGTGACGGAAAACCCGGGTGTGGTAACCATAGGCGCCATTAATGGTGGCGTACGCTCTAATATAATCCCTGAAAAAGTGGAAATGCTGGGCACGGTGCGTAATTTCAGCAAAGAAGATGAAGCCATGTTTATTGACAGGATTAAAACCATAGTAGTGAAAACTGCAGAAGCAGGTGGCGCGACTGCGGAAGTGCAGATCCCTTATAGCAACCACTATCCGGTTACGTTCAATGATATAGCACTTACCGAGAAAATGCTGCCAAGCCTGAAAGCAACTGCAGGTGCAGATCATGTTAAGTTGAAACCGCCGGTAACTGGTGCAGAAGATTTTTCATTTTTCCAGGAAAAGGTACCCGGGCTCTTTATTTTTCTGGGTGGGATGCCTAAAGGAGCGGATCCGGAAAAGGCACCTTCGCACCACACGCCCGACTTTTTCATTGACGAAAGCTGTTTGGTGCTGGGGGTAAATGCCTTGTCAAACCTCACGCTGGATTACATGGCGATGAAGAAATAATATTATATATTTGTGGGTATGACAAAAGAACAAATACAGGATTTAAGGGACAGAGTAGCGTCGCTGAGGAGGCATCTTTGACGTCGAAACACGACTCGAAGCTATTTATATAGAACAGGAGCTTACCTTACAACCGGATTTTTGGGATGATCCCAAAAAGGCCGAAAAGCATTTGGCAGAAATGAACTCCAAGAAAGTATGGACAGATGCCTGGCAGAAAGTAAATGCCGCATTTGAAGATACCCAGGTGTTATTTGATTTTCTGCAGTCGGGAGACGCCACCAATGAAGAGATGCAGGAACAGTATGAAAAATGCCTGGCCCTGGTCGAAGATCTGGAGTTAAAAAATATGCTCAGCAGCAAGGAAGACCAGCTGAATGCGGTGATGCAGATTACCGCAGGTGCAGGTGGTACAGAAAGCTGCGACTGGGCGGCCATGCTGATGCGGATGTATATCATGTGGGGAGAAAAAAACGGCTACAAGGTGAGCGAACAGGATTTTCAGGCCGGTGAGGTTACCGGGGTGAAATCTGTTACTTTGCAATTTGCTGGTGAGTTTTCTTATGGATACCTGAAGGGGGAAAACGGGGTGCACCGTCTGGTACGGATATCTCCTTTTGATTCCAACGCACGCAGGCATACCTCTTTTGCTTCGGTATATGTTTATCCGCTGGTAGACGATACCATCGAGATTGAAATTAAAGATGCCGATATAGAGTTTGAAACTTTCCGCTCAGGCGGCGCCGGTGGACAGAACGTGAACAAGGTGGAAACTGCTGTACGTTTATACCACAAACCTTCGGGCATTGTGATTAAAAACCAGGAATCGAGATCGCAGCTTCAAAATAAAGAGAATGCACTAAGACTCCTTAAATCGCAATTGTACGAAGCAGAGATGCGCAAGAGGATGGAAGCTTCTGCTGCGGTAGAAGGCTCTAAAATGAAAATTGAATGGGGTTCGCAAATCAGGAACTACGTTTTACATCCGTATAAACTGGTGAAAGATTTGAGGACTAACTATGAGACCTCCAATGCGCAGGCGGTATTGGACGGGGAGTTGAACGACTTTCTGAAAGCCTACCTGATGGAGTTTTAACGGAGCGGTTAGTTGCTCATGCACGTATCTAGAACATTGAAAATATGAATATCAAATTTTGGCTGTTAAGTTTAGGAATAGGTATCATGAGTACACCGGCATTGATGGCTCAGGAAGTATTGAATTTATATCCTGGAGTTATACCAGGCGCAAAAGCTGCGCCTTCATCTTATAAAGAGCAGCAAACCATCAAAAATGGTAAGGTTACGGGATTGGCCAAAGTATTCAAGCCTACGTTGAGTTTTTATGAGGCTGATGCGGCTAAAGCAAACGGAACCGCTGTGATCATTTGTCCTGGTGGGGGATACAGGCACCTGGCAATAGATCATGAAGGGGATGAAGTGGCGCGTAAGTTCGCCGCGCAGGGTGTTGCCGCTTTTGTATTGAAATACCGTTTGCCGGATGATACCACCATGGTTGATAAATCTTTCGGACCGTTACAAGATGCCGAACAGGCGATTTACCTGGTGCGCAAAAACGCAGCGAAATGGAAAGTAAACCCTGCAAAGGTGGGTATCATGGGATTCTCTGCAGGAGGCCATCTGGCTTCTTCTCTTACTGTGCATTATATGGACAGCAAAATAGAGAACGCAGAGAAATTGAGTTTGAGGCCGGATTTTTCAGTGCTCATTTATCCGGTGGTCAGTTTTCTTTCCTCTCCGCATACAGGATCGGTAAAAAGCCTCATCGGCGAAAACGGCACCCAGCAGCAGAAGGAATATTTTTCAAACGAAAGGCACGTAAATTCAGAAACGCCTATTACCTTTTTGGTACATGCCAACGATGATAAAACCGTGCCTGTAGAAAACAGCATTTTATTTGACCAGGCTTTGGTGAAAAATAAGGTTGCAGCAGAAATGCATCTTTACCAGGCCGGCGGACATGGATTTGGTTTGCACAATAAAACGACGAAAGACGATTGGTTTGAGCGTCTGCAGGAATGGATGCAGGCGAATAGTTTATTGAACAGCGGTATTTAAAGATCGCTGTTCAATAAAATTTCCTGTAGTTCTTTCAGTTCTTCCACCTTTTCTACCGAACCAAGGTTCTCATAGGAGGAGATTAGGTTTCTGATGATCCTGCGGATAATTTCTACATTACTGCAAGGTGCGTAGAATCCTGGAAGGGGCTGCAGGTTAAGCTGGCGCAGAAACTGGTCTACATCATGTTTACCGAATATGGCACCTTTATTAAAAGCGTTGATATAAAACAGTACGCCAAATTCATGTTCTTCAATTTTGCTTTCATCAATGTAACCCAGGATAAAATGCTGGGGTAGGTTTACGCCATACACAGGTATATCGAGCTTCTGCGCAATAGAGGAATAAATGATTGCCAGCGAAATCTGGTTGCCTTTTTTAGTATCCAGTACCTGGTTAATATAGGAGTTCTGCGGGTCGTGATGGTTTTTTGTATTTCCGCTGAAGCCATGAATGTTATAAAACACGTGATTGATCAGCTTGATTTTCTCCACTGAACTCATTTCATATTGCAGGCCCGTCCAGATTTCCCTTTTTATTTCTTCAATGTGGTTAATGACTTTCTGTTCATCGAGATCCGGATACTGGTAACGGTTAATTACCAGTGCACCCTGCAGCAGGTCGAACGCCCCGCTTTGGTACCAAAGGTTAAGATCTTCTTTTACGCTGCTGAACTGAATCTGGTGAACAATATTCTCTATTCTTTCCTGGAGCAGGGTATCAAGGGATTTCTCCCATTCTGTTTCCAGAAAATGGATTACAGAACTTCCATGTTCAAGCAAACGTTTTTCTATATGCTGAAAAACTTCCGGATCGGGATCATCCAGTAATTTAACCAATGCGCTTATTTCTGTACTATTTTCCATTAAATGCCAATTACAATGTTGTGTTTGCCTATTTTTGCGGTATGGTATTTCAATTCTTTGGCGATTTTCTGAAACATCGTTTAACCTCCAAAAGCAGGCATGGGACCCATTCCCCTTTTGTTTATCAACTGGTAGATGAGGTAATTTACGATTTTAACTCCAAAACCGATTACATTGGTATTGAGGAGCAGAGAAAAAAACTTTTAAATGACGATACCCTCATCACTGTTACAGACCTGGGTGCAGGTTCACATTTAAACAAGAACAGAACCAAGAAGGTGCGGGAAATTGCAAAGAATGCACTGAAAAGCCCACGACTGGCACAGCTGATATACCGTTTGGTACAACACAGCAAACCTTCAACTTTGCTTGAACTGGGCACATGCCTGGGCATTACTACCGCGTACCTTTCCAAAGCGGCGCCTGACGCGGAAATTATTACCATTGAAGGATGTCCCGAAACTGCAAAAAAGGCCTATGCGAATTTTCAGGACCTGGAGTTGGAGAATGTAGAATTGCAGGTAGGAAATTTTGATGAATTGCTGCCGAGGGTAATTGAAGAAATGCCGCAGCTTGATTTTGTATATGTAGATGGTAACCACCGCAAGGATGCCACTTTAAATTATTTTAAATGGTGCCTGCCAAAAGTACATGAAAACTCGTTGCTGATATTTGATGATATTTACTGGAGCGAGGGGATGAAGGAAGCCTGGGAAGAGATTAAAGCCCATCCGCAGGTAACAGTTACCATCGACCTCTTCTGGATCGGCTTGGTTTA
>Ga0308164_10003043_pt1 | contig 15704 bp, 6 predicted proteins | sample PhyTR2_FD_201031 | JGI IMG/M metagenome (GOLD analysis project Ga0308164, IMG submission 201031) | Phyllosphere microbial communities from UC Gill Tract Community Farm, Albany, California, United States - DLSLT.R2 | ecosystem: Host-associated > Plants > Phyllosphere > Unclassified | place: USA... | reverse complement strand
TCACCCGTAGCGGCTATTCACGTGTTGCCCGAAGCCCGAAGCGCACCTCATATGCAGAGGCGAGGGTGCGGATCTCACCGCTCAGCTTTGCACTCTGGCTGGCAGCGGGCGTGGTCAGTCTGCCGGTTCAGGCCAACATTTTGGCAGACAGCAGCGCGCCGGGCAGCCAGCAGCCTACCGTCATGGCCACCGCAAATGGTCTGCCGCAAATCAACATTCAGACGCCCAATAGCCAGGGTGTTTCCCGCAACCAGTACAGCCAGCTTGACGTTGACGCGCGCGGCGCAATCCTGAACAACAGCCATCAGAACACGGCTACTCAACTGGGTGGCATGGTAGCGGCTAACCCCTGGCTGTCAAAGCAGGAAGCGACGGTCATCCTCAACGAAGTCAACAGCCGTAATCCCAGCCAGCTTAACGGGTTTATCGAAGTAGCCGGTAAGCGGGCTGCGGTAGTCATTGCTAACCCGTCAGGCATTACCTGTAACGGTTGCGGATTTATCAACGCCAGCCGCAATACGCTGACCACCGGACAGGCGCTGATAGAAAATGGCCAGCTCAAAGGCTTCGATGTTAATGGCGGCCGAATCAATATCGAAGGTCAGGGCCTGAATGACAGCGATGCTGACTACACCCAGATCATTGCGCAGTCGGTAGCGGTTAACGCAAAAGTTCATGCCCGCGAACTCAATGTGGTCACAGGCAGGAATCAGGTTGCGACCGAAGGTACCGTCACTACGGTGAAAGCGGATAATGGAACGACACGGCCTGAATTTGCGCTCGACGTCGCGGCTATTGGCGGCATGTATGCCCATAAAATCACCCTGACCGGCACTGAAAAGGGCGTTGGCGTGCGTAATGCCGGTGAACTGGGTGCCAGCGCCGGTGAACTGCACCTGACCGTGGATGGCAGACTGGAGAACAGCGGCACGCTGCAAAGTCAGGCCGCGCTGCAGATAGCCAGCACTGGCGAACAGGAGAACCGCGGCAACATCGTGTCACAGCAGGATGTCTCGCTGGCCTCCAGCGGCACGCTGCGCAACAGCGGGCTGGTGAGCGCAGGCCGTAACGCGACACTCTCCGCCAGCACCATTGAGAGCACCGCTGAAAGTACGCTGGCGGCAGGCGTTGGCGGCAATGAGACGCTGAGCCAGCCCGGTAATTTGCTGCTGACCAGCCAGGGTGAGCTTAAGGCGCGGGGTAAAAACCTGGCGCACGACCAGATTCAGGCGCGGGGCAGCCGGGTCGATCTTGCCGGGAGCCAGACCTCAGCAGATGCTATCGCGCTGACCTCTACGCAGGCTGATATCAGCACCCAGGGCGCCACGGTGGTGGGTCGTACACTCGGGATTCAGGCTGCGACAGCACTTAACAATGATGACGGCAAACTGGCGGCCGGCAGCCTCGCTGTCGCGGCACAAAACGTCAGTAACAATCGCGGCCTGCTGCGCCAGCAAAACCGCGAAACCCTGAGAATCTCCACGGGTTCGTTGCTCAACAATCAGGGCACGCTGAGCAATGAAGGTGATACCCGGCTGCAGGCAGAACATATTGAAAACCGCAGCGGGCTCATCGAAGGTAACGGTGACTCACTGCAGCTGGATACGCCATGGCTGGATAATCAGGGCGGCACCGTGCAACTGGCGGGCAATAATGGCGCGCTGAACCTTAATGCGACCCGGCTGGAGGGCAATCAGGGCAATCTGCTGTCAGCGGGTGCGTTAACGCTCAGCGGCGACAGGCTCGATCTCTCACAGGCACACACCCAGGCAGAGTCGCTGACGCTGACGGCGGGCACGCTGGATCACCGTCAGGGTCTGCTGTCGCAGCGTGGCGCTGGCGAGATGGCGATCGCAGTTTCGGGTGACACAGACAACCGCGGTGGACGGATTGAGAGCGGCGGTAATCTGCATTTTGCATCAGGCAGCCTGGATAACAGCGGTGGCACGCTGCTGGCTGCGGGCAGCGGCGATCTGCAACTGGATGTTCAGGAGACCCTGACGAACGCGCAGGGTGCGCTGCAGGCCAGTCGCAATCTGCAACTCACCAGCGCAAGCCTGAATAATCAGCAGGGCCTGATTGCTTCAACTGGCGGTGACGCTGCGCTGATGACCCGTGAGGCTATTGATAACACCCAAGGTCGCATCGAAGCGGGCCAGCAAATCACTTTGCGCAGTCAGGCGCTGGATAATCAGCGTGGAACCCTGCTCGGCCACGGCGTGACCATCGACACACAGCAGGGTGAACTTAACAATACTGGCGGCAACCTGGTCGCCCGTACCGATCTCAGCATTTCCAGCGGGACAACGGACAATCACACCGGTCTGATCCAGTCAGGTGGCGATCTTGCGCTCGATACCCACGGACAGGCGCTGATTAACCATGACAGCGGTAAAGCAGGGATAATCAGCGGTGGCGCACTTTCCCTTAACAGTGGCGACCTGGATAACCAGAACGGCGTCATCGCCGCTGCCTCGGCGGCCAACATCAGCAGCGGCCTGCTGACCAACATTGACGGCACACTGATGTCTGATGGGGCGCTGACGCTGAAGACCGGCGCGCTCGACAATCAGCGAGGCTTATTACAATCGGGTCAGGCGCTCTCACTGGATACTCACGGCGCGCAGCTAAACAACAGCACCAGCGGCGATCGCGGCGGCATTGTGGCGCGTGGCGATCTGCAACTATCAACCGGAAAGTTAGCGGGCGATCACGGCGTCATTCAGGGACAAAACCTGGTGATCGATACGCAGGGCCAGTCCGCTGATTTCAGGTCTGCTCAGCTCAGCGCCAGGGGCGAACTATTGCTGAGCAGTGGCGCGCTGGATAACAGCGGCGGGCGACTGCAGTCCGGCGGTGATATGCAGCTTAATACACACGGAGAGGCGCTGAATAATGCGGCATCAGGCGGCGTTATTGCGGGGGCTAATCTGCATATCAGCAGTGGTGATCTCGATAACGGCACGGGTTCGCTGGTCTCGGCGGGCGCTATGCGGCTCACCAGCGGTGGACTGAACAACGTCGATGGGATTATTAATGCTGATCATGGATTAACGCTGGAAAGCAGCAGCGTGGATAACCAGCGCGGCCTGCTTCAGTCGGGTGAGGCGCTGTCCGTCAACACCCAGGGCGGCGAACTGAATAACCGCGACAGCGGCGAACGCGGTGGCATTGTTGCAGGCGGCGATCTGCTGCTCTCCAGCGGCCAGATTGATGGCCGTAGCGGGGTGATGCTGGGACAGAATATTCGCATCGATACTCATCAGCAGACCTTCGACCATCAGCAGGGTCAACTGGGCGCTAAAGGCACCCTGCAACTGGATAGCGGACTCCTCAACAACCGGGCAGGCAGGATTGAGTCGGGTGGCGATCTGCAACTGGACACCCACGGCAACAGCCTGATCAACCGTGACAGCGGATCCGCAGGCGGCCTGTTCAGTGCGGGCATGCTGAAGCTCTACAGCGGCGCATTGGATAATCTGCGCGGCTTCATCACCGGTCATAGCGGCGCGCAGGTTGTGACGGGCGATATCAACAACCAGTCCGGCACTCTGACGGGCGGCAAAGCGCGGCTCGATCTCACCAGCGGGGAGTTGCAAAACCAGGGTGGCCTGTTACAGGCTGGCAGCGACATGACGCTGGACACCCAGGGTCACGCCCTGATCAATCGCGACAGTGGTGACCAGCGCGGTATCGTTGCCCTCAACAGTCTGGATCTGCGCAGCGGGGCAATTGATAACCAGACGGGTTTCATTGCCGCCGGACAGCAGGCATCACTCAGCGCCAGTGAACTGAACAACAGCCAGGGACAGGTTGCAGGCAATGGAGGGCTGACTTTCAACGGTCAGGCGCTGAACAACAGTGACGGTAAACTGCAGTCGGCGGGGGATATCACCCTCACCACGGCAGGTCAGACGCTGACTAACCAGCGCGGACTTATTGCCGGTGCCGGTAACCTCAATATTGAAAGTGGCGCGCTGGATAACCAGCAGGGACAGATCCAGGGCGGCACCGATCTGACGCTCAATGCGGGACAGAACGCACTGCACAATCAGGCGGGCAAACTCCTTTCGGCAGGCACATTGTCGCTGACGGCAGGTCAGTTGAACAACAATGACGGGGTGGTGCAAAGCGTCGGCAACGGTACCCTGTCACTGAGCCAGCAGCTGGATAACCGTAGCGGGATGATTCAGGGCGGCCAGCAGATGACGATCACCACGCCATCGCTGATCAACCGCGATACACGACAGAGCGGCAAAGGCATTGAAGCGGGCAGTTTAACCATCGAAACCGGCACGCTGGACAACAGTCAGGGTGCTCTGCGCGCAAAACAGAGGCTGGCGCTTACAGTGCAACAGGCACTGGATAACGTCAGCGGGCTGATCTCGTCAGCGGATACGCTGACTATTCAGGACTCAGCCCAGGGGCAGGCGCTCGCCATCAACAATCAGCAGGGCTCGCTGATTGCTGATAAAGAGGCGCAGATCAACGCAGCTTTCCTGAGTGGCGACGGACAGGTGTTGTCGCAGGGGAATCTCGGCATCACGCTGGCAGGTGATTTCCATAACCTCTCAGAGGTCAAAGCCAACGGTACGCTGCGCCTGACGACGGGCGGAAACGTGACCAACGATGGCACCCTCGCTGCTCAGCAGGCGCTATTCCTTACCGCGCAAAATATCAGTAATCAGGCAAATGGCGAGATCAGCGGCGGGCAGACCGAAATTACTGCAGCCGACACCCTGAACAATCGCGGCTTGATTGACGGCGGACTGACACACCTGGTGGCGGGCGTCCTGAATAACAGCGGCACCGGCCGTATCTATGGCGATCACATTGCCATTGCGGCTACGCTGCTCAACAACCTCAGCGAAGCGGGCAAAGCAGCGGTGATTGCGGCGCGGCAGCGCCTGGATATTGCGGCTGACACGCTGAACAACCGCGACCATGCGCTGATCTACAGTGATGACGATCTGCACATTGGCGGCCAGCTGGACGCGAATAATCAGGCCACCGGACAGGGGCAGCAGCTCAACAATGACGGGGCAACAATTGAGGCCGGGCAGGATGCCACGATCAGCATGGCGGAAATCAACAATACCAACCGCCACCTGACCACGCAGGTCGTTACGACCGAAGATAGCCAGCATCACGACGCGGTGCTAAAAGGCCACACCGATCGTTTTGACTGGGCCGACGTGGATACCAGCAAAAAAAACAAATATGGCGTGCACAGCGCAAAAATGCCGGACGGCACCAGCGGCAGTGAGTTTTATGAATACGACTACCGGCGGATAGTGAAGGAAACCCAGATCAAAGAGAGCGATCCGGGCAAAATCCTGTCGGGCGGTAACATGACCTTTAGCGCCGGCCGTCTTAACAACCACGACAGCCAGATTGTCGCGGGTGCTGTGCTCGGCGGTCAGATAGGCGAGCTGAATAATCAGGCGACAAAAGGAACGCGCGTTACCACGGACGACGGGAAATCGGTTCGCTGGTACGCGAAGAAGAAGAAAAAGAAACTGGGTGGAACCAAAACGTCGCAGGGCAAAGATAAGAAAAACTACCGCCCGGCGCCCGTGACGGAAACCATCGATCTGCAGACGCTGAGCTGGCAGGCGAATGCCGCGCCGCAGGGGAATGGCTATCAGACCGGCAACCGCCAGCAGCAGGGCGTCACCGCGCAGGCTGACCGCATCGACACACCTGCTCTCCAGCAGACGGTTGCGGCAGTGGCACTGAGTGCCACGGATAGCGAAAGTGCGTTACTGCCAGCCGGATTACGCTATGACAGTGCGCTGACGCTGGACAAGCTCGGCAGCCTTAAAGACCGGCCGCTGCTGTTACCTGCCGGGCAACAATTCTCGCTGACACTGCCAGCAACGGTCGTCGACGGACAGACGATTACGCCGGTGATCCGCGCCGTCTCACCTGATATCCGGCTGCCTGATAACAGCCTGTACCAGCTGCAACCTGGCAGTGACAGCCATTACCTGGTCGAGACCGATCCGCGCTTTGTAAATCAGAAGCAGTGGCTCAGCAGCGACTATATGCAGAACGCTCTGACCACCGACAGCAGCCGGATCCTGAAGCGGCTGGGCGATGGTTATTACGAGCAGCGACTGGTGCGCGATCAGATTATTCAGCTGACCGGCAACCGCTATATCAGCGGGTATGGCAGTGATGAAGATCAGTATCGCGGACTGATGAATAATGGGGTAGCCTTCGGCAAAGCCTACGAACTGGAACTCGGTGTGGCGCTGACCCCGGCGCAGATGGCGCTGCTCACCAGCGATATCGTCTGGCTGGTGAATCAGACCGTGACGCTGCCGGATGGCACACAGCAGACCGTGCTGGTGCCGCAGGTTTATGCGAAGGTGAAGCAGGGTGACTTAACCGGCGACGGCGCGTTGATCGGGGGCGGTAGCGTGGCGCTGAATGCCCGCAACGACATCACTAATAGCGGGACCATTAAGGGCCGCGACGTGACGCAGCTGACGGCGCAGTCGCTGACCAACAGCGGCTACATCAGCGGCAACACAGTCAATCTTACCGCCCGTCAGGATATCACTAACCTCGGCGGCGTCATCAGCGGTGATAAGCAGGTGTCGCTGCTGGCCGGACGGGATATTACCAGCCAGTCAACGCTGCGCGGCGACGGCACCGACCGCTGGATAGATCGTCCGGCCGGTATCTACGTGCAGGGCAACGACGGTGCGCTGACGCTGAGCGCGCTGAATAACATCACCCTGGCCGCCAGCGATATCGGCAACGCCGGAGAGAAGAGCACCACGAAGATTCAGGCGGGCAATGACCTGACGCTCGGCACCCTCAGCACGCAGCACACTGAAAATGACAGCTGGAACAGCAGCAACTACCGTCACCTGTCACAGCAGAGCGATGCCGGGACACGCATCACCGCCGGCGGCGCGCTGCAGCTGAGTGCCGGACAGGATATCCGCGCTACGGCAGCGGACGTCACGGCGGGCGGGGCACTGACCGCCAGTGCCGGACGCGACATCGTGCTCAGCGCGGGCAACAGCCGTACCGATCTCACCGAACACAGCAGGCAGTCAAGCAAAGGGCTGCTGTCGGGCAGCAGCCTGGAGACCCACGACGAACTGCACAGCAGTGAGGCGCTCGGCACCACGCTGAGCGGCGACAGCGTCCGGCTTCAGGCGGGCCGCGACATTGCAGTAACAGGCAGCAACGTCGCCGGTACGCAGGACGTGGCGCTGACCGCGGGTAACGATCTCAGCATCACGACCGCCACAGAAACGCGTGATGAAGTGCATCAGCGCGAGGAGAAAAAATCTGGCCTGATGGGCACTGGCGGCATCGGTTTCACCGTGGGTCAGGCGATGCAGAAGAGCAGCACCGACGCCAGCGGCGCACTCAGCCGCGGCAGCACGGTGGGAAGCAGCGACGGCAGTGTTACCCTCAGCGCCGGTAACCAGCTTAACGTGCACGGCAGCGACGTAATCGCCGGTAAAGATCTCTCCCTGAGCGGCAGCGACGTGACCCTCAGTGCGGCCGAAAACAGCCACACCGCACTGACGAAAACCGAGCAGAAGCAGAGCGGGCTGACGCTGGCGCTGTCCGGCACGGTGGGCGCGGCGCTGAACACGGCAGTGCAGACCGCCCGTACCGCCGATGAGAGCGGCGATGACCGGCTGAAGGCGTTGCAGGGCACCAAAGCGGCGCTGACGGCGGCCCAGGCCGCGCAGGCTTACCAGATGGACGGCGCGCAGACCGACGCGGCGAACGCCAGAAACACCGCCGCAGGCCTGAAGCCGGGCGACAAAGGTTATGAAGAAGGCTCCACCAACTCGATCGGCATCAGTCTTTCTTACGGCAGCCAGTCGTCGAAAAGCGAGACCCGCACCGAAAGCCGTGAAGCGCAGGGCAGCACGCTGGGCGCGGGCGGTAACCTGGCCATCACCGCCACCGGCGCACAGCCGGGCAGCGCGGGCGACATCCTCGTGCAGGGCAGCCAGCTTCAGGCGGGCGGCGACCTCGGGCTGACGGCGAAAAACGACATCAGCCTGCTTTCAGCGCAGAACAGCGAGCGCACCGACAGCACTAACAGCAGCAAGGGTGGCAGCCTGGGTATCGGCCTGACTGCCGGGTCGGGCGGCTACGGCATCAGCGTTTCAGCCAGCGTCAACGCGGGCAAAGGCCGCGAGAACGGCAACGGGCTGACCCATACCGAGACTACGCTCACGGCGGGCAACGGGCTAAGCCTGAACGCCGGGCGCGACACCACGCTGACGGGTGCACAAGTGCGCGGGGACAGCGTGAAGGTCGATACCGGCCGCAACCTGACGCTGACCTCAGAGCAGGACAGCGACCGCTACGACAGCAAGCAGCAGAACGCCAGCGCGGGTGGCAGCTTCACCTTCGGCTCGATGACCGGCTCCGCAAGCGTCAACCTCAGCCAGGACAGGATGCACAGCAACTGGCAGAGCGTGGCCGAGCAGACCGGCATCTTTGCCGGGAAGGGCGGCTTTGACGTGACGGCGGGTGAGCACACCCAACTGAACGGCGCGGTCATCAGTTCCACCGCCACCGCCGATAAGAACCGTCTCGACACCGGCACGCTGGGCTTCAGCAACATAGAGAACCACGCGGACTATAAAACCGAGCATCAGAGCGTGGGCATGAGCACCGGCGGCAGCATCGGCAGCCAGTTCGAAGGCAACATGGCGAACGGTCTGCTGGCGGGGCTGAATGGCAGCGGCAGCGCCTCGTCGGTGACGAAGGCGGCGGTGAGCGACGGCACCCTCATTATCCGCGATAAGGCGAAGCAGACCCAGGACGTGGCGGACCTGAGCCGCGACGCGGCGGGCGCGAATCCGGGGCTGGATAAAATCTTCGATAAGGAGAAAGAGCAGCGGCGGATGGAGACGGCGCAGCTGCTGGCGGAAATCGGCAGTCAGGCGGGCGACATCGCGCGGACGCAGGGCGAGATTGCGGCGACGAAAGCGGCCACGGAGAAGATGAAGAATATCTCGCCGGACCAGAAAAAGGACGCCGAAGCGCAGTGGCGCAAAGCGAACCCGGGTCAGGAGCCGACCGCGGCCGACATCACCGGACAGGTCTATCAGACGCTGTACAACCGGGAGATGCTGGCCGGCGGAATGGGAACCGGCGGGCCGGTGCAGCAGGGTATCAGCGCGGCGACGGTGGCGATACAGGGGCTGGCGGGCGGCAACATTGCCCAGGCGGTGAGCGGGGCGGCCGCGCCGTACCTGGCGGAGCAGATACATACGCTGACGACCACGAAAGGCCCGGACGGCAAAGAGGTGGTGAACGTTCAGGCGAACCTGATTGCACACGCGGTAGTGGGCGCGGTGACGTCATACGCGTCGGGTAATCCTGCACTTGCGGGTGCTTCTGGCGCGGCGATGGGCGAGTACATCGCGCAGCAGATGTATCCGGGGATCAAGCGGGAAGACCTGAGTGAGGAGCAGCGGCAGACCATCAGCGCGCTGGGGACGCTGGCGGCGGGACTTGCGGGCGGCGTGGCAGGAGACAGCGCGAGCGGTGCGGTGGCGGGCGCGCAGGCAGGGAAAAATGCGGTTGAGAATAACGAACTGTTTAATCTGCCATCCGGACTCAACAGCTATGGTAATTCAGCCTCAACATTGGGAATGTCGATGAAGGATGCTGGAGCGACAGCGCAGCAAATCAACGAGGCAATGAGTAAAAATGTTAAAGGTGATTTGCCTGAAGGGGCAAATATAACCAAAGTTATCGTCAACGGTTATAAAGATGGTGTGTTGATTGCGGGTGCGTGGTATTTAGGTCCGGGGGCGTCGATAGGTAAGGTCGTGGGCGGTGCAGTAATCGCGGAAATAGCGAACGGGACATATCAGTGGTTTGATATAAACAGTGCTAATAACCAGAGCTTGCCTGAAAATCAGCAAAAAACCTGGGATTACTGGGGCAGTGCTTCCGCGGGAGTGACGGGGGGATTGGCTCCGGGACGTGGGGTAGGAGCTAATCTGGGGATATCATTGGGAGGCACCATATTTACTGATGGGCCTGATAAAGGTGCGTTAACTGGCACCACTGCTGGATGGGCAGTTGGTACAGCTGTTGGTGTAATTGCCCCCCCTGTTTTTAGTCCTATATTAGGCCCAGGTTCAGCTCCAGTTGGTGATATTATCGGGGCTGCAGGAGGAGAGTTTATTAGCAATGCTGTTAAGGATAGAATTAATGAGAAGAAAAAATAAGCCGACTGTAGGCTTGCTATTTTTAAGCATTTTATACATGGTTTTTTGCTGTTTGATCTTTTTCTCTCTGGCTCTGGTAATGGTCGAACTCATTATGAGCCATAAAGTAAGTTTTGAGCGATCAGATATTGAACATGTTGTGGTCGTAAGTGTTATTGCAGGAACAGCAGCGGCTCTTAGATCTTGGATCTTCGCTAAAATAGATGAGCGAAATGCTCAAAAATCTCACCCATCAGATCCATAATAAATACAAATCCCGGCCGAATCGAGCCGGGATTTTTTACCTGCTAATATCTCCTAAGCCAGCCGGATAATCAGCTTACCCTGCTCGCATTGCACTTAAACTTTTATGCATGTTTCAACACCTGGATCCCGTATATAGTCTCTCTTCAGCGTAATCGACGGAGACCTATCAAACTTCCTATGGTTCCAGGTATAAGCCCAGGATATAAGTATTGGTGCCGGGCCGGGCCGGGCCGGGCCGGGCAGTGCAGGCATCAGTATTTTTGCCAGCATTAATGGCGCGAAGGGCAAAGAGAGCGGCAACGGCACGCGATGGACCGAGACCACACTGGACAGTGGCGGCAAACTCAGCCTTATCAGCGGGCGGGACACTACACTGGATAGCGCGCAGGTCAGCGCTGACCAGGTCATCGCAAATACAGGCCGCGATTTAACCCTGACAAGCCAGCAGGACAGCGATCGTTACGATTCAAAACAGACCAGCTACGGCGCGGGCGGCAGCTTTACCTTTGGTTCGATGACGGCTTCAGGTTATGCCAGCATCAATCAGGACAAAATGCACAGCAACTACGACAGCGTGCAGGAGCAAAGCGGTATCTATGCCGGTAAAGGCGGCTTTGATATCACCGTTGGTAATCACACGCAGCTTAACGGTGCAGTGATTGCCAGCCAGGGTGATGCCGCAGACAACCGTCTGGATACCGGCACGCTGGGCTTCAGCGACATCGGTAACTCTGCTGATTATAAAGTCAGTCACAGTGGCGGCAGCGTCGGGCTGTCCAATGGCGCTGGCATGGGTAAACAGATGCTTGCCAATGCAGCCTCCAACAGTGCCAGCACGCTGTTATCGGGTCTTAACAATAAGGGGCACGCCGAAGGCACCACCCAGGCCGCCGTAGCAAATGGCACTCTCATTGTCCGCGATCAGAACAGGCAGACCCAGGACGTATCGGCGCTCAGTCGTGACACCGAACATGCCAATGACAGCATCAGCGCGATCTTTGACAAAGAGAAAGAGCAGAAGCGGCTTCAGACGGCTCAGTTAGCCGGTGAAATCAGCGGCCAGATGACAAATATCGTTACGACCATGGGCGATATCAAAGGGCTTGAGAAGGCGCAGAGTGCGAATAACGCCGAGACGCTGCCCGCCGGAGCAACGGAAAAACAGCGGGGAGAATGGCTGGAGAAAATGCGTGATTCGCCAGAGTATCAGGCGGAGATGAAGCAGTGGGGTATTGGCAGTACATCTCAGAAGGTCGCACAGACGGTCGGCAGTATTCTGACGGGGCTGGTGACCGGCAATGCAGGTCAGGCGGTCGCAGGCGGCCTTAATCCGTTGGCAGCTCAGCTGATTAAGAAGGAAACGACTGACGCTTCCGGCAACGTTGATGTGGCAACCAATGCCATGGCCCATGCCGTGTGGGGTGCGGTATCATCGCAGATGTCCGGGGGCAGTGCGGCAGCGGGCGCGGCAGGTGCGTTCAGCGGCGAGCTTGCCACCCGCTACATCGCAGAGAAATACTGGGGCGCGGACACGCCGGAGAAGATAGCGGCACTGGGACAGGAAGACCGTGAGCAGCTGAGCCTGCTGGGCACGCTGGCGGCAGGACTGGCGGGCGGCATGGTGGGTAACAGCAGTGCTGCAGCGACGAGCGGCGCGGTTGCCGGGAAAAATGCGGTTGAGAATAATGCGCTGAGTGTGCAGGAAAACCAGTCCCGCGTTCAGGAAATGTCGCAGTGCCAGGGCAACAAAGCCTGTGAAAGAGCGATTACCAGAAGTACAAGCAGTTCTCAGCGGCACAACAAAAGCGTGTTGTGGAGTGTACAGGCGCTCGTGACTGTGTTGACAAAGCGAATGAAGTTGGCAGGTTACAGGCTGATTATGCTAACCGTACCAGTGATTTGCTGGAAAAAGCCCGAGCTGATGGCGGTCTGAGTCCGGCAGAACAGAACGAGCTTTCAATCCTTCAGGTGACTACGATCCAGCTTGAGGCGGACAGAAATGCGGCGATTCATAACGCGCTGATGTCCGGTGACTCACCTGAAGCGAAGCAGCTCGCGATAAACTCTCTGGCTCAGGTGGCAGGAACCAGTGCGGCAGGGATCGCTGCTGGAATCGGGAAAATTAAACCTGGTACACAACCAGGAAATCGAATTGAACAAATACTTTCCCCTGAGAAAAATTGGGAAAGCGCCCGAAATAAAGCATTGGATATTGTCGGTAATTTAGGTGCTGATTCTCAACCTGTGATTGGACGGCTGGAAGTAAGTGCTGGAAATGTGAAAGTTATTGGGCGGCAATCCAGCGACGGTAAAGTTGTTTGGCTTGTTCATTATGATCCAGACAAAGGCACTCATATCAATATATGGGACTATTCTTAAGGTAAGGGGCCAGGAAAAGCGGTTAAGCAGATCATACCATTTAAAGGTAACGAAAAAGCTTTTGAAACGATATTGAAGCAGCTAAACAGGTAGAGAACATGACTTTATTTGAAGAGTGTCAAGAAGCGCTTAGTGCTGATTTCGGAATTGTTGAAGGCCAAGAAAAGAAAGAAGTTATTGATATTTTTAATAAATATCCTTTTGTAAGTGGGTGTATTTCTTGGCCGGAAATTGAATATTCCGATTATGAAAATATTGATGATTTATTGAATATAGATTGCATTAAAAATGCGGATGTATTCGTTCTTGTTGATGATGCCAGCATTCCTATTTTCAGGTCAAACTTGAGTTTGATTGCTGAAAATATTTATGATGTTACAGCCTTATCACCGAAAGTATTTATTTTTAATAATGAAATCATGCTGCAATCTTTATTTCCAACAAAAATTTTCCGTTTGGGAATAAGATCTAAATAAAAGGCAATTCGAAAAATTAATCCCAGCCACCCGGCTGGGATTTTACTTTATCAGTCAGTTACCCTTCACTCACCAGCCGGATGATCAGCTGTCCCGGCCCGGTGAGTACCTCGATCTTCTGCCCGGTCGTAAAACCCAGCGCTTCCAGCCAGCGGCCTTTGATGGTGAGCTGCGGCAGCGGGTTCGGCTGGCCCCTATTAGGGCGGTATCCCACTCTGTAATAATGCGCAGTGGTTGTGGCCGTGCGGGTTCCTGGCTTATGATGCGTGTCAGCCATGATCAACTCCTCGATAGTTGGTTGTGGTCAGCGGGCTGTTGGTGTTCCACCACCTTCAGCCCGCGCTAAAAAATCTCTCGTTACGCTCTTCCTGCTCTGTTTTACCTGTTTAAATATACACCGCCTGCCAGGTAAACTCGCTAAAAACTAAGTAATAAATTGCGAGCTGTCTCTGAAAACCAGATTGTTTTTCTCCAGGCTGGCTTTCGTTCATTTTTTCTTCCTGTAGCCTTCTGTATTAACTATTACGGGTGGCCTTTCATGCTGTGAATCCGCGTTAACCCGCTTTTATTCTGTCTTCTAGGTTACGCCCATATATCTACCAAAACCGGTAATAAGGGTTGCGACATGACACAGTTTTGACGTGACAGCACGTGAGCACACCTGGCAGAAGGGTGCGGTGATAGACTCCACCGCCACCGCCGATAAGAACTTCTCGGCACCGACACGCTGGGCTTCAGCAACATTGAGAATCACGCGGACTACAAACCGAGCACCAGAGCGTGGGCATGAGCACCGGCAGCAGCATTGGCTGTCAGATTGAGGGTAATTCCTTTTGGGAAAATACAGGTGTTATCTTTCCGAATACCTTCATTTATTCAGAGAGGTTTAAATAGAACTGTAACTTAGTCTTTTAATGGGTTGTGGATATACAGGTCAGTTAATAATCTGCGTTAATAGATTGTATAACGCAGTATGGTTTTCTGGATCTATGTGCAGTAATGGTTTTCAGGGGTTTTTGCTTTTTTATGGCAACTCGGACTTGATACCTCTAATTCTTTTTGGTCTAATAGTGCCATTAAAAATTGATTGATAACTAACCGCCAGGATGAATCCTGTGGTTAAATTCTTTACTTAACCTAAATTAAATGGCCGAGGTGCCATTTAATAAGGCTGGAGTTTAAGTTTTACATTGACTCAGGCCAGCCAGTTTTAAAAAAAACCGGGTATGAATAGATGTTCTCCGACCGATCTGAACATCAGGCGCGGAGCGCTACATGAAATTCCTGTCCGATACAGACGGATTGATAAAAACTCTATCCTGTCCGTCGGGTATTGGTGATTCAGGGAGCGAAGTCCTGCATTAAGCGCAGGGAAATAATGTTAAATTATGAAAAGGAATTAATTACATGACCTCTAAAATGACAATGCTGGCATTACTGTGTGGCGGTCTGCTCGTGGGCAGCAATGCGCTGGCTGATAATCACACCGTCTCGGTTGGATATGCACAAAGCAAAGTTGAAGACTTTAAAAACATCCGTGGCGTCAACGTTCAGTATCGCTATGAATGGGAGTCTCCTCTCAGTGTGATCGGCTCATTCAGCTACATGAAAGGCGATGAAAGTTTTTCTGAGCGAGAAGATTTTTATGGCGATGTCAGCGGATATGATGGAAAAACCAAAGTGAAATATTACTCACTGATGGCAGGTCCTGCATATCGCATCAATGACTACATCAGCTTCTATGGATTAATTGGTGTTGCCCATACCAAAGTGGATGAGAACGTGACTTATCCCGGAGTCTTTTCCGAAGAATATAGCGAAAATAAAACCTCTTTCGCCTATGGCGCTGGCGTTGTCGTGAATCCTGTCAGCAACCTCTCTGTGAGTGTTGGTTATGAAGGTACTCGCGTAAAATATAACGAAGATGTTGCCATCAATGGTTTTAACATCGCTGTAGGTTATCGTTTTTAAGCCGTTGAGATGATCAAGCATTCCGGTTAACTGACCGGAATGCTTAGCCTGCCAATCCCGACATCAAAAAATCACGAACTCCCCGTACTCCCCCGCTTAAAGTAACAACCGCATACTCCCCGATGCCGTAAATGTGGTAAGCAAACGGGGCAGCCCCGATCATAAGCCTGTCGCACCTCAGTTGCTGAAATGCATTGTAGCGGCAACTATCTGACTGTTTTTTAAGTTTTTATCTTCTTTTTAGCCGGATTGTCGCTGCTGCTTTTCCATCCTCAGAACTCTCCTAAAAACTGGTCCTGATAGCAAAGTGACCAATTTCCTCCATTTATCTGATGTTGCATTTTCGGTCCATCTGTAAAACTTCATCTCAACAAACACGGCGCGTCGCGCACGCCGG
>Ga0308164_10003042_pt1 | contig 15705 bp, 16 predicted proteins | sample PhyTR2_FD_201031 | JGI IMG/M metagenome (GOLD analysis project Ga0308164, IMG submission 201031) | Phyllosphere microbial communities from UC Gill Tract Community Farm, Albany, California, United States - DLSLT.R2 | ecosystem: Host-associated > Plants > Phyllosphere > Unclassified | place: USA... | reverse complement strand
TGGCGTAATAGCGTAAACGACAAAGAGTCGATCAATACGCCTCGACGGCAGGCTGAGGTCGATCCCGCAACGCTGCCAGCAGTGCCGCGGCGCTCGCGCCATGGCAATCAATCACATTCAGAGCCCCGGCAGCACGAGCCATCTCGGCCACTCGGAGACTGGGTACAAACAACGGCAGACCTGCCAGATCCGACCAGCGCTCACCTGCAAGCGCAAGAAGATGTTCAAAACCCTGCCCACTGCTGACCACCAGCCCGTTCAAGCGTTCCAACTCGACACGTTGCGGCAGTACCGATTCCGGGTACTTTGGCAGATAGCGACGGTACAACGGCAGGTAATCGACTGTCACACCCTGTTCGCGCAAACGCTCGGCCAGCAGCTCGCGTCCCTCGTCACCCCGCATGATCAGCACACGATTGCCCGGAACGGCAATCGCCGCCTGCAATCGCGGCAGATCAAGCAGCGCTTCGCTGTCATCGCCCCGCTCGGGCCAACTGACATCCAGACCATAGTCGATCAGTATCTGCCCGGTCGCCGCGCCGACACTGAACCAGGGCTGAATCGGCGGCTGGGGCCAGACTTCGTCGACCAGGTCGATGGCCAGACGGGCGGCCGGCTTGCTCACGACGATAACGGCGCAGTAATTGAGGAGCTCGAAAATGATCGAGTGCTGAGCTGGCGTCAACGTCAGCGGCTCGGTTTCAAGCAGCGGCAGGCTGCTGCTGAAGATACCGGCGTCGGCCAACGTCCTGGCCAGCGCCGCCGATTCCTCGGCAGGACGGGTCAGCAGCAGACGCCAGCTACTCATTCGTCGGCGGCCTCGCCGTAGACGGCCTTGAGAATTTTTGCAGCACCCTGGGCCAGAAGCGCTTCGGCAACCTCGACACCCAACGCCTGTGCCGCAGTCTGTGGGGCACGCGCTTCTGCGCGCAGCAACAGGCTGCCGGACGGATCTCCGACCATGCCGCGCAACCAGACCTGATCGTCTTCAAGCACGGCGTAGCAGGCAATCGGCACCTGACACCCACCATTGAGGTGCTTGTTCATCGCACGCTCGGCAATCACGCGCACTGCAGTATCCTCGTGATGCAAAGGAGCAAGCAGCGCATGAATCTGCGCATCGACACTGCGGCACTCGATGCCTACCGCGCCCTGGCCACCGGCTGGAAGACTGTCTTCCACGCTGATCGCCGAGGTGATGCGGTCTTCGAACCCGAGGCGGATCAGACCGGCAGCGGCCAGAATGATCGCGTCGTATTCCCCCGAGTCCAGCTTGGCCAGACGCGTGTTGACGTTACCGCGCAGGAAGTGGATTTTCAGGTCGGGCCGGCGCGCCAGCAACTGGGACTGACGACGCAGACTGGACGTCCCGACGATACTCCCGGAGGGCAGTGCTTCCAGGCTGGAAAAGGTGTTGGATACGAATGCATCCCGGGCGTCTTCGCGCTCGCAGATGCAGAAAAGCCCGAGGCCATCCGGGAAATCCATCGGCACGTCTTTCATCGAGTGCACGGCGATGTCCGCTTCATTTTCAAGAAGCGCTGTTTCGAGCTCTTTGACAAACAGCCCCTTGCCGCCGATTTTCGACAATGGCGAGTCCAGCAGCTTGTCGCCACGACTGACCATCGGCACCAGCGTCACAACCAGGCCGGGATGGGCTTTCTCCAGACGTGCTTTGACATATTCGGCCTGCCAGAGGGCCAACGCGCTCTTGCGGGTAGCGATGCGGATTTCGCGAGAAGACATTGAACGATCCGTACTGGGTAGATGCGACGGATAATAACAGCTCAGCCGGACAGCTTCAGCGTTGACCGAAAACGTATGCCGACCCGTCTGCAGGTATCAAGACCACAGACTGGGCTCAATGAGAATGGAAGGTGGATTGTTCGCGGAGAACCGGAAAACCCAGGGTCTCGTATGTAGCCCAGGACCATGGCTCGGTTTTCGCGAGCAAACCCGTGCAACGGAGTTTCTACAGCGTTTGCATCATTTTGCGTACACCCGCCACATGACGACGGCTGACGATCAGGGCATCACCACCCAGCCCTCTGAGGAACAACTGGAAGTGCCCCAGCGGCGTGCGTTGCAGACGTTCGATCCGCTCCCGCGCCACCAGTGCATTGCGATGGATACGCACGAACCGATCACCGAATTCGTCTTCCAGCGCCTTGAGTGGCTCGTCCAGAAGCACTTCGCCGCCCTCGTGACGCAGGGTCACGTATTTATGGTCAGCGATGAAATAGATCACCTGATCCAACGGAATCAGTTCGATACCTTTGCGGGTACGCGCGCTGATGTGGGTCCGCGGGCCATTTCCGCTTTCGGCTGCGGGTCGGGTCATGGCGGCCAGTTGCACGCGATTGGGCCGTTCAGCCTTTCTCAACGCCTCGATAAGATGCTCGGGACGCACAGGCTTTACCAGGTAACCGACAGCGCTGACCTGAAACGCATCCAGCGCGAACTCGTCGTGTGCGGTGCAGAAAACCACGGCGGGAGGTGCTTCGCGCTCGCACAGTCTGGCGGCGACCTGCAAGCCGTCCATACCCGGCATACGGATGTCCAGCAGCACGACATCCGGCTTGAGATTATCGATCAGCGCCAATGCTTCATCACCATTTGTGGCGCTGGGTTCCAGTACCCTGTAACCCTCGAGTTCGCCGACCAATCGGCTCAGTCGCTCGCGGGCCAGGGGTTCGTCATCAACGATCAGGACATTCATATAGCTCTGGCTTCCTGCGTGAGTCTCGCACAAGGATAGCGTAGACAGGTGTAGTGACGACCGTCACGGCGCTCCACGCTCAGACTGGCGTACGGGCCAAAAAGTGCCGTAATGCGCGCACCGATATTCGTCAGGGCCTGTTGAGTACCGTTGGAAGTCTGCCGAGTGGCAACTTCTTCATAGGGATTGCTGACACGCAATATGAACTCTCCCTCTCTATAGTCTGCTTCGACTGTTACTACACCCCCTTCGACTCGCGGGGCAATGCCATAGATCAAAGCGTTTTCAAGTAATGGCTGCAAGGTTAGCTGGGGAATCGGCAAGTCATCAGGAATTGCGCTCACCCTCCAGTCCAACTGTAGACGCTCGCCGAGACGATATTGCTCAATCGATAAATATCGTTTTGCCAAAGCCAGCTCCTCGCTCCACGTCACAAGGCTGCCGGGCTTGGCCAGACTGGCGCGAAAAAGGTCGGAAAGATCCAGCACCGCCTGCTCGGCCTTGACCGGATTGCTGGCCACCAGACTCGCGATGCTGTTGAGCGTATTGAACAGAAAATGCGGCCGGATACGCGCCTGCAACGATTCGATCCTGGCCTGGAGCTCGCCCTGCTGCTGCTTGCGCCACTGACTCTGCAGATAAAAGTAGCGCAACATCAGGGCTGACATGATCAGCGCAATCATCGAATAGCGAATGTACCGATCCACCATCCCGCCCACCGTGATCCTGCCGGTGAGCTGACACACGTCGGTGACCGCCGTGCACAGCAGCGTCAGACCGACCACCAACAGACAACCGAGCAGACCCGCAAGTCCTGGCGAGAGACGTGCCAGCCAGGGCCGCAGGCCGCACAGCAACGCGGCGGACAGCAGCACAATCCATTGCACGAACAACGACATCAGTGCCAGCCGCACCCAATCGAACCCCGTGCGCATCGGCTCGACCAGCACCAGAACCAGTACCAACAGCTCGGCCAGCACCACGAGCACGAGCAGGGCCTGCGGCAGGCACAGTTCGGGCAGGAAGAATTCTTTGCCGGGGGCACGCCCGGTGTCTCGCTTTACAGGATGATCTCGCATCGGCTCAGTCTCGGCTCTGGCAGGGCCAGCGGCAAGCCATCCGAAAATAAAAAAGTGTCAACCCTGTTATCATCGCAACCGCCTTTGTGCCACGTATCGGGCACGCCACTTTCCGTAGAGCAACGAGCGAATCCATGAGCACCGACAAGACCAATCAGTCCTGGGGCGGCCGCTTCAGTGAACCCGTCGACGCGTTCGTCGCGCGCTTCACTGCCTCCGTCACCTTCGACCAGCGCCTGTATCGCCACGACATCATGGGCTCCATTGCCCACGCCACGATGCTGGCCAAGGTAGGCGTTCTGACTGACGCCGAGCGCGACACGATCATCGATGGCCTGAAGACCATTCAGACCGAGATCGAGGCAGGGACTTTCGACTGGCGCGTCGACCTGGAAGACGTGCACATGAACATCGAAGCGCGCCTGACCGACCGCATCGGCATCACCGGCAAGAAACTGCACACCGGTCGCAGCCGCAACGATCAGGTGGCCACGGACATTCGCTTGTGGCTGCGTGACGAAATCGACCTGATCCTGAGCGAGATCACTCGCCTGCAGCAGGGCCTGCTGGGTCAGGCCGAGCGTGAAGCCGACACCATCATGCCGGGCTTCACCCATTTGCAGACCGCACAGCCGGTCACGTTCGGTCACCATATGCTGGCCTGGTTCGAAATGCTCAGCCGTGACTACGAACGCCTGGTTGATTGCCGCAAGCGCCTGAACCGCATGCCGCTGGGCAGCGCTGCGCTGGCAGGCACGACGTACCCGATCGATCGTGAACTGACCTGCAAGCTGCTGGGTTTCGACGCGGTGGGCGGCAACTCACTGGACGGCGTATCGGATCGCGATTTCGCCATCGAATTCTGTGCCGCAGCCTCCGTGGCGATGATGCACCTGTCGCGCTTCTCCGAAGAACTGGTGCTATGGACCAGCGCGCAGTTCCAGTTCATCGACTTGCCGGATCGTTTCTGCACGGGCAGCTCGATCATGCCGCAGAAGAAGAACCCGGATGTTCCAGAACTGGTACGTGGCAAGAGCGGCCGTGTATTCGGTGCCCTGATGGGCCTGCTGACCTTGATGAAAGGCCAGCCACTGGCCTACAACAAGGACAATCAGGAAGACAAGGAGCCGCTGTTCGACGCCGCCGACACCTTGCGCGACTCGCTGCGTGCGTTTGCCGACATGATCCCCGCCATCAAGCCAAAGCACGCGATCATGCGCGAAGCAGCCCTGCGTGGCTTCTCGACCGCAACCGACCTGGCCGACTACCTGGTGCGCCGTGGCCTACCGTTCCGTGATTGCCACGAGATCGTTGGCCACGCGGTGAAGTACGGCGTCGAGACCGGCAAGGACCTGGCTGAAATGAGCCTGGACGAACTGCGCCAGTTCAGCGATCAGATCGAACAGGACGTGTTCGCCGTACTGACCCTGGAAGGCTCGGTGAATGCACGCGACCACATCGGCGGCACCGCTCCCGGACAGGTCCGCGCGGCGGTGGTTCGCGGACAGGAGCTGCTGGCGGGCCGTTGATAGCTGATCAAGGCCATGCTCTGCGCTCATCGTTATACACAGGTCCGCAAGACGCGCAAAACGGGGGCAAACACGAAAGTGACTGACTGAATGCCCCCCACAGTAGTCCGTGGTTGCAGCAAGACTTGGGTATAACGCTGAGCGCAAGCATGGGCATGATCGGCGTGCTTGAGATCACGCTGATCGTTCCTACGCTCCGCGTGGGAATGCCGCTCAGGACGCTCCGCGTCCGCTCTCGAATGTGGCGCAGATGCGTGGCCAAGCTCCAGCGTTACCCACGTCATGCGCTCGGCTCACTGAGTCCGCAATCTGTGCCATTTTTGACGCGGAGCGTCACGGGAGGCATGCCCACGCGGAGCGATGGGCACGATCAGTGTTGACAGGAGCCTGGGAACGATAAGGTTCTTACCCTGCCTACAGCCCCGCTGGCCTGACCCGCGCCATGAACGTCGGCCAGTCGGCTTCTTTGTCCGCCGCCACTTTCTGCACATTCGGATTCAATGCCAGGCGCTCCAGCAAAGCTTGCGCTTTCGGCATGTCGCCCAAAAAGTCCAGATCGAACAGTCGCTCGCCTACCTGCTGGGCCAGGTCGATGCTGTACAGAAAATACACATCCGCCACGCTGAATTGCTCGCCCGCTACGTAAGGCGCAAAGCGCGCACGCTGGGCCAGTGCGGCAATGCCCTTGATCAGGTCACGACGCGCCTTGGCCTTCAGGTCCGGCGGTGTGGGCCTGCCACCGAAGATCACTTCGGCGTAGCAGACCCGCGCAGGCAACTCGATGTAGAGCTCGATTTCCTTGGCGATGGTCCAGACCTGAGCCCGCGCGAAGGGGTCGGCAGGCAGCAACGGCCTGTCCGGACAGGTCTCTTCGATGTAACGCAGGATGACGTCCGTCTCGCTGATGAAGCCATCCGGCGCTCCCAGCACCGGGACCTTGCCGCGCGCACTGACGGCGAGCACTTCGGGGTTCTGGCAGCCAAACAGCGGCACTTCCTGAAACGGCAGCTGCTTCTCCAGCAGCGCCAGCTTGACCATATTGAAATAATTGCTTGAGGCAAATCCGTAAAGTTTCAGCATCTCCGGTCTCCTTGACCTGACTGTCGACTGCCCATTGCAGATGCGTAAAACCCTATAGATTTACCTTTATGAATCAATGATTTATATCAAATCCGGAAAATTACAAGACGCTTCCTACGCCTATCTTCCCCCGGTCTTACGAATGCCTCCTCGGAAGAATCCGGTTAGACTGCGCGCCTTACCCGAGGAATGACCATGACCGACGCCATCGACAATGATGAAGAAGAATTCGCTGCTTCGACCTTGATCGAAGCCATCGAAAACCAGATCGAGGCCGACAATCCGCCCGCGGCCAAAGCCACGCTCAACAAGCTGACGCTGGTCGGTTACGAACGCGACGACATACTCGAGATGATGGCCCATGTACTGGCCATCGAGATCGACGCCTTGCTGGAGCAGGACCGCCCGTTCGATACCGAATGGTATGAAGCCGCCCTGCGCGCGCTGCCGGAATTGCCGCCAGAGAAATAACCGGCCGGCCGGACCAAACCCGCCAGATATATGCTGCACAGTTTCCAGACGCTGGACTACACTGCAAAAGCCCCGCTGCCGCTAAATCCTCCGGGGCTCTCACGCCACGCCGGCTTTAGCGGTCATCCAGAACCGACAGCGCAGCACGGACATGTCGATTCCAGAGCACACCCGCAGCCTGCGAGGTCGTACTACTACAAAAAGTCTGGAGCACCTATGTCGTATACCCCTGAGTTGGTTGCCGAACTGGAAATCCTTGCACTGTTCAACCTGGGCAATACCCAGGAAGGCCTCAAAGTCCACCACGTGGCGGCCCCGACAGCCATTGCAGCTGCTAAAAGACTCTTTGAAAAAGGACTGACGACCCAGGTCGATGGCGGTTACCTCACGAGCCTGGGCCTTGAAGCTGCCGAACACGCCCAATCGTTGCTGACCATTCTGAACGTATCCCGAGAAGCGGCCTGATTGCCCTGAGGGCTTGCGCGCAAAAACTGCGCGACAAGCCCTTTATTTATTGCGGTCACGGTCGATATAGAAAATTGGCGCCAGAATAACAACCCGACCGAACCTGCATTCTTTCGGCTGCAAACCTTCTTCGCCATCTTGCTCAGTAAATCCACGCCTGCCACAGGCCAGATGCCTTGAGTTGCGATGACGCGTAATCTTGAAATTCGCCCAGACCTGGATGAGGGGATCGACCGCAAGGTCCTCAGCCAGCTGCGTAACCGCTTCCTGACTCTCAATGACGGGCGGTACGCGCGTGCCATGGAAGGAATGTCCACGCGCCAGCAAGCGGTACTCACCCTGCTGCCGCTGTTCTTCCATGTGAACCATCCATTGTTGCCGGGATATGTCTCCAGCAGCACGCCCGCCGGCGTGTCTCATTACGAGCCTGATGCACTGGCGCTGGCCGAAGCACAGCGACTCACACGTTCGTTCTCTTACAAAGTCCGCCATGGCAATCCGCCGCAGCCCATTCACGGGCTGTTTCTGATGGGCAGTCTCGGCACGTTGGCTCAGGCCGAACAGAGCGACATGGACGTGTGGGTCTGCCATGACAGCGCGCTCAATGAAGACGCCATCGCCGAACTGCGCAAGAAATGCCAGGCACTCGAAGCCTGGGCCGCGACCATGGGCGCGGAAGCTCACTTCTTTCTGATTGATCCGCAGCGTTTCAAAGTCGGGGATCGCGATACGCAACTCAGCTCCGACGACTGCGGTACGACCCAGCACTACCTGCTGCTCGACGAATTCTACCGCACTGCCATCTGGCTCGCAGGGCGCACACCGATGTGGTGGCTGGTGCCTGTCTATGAAGAACAGGGTTACGAGGATTACACCCACACCTTGCTGTCCAAGCGTTTCATCCGCGCAGACGAGGTCGTCGACCTTGGCCCGATGGCGCAGATCCCGCCTGCGGAGTTCGTCGGTGCGGGCCTGTGGCAGTTGTTCAAAGGCATCGAATCCCCCTACAAATCAGTGCTCAAGCTGTTGCTGATCGAGGTGTACTCCAGCGAGCATCCCGCCGTTCAGTGCCTGAGCCTGCGTTTCAAGCAGGCGGTGTTTGCCAATCAGCTGGACCTGGACGAGCTCGACCCTTACATGGTCGTGTATCGCCGCATCGAAGAGCACCTGCTGGCCCGCAAGGAAACCGAACGCCTGGAGCTGGTCCGGCGCAGTCTGTACCTGAAGGTCAACAAGAAACTCACAGGGCCCACCCGCCAGCGCAGCAACAGCTGGCAGCGGCAACTGATGGAGCGCCTGACCCGCGAATGGGGCTGGGATGACCGTCAACTGGCGCTGCTCGACAGCCGCAGCCAGTGGAAGGTACGTCAGGTCGCACATGAACGGCGCGCGCTGGTCAACGAGCTGAATTACAGCTACCGCTTTCAGACTCAGTTCGCCCGGTTGCAAAGCACCGCAGAAGCCCTGGATGCACGCGACCTGACGATTCTGGGCCGTCGCCTGTACGCAGCCTTCGAACGCAAGGCTGGCAAGGTCGAGTTCATCAATCCGGGGATTGCGCCGGACCTGGCAGAGGACACGCTGACGCTGGTGCACTCGCCCGATAAACGAGAACCCGGCAAACATCAATGGGCGCTGTACAACGGCAATCTCGGCATTCATGAACTGGCCAACTTCTCGCCGATCAAGCGCAGCCGCGAACTGCTTGAGCTGCTGGCGTGGTGTCACCGCAACAACGTGATCGACACCTCCACCCGCCTGGCGCTGCACCCCGGCACCAGTGATCTGAGCGAATTCGAGCTGTTCAACCTGCTCGGTGCCCTGCAGCAGACCATCGAGCTGCCACTGCCCGACGTCAGCGATGAAGCCCTGCTTCAGCCCAGCGAACCCAGGGAAATACTGTTGCTGGTCAATGTTGGTGTCGATCCGCTCAGGCATCACCGCGACCTGAACATTCTCATGACGACCGAGCGTACTGACTCACTCAGTTACGCGGGCGTACGCGAAAACCTGGTACTGACCCTGGATCAGATCACGCTCAATACCTGGAATGAAACGCTGGTCAGCCGTTACGACGGTCCGCACGCGTTGCTCGACTGTCTGAGCGAGTTGCTGGGCAGCCTGCCGCAAGGCGCGAGTCAGCCGAAGATTCATGTGCGCTGCTTCTGCCACAACCGCGCCCCGGCCATTGCGCAGCGCGTCGAAGAGCTGGTCAGCACTGCGCGCCTGCTGCTCGCCCGGCAGCTCAATCATCGCTACCTGATTCAGGTGCAGCAGCAATATCACGTACTGGAAATGGTGCCGGGCCGGGTTGGCCATGTGGTGGTCAACAGTCTGCCAGGACTTTTCAATTACCTGGGCGAAGAACTGCCGCGTTACAGCCCGCTGCATCTGGACCCGCATGCGCTGGACGAGCATGACCTGGCGCTGATCCTGCCGTTCGGGCAGCCGGAATGCATTCAGGTGTTTTACCGGATCAACGAGGCAGAAGCGGACCTGTATGTGCTGGACGAGCACAATTCACTCTGGCACCAGCGCCTGCCTTATCACGATGAACAAAGCCTGCTGATGCCGCTACAGCGTTTCTTCCACTCGCTGGTTTACCGCCGGGGCGCGTCGTTGCCACTGGACGATCCCAGCGAGCCGGTCATGCTCGAAACGCTTTATTACCAGGTCATGCCGTCCGGCAACTCCCGTGCCCGCCGCATTGAACCCCGTCCGGCGCCCACTGCGGCGGACAAGCCGTTTTACGACGTGCAGGCGATCATTGAAGAAACCTCGCCGGGGCAGATCAACGTCACGCTGTACTGCGACAACCGCGAGTTTTCCGAGCTGGAATATGGCGATCAGCTGTACGAGGCGGTGGCGATGCAGATTCTAGGCAAGCGCCTGGAACCCAAACGCTACCGCTGCTACATAACCGACCTGGACCTGTCAGGCCTGCTTGATGACGGGCACGGTCAGAGCATCCTGTTCCTGCGCCATAAGGCGGAACTGGAAAAGCTGCTCAACGAGGCGATGGATGAGGCGTGAAGCAAAGGCTATTGAGTCCGGTCGCTCATCACGTTCTGCGTAAGCCGACCCAATGGGACGCAGAGCGTCCCGGGCTGCATGCCAACGCGGAGCATTGGCACGATCAGATGACAGACTGTGGGAGACGGTTTACTGATATTCGCCCGCTGCTTCCGGCTGGTACTCGACCGCGAGCAGGGTGAGTTTCAGGGTCTTGCCGCCCGGCGCGGGCCAGTCGATGTGCTGGCCGACCTGCAGGCCGAGCAATGCAGAACCCATCGGGGCCAGCACTGAAACCGTGCCTTCAACGCCTGCATCCTTCGGATAGACCAGCGTGAGGTGATAGTCCTTGCCGCTGCTCTCTTCGCGGCAGTGCACGCGGGAATTCATGGTCACCACGCCTTCCGGCACTTCATCGTGGCCGACCACCTGCTCGGCTCGGTCCAGCTCGGCCTGTAGCGCCTGAATACCCGGCATGGAATCGTCCTGACTGTCGATCAGGCTTTCAAGACGCTGTACGTCGAGCCGGGTGAGGATGAGTGAAGGGGCAGTGTTCATGATCTGGGCAGACTCCTTTTTCCACGCGTTATAAAAGCAAAACCCCGCCGGGCTGGGCGGGGTTTTGGTGGGCCTCTCTTCAAGAGAAGCAGGTTCTGACACTAACACAGCCTAATAAATACACAACCCGACGAGTCGTCAGCCCGCAGCATGGCCCGACTCGGCGTGTGCCCGACGCTGATCGGCCTGATGACGGATCTGGCGGCGGCGATCGTCATCGGCCGAGCGCCATTCGCGGATGTCTTCGACATGGCGAAAGCATCCCAGGCAGACCTTTTGCTCATCCAGCCGACAGGTGCTGATACACGGCGATGGCACGGCCGGGCTGACATTGCTGAACAATGGCTTGGGCGGCCTGACGGCGGCAGGCTGAGGATTCTGGCTCACGATCAGATCTCGTCGAAGTCCAGCTCGATGCCGGCCTGATCAAGCGTCATACGGGCAAGCATCTCGCTCAGCAGTTCATCGCTGGTGTCACAGACCCAGCGACTTTCGACTTCGTCGTAATCGAAGTGGAAACCGCCGGAGCGCGCTGCCAGCCAGAGCTGACGCAGCGGTTCCTGGCGACTGAAGATCAACTGGGAGCCGTTTTCGAACTTGACGGTCAGCACACCGGCCGAGTTTTCAAGGTCCACGTCCAGACCACTCTCATCGAACACATCTTCCAGATTTTGCTGGGTGGCATCGACCAGATCATGGAAGCGGGCTTCGGTCAAACTCATTGCGGGAACCTCGAAAGTGTCTACTGAAAGCGCAGTGGGGCAAGATACGGACGCCACCCGCCAAATGCAAAGCATACCCGTCATTGACAGCAACCTGACGCAATAATCCGGCGTAACCGGCCATTGCCCGCACAATCGCGTCCAAACCCCGCCGGACGGGAGGAGCATCACATAGGCAAGCCGCCGGGCGGTGGGTATACTCGGGCGCAATTAATGCTTTTACAAAGGATTTCGCCATGAAGCGCCTGATCTCTTCGCTTGCTGCGCTCGTCGCGGTGGCTTGTCTTGTTACGGCCTGCGGTCAAAAAGGCCCGCTGTACCTGCCGGATGACACCAAGTCTCCCGATGAACAAGCCAAATCGCACTCGTCGCACAAGCATCTTTAAGGGAATCCCATGGACGCCTTCAACTACCGCGACGGTGAGCTGTTCGCGGAAGGTGTAGCTTTGTCTGCCATTGCCGAACGCTTCGGCACGCCGACCTATGTCTACTCCCGCGCTCACATCGAAGCGCAGTATCGCGCCTACACCGACGCTCTGGACGGCATGCCGCATCTGGTCTGCTTTGCGGTCAAGGCCAACTCCAACCTGGGCGTGCTCAATGTGCTGGCCCGCCTCGGCGCAGGCTTCGACATCGTCTCGCGTGGCGAACTGGAGCGTGTTCTGGCGGCAGGCGGCAAGGCCGAGAAGATCGTATTTTCCGGCGTTGGCAAGTCCCGTGAAGACATGCGTCGCGCGCTGGAAGTCGGCGTCCACTGTTTCAACGTCGAGTCCACCGACGAACTCGAGCGTCTGCAGAGTGTTGCGGCCGAGCTCAATGTCCGTGCGCCGATTTCCCTGCGCGTGAACCCGGATGTCGATGCAGGCACTCATCCGTACATTTCCACCGGCCTCAAGGAAAACAAGTTCGGCATCGCCATTGCAGACGCTGAAGACGTTTACGTGCGCGCCTCGCAGTTGCCGAACCTTGAAGTGATCGGCGTCGATTGCCACATCGGCTCACAGCTGACCACGCTCGAGCCTTTCATCGACGCACTGGATCGCCTGCTGGATCTGGTCGATCGCCTGGGCGACTGCGGCATTCACCTGCACCACATCGATCTGGGTGGCGGTGTGGGCGTTCGCTATCGCGATGAAGAGCCACCGCTGGTGGCGGATTACATCAAGGCCGTGCGCGAGCGTCTGGCCGGTCGTGATCTGGGCCTGATGTTCGAGCCGGGGCGCTTCATTGTTGCCAACGCAGGCGTGCTGCTGACCCGCGTCGAATACCTCAAGCACACCGAGCACAAGGACTTCGCCATCGTTGATGCGGCCATGAACGACCTGATTCGTCCGGCGCTGTATCAGGCCTGGATGGACGTCACGGCTGTGCGCCCGCGCGAAGGCGCCGCACGCCCGTATGACATCGTCGGACCCATCTGCGAAACCGGTGACTTCCTGGCCAAGGGCCGCGAGCTGGTGCTGGCCGAAGCTGATCTGCTGGCCGTACATTCGGCAGGCGCGTATGGTTTCGTCATGAGTTCGAACTACAACACGCGCGGTCGTGCTGCCGAAGTACTGGTGGACGATACGCAGGCCTTTGAAGTGCGTCGTCGCGAAACCGTGGCTGAGCTGTTCGCTGGCGAAAGCCTGCTGCCGGAGTAACCCCATGCTGCTGCGTTTTACCAAAATGCACGGGCTGGGTAACGACTTCATGGTCCTGGACCTGGTGAGTCAGCACGCGCATATTCTGCCCAAGCACGCCAAACAGTGGGGCGACAGGCACACCGGTGTCGGTTTCGATCAGTTGCTGCTGGTCGAAGCGCCGAACAACCCGGATGTGGACTTTCGCTACCGCATTTTCAATTCCGACGGTTCGGAAGTCGAGCAGTGCGGCAATGGTGCGCGCTGCTTCGCCCGTTTCGTGCTCGACAAGCGTCTGACGGCCAAGAAGCAGATCCGCGTCGAGACGAAAAGCGGCATCATCGAACTGGATATCCGCAGCGACGGCCAGATCAGCGTCAACATGGGTCCGCCACGCCTGATCCCGGATGAAATTCCTTTTCAGGCGCCCGCCCAGGCCATGAGCTACACCCTCGATGTAGACGGACAGAGCGTTGAGCTCGCCGCCGTTTCGATGGGCAATCCGCATGCGGTACTGCGGGTGGATGACATCAACAACGCCCCGGTTCACGAGCTGGGCCCGAAGATCGAGCATCACCCGCGCTTTCCGGCACGGGTCAATGTCGGGTTCCTGCACATTGTGGATCGTCAGCGCGCGCAGTTGCGTGTCTGGGAGCGCGGTGCCGGGGAAACACAGGCGTGCGGTACCGGCGCTTGCGCAGCGGCAGTGGCCGCCATCACCCAGGGCTGGATGATGTCGCCATTGCTGATCGACTTGCCCGGCGGGCGGCTGTCCATTGAATGGGCAGGCCCGGGGCATCCTGTGATGATGACTGGCCCGGCCGTCAGGGTTTACGAAGGCCAGGTTCGTCTTTGAGTGAGCATATGTGATGACCGATCAGCCTCCGGCTTCAACCGGCACCCCCAGCGAATCGCCTGCCGATAGCGCAGCGCCAAACCTTGAAGCAGAGGCGGTCATCGCCTTTCTGCTGCAGCATCCGGACTTCTTCGCCGAGCACGACGAGCTGTTGGTGTCGATGCGCATTCCGCATCAACGTGGCGACACGGTTTCGCTGGTCGAGCGCCAACTCAAGCTGCTGCGCGAGCGCAACATCGAGATGCGCCATCGCCTTTCGCAACTGATGGATGTGGCGCGGGACAACGACCGGCTGTTCGAGAAAACCCGTCGCCTGAATCTTGCACTGATGGATGCCACCAGCCTGGATGAGATCGTCATCGCCGTGGAAGACAGTCTGCGTCAGGACTTCCAGGTGCCCTACGTCAGCCTGATCCTGTTCAGCGACACCCCCATGCAGGTCGGGCGCTGGGTCAGCAGCGCAGAAGCGCAGAAGACCATCGGCGGGCTGATCGGCGAAAAGGTCGTGTGTGGTGCTTTGCGTGAGCACGAACTGGCGTTTCTGTTCGGCGCAGAGCAGGGCAAGGAAGTCGGTTCGACTGCCATTGCCAGCCTGAATCACCTCGGCCTGCATGGCGTGCTGGCCATTGGCAGCCGCGACCCGCAGCATTACAAAAGCTCGGTCGGCACCCTGTTCCTCAGCTACATCGCCGACGTGCTGAGCCGCCTGCTGCCACGCTTCGCCCACTCGCTGCGTTCGGTCCGCTAGCCATGGAACAGCATCTGGACGCCTACTGCATGCACCTGCGCAGTGAGCGGCAGGTGTCGCCCCACACGCTGGAAGCCTACCGGCGCGATCTGGACAAGGTGCTGGCGTTCTGCAAGAAAAACCAGCTGTCCGGCTGGACCGCGCTGGACATTCAGCACCTGCGCAGCTTCACGGCCCGCCAGCACCAGCAGGGTCAGTCCTCGCGCAGCCTGGCACGCATGCTTTCCGCCGTGCGTGGTTTCTACAAGTACCTGAACCGCGAAGGCGTGTGCCAGCACGACCCGGCAAATGGCCTGTCGCCACCCAAAGGCGAGCGCCGCCTGCCCAAGACGCTGGACACCGACCGAACCTCGCAGCTGCTGGACGGCGCTGTCGAAGATGACTTTATGGCCCGTCGCGATCAGGCCATCCTGGAATTGCTGTATTCCTCGGGCCTGCGCCTGTCCGAACTGACCGGCCTGAATCTGGATCAGCTGGACCTCCGCGACGGCCTAGTGCAGGTACTGGGCAAGGGCAGCAAGACTCGCGTGCTGCCTGTTGGCAGCAAAGCGCGTCAGGCGCTGGAGGCCTGGCTGCCGCTGCGTGCGCTGGCCAATCCGCAGGACGACGCCGTGTTCATCAGCCACAGGGGCACACGTCTGGGGCCGCGTGCCGTGCAAAGCCGGGTCAAGGCCTTCGGCGAGCGTGAGCTGGGGCAGAACCTGCATCCGCACATGCTGCGCCACTCTTTCGCCAGCCATCTGCTTGAATCCTCACAGGACCTGCGTGCCGTGCAGGAGCTGCTGGGCCATGCCGACATCAAGACCACGCAGATATATACCCACCTGGACTTCCAGCACTTGGC